>Ga0075434_100000128_pt1 | contig 45187 bp, 41 predicted proteins | sample RhiMethybrSRZTD3_FD_75298 | JGI IMG/M metagenome (GOLD analysis project Ga0075434, IMG submission 75298) | Populus rhizosphere microbial communities from Tennessee, USA - Rhizosphere MetaG P. TD hybrid SRZTD3 | ecosystem: Host-associated > Plants > Roots > Rhizosphere > Soil | place: USA...
CAGCTGCTCTCGACCGGCGAGCCCACCTGGGCGCACGCGCTCGGCCTCGCGGCCACCCTCGCGGCGATCGGCCTCGATGCGCCGGCACGCGTCGCGGGGATGCTCTTCGCCGCGCCGAAGCACATCGAGCTCGACAAGATCCGGGCCCGATTCGGCGACGAAGTCACCGGGCTGGCCGCGGGGGTGGAGAAGCTCTACCAGCTGCGCCTCGCGACGCGCGGCAGCGCCGCCGAGCAGAACGAGGTGCTGCGCAAGATGGTCCTCGGCATGGTCGAGGACGTGCGCGTGGTGCTGATCCGCCTGGCAAGCCGGACGCAGACGCTGAGATGGTTCGCGAAGCACGAGACCGGTGAGCGGGCGGCCTACGCCCGCGAGACGCTCGATATCTACTCGCCGCTCGCCAACCGCCTCGGCGTGTTCCAGCTGAAGTGGGAGCTGGAGGACCTGTCGTTCCGCTTCCTCGAGCCCGAGCTCTACAAGCGCATCGCGGCCATGCTCGACGAGAAGCGCCTCGAGCGCGAGCAGTACATCCGGCGCGCGATCGCGACGCTCGGGGCCGAGCTCGAGGCCGCGGGGGTGAAGGGCGAGATCCACGGCCGGCCGAAGCACCTCTACTCGATCTGGAACAAGATGCGCTCGAAATCGCTCGACTTCAGCGAGGTCTACGACGTGCGCGCGCTGCGCGTGATCGTGCCCTCGGTCAAGGACTGCTACAGCGCGCTCGGCGTGGTGCACAACCTGTGGCAGCCGATCCCGAAGGAGTTCGACGACTACATCTCGCGGCCCAAGGGCAACCTCTACCAGTCGCTGCACACCGCGGTGGTCGGCCCGGCCGGCAAGACGCTGGAGGTGCAGATCCGCACCGAGGAGATGCACCGCCACGCCGAGTATGGCGTCGCCTCCCACTGGCGCTACAAGGAGAAGGTCAAGACCTCGGAGGCGTTCGAGCAGAAGATCGCCTGGCTGCGCGAGCTCCTCGCCTGGCGCGACGAGGTCGCCGACTGGGCCGGCACGACGCGCAAGGCCGCGCTCGACGATACGGTCTACGTGCTCACGCCGCAGGGCAAGGTGATCGACCTGCCGGCGGGCTCGACGCCGATCGACTTCGCCTACGCGCTGCACAGCGACCTCGGCCACCGCTGCCGCGGCGCGCGCGTCGACGGCCACATCGTGCCGCTCGACACGCCGCTCAAGAGCGGGCAGCGGGTCGAGATCGTCACCGCAAAGTCGGGCGGCCCGTCGCGCGACTGGCTGCTCGCCGAGCGCGGTTTCGTCAGGAGCGCGCGCGCCCGCGCCAAGATCCGCGCCTGGTTCAACGCCAAGGCGCATGCCGAGACCGTCGGCGCCGGCCGCACCGCGCTGGACAAGGAGCTCAAGCGCCTGGGCGCGGCGCAGGCCAACCTCGACGCGCTCGCCGGCAAGCTCGGCTTCAAGAAGGCCGAGGAGCTCTTCGCGGCGGTGGCCAAGGACGAGGTCAACCTGCGCCAGCTGCAGACGGCCCTGCGCGGCGTCGAGGAAAAGTCCGCCCCGGTTTCGGTGGTGAAGACCCGGAAAGCCGCGCCGAAAAAAGGCGTGCTCGTGGTCGGCGGCATGGACCGCCTGCTCACGCAGCTCGCGCGCTGCTGCAAGCCGGTGCCGCCCGACCCGATCCGCGGCTTCGTCACCAAGGGCAAGGGCGTCTCGGTGCACCGCGAAGATTGCGAGAGCCTGAAGCGTCTCGCGGAAAAGCAGCCCGAGCGACTCATCGATGCGCAGTGGGGCGGGGCGCCGGGCACCTACACCGTGGACATGACCGTCACCGCGGCGGACAGGCGCGGCCTCCTGCGCGACATCGGGGACGCGCTGGCGCGCGAGCGCATCAACGTCACGGCGGTGCGCACGCAGACGCGGGACGAACTCGCCTTCATGCGCTTCACTTTTGACGTCGCCGACCTGGCGCAGCTCAAGCGCGCGTTCGCGATCGTGCGCGAGCTGAAGGGCGTGATCCGCGTCGCGCGCGGCTGAGGATCAGGCGGGCGGCGTCGCCGGGCTCAGCAGCGCGAGCAGCTCCTCCTGCGCCGAGCGGCCCTTGGCGCCGCGGCGCGGGCGCTGGCGCTCGTAGTTGCCGTCGGGCGCCATCACCCAGGCCTGCGAGTTGTCCTCGAGGTAGGGCATCAGGCCCTCGCGGATGACGCGCTTCTTGAGCTGCGCGTCGAGCACCGGGAAGCACAGCTCGATGCGGCGGAAGAAGTTGCGCGCCATCCAGTCGGCGCTCGCGAGGTACACGTCCTCGGCGCCGGCGTTTTCGAAATAGAAGACGCGCGAGTGCTCGAGGAAGCGGCCGACGATCGAGCGCACCCGGATGTTGTCCGAAACGCCCTCGATGCCCGGGCGTAGCGCGCACACGCCGCGCACGACGAGATCGATCTTCACGCCCGCGCCCGAGGCGGCGTAGAGCTCCTCGATGATCTGCGGCTCGAGCAGCGCGTTCATCTTGGCGATGATGCGCGCCGGCTTGCCCTCGGCGGCGAGCTTCGCCTCGTTGCGGATCGCGGCGACGATGCGCTTGTGCAGCGTGAAGGGGGACTGCCACACGTGCTTGAGCTTTCCCGCGCGGCCGAGACCGGTCAGCTGCTGGAACACCTCGGCGACGTCGCCGCACAGCTCTTCGCTCGCGCTGAACAGGCCGAAGTCGGTGTAGAGGCGCGCGGTCGCCGGGTGGTAATTGCCGGTGCCGAGGTGCACGTAGCGCTTCAGCGCCTTGCCATGCTCGCCGTCCTCGCGGCGGACGATGAGCGCCATCTTGGCGTGCGTCTTGTGCCCGACCACGCCGTAGACCACGTGCGCGCCGACTTCCTCCAGGCGCGCGGCCCAGTTCATGTTCGCTTCCTCGTCGAAGCGCGCCATCAGCTCGACCACCACCGTCACTTCCTTGCCCTTGCGCGCGGCCTCGATCAGGATCTCCATCAGCTCGGAGTCGGTGCCGGTCCGGTAAACGGTCTGCTTGATGGCGATCACGGCCGGATCGTTGGCGGTGGTGCGGATGAAGTCGATCACCGGCAGGAACGACTGGAACGGGTGGTGCAGCAGCACGTCCTGCTTCTTCAGGAGCTCGAACAGATCGGCGCCGTCGAACTCGGGGAGCAGCGTGGGGGTGAACGCCGGGTACTTGAGCGCCGGCCGCTCCACCTGGTCGGGCACCTCGCGCAGCCGATAGAGATTCACCGGCCCGTCGACGCGGTAGAGATCGGCGTCGCGCAGCCCGAACTGCTGCAAGAGGAACTCGACCATGCCCTGCGAGCAGTTGTCGGCCACTTCCAGCCGCACCGCGTCGCCGAAGTGCCGGTGCAGGAGCTCGCCCTGCAGCGCGGTGTGCAGGTTCTTGATCTCCTCCTCGTCGACGAACAGGTCGGAATTGCGCGTCACGCGGAACTGGTAGCAGCCGATCACCTTCATGCCGTCGAACAGCTCGCCGACGTGCGCGTGCAGGATCGACGACAGGAACACGAACGAGTATTCCTGGCCGGCGGCCTGCGCCTGCGGCAGGCGGATCAGCCGCGGCAGCGCGCGTGGCGCCTGCACGATCGCCGCGCGCGAGGTGCGGCCGAAGGCGTCGCGGCCCTCGAGCTCGACGGCGAAGTTGAGGCTCTTGTTGAGCACCCGAGGAAACGGGTGCGCGGGGTCGAGGCCGATCGGCGTGAGCACCGGCAGCAGCTCGCGGAAGAAGTAGTCGCGGATCCACTGGCGCTGCGCCGGCGTCCACTCCTCGCGCCGCGGGAAGACGACGCCCTGCTGCGCGAGCGCGGGCAGCACCGTCTGGTTGAGGAGCTGGTACTGCTCGGCGACCAGCGCGTGCGCCTCGCGGCTGACCGCCTCGAACACCTCGGCGGCGCTGCGCGCGTCCGGGCCTGCGTCGTGCAGGCCGAGCTTGATCGACTCCTTCAGCCCGGCGACGCGGATTTCGAAGAACTCGTCGAGGTTGGACGAGACGATGGTGATGAAGCGCAGGCGCTCGAGCAGCGGCACCTGGTCGTCGGCCGCCTGCGACAGCACGCGCCGGTTGAACGCGAGGATGCCGAGCTCGCGGTTGGCGAACTGCGCCGGCGTGGGAATGCGGCGATTCATGGCGGGCCGGAAATTGTAGCGATTCCATGTTACCGTCCAGAGGGAATGGCAAGGCAGGAAACGCTCGCCGCGGTCGATCTTGGCTCGAACAGCTTCCACCTGCAGATCGGGCGCGTCGTCGAGCGCCAGATCTATCCGCTGGACGCGCTGCGCGAGGTGGTACGGCTGGGCGGCGGCCTGACCGCCGACAAGCGCATCGATCGCGCGACGCAGGCCGAGGCGCTCGATGCGCTCGCCAAGTTCGCCGAGCGGCTGCGCGGCTTCCCGCGCCAGGCGGTGCGCGCGGTCGGCACCAACGCGCTGCGCGTGGCGAAGAACGCGCCGCAATTCCTGCGCGAGGCGCGCGCGGTGCTCGGCTTCCCGATCGAGGTGATTTCCGGCCGCGAGGAGGCGCGCCTCATCTACATGGGCGTCGCGCACTCGCTTCCGGTTTCAGCCCAGAAGCGACTGGTCGTGGACATCGGCGGCGGCTCGACCGAGTTCATCATCGGCACCGGGCTCGAGCCCGGCCTCACCGAATCGCTCTACATGGGCTGCCTGTCCTTCAGCCTCAAGTTCTTTCCCGACGGCGCGATCGACAAGCCGCGCATGAAAGCCGCCGAGCTGGCCGCGCGCCAGGAGCTGTCGTCCATGAAGAAGCAATACCGGGAGATGGGCTGGGAAGAGGCGGTCGGCTCCTCCGGCACCGCGCGCTCGATGGAGAACATCCTGCGCGAGAACGGCTTCGCCGGCGAGGGGCTGACGCGCGAAGGCGTGGAGCGGCTGCGAAGCCTGCTGATCAGGCACGAGAAGGCCGATCCCGAGCGCATCGCCGGCCTGCGCGCCAACCGCGCGCCGGTGCTGCCCGGGGGCGTCGCCATCATGGGCGCGGTGATGGAGGAGCTCGGCATAGAGCGGATGCGCGTCTCGGAGGGCGCGCTGCGCCACGGCGTGCTCTACGACCTGCTCGGGCGCGTCGAGCACCGCGACATGCGCGAGGTGACGGTGGCGCAGTTCATGCGCCGCTACCACGTCGACGCGGCGCAGGCCGAGCGCATGCGCAGCCTGGCGCTCACCGTCTACGACGCGCTCGCGCCCGGCGCCGAGCGCGAGGACGACGCCGACCGGCAGATGCTCGAGTGGGCGGCGCGCCTGGCGGAGACCGGCCTGTCGATCGAGCACGCCCAGTACCACAAGCACTCGGCGTACGTGCTGTCGCACGCCGACATGCCCGGCTTCTCGCGCATGGAGCAGGCGCGCCTCGCGCGCGTTGTGCTCGCGCACCGCGGCAAGCTGCGCAAGATGCAGGACGAAGGGCTCGACGGCGCCGACTGGAAGCTGGTGTTCTCGCTGCGCGTCGCCGCGCTCATCCTGCGCAGCCGGAGCGATGCCAAGCTTCCCTTCCTGCGCGTCGCGGCCGACGAGGGCGGCTTCGCCATCGACCTGCCGCAGTCCTGGCTCGACGAGAACCCGCTCTCGGCCGGCGCGCTCGACTCGGAGACCGGTCACTGGAAATCCGTCGGCATGAAACTCGCCGTCAACGGCCTGTCCGACAAGAAAGTGTCGGTGCTACAGCAAGTCAGGTGACATCACCGCCCTGACCTTGTCGTCCTCGAACCACCAGAGCGCGCCCTTCTCGATGCGGCACTCGCCTTTCGTGCCAAGCAAATGAGCCGCCGCGCGGCCGAGGTCGGGCTGGTGGCCGACGATGATCACGAGCCCCTTGCGCTTCTCGGCCGCGCGTACGATCGCGGCCGCAGATGCGCCCGGCGCGAGGCTCGCCTCCGTTTCGATGCTCGCGCTCAGTGCAGCGGCGGTCTGCTGCGCCCTTGCCGCCGGGCTCGCGACGAGCGCGAACTTCGCCGGCAGGCGTGCGCGCAGCCACTTCGCCATCGCCTGAGCCTGCATCTCGCCCTTGGCGGTGAGCTCGCGCGCCATGTCGTCGGCGCCGTCTTCCGCGTCGGCGTGGCGCCACAGGATGAGCTCCATCCCGCTTAGTATAAAATTCCGCCCTGAGTTTCCCCAGGCGCGTAGCTCAGCTGGTTAGAGCACTACCTTGACATGGTAGGGGTCGTTGGTTCGAGTCCAATCGCGCCTACCACTTTCAGACGCCGAAGCGCTCGTGGATCCTGTCGCCGACGAAGAGCAGCGCCGCCGCGGTCGCCAGCGCGACGAGCAGCGCCGTGGCGCTGAAGTCGCCGGCGGCGCTGGTCGTGGCGCCGAGCATCGGCGCGAGCAGCTTGCCGCCGATCATGCCTCCGGCCGCTCCGACGATGAGCGAGATGACCATGCCGCGGCCCTCGCTGAACTTGAGATAGGCGAAGCTCGCCCAGCCGGCGGCGGCCCCTGCAACGATCCAGATCATGATGTTCATGTTGTTCTTTCGCGAAAGGTCAATGGGATGCGTGCGACCCTAGCACCCCGCAGGTGCGGCGCCTGTTCGTTTGCGCACATAGCGCGCCTCGGCCTGGCGCTGCTTCTTGCCCTGGGCACCGCAACCGCGCTGGCTCAATTGTCCTCGCGGCCGATCACCATCCTGGTGCCGATCGCCGCCGGCGGCGCGCCCGACATCGCCGCGCGCGTGGTCGCGGCGAAGCTTTCCGAGGCGCTCGGCCAGCCGGTGGTGGTCGAGAACCGCACCGGCGCGAACGGCAACATCTCGATGGACCTGCTGGCGAGGAGCGCGCCCGACGGGCACACACTGGGACTGTTGGCCGACAGCCAGATCGCGATCAACCCGCACCTCTACAAGAACATGCCGCTCGACACGCTGCATGACCTCACGCCGGTGATCCCGGTGGCGGTCAATCAGTTCGTGCTCACGGTGAATCCTTCGCTGCCCGTAAAGACATTCCCCGAGTTCATCGAGTACGCGCGCAAGGCGAACCCTCCGCTTGCCTACGCGTCCGGCGGCAACGGCAGCCAGCACCACCTGACGATGGAAATGCTCAAGCGGCGCGCGGGCATCGACATGCTCCATGTGCCGTTCAAGGGGGGCACCCCAGCCGCCGCAGCCGCCGTGGCGGGCGAAGTGGCGGCGGTGTGGTCCGGTAGCTCCAACGCGGCGCAGATCAGGGCGGGGCGGCTGCGCGCCATCGCCGTTTCGGGCTCGAAGCGCTCGCCGCTCTACCCCGACCTGCCGACGATCTCGGAGTTCTACCCTGGCTTCGTCACCGAGATCTGGCTCGGCCTGTTCGGCCCGGCCAACATGCCGCAGCCCGTGCTGGCGAAGCTAAGAGAGGAGCTCCGCAAGGTGCTCGAATCGCCCGACACGAAGGCCAAGCTGAACTCCGCCGGCGGGCTGAACCCCTACGTCGCGTCGCCGGATGAGTTCAATGCGCTGATCAAGCGCGACTACGAGAAATACGAGAAGGTCGTGAAGGACCTGAACCTCAAGCTCGACTAGATCTTCGCGCGCTCGCGAGTCTCGGGCGCGAACACGTCCTCCATCGAGAGTCTCCGCTTCGCCACGCCCTGCTCGTGGGCGTACCGGAAGAACGCTTCCAGCGTCGGCCGGTTCGGCTCGACGCCATAGGGCCAGAGGTCCTCGCCGATCGCCTCGCGCCAGCGCCGCGCGTATTCCGGAACCCACGGCACCGCGACCTGCGAAGCGCCTATGTCGGCAAGGCGCGCCAGGCCGCGGGCTTTCGCTTCCTCGAATGCCTGCGTGAGGTTCATCGCGATCCAGCGGTCGCGCTCGTAGACGTCGCGCCTCAGCACCACCACGTGCATGATCGGGAAGATGCGCGTTTTCCTGAAGTACTCGAGCTCGAGCTGCGGAAAATCGGGGAACATGCGCCGGCCGGGCACCGCACGCGCCGAGATCACCGCGTCGAGCTCGCCCTTCGCGAACATGTCGGTGAGCGTGCGGTCGGGCATCGCCTGGATCTTCACGCCCTGGGGCAGGTCGAGCTTCACCTTCTCCACGCGGCCCGGCTCGCGCACGCCGGCCTGGAACCAATTGACCTTCGCCAGATCGACGCCGTACTCGTGCTGCAGGAGGCCGCGCACGTAGATGCCCGCGGTCTGCGCCCACTCCGGGATGCCGACGCGCTTGCCTTCGAGGTCCTTCGGCTTCGTTATCCCCGGCTGGACATAGATCGCCGAGTGGCGAAAGACCCGCGACGGAAACACCGGCAGCGCGACGATGTCGGGCTTCGGCGCCGACATGAGCGACACCACCTTGCCGAACGACATCTCGGAGGCGTGCCATTCGCGAAAGTGGGTGAAGCGGTAGAAGATCTCTTCCACCGGCAGCTCGAGCACGACGAGGTCGATGCCCGCGGGCCGCAGGTCGCGCACATGATCGTACGGCCCGATCGCGAGCGAGAGAGCGATGCTCATCATCTGTTAGTATGCGGCCTTCGCAGCCGATGCCCAACATCCGTCTCCCCGACGGCTCTTCGAAGTCGTTTCCCCGACCCGTGACCGTAGCCGAGATCGCCCAGGCGATCGGCCCGGGCCTTGCGCGCGCCGCGCTCGCCGGGCGCGTCGACGGCAAGCTGGTCGACACCGGTTACCGCGTCGAGAAAGACGCGCAGGTCGCGATCGTCACCGACAAGGATCCCGAAGCGAACGACCTGCTGCGGCACTCGACTGCGCACCTGCTCGCGCAGGCGGTGAAGGAGCTCTTCCCCGACGCGCAGGTGACCATCGGCCCGGTGATCGAGAACGGCTTCTACTACGACTTCTCGTACAAGCGGCCCTTCACGCCGGAGGATCTCGCTGCCATCGAGAAGCGCATGGCCGAGATTTCCAGGAAGGATCTGCAGGTCGAGAGAAAAACCATGAAGCGCGACGAGGCGGCCGCGTTCTTCAATTCCATCGGCGAGAAGTACAAGGCGGAGATCATCGCTTCGATCCCCGAGGGCGAGACGATCTCGCTCTACGGCCAGGGCAACTGGATCGACCTGTGCCGCGGCCCGCACGTTCCCTCCACCGGCAAGCTCAAGCACTTCAAGCTGATGCGCGTCGCCGGCGCGTACTGGCGCGGCGACTCGAAGAACGAGATGCTCCAGCGCATCTACGGCACCGCCTGGGCGAAGAAAGAAGACCAGGACGCGTACCTGAAGATGCTCGAGGAGGCGGAGAAGCGCGACCATCGCCACCTGGGCACCCAGCTCGATCTCTTTCACATGCAGCAGGAGGCGCCCGGCCTCGTGTTCTGGCATCCCAAAGGCTGGGTGCTGTGGCAGCAGGTCGAGCAGTACATGCGCCGCGTGTACCGCGACAACGGTTACCACGAGGTGCGCGGCCCGCAGATCCTCGACGTCGAGCTCTGGAAGCGCACCGGGCACTGGGACAACTTCAAGGAGAACATGTTCTTCACCGCGTCGGAGAATCGCGACTACGCGGTGAAGCCGATGAATTGCCCGGGCCACATCCTGATCTACAACAAGGGCGTCAGGAGCTACCGAGACCTGCCGCTGCGCTATGGCGAGTTCGGCTCGTGCCACCGCAACGAGCCCTCGGGCGCGCTGCACGGCTTGATGCGCGTGCGCGGCTTCGTGCAGGACGACGGCCACATCTTCTGCACCGAAGACCAGATCCTCGGTGAGTGCACCGCCTACACGGCGCTGTTGCAGAAGGTGTACCGCGACTTCGGCTTCACCGAGATCGCGTACAAGGTCGCGACGCGGCCGCCGAAGCGCATCGGCTCCGACGCGATCTGGGACAAGGCCGAGCACGCGCTGCAGGAGGCGATGCGGCGCTCGGGCGTCGACTTCGTCCTGAACAAGGGGGAAGGCGCGTTCTACGGGCCGAAGATCGAGTATCACCTCAAGGACAGCATCGGCCGGTCATGGCAGTGCGGCACGATGCAGGTCGACTTCAGCATGCCGGGGCTCCTCGGCGCCGAGTACGTCGGCGACGACAACGCGCGCCACACGCCGGTGATGCTGCATCGGGCGATCGTCGGCTCGATGGAGCGGTTCATCGGCATCCTGATCGAGCACCACGCGGGCGCTTTCCCGGTCTGGCTCGCGCCCGTGCAGGCCGTCGTGCTCAACATCACCGAGCGGCAGACCGAGTACGCAAATGGCGTGAAAAACGAGCTGTCAAAACACGGATTCAGGGTCTCCGCGGATTTGCGGAACGAGAAAATAAGCTATAAAATTCGGGAACATAGCCTGCAGAAGCTCCCCTACCAGCTGGTCGTGGGAGACAAGGAAGTGCAGGCTGGAACGGTAGCCGTGCGCACGCGCAGCGGCGAAGATCTCGGGGCCATGCCCCTTGCGGCCTTCGCCGACCGCCTCAAGACTGAGGCCCAGGCGCAGATGCACGGCTAATTTTTTAATTACTGAGGAGCTTTTCACTCATCGCACTCGAAAGATCGCAGCGCATCAACCGGGAAATCACCGCCCCGGAGGTGCGCCTGGTGGCGGAAAACGGTGACCAGCTGGGCATCAAGACGGTAGTCGAGGCGCTGAAGCTGGCGGAGGAAGCGAACGTGGACCTGGTGGAGATCGCGCCGCTCGCGAACCCGCCGGTCTGCAAGCTGATGGACTACGGCAAGTTCCGCTACCGCGAGCAGAAGAAGGCGCATGAGGCGAAGCTCAAGCAGAAGCAGATCCAGGTCAAGGAGATCAAGTTCCGGCCCGGCACCGACGAGGGCGACTACAAGATCAAGCTCGGCAAGCTCCTGCAGTTTCTCGAGGAGGGCGACAAGGCGAAGGTGACGCTGCGCTTCCGGGGACGCGAGATGGCGCACAAGGAGTTCGGCGAGCGGCTCCTCGAGCGGGTGCGGAAGGACCTGGATGCCGTCGGCCTGGTCGAGCAGTTCCCGAGACTCGAGGGCCGGCAGATGGTGATGGTGATCGCGCCGAAGAAGAAGGTGCTGGTGAAGGAGAAGCCGGCACGAGCAGCAAAGCCGAAGGCGGAGCCGAAGAAGGCTCCCCAGGCAAAGCCCGCCGCAGCCTAGGGCGGTTACAAGTGACAGCCGTGGCTTCAAGCATCCACGCAGTGGATCGCCCGGCGTCAAGCTAAAAGAGCAGGAGCAGTCATGCCGAAGATGAAGTCCAAGCGGGGCGCGGCGAAGCGCTTCCGCGTGCGCGCGAGCGGCAGCATCAAGCGCGCCGGCGCCTACAAGCGCCACATCCTCACGAAGAAGACGACCAAGCGGAAGCGCCAGATGCGCCGCCGCAGCGGAGTCGACGCGACCAACGTGGCAGCGATCCGCAGCATGCTGCCGTACTCGTCCTGAGGAGCGCGCCATGCCCAGAGTAAAACGAGGTGTAACGGCGCGCGCGCGCCACAAGAAGGTCTTCAAGCAGACCAAGGGATTCCGAGGCCGCAGGAAGAACGTCTTTCGTGTAGCCAAGCAGGCGCTGATGAAGGCGGGGCAGTACGCCTATCGCGACCGTCGCAACAAGAAGCGCACTTTCCGCGCGCTGTGGATCGCGCGCATCAACGCCGCGGTGCGCGAGCTCGGCATGAGCTACAGCACGTTCATGGCCGGCCTCAAGCGCGCGCAGATCGACATCGATCGCAAGGTGCTTGCCGACCTGGCAGTGCAGGACAAGGCGGCGTTCGAGCGCATCGCCAGCCAGGTCAAGGCCAGCCTGGCCCATTAGCGCGCTCGACGGCATCGTCGAACGCGCGCTCGCGGCCTTCGGCGCCGCGCGCGACGCCGCGTCGCTCGAGAACGCGAAGGCGGGCTTCCTCGGCAGGGCCGGGGAGCTCGCCGCGTTCCAGTCGACACTGAAGTCGCTTCCCCAGGAAGAAAGACGTAGTGCGGGGGCGGCATACAACGGGGCGAAGCAGAAGATCGAGGCGGCGCTCGAAGCGCGCCGCGCCGAGCTCGCCGGGGAGAAGCTCTCCGCTCGCCTTTCCGAGGAGGCGCTCGACGTCACGCTGCCCGGGCGCGGCCGCGCGCGCGGCGGCATCCATCCCGTGATCCGCACCTGGCAGAGGGTCGAGGCGATCTGGCGCTCGATCGGCTTCGACATCGCCGACGGCCCCGAAATCGAGACCGACTGGTACAACTTCACCGCGCTCAACAACCCGGAGAACCACCCGGCGCGCTCGATGCAGGACACGTTCTACGTCGACCTCAAGGACGAGAGCGGCCTGCCGCTGCTGCTGCGCACCCACACCAGCCCGATGCAGGTGCGCTACGCGAAAACGCACAAGCCGCCGATCAAGGTGATCGCGCTCGGCCGGACCTACCGCGTCGATTCCGACGCGACGCACTCGCCGATGTTCCACCAGGTCGAAGGCCTCTGGATCGACGAGCACATCAGCTTCGCCGACCTGAAAGGCGTCTACACCGACTTCCTGCGCCAGTTCTTCGAGCAGGACGACCTCGCGGTGCGCTTCCGGCCGTCGTTCTTCCCCTTCACCGAGCCCTCGGCCGAGATCGACATGCGCTTCGGCGACAAGTGGCTCGAGATCTCGGGCTCGGGCCAGGTCCATCCGTCGGTGGTGAAGAACTTCGGCCTCGACCCCGAGCGCTACATCGGCTTCGCCTTCGGCTCGGGCCTCGAGCGCCTGACCATGCTCCGCTACGGCGTCGGCGACCTGCGCCTGTTCTTCGACGGCGACCTGCGTTTTCTCGCGCAGTTCCGATGAACGTTCCCGAAAGCTGGCTCAGGAGCTTCTGCAACCCGCGGCTCAAGGGCACCGAGCTTGCCGAGCGGCTCACCATGGCCGGCGTCGAGGTCGAGTCCTACGCACCGGTTGGCGCGCAGTTCAGCGGAGTCGTCGTCGGCGAGATCGTCTCGGTCGAGCGCCACCCGAACGCGGACAAGCTCACCGTGTGTTCAGTCTCCACGGGCAAGGAAAAGCTCAGCGTCGTCTGCGGTGCGCCGAACGCGCGCAAAGGCATGAAGGCGCCGCTCGCCAGGGTCGGAGCCAAGCTAGGCGACCTCGAGATCACGGCGAGAGAGATGCGCGGCGTACGCAGTCAAGGAATGCTCTGCTCGGCGCGCGAGCTGGGACTGTCCGAAGACCATTCCGGGCTGCTCGAGCTGCCGCAGGATTCGAAGCTCGGAAGCGATGTGCGCGCGGCGCTTGGGCTCGACGAGCACGTGTTGACGCTGAAGCTCACTCCCAACCGCGCCGATTGCCTGTCGATCCTCGGTGTCGCGCGCGAAGTTTCCGCCTTGACGGGAATTCCTCTCAAGAAACCGGAGATCAAGCCGGTCCCCGCGAAGGGCAAGGCGAAGCATCTCGTGAAGCTGAGCGCGCCCGAAGGCTGCGGGCGCTTCGCGGGACGCGTGATCCTGGGCGTGGATGCTTCAAGAAAAACCCCGGAATGGATGCGGCGGCGTCTCGAGCATGCGGGGCAGCGCTCGATCTCGGCGCTGGTCGACGTCACCAACTACGTGATGCTCGAGCTCGGCCGGCCGCTGCACGTCTACGACCTGGACAAGCTGCGCGGGCCGATCGACGTGCGCTGGGGGCGCAAGGGCGAGCGGGTGTTGCTCCTGAACGAGCAGGAGGTCGAGGTCGATTCCTCGGTGCTGTGCATCACCGACGACTCGGGCGTGATCGGCCTGGGCGGCATCATGGGCGGCGAGAGCACCGCGGCCGAGACCACCACGCGCAACGTGTTCCTCGAGTCGGCATTCTTCTGGCCCGATGCGATCGCCGGCCGCGCCCGGCGCTATAACTTCTCGAGCGACGCCTCGCACCGCTTCGAGCGCGGCGTCGACTTCCGGAACAACGTCGAGGGCATCGAGCGCGCGACGCGCCTGATCCTCGAGATCTGCGGCGGCGAGCCGGGGCCGACGCAGGATGTGGTCAAGAAGCTTCCCAAGCGCAAGCCCGTGGCCATGCGCGTCGCGCGGGCGCGGAAGGTCCTGGGCTTCGAGGTGCCGGAGAAGGAAATCGGCGCGATATTCGGCCGGCTGGGGCTCGATTACCGCAAGGGCAAGGGCAGCTTTACCGTCGCGCCGCCCTCGTACCGCTTCGACATCGCCATCGAGGAGGACCTGATCGAGGAGGTGGCGCGGCTGCACGGCTTCGAGCGCATCGCGGCGCATCCGCCGCGCGTCGCGGCGCGCATGCTGGGCGTGCCGGAGGAGAAGCGCCCGCTGCACGCGCTGCGCGAGCGGCTCGCCGCCGCCGAGTACCAGGAAGTGATTACTTTCAGCTTCGTCGAGCCGGCGTGGGAAGCCGACTTCCACGGCGAGCCCAATCCGATCCGGCTCCTGAACCCGATCGCCAGCCAGCAGTCGGTAATGCGCACCTCGCTCCTCGCCTCGCTGGTCGACGTGATCCGCACCAACCAGAACCGCAAGCTCGAGCGAATCCGGGTGTTCGAGGCGGCGAGAGTGTTCCGGCGCGATCCCGCCGCGGTCGAAGGTCCGCTCGCGGTACGGGGCCTGCGCCAGCCGGTGCACGTCGCGGCGGCGGCGTACGGCCCGGCGCTCGATGAGCAATGGGGAAGCAAGACGCGCCCGGTCGACTTCTTCGATGTGAAAGCCGATCTGGAGCAGCTCGTCGCGCCGCTCGAGGCGAAATTTTCTGCAGAGCGACACCCGGCGTTCCATCCCGGACGCTCGGCGCGCGTCAGCCTCGGTGGGCGCGATATTGGCTGGATCGGCGAGCTGCACCCGCGCTGGCAGCAGAAGTACGAGCTCGCTCGGCCGGCAGTGCTTTTCGAGCTGGAAGCCGACGCCCTGAGCCACGTTGCACTGCCGCATCCCGCGCCGCCTTCGAAGTACCCCCCTGTGGTGCGGGACATGGCGGTCGTCGTCGACGCCAAGGTCCCGGCACAGGCCCTGCTGGACGCGATGGAGTCCCAAAAGCCCCCTATCGTGGTGCAGCTAAAGCTGTTTGACATTTACGCCGGAGAGGGGGTACCCGCAGGGAGAAAAAGCCTTGCTTTCCGGGTAGTTATGCAAGATACTGAACGCACCCTCACGGATGCGGAGGCAGACGCCGCCCGCGATACGCTGGCGAGCCTGCTGGGGAAGGAATTCTCTGCAACTCTGCGGAAATAAAGAGGGAAGGGGAGATTTGATGACGTTGACCAAGGCCGAGCTGGCGGATCTGCTGTTCGAGAAGGTCGGCTTGAACAAGCGCGAGGCCAAGGACATGGTCGAGGCCTTCTTCGAGGAGATCCGCGGCGCCCTGGAGCGCGGCGAGAGCGTCAAGCTCTCCGGCTTCGGCAACTTCCAGCTGCGCGACAAGCCGCAGCGCCCGGGCCGCAACCCGAAGACCGGCGAGGAGATCCCCATCTCCGCGCGCCGGGTGGTCACCTTCCACGCCAGCCAGAAGCTGAAAGCGATGGTCGAAAAGGCCCGCCATGGAGCCAAGCCGCAGGAAAGCTGAGCTTCCGGCGATCCCGGCCAAGCGCTACTTCACCATCGGTGAGGTCAGCGACCTGTGCGGGGTGAAGCCGCACGTCCTGCGCTATTGGGAGCAGGAGTTCACGCAGCTGAAGCCCGTCAAGCGTCGCGGCAACCGGCGCTACTACCAGCATCACGAAGTGCTGCTGATCCGCCGCATCCGCGAGCTGCTCTACGAGGAAGGCTTCACCATCAGCGGCGCGCGAAACAGGCTGGACAATGCGCGGCTCGACAACGCGCGCATCGACAATAACCACGTCGACGAGCGACCCGAAGCTGCCGGCCTGCGCAACGGGCGCCCGACCCCCGGCGGCGGCGTCGATGTCGCCGCGATCAAGCGCGAGCTGAAGGCCGTTCTCGAGCAGCTACGCGGGTAGAATCACCCCCCTCGGGGCGTAGCGCAGCCTGGTAGCGTACCTGCATGGGGTGCAGGTGGTCGCGAGTTCAAATCTCGCCGCCCCGACCAGATCCTCGAAGGCTTCCGCAAGGAAGCCTTTTTCATTTCCGCCGCCGGGCCGATACTCCCGTTTGGGGAGGAACCATGCAGCGTTTGCTCGTCGTCGCGGCCTCGGGCCTGCTGCTCTTGCTCGGAGCCGGGGTGGGCGAGGCAGCCTGGTACACCTCGTGCCCGGCTTGCGCGCGCGGCCTGGGCGGAAGCGGTATTGCCGGCCCTTATCCCGACAAGGCGACTTGCGACTATTACCGCGCCAAGATGCGGGCGGACAATTTCGCGTTCGGCCCCTGCTATGAATCCGGTGCCCCCGCGCCGGCGCCAAGCGCGCCTCCCAGCCCGGCACCCTCGTCTCCCCCGCCAAGCAGCGGTCCGGTCCCCTCGCGGCCGGTTCCGATTCTCCGCTCGCCCGAGCGCAGCCTGCCGCTCGTCGACTGCGCCGAAGCCCGCGCGAGCATTCCAAGAATGAAAAGCCTGCTCGAGCAGCTCAGGACCAATCCGACGCAATTGATGGCGATGAGCCGGGCCGAGGCACTCATCCGAGCGGAAACCCAGAACATCGAGCAGCTCGAAGCGCGTCAAAAGGAGCTGCTGGCAAGGTATGCGCTCGAGGCGCTGGCCGATGCGCTTGAGGGCATAAAGGAAACCAAGAGCGTCCTGCAAAAAATCGCCGATGCAAGTTCGCCGGCCGAGAAGCAGCGGCTCATGAACGACGCTTTCGCGAAGCTTTTCGACATAGAGAATTCGATTGCGCGGATTCGACCCAACACCCCGCCCAAGGAGGCCCGCGAAATTATCGCTACGGCCATGAAGAAGGCATTGGAGCTGGACGCGAAGTTCAAGCAACCGGGCTATTTCGGCCCCTACTACGATTCATTGACCAAATCGGGCGAGAAGATCGTCGTCACTTTCGGCGGTCCGATCGCCAAGCTGACTATCGGCTTCGGCAAGGCTGCGATCTCGTTCGTCGCCCTGGAAGAGGAAAGATGGATCTCCGCCGGAACCCGCCTCGATGCGCAGGAAGCGCTCGAGCGCCTGCGCTATTCCGAGCGCAATGCCAGGGACAAGATTCGCATGGCGGAGGTCGCGCTCGACGACGTCGCTCACGGCCGGGCGGCATGCGGCGACATCTATGCCGTGCGATAAGTCACAGCTAGGGTAAACCGCGACCCTGATTTCACCGCCCGCTCTACGGGCGTGCGCTGTAACAATGCGCGACCGAGAATCCGCCATGCGCTATCGCTTCGCGATGGAAGACGACTGCCTGCGCGCCGAGCTGGTGGGGCGCGAGACGGTGGCCGAGACGGTGGAGTTCATCACGGCGCTCGCCGCCGAAGCCGAGCGCACCGGAGCGACGCGCACCCTGGTGTGGGTGAGGCGCTCGCGGCCGATCTTCCGCGTCGAGCAGTACCGCCTCTCCGAGCTTTTCCGCCAGATCGCGGCGAACCGCGACGCGCGCGTCGCGCTGCTCGCCGACTCGGAGGATGTGCGCGCGGCACACGAGTACATCGAGGTGCTGGCGAGGCAGAACGGCGCGGCGGTGCGCGCCTTTCGCGACGAGGCGACGGCGCGCGACTGGCTCGGCGCCGAGCGGCTTCAGTCCCAGGAGAAGCGGTAGAAGAGGCCGCCGCCGCTCGCGGTGCCGGTCTCGGCGCGCACTGACCAGCGGCGCGAGAGCGAGTAGTCCATCTTCACCAGGTTGGACACCACGGTGCCGAGGCCCTGCTCGTAGGTGACGTACAGGCGGTCGGAGAAGCGCTTGCCGAAGGCGAGCACGCGGTCCTGCATCTCGCCCGAGCCGCGGAACGAGACTTCGTCGAGGCCGAAGCTGCGCGCGATGCGCCGGTCGAGCGGCATGGTGTCGCCGCGCGCGAGCAGCGCGCCGGCCGCGGCCTGCAGCAGCCCGAGGTCGGCCTTGGTCGCGTCGGTCGGCGCGCGCCCGAGCACCAGCCACGACAGCCGCTCGCCCTCGCTCACGGCCGGCTGCGATACGAGCTGCACGCGCGGCGCGCGCACGGTGCCGGTCACCTGCACGCCGGCCTCGACCTGAAGGTTGCGCCGCCAGGCGGTAATCTGCAGCGACGGGTTGTCGATCGGGCCGTCGAAGGTGACGATGCCGGGATCGACCTGAAGCTTCTGGCCGTAGGCGAAGAAGGTGGCGTTGACCGTGCGCAGCTCGCCGTAGGCGCGCAACTCGCCCTCCTTGGAGGTGGCGACGTTGATGCGGCCGCCCAGGCGGCCCTCGACGCCGTACATGCGGATCTGCAGTCGCGAGCCGAGGTCGAGGTCGACGTCGAGCGCGAGCGGCAGCTGCGCGCGGGTGCGCACCGGCTGCGCCTCCTGTCCCTTGACCACCACGTCTTCGCCGAGCTTGGGAATGCGGTCGCGGTCGATCTCGACGTAGCCGCGCTCGGCGCGCAGGCTGCCGGAGAGCGACAGGCGCTTGCCGTCGAAGGCGGCGGTTCCCTCCCCTGAAGCGACCAGGCGCAGGTCCTGTCGCTCGACGAACGAGAAATTGCTCGCCTTCCAGGCGAGGCTGGCGTTGCCGTCGGCGAGGCGCAGCGGCAGGCTGCCGCTCGCCGAGAAGGTGCCCTCGCCGCCGCTGACCGAGAAGCGCTCGACCTGCAGCGTGTCGCCCTCGAGCGTGGCGCGGAGCGTGCCGTTCTTGAGGTACACGCCCCAGGCCGGGACCTCGAAGGCGAGGGCGTTGCCGCGGATCGTGCCGCCGAAGCGCGGCGCGCCGAGCGTGCCGCGCACGTCGACGTCGGCCACCACGTGCCCGTCGATGCGCACCTCGCCCTGGAACTGGCGCGCGAGGAGGCGCGCCCCGGCGAGCTCGAGCTGCCCCTGAAGCACCAGCGCCGAGTCCGGGCCGATGCCGATCGCCCCGGCGCCGGCGTCATGGCCCAGCTGGCCGATCAGGGCGCCGCTCGCGGCGCGCGACACGATGTCCATGCGCGCGCCGACCCCGGCCGGGGTGAAGCGCGCGTCGAGCGCGAGGCTCTCGAGCCCCAGCTCGAAGGGCTTCTCGGCGATGAGCGCCAGGTCGCCGCTCGAGCGGCGCAAGCGCAGGCTGCCGTCGACCTTGTCGCCGGCGGTGAGCGCCCACTGCGCATCGAGCAGCAGCGTCGAGCGCACGCGCTCGGTGAGCCCCGCGAAGGCGACCAGCCACTGCGCCGGCAGCCCGGAGAACTCGCCGCTGGAGGCGACGCGCGCGCCGGACCACTGCAGCTCACGCACCGCGAGGCGCCCTTCGCCGAGCGTGGCATCGAAGCGGCCGAGCTCGACGCTGGTCCGGCTCGCACGCAGCGGCGCGGGCGCTTTCAGGCTCGCCGGCACGGCGCCCGAGACGTCGAGCGCGGCGATCTCGCCCGTCCACACGCTGCCGGCGAGGCCGCCGCGCAAGCGCGCATCGACCTCGGCGTCGTCGGCCGAAAGGTGCAGCCGCGCCTCGTGCCGCGCGAGCGTGCCCGCGACGCTCAGGCTCGCGGCGCGCGCCTTGAAGCGCCGCAGGGCGGGGGCGTCGAGCTTCGCCTCGAGGCTCGCCTCGGGAACGGCCCAAGTACCCGAAAGAGTGCCGCTCGCGTGCAGATGCCCACTCAGGTGGGGCAGGTACTCATTCATCTCGGGCACCTCGAGCGCCAGCGCCAGCCGGTCGCCCGCGGCGCCGAAGCTGCCTTTCGCCGTGGCATGACTCTCGCCAAGCGTCGCCTCGGCGTCGGCGCGGCTCACGCGCTGCTCGGCGAGCTGCGCCTCGCCGCGGCTCGCGAAAGGCCGGCCGAGGAGCATGCTCTCGTCCAGCATCCAGCGCAGCTCGACGCCGGGCGCAGCGCCGAGGTGGCCCTTGGCGTCGACCTTGCCGCTCAGCGCGCCTTCCGGGTAATCGCCGAAGGCCGCCGGGTCGAAACGCGCGAGCGCCAGGCGCGCTTCGAAGGCAAGGGGCTCCTTGAGCGTGACGGTCCCGGCGCCGGTCACCTCGCCGCGCCCGGCGGCGGCGTGCAGGCTTGCGACCTGCACCGTTTCGCCCTTGCGCACCGCTTCCGCGCTTACCGACATGCCGGCCTGCGAGAGGGTGCCGCGCACCATCTGCGCGTCGCGCGTCAGGTCGAAGCGCAGCACCCCGGCGAGCGCGGTCTGCCTGAGGTCGGAGCGCAGCGCGCGCAGGTTGAGGCCGGTGACGTTGAGCGCGGCGTCGATGCCCGCGGCGCTGACGCTGCCGCCGCCCTCGAGCGCGCCGCCGCCCGCGACGGCGAGCCGTACGCCCTCGAGTTCGGCGCTCGCGAGGTCGGCGCTGCGAAAGCGCGCTTCCAGGCTGGCGAGCGGCAGCCGGCCCTGGTCGAAGGGCCCGGCGGCCGCGTTCGAGGCCGAAAAGCTCCCGGAAATTCCGCCCGCGGCCTTCAGCGCCACCGTCAGGTCGGTGCGCGGCAGCTCGCCGAAGCGCGCGAGGTCGACGCCCCGAGCGCGTGCCTCGAGCGCGACCAGCGGCTGGCGCTGAAAGGGGGCGAGGATCGCTTGCAACTCCGCCACAGCGGGATCCAGCCTGAAGTTTCCTGAAATGCTCAGGCGCTCGAGCGTTCCGCCGAGCTCGAGAGAAGCGCGCGCCGGATAGCGCTCGTGGACGAGCTCGAACGACGCCTCGCCGGAGATCGGTCCGCCGCGGCCGGCGCTGAGGGAAAAGTGCCCGAGGCGCACGGCGCGCAGCTCATGCACCGCGTCCCCGCGGACGATGCGCAGCCGCGCGATCTCGGCCTCGCCCACGTGCACGCCGTAGGCGAGGAGCGGCGGCCCTGAGGGCGCCTTGCCGCCTTCGCGCAGCACCACCTCGGCGGAGTCGACGCGCAGCGGCTCGACGACGATGCGTCCGCCCAGTACCGCGGCGAGGTGCAAGCGCGCGGTGACGCCGCGGATTTCGATTCTCAGGGAATCATCCGAGTACACGACCCGCTGCGCGATCACCGCGCGCGCGAGCGCGCCGCCCACGCCCTCGACGGCGAGGCGCCCGCCGGCCGCCGACTCGGCGCGCGCGATCGCCCAGCGCAGCCCCGGCTCGGTATAGAACACCCAGCCGAGCACGCCGAGCGCAGCCGCGGCGGCGAGCGCGAGGACGAGGAGCGCGATCCTCAGAAGTTGTACCCCACCGAGAGATGAACGCGGACCTCGTGCGTGCGCTGACCGTAGGCGAGGTCCGCCCGGATCGGGCCGATCGGCGTGCGGAAGCGCACGCCGGCGCCGTAGCCCTTGGCGAGCACCGGCCGCACGCCGCTGTCCCAGGCGTCGCCGGCGTCGACGAAGGTCGCCACGCCCCAGGTGTCGGTCACCCAGAAGGTCGACTCCGCGCTCATCACCAGCAGGCGCCGGCCACCGACTACCGCGCCGTTCTGGCTCACGCCCAGGCTCTCGAACGAGTAGCCGCGCACCGTCTGGTCGCCGCCGGTGCGGAAGAGAAACGTGCTCGGGATGCCTTCGCGCGCGTCCGAGAGCACCGCGCCCGCCTGCCCGCGCAGCAGGATGTCGATGTTGCGCCCGAGCGGGATGAAGAGCGAGGCGTTCGCGACGCCGCGCAGGAACTGGCGCGACGACAGGCGCTCGGGCGAGCCGCCGGCCTCGAGGCTCAGCGCGTAGCCCTCGCGCGGCGAGACGAAGGCGTCGGTGTGCCGGAAGAGCTTCTTCGCGCCGAGGTAGAGGGCGTAGCGGCTGTCGGCGACGACGCCGCCGATGCGCTCCTCTTCCGAGTGGGCCGAGGCGATGAGCGAGGCAGGCGAGGCGCTGGCGCCGTAGTTGTGCGAGATGCCGGTGGCCAGCTCGCGCGTCACCTCGCCCTGGATGTCCTGCTGCTTGGAACGTGCGAAGTAGCTGTTCCATACCCCGCCTGGGCGGGGCGGGGAATCGACGTTGAACTGCAGGGTCTGGATCTTCTGGTCGAGGCTCAGGCTGGTCTGCGAGCGCCAGGCGGTGTCGAAGATGTCGCCGTTGGTGTAGCGCGCCTCGAAGCGCGGGCCGACGTCGGTGTTGTAGCTGATGCCCGACTCGACATGGTGCTTGGGCGCCTCGATCACCGAGACGCGCAGCGGCGCCGCCTCGGCGCCCGCCTGCGTGTCGATGTCGGCCTGCACGCTGGCGAAATAGCCCGTCTCGAGCAGGCGCCTCTGGTAGAGCACCACCTTCTCGCGGTCGTAGACCTCGCCCGCGCGCATCGGCGCCATGTTCTCGACCAGCGCGTCGTCGTAGCGCCGCACGCCGCTTATGGCGCGCGTGCCGAAGCGGAATGGCGGGCCGCTCGCGATCTCGAGCTCGAGCACGACCTCGTGTGCCGCCGGGTCGACGATCGCGCGGCTGGAGGCGATCTCGGCCGCCGCGTAGCGCCAGCCGGCGAGCACGCGCACCGCCTGGCGCTTCGCCTCGTCCCAGTCCTGCTGGCGGAACGGCTCGCCGCGCCGAAGGAGCCAGCCGCCGCGCACGAGGTCGAAGCGGGGGCGCGCGTCGGGATCGCTCGCCGCGGGCCCGCTGAAGTGGATCTCGACGTGGCGCACGCGCGTGCGCGGGCCCGTCTGAACCGACAGGCGCACCAGCCAGGGCGTGCTCGACGGATCGATGGTCGCGTCGACACGCGCCGAGAAGTAGCCCTCGGTGGCGGCTACCTCGCGCGCCTCGCGCACCGCCTCGTCGACCAGGCGCTTGAGCCGCTCCTCGTCCATGTCGGCGTCGCCGCGCCGGCGCACCACGTTGAGCCCGCGCTCGAGCGGCTCGGCGAGAGTGCGCGGCGCATCGATCTGCACTCGATAGTCGAGCGCAGCCAGAGCATTTGTCGCCATCAAGGAAAACGCCAGGACGAGCCTCCGCACGCCTGTTAGACAGCCGACGGTAGAATCGATCGCGTGCGCATCCTGGTGTCCAACGACGACGGCTACTTCGCGCCGGGCATCACGCTGCTCGCCGAGGCGTTGCGCAGCCTGGGAGACGTCACGGTGGTCGCCCCCGAGCGCGACCGCTCGGGCGCCTCGAACTCGCTGACCCTCGACCGGCCGCTGATCGTGCGGCGCGCGCCCAACGGCTACTACTCGGTCAACGGCACGCCCACCGACTGCGTGCATCTGGCGGTCACCGGGCTGCTCGACTTCACCCCCGACGTGATCGTTTCCGGCGTCAACCTCGGCGCGAACATGGGCGACGACACCATCTATTCCGGCACCGTCGCGGCGGCGGTCGAGGGCTACCTGCTCGGCATCCCGTCGCTCGCGGTGTCGCTCGCCAGCAAGGCGGGCGAGCACTTCGACAGCGCGATCGGCGTCGCGCTCGAGATGGTGCAGCGCCTGGCGCGCGCGCCGTTCGGCGAGCCGGTGCTGCTCAACGTCAACGTGCCCGACATCGCTCCCGAGCGGCTCGGCGGCTTCGAGGTGACGCGGCTGGGCAAGCGTCATAAGGCCGAGCCGGTGATCAAGCTCGACACGCCGCGCGGCGAGAGCGCGTACTGGATCGGGCCGGCGGGCGCCGCCGCCGACGCCGGGCCCGGCACCGACTTCCACGCCGTGGACGCGGGCCGTGTGTCGCTGACGCCGCTGCGCATGGACCTCACGCACTCGGCGCAGCTCGCCCGGGCACGGCAATGGCTGGGGGACTGAACCCCGGCGTCGGCATGACCTCGGCGCGCACGCGCGCGCGCATGGTGGCGCGATTGCGCGAGCGCGGCATCCGCGACGAGCGCGTGCTCGCCGCGCTGGGCGCGGTGCCGCGGCATGCCTTCGTCGAGGAAGCGCTCGCCAGCCGCGCCTATGGCGACGACGCGCTGCCGATCGGCTTCGGCCAGACCATCTCGCATCCGTACGTGGTCGCGCGCATGGTCGAAATGCTGTTGACGGGCAAGACCCCCGGCAAGGTACTGGAGGTTGGCACCGGCTGCGGCTACCAGGCGGCGGTGCTGGCGCAGCTCTTCCCCGAGGTGTACTCGGTCGAGCGCATCAAGGCGCTGCTCGAGCGCGCGCGGCGTAACCTGGTGCAGCTGCGCCTGGCGAACCTGCGCCTCGTGCACGGCGACGGCTATGCGGGCCTCGAGCAGGCGGCGCCCTTCGACGCGATCATCGTCGCCGCGGCGGCGCCGAGCCTGCCGCCGGCGCTCGCCCGGCAGCTCGCGCCGGGTGGCAGAATGATATTGCCGCTCGCCGCGGCCGACGGCGGCCAGCGGCTGATGATGATCGAGCGCAGCGGGCGCGGTTTCCTCGAGGCCGAGCTCGACCCGGTGCGCTTCGTGCGAATGGAGGCGGGCAAGGCATGAATGGACGGGCAAGATCGCTGATCGCCATCGCCGCGACGGTGCTCGCCGCCTGCGCCGCCCGCGGGCCAGTGCCGCCCGCGCCGGTGGTCGACCGCAGCCCGTCGCCGCGGGTCGCCCCGCAAGCGCCTGTCACTGCGCCGAGCACTGCGTCCGCGACCGCGCCCGACGGATTCTACTTGGTGAAGCGCGGCGACACGCTCTACAGCATCGCCCTCGAGAACGGCGCCGACTATCGCGAGCTCGCGCAGTGGAACGACCTCGAGGACCCGACCAAGATCCGGGCGGGACAGCTGCTGCGCGTGCGCCCCGACGAGACCAAGGTGCAGGTCGGGCGCGCGCCGGTAGTGAACCGCATCGAGTCGCGGCCGCTCGACATGGGCACGCCGCCGCCAGCGCCACCGCCGCCGAGCGCTCCGGCGGTGGCGATACCGCAGGCGAAGGAAACCGCAGGCGATTTCATCTGGCCGGCCAAGGGCAAGATCCTCGCCGGCTTCGCCGAGCCGCGCTCGAAGGGCATCGACATCGACGGCAGGCTCGGCGACCCGATCGTCGCCGCCGCCGCGGGGCGCGTGACCTACATCGGCAGCGGCATTCCCGGCCTGGGCAAGCTGGTGGTGATCAAGCACGACAACGGCTTCATCACGGTCTACGCGCATAACCGGGACATCCTGGTCAAGGAGCAGCAGAGCGTAGCGCGCGGGCAGAAGATCGCCGAGCTCGGCTCGTCGGATGCCGACCGCCCGAAGCTGCACTTCCAGATCCGCAAGGGCTCGGCCGCGGTCGATCCGCTGCGCTACCTGCCGGCGCTCTGAGCGCGCGCGGCGAGCGCCTCGGCGAGGTCGCACACCGCGGCGGCATAGAGCGCGCTGCGGTTGTAGCGGGTGATGACGTAGAAGTTCTGCAGCCCGGCGCGCAGCTCGCCGTCCAGGTCGATGAGCGCCGCCGACGCCTCGGGGTCGGCGGGCGCCGGCTCGAGGACGACGCCGGCCGCGACGAGCTCGGCGAGCTTGGTCTCCGGGCGCAGCGACCCGCTCGCGAAGCGGCGCGCCTCGCCTTCGGCCTGGGCGCGCAGGCACACCTGCCCGCCGCGCTGCCAGCCGTGCTGCTTGAGAAAGTTGGCGACGCTGCCGATCGAGTCCGTGCTGCGCCGCAGATCGACATGCCCGTCCTTGTCGAAGTCGACGCCGTAGCGGCGCGCGCTGCTGGGCATGAACTGCGGCATGCCCATGGCGCCGGCGTAGGAGCCGCGCATGGCGAAGACGTCGACGCCGCGATCGCGGGCGAAGATGAGGTAGTTCTCGAGCTCGTTGCGGAAGAAGCCCGCGCGCGGCGGATAGTCGAAGGCGAGGGTGGCGAGCGCGTCGACCACGCGCCAGGCGCCGGTGTTGCGGCCGTAGAAGGTCTCGACGCCGATGATCGCCACCACGATCTGCGGCGGCACGCCGTAGGCGCGCTCGGCGCGCTCGAGCGTGCGGCGGTGCTTCTGCCAGAACTGCACGCCCTCGGCGATGCGCTTCTCGCCGAGGAAGATGGCGCGGTAGTCGGGCCAGCTGCGCGTGGCTTCCGCCGGGCGCTCCATCGCCTCGATCACCGGGTCGGCGCGGCGCACGCGCGAGAAGAGCTGGGTGAGCTCGGACTCGACGAAGCCGTGCCGCTCGACGAGCTGGCCGATGAAGGCGCGCACCTCGGCGCGCTCGCCATAGGGCTCGCCAGCCGCGGCGCCGGCGGCCGCCGCGAGCAGGCAGGCGAGGAGGAGCCTCACGCGAGGCGCAGCTGTCGCACCAGGCGCTGCAGGCGCGCCACCGCGGGCCGCTGCGCGCGCTCGCCGTAGCGCAGCGCGATGTAGAGCGAGGCGATGCGCAGGATGGCGCGGCGCGACGCCGGCAGCGCGCGCGCGGCGCGCGATGAATAGTCGCGCGGGCCTTCGTGCGGCGCGCGCTCGATCCCGCGCGCGGCGAGCTTGAGGCAGAAGGCGCGCCAGGCGCGCTGCACCGGGTCGGGGCGCGCGAGGCGGCGCAGCGACCACACGAGCAGCGCCAGCGTCATCGCGCCCAGGATGGTGAACAGCGCCGCGGTGAGCGTGCGCCAGTCGGCGTCGCGCATGCCGAGCGAGAGCATGAGATCCCTCTGGCGCTCGGGGTTGTAGCCCAGCACCCAGACGTTCCACTGGTGCGCGAGCGCCTCCCAGCGGTAGCGCGCACCGCGCAGCCACTCGAGCTGCGGCCGCATCATGAGGGGCAGGGCGGTCTCGGGCACGGCGCGCGCCAGCCCCGCCTCGATGCGGCCGGGCATCGCCGCGGCGGTCGGGTCGATGCGCAGCCAGCCGCGGCCGGCGATGTACACCTCGCTCCAGGCGTGCGCGTCGGACTGGCGCACGGTGACGATGCGGTCGACCGGGTTCAGGTCTCCGCCCTGGTAGCCGGTGACCACGCGCGCCGGCACACCCGCGGCGCGCATCAGGAAGGTGAAGGCCGAGGAGAAGTGCTCGCAGAAGCCGGCCTTGGTCTCGAACAGGAACTCGTCGACCGAGTCGGTGCCGAGCAGCGGCGGCTCGAGCGTGTAGGTGTAGCGCCCGGTGCGCAGGAACGCGATCGCGCGGTTGAGGATGTCCATGTCGCTGCCGCTCGAGGCGCGCCACTGCTCCGCGAGCGCGACGGCGCGCTTGTTGTAGCCCGAGGGCAGGCGCAGCGCGCGCGCAAGCGAGCCCCCATCGGCGTCGGCGTGCGGCGCCGGGGCGATGAGCGAGGTCATCTCGTAGCGCAGCCGGGTGCGCACCGGCGTCGCCGAGAGCACCTGCCCGTCGAAGGTGATGCGGCTGCGCTCGGGCAGGCTGGCGGCGGTCTCGAGCGAGAACAGCCAGTAGCGATTGTGCGGCTCGAGCACCACCGAGTAGCGGTAGCTGCCCGCGCCCTGCGGCGGCACGAAGCGCACCAGGTAGTTCGCGCCGCCCGACCAGGCGCGGCCGTCGAAGTCCCACAGCACCGGGCCGCGCCAGTAGCGCAGCGGTGGCGCCGGCGGATCGCCTTCGAACGCGGCGCGGAAGGCGACCGCGTCGGACTGCGCGAGCTGCGACAGGTTGCCAGGGGTCATCGAGTCCGACAGCCCGGTCATGCCGGCGTAGGCGTCCTGCGGCAGGCCCCACAGCGGGCCCTGCACGCGCGGGAAGAGCACGAACAGCGCGAGCGCCGCGGGCGCGGCGTGCGCGAGCAGCAGTGCGGCAGTCCGCGCATTGGCGCGCAGCGCGCGCTGCGGCGCGCTGAAGCCCACCAGCGTGAGCGTGAGCGCGTAGACGCCGGCGCACATCGACAGCGCCGTGGGGATCGACTGCGTGAAGAGGAAATTGGTGATGATCAGGAAGTAGCCGAGGAACGCGGCCACGGTGCCGTCGCGGTGGCTGCGCGACTCGAGCATCTTCAGCCCGGAGAAGAGAAGCAGCATCACCACCCCGGGCTGGCGGCCGAAGACGGTGCGGTACTCCATCCAGATGCCGAGCATGCCGACCAGCGCCACCGCGATCACCAGCCAGCGCGAAGGCAGCGGCGCACGGTTCAGGGTGTAGTAGAAGCGCCAGCCGTAAAGGCACAGCGTGAGCAGCGTCAGCCACCACGGCGCGCGCAGCGCGTGCGGGAAGGTAACGAGCAGCAGCGACCCGGTGAGCCACGCCAGGTCGCGCGCGTTCATCATGCGCACCTCGGGCGACAGCGGATGCGGGGTCGGATTCACGTGCCGCCGTAGAGCGCTAGCGCCTGCAGGCAGGAAGCGCGGTGCAGCTCGCCGCGCGCGGGCGCGATCTCGGTGCCGGGCAGGCGTAGCCCGTATTGGCCGCCGCCGCGCTCGGCGGCGAGCACCCAGCCGGCGAGCCGCGAGAGCCGCTGTTCGACGCCGAGCTGCGGCGAGAGCATGCGCCAGTCGAGCCACAGCTCGACCGCCGCCTCGCCGGTGAACTGCTTGGTGAGCATGTCGTCGGTGCGCGCCACGGCCTTCCACGCAACGTGGCGGGGCGAGTCCGAGAGCTGGTAGGTGCGCAGGCCGGCGTAGTCGTCGTTGCCGGGCACCGGCGAGCGCAGCGCGCCGCTCGCCGACTCGGCGGCGGGCGGCGGCAGCGCCGAGCGCTCGGGGCGCGGATAGACGAGCGCGCGCGCGTCCGGCTCGATGTAGCTCCAGGCGCGGAAGATGCCCAGCGGGAAGCGCGTCTCGAGCATCACGCGGCCGAGCGCGAGCCAGCCGCGGCGCTCGGCGGGGACCGCGAGCACGATCTCGGCCGCGGTACCCGAGGGCACATCGACCACCAGCTGAGAGCGCGAGCCGACGTGGCGCGCGAGGATCGCCGGACGGTCAAAGCCCGCGCGCGCGTCGAGGTACAGGCGGAACTGCACCGTCTCGCCGGCGAACACCGCCTCGGCGCGGCCGACGCTGATCGCCATCCGCGCGAGGTTGCGCGCCGTGTGCACCATCGCCGCGAGCCCCATGCCGCCGAGCAGGAAAGTGAGCGCGAAGCCGAGCGACAAGCTGTAATTGATCGAGCCGACCAGCAGGATGGTGAGCGTGAGGCCGAACAGCCAGCCCAGGCGCGTCGGCACGATGTAGACGCGCCGGTGCACCAGCACCACCGGGCCGCGCTCGGGCGGCGTGAAGCCGTAGAGCCAGTTGGCGAGCCGCGGGTTGCGCTCGAGAAGCTGCCCGATCATGCCGTCGGCCCGTTGTAGCGCCATCGCCCGCGCCAGGCCGCGAGCACCATGCGCGGGTACTCGGCCTTGCCGAGCGAGCCGTTATAGCGGCCCAGCGCGCGGAAGTAGTCGCCGTTCTCCCGGTCCAAGTAGAAGCGCAGGATGGCGCAGCCGTAGGCGAGGTTGGTGCGCAGGTGGAAGAGGTTGTGGCCCTGCTGGCCGATCAGCTTGACCCAGAACGGCATCACCTGCATGTAGCCGCGCGCGCCGGCGCGCGACACCGCGTACTTGCGAAAGCCGCTCTCCACCTCGATCACGCCCAGCACCAGCTGCGGGTCGAGGCGCGCGCGCGTCGCCTCGTAGTGGACCGTGCGCAGCAGCTCGAGGCGCTGCTTGCGGTCGGGCACGCGCTGCGCGAGGCGCGCATCCATCTCCGAGAGCCAGCGCTGGCCGTCGGCGCTCGAGCGGAACACCATCGCCGGCGGCGCGCGGTCGGCGACCAGGCTCGACAGGCGCACCCGCACCGAGTCGGCGAGCGGCTCGTACTGCTGCGCTCCCGCCAGAGCCTGCAGCGGCAGCGCGAGCATGAACGCACCGATGAGCCTCATGCGAGCTTGGCCCTGAGAAGATCGACCAGCGAGGCGAGAGGCACATCGCTCGGCTTCTCGTCGCGGCGTGCCTTGTACTCGGCGCTGCCGGCAGCGAGGCCGCGCTCGGAGAGCACCACGCGGTGCGGCACGCCGATCAGGTCCATGTCGGCGAACATGACCCCGGGGCGCTCGTCGCGGTCCTCGAGCAGCACATCGACACCGTTGCTGGCGAGGTCCTGATACAGCTGGTCGGCGGCCTGCCGTACGGCGGGATTCTTGTGGTAGCCGATCGGCACCACACACACCTCGAACGGCGCGATCTGCGCGGGGAAGGCGATGCCGCGCGCGTCGTGGTTCTGCTCGATCGCCGCGGCGACGATGCGCGTCACGCCGATGCCGTAGCAGCCCATCTCGAAAAGCCGCTCGCCGCCCGCGGCGTCGAGGAACCTGGCGTTCATCGCCGTCGAGTACTTGGTGCGCAGCTGGAAGATGTGGCCGACCTCGATGCCGCGCACGATTTCCAGCTTTCCCTTGCCGTCGGGGCTCGGGTCGCCAGCGAGCACGTTGCGGATGTCGGCCACCTCCGGCTCCTTCAGGTCGCGCCCCCAGTTGACCCCCGTCAGGTGGAAGCCTTCCTCGTTGGCGCCGCACACGAAGTCGCTCATCAGCGCGACGCGGCGGTCGGCAATCACGCGCACCTTGGCGCCCACCGGCCCGATGTAGCCGGCTTTTCCGAGAGAATTTTCCACTTCCCTTTCAGAGGCGAAGCGGAACGGGCCGATCAGCTTCTGCGTCTTGATCTCGTTCAGGTCGTGGTCGCCGCGCACCAGGAGCAGGTGGCAGGCCTCGTCGTGCATCACGGCCACCGCCTTGACCGTTTTCTTGAGGTCGAGCTTGAGGAACGCCGCCACGTCCCCGCAGGTCGTCTTCCCGGGCGTGGGCACCTTCTTCATCTCTTCCTTCGGGGCGCCGCGCGTGCCGGGCGCCACCGCCTCGGCGAGCTCTACGTTGGCGGCGTAATCCGACTGCGGGCAGAACGCGATCGCGTCCTCGCCCGAGTCGGCAAGCACGTGGAACTCGTGCGAGCCTTCGCCGCCGATGGCGCCGGTGTCCGCGGCGACCACGCGGAACTTCAGGCCGAGGCGGGTGAAGATGCGCGTGTAGGTGTCGTGCATGTTGCGGTACTCGCGCTCGAGGTCGGCGAGGTCGGCATGGAAAGAATAGCCGTCCTTCATGACGAACTCGCGCCCGCGCATTACGCCGAAGCGCGGACGGCGCTCGTCGCGGAACTTGGTCTGGATCTGGTAGAAGTGCGCCGGCAGCCGGCGGTAGCTCTTCAGCTCGCTGCGCGCGAGCTCGGTGATCGCCTCTTCCGAGGTCGGCTGGATGACGAAGTCGCGCTCGTGGCGGTCGCGAAAGCGCAGCAGCTCGGGGCCGTAGGCCTGCCAGCGTCCCGACTCCTGCCAGAGCTCGGCAGGCTGCACCACCGGCATCGACACCTCCATCGCGCCGGCGCGGTTCATTTCCTCGCGGACCACCGCCTCGACCTTGCGCACCGCTCGCAGCCCGAGCGGCAGCCAGGTGTAGATGCCCGCCGCGACGCGCCGGATCAGGCTCGCGCGCAGCATCAGGCGATGGCTCGCCAGCTCCGCTTCCGCGGGCACTTCCTTCTGGGTCGCGATGAAGAACTTCGAGGTTTTCATTGGGGCGGGCCGAGCATTGTCTTTGCTGGTCGCCTATGGAAAAATTCTCGAGGATTCTAACTTAGGCCGCTGCCCGCATGCTCGACAAGGAAGGCTTCCGCCCGAACGTCGGCATCATCCTCGCCAACCCGCGCAACGAGGTGTTCTGGGGCAAGCGGGTCAACCAGCACGCCTGGCAGTTCCCGCAGGGCGGTATCCAGCACGGCGAGACCCCGCTGCAGGCCATGTACCGTGAGCTCGAGGAGGAGATCGGGCTGCAGCGCGCCCATGTGCGCATCCTTGGCCGCACGCGCGAGTGGCTGCGCTACGAGGTCCCGGAGAAACTGCTGCGCCGCGACCCCAAGGCCGGCTACCGCGGGCAGAAGCAGATCTGGTTCCTGCTGCGCATGGTCGGGCGCGACTGCGACGTCAAGCTGCGCGCGAGCGGCCATCCGGAGTTCGACGCGTGGCGCTGGCACGACTACTGGGTGCCGCTCGAGAGCGTGATCGACTTCAAGCGCGAGGTCTACCGCCAGGCGCTGATCGAGCTGCACCGCTTCCTGCAGGCCGATCGCCGCGCGCGCGCGCGGCGCAGCGAGGCGGCGCACACCTAGAGCATGGAGCGCGACTACCAGCCGCTGCCGATCCGCGAGCTCGGCGCGGCGGCGGGATTCCGCCGCCCGACCCAGGCGCAGGCGCCGCGCGTCTCTGCCGAGTCGCCCGCCCTGCACGTGATGACCGACCTGGCGCGCGTCGCGCCCGCCACCATCCGCCCGCAGGCGCCGCTTGCCGGCGCCAACCAGTTCATGATCACGCGCGGCGTGCGCCTGCTGCTGGTGATAGACGATCAGGAGACGGTGGCCGGCGTAATCACCGCCACCGACCTCCTGTCCGAGCGGCCGATGCGCGTCGCCACCGAGCGCGGCCTGCGGCGCGACGAGCTGACCGTGGCCGACGTGATGACGCCCGCGGAGCGGGTCGAGGTGATTGCGTTCGCCGACGTCGAGGGCGCGCGCGTCGGCCACGTGCTCGAGACGCTGCGCCGCGCCGGCCGCCAGCACGCGCTGGTGGTCGACTACGACGAGCTGCCGCGCGAGCGGCCGCTGCTGCCGCCCGCCCGGCGCACCATGGTGCGCGGCATCTTTTCCCTCTCGCAGATCGCGCGCCAGCTGGGCGTCGCGGTGCAGACCGGCGGCGAGGTGGCGCGCACCTTCTCCGAGATCGAGTCCGCGATCCGCTAGAAGGTGAAAATGATCAAGCGCGAAACCCTGCTTTCGCTCGAGGCGTATGCCCGCGAGCGCAACGCGTTCCGCGCGCGCGTCATCGAGCACAAGAAGCGCCGCACGGTGCGCCTGGGCGAGCACGTCACGCTGCTCTTCGAGGACGAGCTCACCATCCGCTACCAGGTGCAGGAGATGCTGCGCATCGAGCGCATCTTCGAGGAGGACGGCATCCAGCACGAGCTCGACGCCTACAACCCGCTGGTGCCCGACGGCTCGAACTGGAAGGCGACCATGCTGATCGAGTATCCCGACGCCGACGAGCGCCGGCGCATGCTCGAGCGGCTGAAGGGCATCGAGCGGCGCGTGTGGGTCGAGGTCGAGGGCTGCGCGCGCGTCCACGCGGTGGCCGACGAGGACCTCGAGCGCGAGAACGAGGAAAAGACCTCGTCGGTGCACTTCCTGCGCTTCGAGCTCGACGCGCCGATGCGCGAGCGGCTGCGGCGCGGCGCGCGCCTGACGCTCGGCGTCGAGCACCCCGAATACCGCGCCAGCGCGACGGCGCCGGCGGGCGTGCGCGATGCGCTGATCGCCGATCTCGCTTGAAACGATTCCTGCTGGTGCTGCTCGCCGCCGGCTGCGCCACCCATACGCCGGACATGCGCAGCGACTGGGAGCGGCGCAACCTGCCTGCCGAGCCCGCGCCGGAGGAGGCGCTCGCGCTGCCGAAGTATCCGACCGGAAGGCTGATCGAGCTGAGCGTCCCGGACGGCGGCAGTTTCCGCTATTACGTCGATCCCGCGTCGGTGAGCGCCGGTCGCGACGGCATCGTGCGCTACGTGCTCGTCGCGCGCAGTCCCGCGGGCAGCGACAACGTGTTCTACGAGGGGCTGCGCTGCATGACGCGCCAGTATCGCATCTACGCCTTGGGCCGTGCCGAGGGCAGCTGGGGCGGGCGCCAGGGCGACTGGCAGCCGCTTGCCGCGTCGAGCGCGCAACCCTGGCGAGCGGTGCTGTTCCGCGAATACTTCTGCCCCCAGTCCGATCCGGTGCGCACCGCGGCCGAGGCGGTGCAGGCGCTCGAGCGCGGCGGCCATCCCGCCGCGAGGATCGAGCGCTAGAGCAAGACCAGGTTGTCGCGGTGGATGAGCTCGGGCTCGTCGACGTGCCCGAGGATGGCCTCGATCTCGGATGAGGGCCGGCGCATGATGCGGCGCGTCTCGGCGGCCGAATAATTCACCAGCCCGCGCGCGATCTCGCGCCCCCCGGGGTCGAGGCAGGCGACCACCGCGCCGCGCTCGAACTCGCCGCTCACCTCGACCACGCCGATCGGCAGCAGGCTCTTGCCGTCGCGCTGCAGGGCTCGCGCCGCACCCGCGTCAAGTTTCAAGCTGGCGGTTATCGTCAGATGGTCGGCGAGCCACTGCTTGCGCGCCGCGAGCGGCACCGTTTTCGCGGTGAGCAGGCTGCCGATGCGCTCGCCGTTCGCGAGGCGCAGCAGGACATCGGCTTCTTTTCCCGAAGCAATGACCGTGTGGGCGCCGCTGCGCGCGGCGCGCCGCGCCGCCTGCACCTTGGTGAGCATGCCGCCCTTGGCGAGCGCGCTGCCGGTGCCGCCGGCCATCGCCTCCAGGCGCGGATCGAGCGCGTCGGCCTCCTCGACCACCTTCGCGCCGGGATGCTCGCGCGGGTCGGCGTCGTAGAGGCCGGCCTGGTCGGTGAGGATGATCAGCGCGTCGGCCTCGACCAGGTTCGTCACCAGGGCGCCGAGCGTGTCGTTGTCGCCGAACTTGATCTCGTCGGTGACCACGGTGTCGTTCTCGTTGATCACCGGGATCGCGCCCAGGCCGAGCAGGGTGCGCAGCGTGGCGCGGGCGTTCAGGTAGCGCTCGCGGTCGGCGAGGTCCGCGTGCGTCAGGAGCACCTGCGCGGTGTGCAGGCCGTGCACGCGGAAGCAGCTCTCGTAGCACTGCACCAGGCCCATCTGCCCGACCGCGGCGGCGGCCTGCAGCTCGTGCATGGTGCGCGGGCGGCGCTTCCAGCCCAGGCGCTGCATCCCCTCGACGATCGCGCCGCTCGACACCAGGATCACGCGCCGCCCGGCGCGCGCGAGGCCGGCGATCTGCGCCGCCCAGCGCGCGATCGCCTCGGCGTCGACGCCGCGTCCCTCGTTGGTGACGAGCGAGGAGCCGACCTTGACCACCAGCGTCTTCGCGTCGCGCAGCAGGCTCATGCAACGAGCTCCTTCGCCGCCGCCTTCACCACCGCGTCGCAGCCGCGGCCGCTCAGGGCCGAGACGACGAACCAAGGGCGCTTCCAGCGCAGGCTGGCCGCTATCCGCTTCGCCTGGGCGAGCGGCTCTTCGACCGCGTCCATCTTGTTGAACACCAGCCAGCGCGGCTTGCGCTCGAGCGCCGCGTCGTATTTCTTCAGCTCGGCGGCAATGCCGCGCGCGTGGCGCGCGGCATCGGGGTCGGTGAGGTCGACCAGGTGCAGCAAGAGCCGCGTGCGCGCGAGGTGCCGCAGGAACTGGTGGCCGAGCCCCGCGCCCTCGGCCGCGCCTTCGATCAGTCCCGGGATGTCGGCGAGCACGAAGCTCGCGTCGCCCGCGCGCGCCACGCCGAGCGACGGGTTGAGGGTGGTGAAGGGATAGTCGGCGACCTTCGGCCGCGCGCTCGACACCGCGCGGATGAAGGTCGACTTGCCGGCGTTGGGCAGGCCGAGCAGGCCGACGTCGGCCAGCACGCGCAGCTCGAGCGCGAGGCGCCGGCTCTCGCCCGGCTCGCCGCGCGTGAACTGGCGCGGCGCGCGGTTGACGCTCGACTTGAAGTGCACGTTGCCCAGCCCGCCCTGGCCGCCGCGCGCGAGCAGCGCGCGCGATCCGTCCTTCGCCAGGTCGGCGACCAGGTCGCTGGTTTCCTCGTCGCGGATCAGGGTGCCCACCGGCATGCGCAGCTCGACGTCGGCGCCGCCGCGCCCGTTGCAGTCGGAGCCCGTGCCGCGTCCGCCATGCCCGGCGCGGTGGATGCGCGCGAAGCGGTAGTCGATCAGCGTATTGATGTTGCGGTCGGCGCGCGCCCACACGCTGCCGCCGCGGCCGCCGTCGCCGCCGTTGGGGCCCCCGTAGCGGATGTACTTCTCCCGCCGGAAGGTCGCCGCGCCGTCGCCGCCCTTGCCCGCGTGCACCTCGATCTTCGCCTCGTCAATGAACTTCATGGTCTGGAAATAAAAAAGCCCTACCGGTCTCGCGATAGGGCTTCTATGGAGTGGGTACCGGCTAAGCCGGCGCAGTTTCCTTTATGACACTCACGGTATTGTTGTTGTCCTCGCCCGAAACGCGATATTGAACCTGGCCGTTCACGCGCGCATAGAGCGTGTGGTCGCGGCCGATGCCGACGTTGGTCCCGGCGTGCACCTTGGTGCCGCGCTGGCGCACCAGGATCTGCCCGGCGTTGACGCGCTCGCCGCCGTAGACCTTCACCCCCAGGCGCTTCGACTGGGAGTCGCGGCCGTTCCTCGAGCTGCCGCCCGCTTTCTTGTGTGCCATTGCTAGCCCTGGACGATATCGTCGATGCGGACCTCGGTGTACGACTGCCGATGGCCCTGCGATTTCTGGAAGTGCTTGCGCCGGCGCAGCTTGAAGATCTTGACCTTGTCGCCGCGGCCGTGCGCGAGCACCGTGCCCTTCACTTTGGCGCCCGAGACGAGCGGCGCGCCGACCTTGACCGCCTCGCCCGCGCCGACGAGCAGCACTTCGTCGAACGAAACCGCCGCGCCGACGTCTGCGGCGAGCGCCTCGACGCGCACCTTGGCGCCGGACTCGACCCGGTATTGCTTGCCGCCGGACTTGATGACTGCGTACATAATGCCCGCTTCCGAAAAAAGACCGCGGATTATAACGGAAATCATGGGGTTGGTGTCGATGCTGGCGCCGGTGGCGGACGACATGCGGCGCGTCGACGAGCTGATCGACCGGCGCCTGGAATCCGACGTCGCGCTGGTGCGCGAGGTGGCGCGCTACATCGTCGCCTCGCGCGGCAAGCGGCTGCGGCCGGCGCTCCTGCTGCTCGCCTGCGGCGCGCTCGCCTACCGGGGCGAGGCGCGCTTCGGGCTCGCTGCGGTGGTGGAGTTCATCCACACCGCCACGCTGCTGCACGACGATGTCGTCGACGAGTCCGAGCTGCGCCGCGGCCAGCACACCGCCAACGCCGCCTTCGGCAACGCCGCCGCGGTGCTGGTCGGCGACTTCCTCTACTCGCGCGCCTTCCAGATGATGGTCGAGGCCGACGACATGCGCGTGATGCGCGTGCTGGCCGACGCCACCAACACCATCGCCGGCGGCGAGGTGATGCAGCTGATGGGCAGTCACGACCCCGAGGTCGACGAGGCGCGCTACCTCGAGGTGATCCGGCGCAAGACCGCGAAGCTCTTCGAGGCCTCGGCGCGCCTGGGCGCGGTCCTTGCCAGGAAGGACGGCCTCGAGGAGCCGCTCGCCACCTACGGCCGGCACGTCGGCACGGCCTTCCAGCTGATCGACGACGTGCTCGACTACTCGGGCGAGGCGGCGACGATCGGCAAGAGCCTGGGCGATGACCTCGCCGAGGGCAAGCCGACGCTGCCGCTGATCCACGCGATGCGCACCGCGGGGCCGCGAGCCGATCTCATCCGGCAGGCGATTCGCGACGGCGGGCGCGGCGATTTTCCCGCCGTGCTCGAGGCGATCCGCGGCTGCGGCTCGCTCGACTACGCGCGCGCCGCCGCGCAGCGCGAAGCGCAGGCTGCGCAGCGCGCGCTCGCGCCGCTGCCTGCGTCGGAATTCAAGGAATCTTTGCTAAAATTGGCGTCCTTTTCCGTAGAGCGCCAGTCGTAGCCAGTCGACAGTTCGGGGTGTAGCTCAGCCTGGTAGAGTACTGCGTTCGGGACGCAGGTGTCGCTGGTTCAAATCCAGTCACCCCGACCAATCCCGCGCCGGCCGCTATGATACTCAGCCCATGGGCCGGCTTCTCGTCCTGATCATCCTCGTCGTCGCCGCCGTCTGGCTGCTGCGGCGCGCGCTGCGCCCGCGCGATCCCCAGGTGCAATCCCCCGACATGGCAAAAGCCGAAGACCTCGTGCGCTGCGCGCGCTGCAGCGTGCTCCTGCCGCGCGGCGAGGCGCGCCAGGCGGAGGGCCGGCTCTACTGTGGCGAGGACCACGCGCGCCAGGGGCCCGCGCGCTGATGCAGGCGCCGCTGCGCTACCCGGAGCTGTTCCAGCCGCCGCAGGAGCGCACGCCGGACTCGTTCTGGATCTCGCTCGGCTACTTCAACCTCTACCGCATCGCGCTCGCGACGCTGTTCCTCACGCTGTCGGCGGTCTACCAGGACGAGCTCAACTTCGGCTCGCACGCGCTGGTGATGTTCCGCGTGGTGTGCGGCGCCTACCTGGTGGCCGCGGTGCTCTTCCACCTCGGCCTGCGCCGCGTGCGCGCGTACTTCAACGCGCAGCTCTCGCTGCATGCCTGCACCGACGTGCTGGCGATCACGCTGCTCATGTACGCGAGCGGCGGCATGAAGAGCGGCCTGGGCGTGATGCTCGTGATCTCGCTCATCGCCGCCGCGATCGTCGCGCCCCGGCGCCTCGGATTTCTCTACGCCGCGCTCGCCACCATCGCGCTCCTGCTCGAGTCGGGCTACTGGGTGCTGGGGCACGATGCCCCGACCAACAGCTTCGTGCAGCCCGGGCTGCTGGCGATGGGGTGCTTCGCCGCGACCTGGGTCACGGGCTGGCTCGCGAGCCGCGTGGCCGCCAACGAGCGCCTCGCGCTGCTGCGCGGCCGCAAGCTCGATTCGCAGATGCGGGTCAACCAGCTGGTCCTGCAGGACATGCACGACGGCGTGCTGGTGCTCGACGGCGCCGGGCGCGTGGTGCAGCACAACCCGCAGGCCCAGGTGCTGCTGCGCGTTCAGCGGCTGATCGACGCCGACATCGAGTCGCTCCTGCCCGGGCTGGGCGAGCGCTGGCGCGCCTGGAGCGCGGCGGGTCGGCCCGCCGGCGCGGCGGAGGACATGTCAGCGCGCGGCCACGACATCGGCGTGCGCCTGCTCGACACCGGCACCGAGGAGGGCTTCAGCCTGCTGATCCTCGAGGACACGACGCGCGCGCGCGAGCAGGCGCAGCAGCTCAAGCTCGCGGCGCTCGGCCGCCTCACCGCCAACATCGCCCACGAGATCCGCAATCCGCTCGCCGCCATCAGCCACGCCTCCGAGCTCCTGGGCGAGGAGAAGCGCGCCGAGGACCGGGAGCGCCTGACGCGGATCATCCACGACAACACGCAGCGGCTCGAGCGCCTGGTCTCCGACGTGCTGCAGCTCAACCGGCGCGACCGCACCGCGCGCGACGCCATCGCGCTGCGCCCATGGCTGCGCGAATTTCTCGCCGAGTTCGTCGCCAACGAGTCGGCCGCGACCGAGCGCTTCGCGCTCGAGGCGGCGGCCGAGCCGTCGATCGAGTTCGACCGCGAGCACCTGCGCCAGGTGATGTGGAACCTGCTGCGCAACGCCGCGCGCTATGCCGGCCCGCAGGCGGGCGCGGTGCGCATCGCCGCGCGCGGCTATGGCGGGCGCGTCGAGCTGTCCGTCATCGACAACGGCCCGGGCGTGCCGGCGGCCTGCCAGGGACAGCTGTTCGAGCCGTTTTTCACCACCGAGCCGAAGGGCACCGGGCTCGGCCTCTACCTCGCGCGCGAGCTGTGCGCGGCCAACCGCGCCACGCTCGAGTACGTGCACGACCGGGCCGGGGCGCATTTCCGCATCCTGTGCCGCGAGGCGCGCGCGGCATGAGGCGCGCCGACCGCCAGGCGGACCGTGCCCGCGCCGACGCCGCGCGCGGCCCGCAGGTGCTGGTCGTCGACGACGAGCCCGACATCCGCGAGCTGCTCGAGCTGACGCTGGTGCGCATGGGGCTGGGCGTGGCGAGCGTCGGCACCATCGCCGAGGCGAAGGAGCGCCTGAAGAGCGAGCGCTTCGACCTGTGCCTCACCGACATGCGCCTCGCCGACGGCGAGGGGCTCGATCTCGTGCGGCACATCGCGGCGCTCGCCGCCGACGTGCCGGTGGCGGTGATCACCGCCTACGGCAGCGCCGAGAATGCGGTGGCCGCGCTCAAGGCGGGCGCCTTCGACTACGTCTCCAAGCCGGTGGGCCTGGAGCAGCTGCGCGCGCTGGTGCGCTCGGCGCTGTCGCTGCCCGACGCCGAGGCGCGGCCGCGCGACGCGCGCCTGCTCGGCGAGAGCGCGCCGCTCGCGCTGGTGCGAAGCCTGATCGGCAAGCTGGCGCGCACCCAGGCGCCGGTCTACATCGCCGGCGAGTCGGGCAGCGGCAAGGAGCTCGCCGCGCGCCTGATCCACGAGCAGAGCGCGCGCCGCGACAAGCCGTTCGTGCCGGTCAACTGCGGCGCCATCCCCGAGACCCTGATGGAGAGCGAGCTCTTCGGCTACCGCAAGGGCGCCTTCACCGGCGCGGCCGAGGACCGCAACGGCGTATTCCAGGCGGCGCACGGCGGCACGCTGTTCCTCGACGAGATCGCCGAGCTGCCGCTGCACACCCAGGCGCTGCTGCTGCGCGCGATCCAGGAGCGGCGCGTGCGCAAGGTCGGCGCCACGCAGGAGGAGCCGGTCGACGTGCGCATCATCAGCGCCACCAACCAGAGCCTCGCCGGCATGGTCGAGGCCGGCCGCTTCCGCCGCGACCTCTACTACCGGCTGAACGTGGTCGAGCTCAACATGCCGCCGCTGCGCGAGTGCCGCGAGGACATCCCGCGCATCGTGGGCAGCATCCTGCAGCGCCTCGCCGCCCAGAATGGCGTGCCCGCGCCGCGGCTTTCGCCCGAGGCGCTCGAAGAGCTGATGCAGTACGACTTTCCCGGCAACGTGCGCGAGCTGGAGAACATCCTCGAGCGCGCGCTCGCCCTCTCGGGCAGCCCCGAGCTCGGCCCGGCGGACCTCGCCCTGCACCGCATTGCCGCTGTTGAAGAGGAAGAGTCCGCGGACGCGCCGGTGGCGAAGGGCGCTTCAGGCGCACCGGATGCCCCATTGCCGGTGTACCTCGACAAGCTCGAGCGCGAGGCGATCCTGCAGGCGCTAGGCAAGACCGGCTTCAACCGCACCGCCGCCGCGAGGCTGCTGGGCATCACCTTCCGGCAGCTCCGTTACCGCATGCAACGCTTGGGCATCAAGGATGAGACTCGGGGCTGACGGCTGGCTCCGCGGCTGCCGGCGCGTCGAATCCCCGAACCACGATGAGCGGCCCGGCGACGAGCAGCCTACGCTGCTGGTCATCCACTCCATCAGCCTGCCCCCGGGTGAGTACGGCGGCGATGCGATCGAGCGCCTGTTCACCAATCGGCTCGAAGCGCACGCGCACCCCTACTTCCGGGAAATCGAGGGGCTGCGCGTCTCCGCCCACTTCCTGGTCCGCCGCAACGGCGAGGTAGTGCAGTTTGTGCCCACTTCGCGCCGCGCCTGGCACGCCGGCGAGTCGACCTGGCGCGGCCGCGCGCGCTGCAACGACTTCTCCGTCGGCATCGAGCTGGAAGGCGGCGACGATGCCGAGTTCGAGCCTTCGCAGTACCGGCGCCTGGCCGAGCTGATCGCCACGCTCAGGCAGGCGCTACCGCTGCGCGACATCGCCGCGCACAGCGAGATCGCGCCCGGCCGCAAGACCGACCCCGGCACGCGCTTCGACTGGCCGCGGCTGCTGGCCGCGCTCGCCCACCACAACATCTAGGTTCTGCAGGCCTCAGGCGTCCTGCCTGTGGTTGTTGCACTGCGGCATGCCCCTATATGTAGCGTGAACCACTACACGAAACCCTTTATTTAGTGGTTCGCGCTTGCAAAAAGAATTTCGCGTTGCTACATTGGCCCACAAGAACTAGGTTGTGCAGGCGTAAGTCGCACTAAATCTAGTGGCCGATAAACGGGCTGGTGCAGCGCATCAGGGAGAGGGAGCTATGCAGATCGCCCAGGAAAACGCCGCTGTCACCTCCGCTTTCGGCGCCGCCCTGCCGGAGTCGGCCGCCGGGACGCGTTCCCCGTATTCCGACTACAAGGTGATCCGCCGCAACGGCGCGGTGGTCGGCTTCGAGCCCGGCAAGATTTCGGTGGCGATGACCAAGGCGTTCCTGGCCGTGAACGGCGCCCAGGGCGCGGCCTCGGCGCGGATCCGCGAGGTGGTCGCCGGGCTGACCGAGGCGGTGGTCGGCGCGATGATGCGCCGCCAGCCGGCGGGCGGAACCTTCCACATAGAGGACATCCAGGACCAGGTCGAGCTCGCGCTGATGCGCTCGGGCGAGCACGACGTGGCGCGCGCCTACGTGCTCTACCGCGAGGAGCGCGCCAAGGCGCGCCTCGCCGAGAAGCAGGCGAAGAAGCCCGAGGGCGGGCTGCACGTGGTCGAGAACGGCAGCCGCAGGCTGCTCGACCGCGGCGCGCTCGCCGCGCTGGTCGAGTCGGCGTGCGCCGGCCTCGCCGACGCGTCGCCCGAGGCGATCCTCGACACCACGCTGCGCGACCTCTACGACGGCGTGCCGATGGAAGAGGTGCGCAAGTCGGCGATCCTCGCGGCGCGCGCCCTGATCGAGAAGGACCCGGCCTACAGCTACGTCACCGCGCGGCTGCTGCTCAACACCATCCGCCTCGAGGTGCTGGGCGAGGAGGCGAGCCAGGCGGAGATGGAGACGCGCTACGCCGCCTACTTCCCGCAGTTCATCCAGCGCGGCATCGCGGCGGAATTACTCGATCCGGAGCTGGCGCGCTTTGATTTGCAGAGACTGGGGAAAGCCCTGAAGGCCGATCGCGACCTGCAATTCGGCTATCTCGGCCTGCAGACGCTCTACGACCGCTATTTCCTGCACGTGCACGGCAAGCGCATCGAGCTGCCGCAGGCGTTCTTCATGCGCGTCGCCATGGGGCTCGCCCTCAAGGAAAAGGACCGGGAAGGGCGCGCCATCGAGTTCTACGACGTGCTGTCGAGCTTCGACTTCATGAGCTCGACGCCGACGCTGTTCAACTCGGGCACGCTGCGCTCGCAGCTCTCCAGCTGCTACCTGACCACCGTGTCGGATGACCTGACCGGCATCTACGACGCGATCAAGGAAAACGCGCTGCTCGCCAAGTACGCGGGCGGCCTGGGCAACGACTGGACGCCGGTGCGCGCGCTCGGCTCGCACATCAAGGGCACCAACGGCAAGTCGCAGGGCGTGGTGCCGTTCCTGAAGGTGGTGAACGACACCGCGGTGGCGGTGAACCAGGGCGGCAAGCGCAAGGGCGCGGTCTGCTCCTACCTCGAGACCTGGCACCTCGACATCGAGGAGTTCCTCGAGCTGCGCAAGAACACCGGCGACGACCGGCGGCGCACGCACGACATGAACACCGCCAACTGGATCCCCGATCTGTTCATGAAGCGCGTCATGGAGAACGCGGACTGGACGCTGTTCAGCCCCTCCGACGTGCGCGACCTGCACGACAAGGTCGGCAAGAACTTCGAGGAAGCCTACCTGCGCTACGAGGACAAGGCGGCGCGCGGCGAGCTCAAGCTGTTCAAGAAGATTCCCGCGGTGCAGCTGTGGCGCAAGATGCTCTCGATGCTCTTCGAGACCGGGCATCCCTGGATCACGTTCAAGGATCCGTGCAACCTGAGGAGCCCGCAGCAGCACGTGGGCGTGGTGCACAGCTCGAACCTCTGCACCGAGATCACGCTCAACACCGCGGCCGACGAGATCGCGGTATGCAACCTGGGCTCGGTCAACCTGGTCGCCCACATGACCGGGCAGGGTCTGGATTTCAAAAAAATAAGAAAAACAATTTCGACGGCGATGCGGATGCTGGACAACGTGATCGACATCAACTACTACGCGGTCGACAAGGCGCGCAATTCCAACTTGCGCCACCGGCCGGTGGGGCTGGGAATCATGGGGTTCCAGGACTGCCTGCACAAGCTCAGGCTGTCCTACGCGTCGCCCGAGGCGGTGGAGTTCGCCGACCGCTCGATGGAGATGGTTGCCTACGCCTCCTACTGGGCCTCGACCGAGCTCGCCGAGGAGCGCGGCCGCTATGCCTCGTTCCAGGGCTCGCTCTGGGACCGCGGCGTGCTGCCGCAGGACACGCTCGACCTGCTCGCCGCCGAGCGCGGCGGCTACGTCGAGCTCGACCGCTCGGCGAGCCTCGACTGGGACGCGCTGCGCGGCCGGATCAGGAAGCACGGCATGCGCAACTCCAATTGCATCGCCATCGCGCCGACGGCGACGATCGCCAACATCATCGGCGTGTCGGCGTCGATCGAGCCCACCTACCAGAACCTGTTCGTCAAGTCGAACCTCTCGGGCGAGTTCACCGTGGTGAACGAGTACCTGGTGGCCGACCTGAAGAAGGCGGGCCTCTGGGACGAGGTGATGATCGCCGACCTCAAGTACTTCGACGGCAACCTCGCGCGCATCGACCGCGCGCCGGCGGCGCTGCGCAAGCTCTACGCCACGGCGTTCGAGGTCGAGCCGAAGTGGCTGGTCGAGGCGGCGGCGCGCCGCCAGAAGTGGATCGACCAGTCGCAGTCGCTCAACATCTACATGGCGGGCGCCTCGGGCAAGAAGCTCGACGAGACCTACAAGCTCTCCTGGCTTCGCGGGCTGAAGACCACCTACTACCTGCGCGCGATGGGCGCTACCCACGCCGAGAAGTCGACCAGCAAGGCGGGGGCCCTGAACGCGGTCCCAACCCTGGAGGTGCCGGTGGCTGAGGCGGGAGTGAAGGCCTGCTCGATCGACAACCCGGACTGCGAGGCCTGTCAGTGAAAAAAGCGACGGCGCGCACGTGATCACGCTCGGAACGCTCAGCTTCAACGGGCCGTTCCTCGCGCCGATCTGGTCGCCGCCGAAGACCGCGGGCCTCTACGCGGTGATGGTGCCGGGCTGGCGGCTCAACACCTTCCGCGCGCTGTACTTCGGCCAGGCCGAGACCTTCGGCGCGCAGTTGCTCAAGTCGCACGAGCGCTACGCCGAGTGGCTGACCATCGCCGGCACCGACTGGAACCTCTACATCGCCACCCACGAGATGTCGTTCGCCACGCCCGCGCGGCTCGAGTCCGCCGTGCGCGAGCTGGCGCGCAGCTACAAGCCGGAATTCAGGCCGATCGACGAAAAACAGGCGCCCAGCCTGCGCACGCTGCTGCTCGCGCAGGCGCTGCGCAACGCACAGGACAAATAACCCTAATGCTCAAATTCGAGAACGTCTCCGCCGCGCGCGCCTTCGTGCCGGCGCAGCCGGCGGGGCAGCCGGCCGAGGCCTTGCGCCGCGTCAGCGTCGAGGACAAGTCGATCATCAACTCCAAGGCCGACGTCAACCAGCTGGTGCCCTTCAAGTACAAGTGGGCCTGGGAGAAGTACCTCGCCGCCTGCGCCAACCACTGGATGCCGCAGGAGATCAACATGAGCCGCGACATCCAGCTGTGGAAGGACCCCCGCGGCCTGACCGAGGACGAGCGGCGCATCGTCAAGCGGAACCTCGGCTTCTTCGTGACCGCGGACTCGCTTGCCGCCAACAACATCGTCCTGGGCACCTACCGGCACATCACCGCCCCGGAATGCCGCCAATATCTGCTGCGCCAGGCGTTCGAGGAGGCGATCCACACCCACGCCTACCAGTACATCGTGGAAAGCCTGGATCTCGAGGAAAGCGAGATCTTCAACGCCTACCACGAGGTGCCGTCGATCCGGGAGAAGGACGAATTCCTGATTCCCTTCATCGACACCCTCACCGACCCGGCGTTCCGGACCGGCAGCGCCGAGGCCGACCAGCAGCTGCTCAAGAGCCTGATCGTGTTCTCGTGCCTGATGGAGGGGTTGTTCTTCTATGTCGGCTTCGTCCAGATCCTGGCGCTGGGTCGGCAGAACAAGATGACCGG
>Ga0075434_100000129_pt1 | contig 45092 bp, 24 predicted proteins | sample RhiMethybrSRZTD3_FD_75298 | JGI IMG/M metagenome (GOLD analysis project Ga0075434, IMG submission 75298) | Populus rhizosphere microbial communities from Tennessee, USA - Rhizosphere MetaG P. TD hybrid SRZTD3 | ecosystem: Host-associated > Plants > Roots > Rhizosphere > Soil | place: USA...
CTCAATCTGGGTTTCGCACTGACGGGCGGAAATAGTCAGACCAAGAGTCTGGCCTTGGCTTTCGATGGCATTCGGACCGGCCTTCACGACAAAATCACAATGTATGAAGGAACGGTATATTCGACGAACGATGCGTCGGATGCAAGTCCCCACCTCACCGCCTACAACAACAAAGGAGGCATTCGCTACGATCGTGACATCCGGCCGCGCTTGTTCGGCTTTGTGAATGCAGACTTCGCCACCGACGCCCTGCAGGACTTGAATTTGCGCTCAGTATTTGGAGGCGGCTTGGGATGGCACGCAATCAAGCGCGAGAGTACAACCCTCGATATTCTGGGGGGCTTTAACTACACCAGAGAGAACTATACCCAAATCGCCCCCGTGCCGGCGCCACCCGGCTTTCAATCCAGGCTGATCCGCAACTTCGCGTCCGGTACGATCGGGGACGAGTTAACTCACAAACTTACAAAGTCGACTGTGATCATGCAAAAGGCATACTTTTTTGAGAATCTCCAGGACACAAGTGAATACCGCGCCACTTTCGATGTCGGCACAGTCACCAAGATCAACAAATGGATGGGCTGGCAGAATTCGTTCGGCGATGTTTACGTTACGAATCCACCGGTCGGGAAGAAGAAGAACGATATCGTCTTCACTACCGGCCTAAATATTTCATTAGGGCAGTAGAGTGAGAAACTAGAATCGGAGGGCTCGAACGGCCGCCCCTGCGATGCTACCGCCGATGAGCGGACCAAGCACAGGAACGAGAGCGTAACCCCAGTCGGATGTGCCCTTTCCGGCAATCGGCAGAATCGCGTGCGCGATCCGCGGTCCGAGATCGCGGGCGGGATTGATGGCGTAGCCGGTAGCTCCGCCCAGCGAGAGTCCGATGGCCCAGACGAGAAAGCCCACAAGATATGGTCCAAAGCCTGGCGGATAGCCAGTGCCAGCAACCGCTTTTGAGAAGATCGCGCCTGCAACAAACACCAGAATGAAAGTTCCAATGATCTCGCTGATGGCATTGCTCGCGGGATTCCGAATAGCAGGACTGGTGGAATAGCAAGCCAGTTTGAGGCCGGGCTCGGCCGTTTCCTTCCAATGTGGAAGATATTGCAGCCAGACCAGCGTTGCTCCAGTAACAGCTCCCAACAACTGGGCCGCGATATACGGGACGAGTTTGGAGAAGTCTCCGGAGACCACGGCGAAACCCAGGGTGACGGCTGGGTTCAGATGTGCGTCCCTGCTTCCGCAAGCGATGGCGGTGATCACACCACAGAGCACGGCGAATGCCCAACCTGCGCTGATGACGATCCAACCGCCACCCTCACCTTTGGACTTCTTGAGCAGCACGTTGGCTACGACTCCGTTGCCTAGCAGAATGAGGACGGCAGTACCAACAAATTCGCCAAGAAATGGTGAAGTCATCGCTGTAATGTCTCCTTTGAGGTTGGCCAGGGACCCGGTGTGCTTCTATTCGACCCAGTCAAACGACCGAGTCACGGCTTTCTTCCACAGGCGGTACATCTTTTCCCGCGCATCATCTTCAAGGTTGGGATGCCAGGTATGGTCGATCGCCCAGTTGGCGCGCAGGTCGTCGGTGTTCTTGTAGAAGCCGACGGCGAGTCCGGCTGCATAGGCCGCGCCAAGCGCGGTTGTCTCCTTTATGATTGGTCGCACAACAGGCCTGTTGAGAATGTCGGCCTGGAACTGCATGAGGAGATTGTTCTCAACCATGCCGCCGTCGGTGCGCAGGGAGTGCAAAGCAATGCCTGAATCTTTCTCCATCGCTTCCAACACCTCGCGAGTCTGAAACGCGGTGGCTTCCAGTACGGCACGTCCCAGGTGCCCTTTCGTCGCATAGCGAGTGAGGCCAGCAATCACTCCACGCGCACTGTCTTTCCAATAGGGGGCGTAGAGGCCGGAAAACGCCGGGACGAAGTAGACTCCACCGTTATCAGTAACTGACATGGCCAGGATCTCGATGTCAGAACTCTTTTCGATGAGGCCGAGATTGTCGCGAACCCACTGAACAAGCGCGCCCGTGATCGCAATGCTGCCTTCCAGAGCGTAAACAGCGGGTTGCTCACCGAGTTTGTAGGCAAGGGTCGTCAATAAGCCGCGTCTGGAGGCAACTGGCTTATCGCCGACATTCATGAGGAGAAAACAGCCGGTGCCGTAGGTGTTCTTCGCCTCGCCCGGCTTGAAGCAAGTCTGACCAACGAGGGCCGCCTGCTGGTCACCGAGAATGCCGGAAATCACCACGCCCTGCAGGACGCTTTGCGTGGCGTTGCCGTACGGTTCGCTGCTGGAGCGGACGCGGGGCAACATTGCCTTGGGAATTCCGAACGCAGACAGGACGTCCGAATCCCAGTCCAGCGTGTTCAAGTTCATCAACTGGGTGCGGCTGGCGTTGGTCACGTCTGTGATGTGAATGCCGCCTTGTGATCCTCCCGTGAGGTGCCAGACAAGGAAGGTGTCGATGTTTCCAAACAAGAGATCGCCTGCTTCAGCCTGCTCACGTGCACCCGGGATGTTCTCCAGCATCCAGCGAATCTTCAGGCCGCTGAAGTACGTCGTGAGAGGCAGCCCGGTTTGAGAACGAAAGCGATCCTGGCCACCGTGCTGTGCAAACTCCGTTACGGCATCGGCAACGCGGGTGTCTTGCCAGACAATCGCGTTGTAGATCGGTTGGCCGGTTGTGCGATCCCACAGGACGGTGGTCTCACGTTGGTTGGTGATTCCGATCGCCGCCAGATCGGCGGGTCGAAGGGCGCGTTGTTGAAGTGCTCCGGCGATTACCTCCTGCGTTCGTCGCCAGATTTCTTCGGGATCATGTTCCACCCAACCGGGCTTGGGATAGATTTGCTGATGTTCCCGCTGCTCGCTGGCCACGATCCGGCCGGAGCGATCGAAGACAATGAATCGGGTGCTGGTAGTTCCCTGGTCAATGGCACCGAGATAGCTCGCCATCCCTTTTGCCTTTCTCTGACTCGATCCAAATCAAAAAACGTCTCGCGGCCTTCATCGATCGGGCAGACCGATAGAAGAGAGATACCGCTTGATCTTCGCGACGTAAGATTGAGCGGCCTCCTCTCGTTGCTGATTGGACCACACCAGTTCGCGCGCGAGATGCGAGGCTACAACAGGCGCGGCCTCCATTGCCAGCCTCCAGTCGAAGAATTGCAGGCCAATCCGCCGAGCAAGGATGTCTTCAATCGTGACTGCCATTTCCTCACGAATACAAAAAACGATCTCCGCCTGAATTGCCGGCCAATCTGCGACTATTGGCGACTTCAGCTGCGGATTTTGTTTCGTGAGCTCAAGAACTGCCGGCGACTGCGTTCCGAATTTTTCTGCGAGGTGTCGGGCGGTCGCTTCACTGAACGCATGGTCTCGGAGCAGTGTCTTCCAGTAGTCCGGAGCGAATCCCGCGGCACCAGCCAACCGATGGTGCTGGCTTGCGCTCGGCCGCGGTGAACTCCCAAGTTGATTTGCGACTGTATCGATGGTTTGCTGGGCCATCACGCGATAAGTCGTCCACTTTCCGCCGAGGATGCTGACGAGTCTGCTGTGGTCGTCCACTTCGACTTCATGCTCCCGAACGATTTTTTTTGTCTGGCGCGAAGCTGCTTGTTGGACGAGCGGTCGGATTCCCGCAAAGCCGCTCACAATATCTTCGAATTTGTAGGTGCCATTGCTGTAGTGGTTGAGGTGGCGGAGGAGATACTTCGCATCTTCACGGGTGACGACTGATTCTTCGGCGGAACTGACTTCCTCGTCGGTTGTGCCGACCAGGAGGCGACCGAGCCATGGAATTGCGAAGATAACGCGGCCGTCTTCGGTCTTCGGAATGAGTAAGGCATCGGAACCGTCGTTTGCAAGCGGAAGAAGGATGTGGGCGCCCTTGCTCCCAACAAGCCTTTTCGTCGCACCGAGGTTGGCCAAGAGACGAATGTCATCGGAAAACGGACCAGTGGCATTCACGAAGGCGCGAGCCCGTATGATGGAGTTCTCCCTAGTGAAAACGTCTTGGACCACCGCGGCTGAAAGCCTGCCGGCGTGGCCTCGTTCGAAGTCGACAACTCGCAGGTAGTTGGCGACTTCGCCTCCGGCCTCGACGAACGTCGTGACTAACGTTATCCCGAAGCGGGCATCGTCGAATTGGCCATCGTAGTAGGAGACTCCACCGACAAGACCTTTTGGATTCAGCGCAGGTACGAGGTGGAGGGTTTCCTCCTTCGTAAGGATCCGGCTTTTGCCGAGGCTGGCGCTACCCGCAAACCAGTCGTAGAGCTTCATTCCGGCGCCGTAGTACAGAATGTCGAAGCGACTGAAACAGGGCACAACGAATTCCAGCCCGTGCGCCAAGTGCGAGGCATTCTGCAGCAATAGAATTCGTTCGCGCAATGCTTCGCGAACGACTTTCAGCTGTCCGAGATCAAAATCGGCGACCGCCTGCTGCAAATAGCGGACGCCTCCGTGTGCCAGCTTGGTAGAAGCGCTTGAAGTTGCGGAAGCGAAATCTCCCGCGTCGAGGAGGACAGTGCGAAAACCACGCAGTTGCGACTCGAGAGCACATCCCGATCCCGTGGCCCCGGCTCCAATTACGCAAACGTCAAATTGACCTGCGGATATCGAGCGAAGGGCGTCGGGGCGGGTCTTCATGTACTCGTTAGAGTACTTCGAGGCTCACGCAGAGGTCGAGTTCTGCGAGGAAACTATTGCTGAGGACCGGGTTGGTTTGAACTACTGATCATCGGAGGTTGAGCTGGTTTCCCATTTTGCGCGGTTGGCAGATTCGTGACATTCCATCCGCCGCCAAGTGCTCGGATAAGAGATACGCTCGCCAGCATGCGGCGTCCGCCAATTTCCACGGCGGTGCGCTGATCGGCCAGTGCGGTGCTTTGCGCCGTGATGACTTCGAGGTAAGTCGCAACGCCACCTTTGTAGCGGTTGGTGGAGAGTTCGAGGGAGCGTTGTGCAGCCGCAACTGCCGCGTCCTGGGTCTTGGCCTCTTCCTCGAGTAATCGAAGTGCTGCGAGGCTGTCTTCGACTTCCTGAAATGCTGATAAAACGGTCTCCCGATAGTTTGCGACCGCCTGATCGTATGCGGCTTTCGCCTCATCAGTCACCGCACGACGGCGACCTGCGTCGAAGACAGTTACAAGCGCAGAAGCTCCTCCAGCAACAAAACCGGAAGGACCGTTAAACCAGTTTGTGATCGAACTGCCTTCAAATCCGCCGCTGGCACCGAGCGTGATTGTTGGATAGTAGGCGGCTTTTGCGACACCGATCTGTGCGTTTGTGGCTGCCATTCGCCGCTCGTTGCCGGCGATGTCAGGACGGCGCTCCAACAGATCGGACGGTACGCCAGCCGGCACGATGGGCGGCATGTTGGCGAGTGGAGTGGCAGCCAAGGAGAAAGACGATGCAGACTGCCCCGTCAACACTGCGATGGCATGTTCGAATTGAGCACGCTGCACGCCCAGGTCCGTGGCTTGGGCGCGGGTGGTTTCCAATTGAGTCTGGGCCTGTGCAACATCCACCTGGGAAGAGATACCACCGCTGTAGCGATTCTGTGTCAGTTCCAGGGCCTTCTCGTACGCGGCAACTGTGGAATTGAGCAACTGGTATTCAGCGTCGAGTGTTCGCAATTGAAAGTAATCCGCAGCCAGTTCGGCGTGCAGACTCAGCCTGATGGATTCGAGGTCCGCAGCAGTGGCTTGCGCGTTGGCGCGAGCGGCTTCCACGGTCCGCCGTACTCTGCCCCACACATCAGCTTCGTACGAAGCATCGACTGGCAGTTGCAGATCCGTGTAGGTATTCGTCGGCGCAAGGCGGCCGTTGGGACGATTCACCGACTGGTGATTTCGCGTAACGTTCACTCCAGCGGTGACGGTGGGATACAGATTGGAGTGATTGATGCGCACAATCGCGCGCGCCTGCTCGTACTGCGCCTGTGCGGCTTTCAGAGTCTGATTGGAGACGTTGATCTGCTCTTCCAGAGAGTTGAGCTGGGAATCCTGGAATATCTCCCACCACTTGCCCTTAGCGATTTGATCATTGGGCTGAGCGGTCTTCCAGTTGGGCGGTAATTCTTTGTATTCCGGCGGAGCGGCCGTCGTTGGTTTGGAGTAGCGCGGACCCACGGCGCAGCCGGAAAGCACGAGTGTTGCCAACCCAAGAAGTGAAGCGGCAAGCCGTCGTGTGGACCTTGAAGCCCACCAAGCTTGCTTTTTCACTTGCTTGCTCCTGCGGCAGGCTGTGCGTTTTGCGCCACGCGTACCTGCTGTCCGGATACGATCGAATCGGGAGGATTGACGATCAGGGATTCGTCTCCATTGAGACCCGTGAGCACTTCGACGTCGCTGCCAAAATCACGGCCGATGGTGAGCGGAATGAGGCTGGCTTTGCCGTCCTTCACGGACGCAACGCGCAATCCTTCGGACCGGAACAAGAGGGTGTTTACCGGGACGGTAAAAGTCGCCACATTAGTTGGCAGTTTTAGGTGCACTTCTGCATACGCGCCGGTCAACAGCTCGCCACTTGGGTTATTGACTTCAATTTCGACAAGCAGCGTTCGGGTGGTGAAATCGATGGCATCCGCCGTGCGTACGAGTTTGCCCTCAAAACGGCGGCCAGGGAACTCTGCCAACGTCAAGTCTGCCTTCAGCCCGGGTTTTGCAAGCTGGGAATAAATCTGCGGGACGTTCACGTACACGCGCAGCTTTCCAGGTGCAGCGATGTGAAACAGTTCGCCTCTCGGACCAGTGCCGCTGCCGGAGTCGATCAGTTGGCCGATATCGGTATTGCGGGCTGTAATGATTCCATCAAAAGGCGCATAGATCTTCTGAAAGGACTGCAGATCTTCAAGTCGGCGCACGTTTGCCTGGGCAGACAACACAGTTGCTTTCTTGGCCGCGAAATCTCCGGTCGCGTTGTCGGCATCCTGTTGGGAGACTGAGTCACTCTTCAGCAAGCCCTGATATCGGGTTGCCGTAATTTCCGATAGATGCGCGTTGGCCTCGGCTGTCGCCAGATCGGCGCGAGCCTGATGCAGCTGCTGAGTGACCTCTGGCGTGTCGATCTCCGCCAGCAATTGGCCGGCTTTCACGCGCGCGCCAATGTCGGCGTACCAACGCTTTAGATATCCATTCGTGCGTGCATAGATCGGTGCGTCTTTGAAAGCCTGCACGTTAGCCGGGAGAACGATCTCCTGACCATCGGCCGAGCGCTTGGGTTGCACGACCACGACCGCTGGCACGGCCAATTGATTCGTTTCGTTTCGCAGAGTTGCGCGCGCTTTCACGCGAGGTACGATACCGGCGATCACCACGGCCACTGCGATCAGAAAGGCGACCAGCGCGATCACCCATGGACGTCTGAAGCCCTCGGGGTTCCGCTCCGGTCCGCTTTGTGGTGCTTGCACCATCAATGGCCTGTCCACTCTGCGCTCTTCTTCGACTTGCATATTAACTCCCCTGGATGAAACAACTTACTATTAATTTTGGCCCGCTGCGTTCAACTCGGCGGCCCGAGCGCGCCGTCCGTGCAAGAGACTAAAGAAAACCGGAACGAAAAATAATGTTGATACCGTCGCGAGCAACAATCCGCCAATCACGGCGCGGCCCAGCGGCGCGTTCTGTTCGCCGCCTTCGCCCAATCCGAGAGCCATCGGCACCATACCAATCATCATGGCTAACGCAGTCATCAGGACGGGGCGGAAACGAGTAAATCCGGCCTGGGAAGCGGCCGCAATGGCGTCCTTCCCCTCCTCCACCTGCTCCTTGGCGAAGCTCACCACCAGAATGCTGTTTGCAGTGGCCACACCCATACACATGATCGAACCGGTCAAAGCGGGCACACTCAAGGTGGTGTTGGTGATGAACAGGAACCAGGCAATCCCAGCGAGCGCCGCCGGTAACGCCGAAATGATGATGAACGGGTCCAGCCACGACTGGAAGTTCACGACGATCAGCAGGTACACAAGCAGAATCGAAAAGAACAATCCGCCGATCAGCCCAACATACGATGAACGCATGGTCTGAATCTGGCCGCGAACTACCACCCGCGACCCCTGAGGCGGTTTGGTTTCCGCAATGATCTTGCTAAGGTCGCGAGCGACGCCGCCCAGATCGCGTCCCTGCACGGAACCGTAAATGTCCACCACCGGCTGGATGTCGTAGTGGGACACCAAACCCTGACCTACTCCCCGGCGAATCGAAGCGAGGCTGGCCAGGATTTGTGGAGGCGCTCCGCTGGTTCCAGTCACTGGAATATTTTCCAGGCCCTGCAGTGAATCCAGTCGATATTGCGGTGTCTGGGTGGCAATTGGATAACTGACGCCGTTTTTAGGATTCAGCCAGAATGTAGGCGAGGTCTGAAAACTCCCGCTCAGCGAGATCAGCAAGTTGCTCGCGACGTCCCGTGCGGTGAAACCGGTCTGTCCGGCCTTGGTCCGGTCAACGTTGATATGCAGCTTCGGCTGGTCGAAAGGCTGTTGAATGCGCAGGTCGACTGTGCCAGGGATGTAGCGGATACGCTGCAGGAGATTGTCGGCAAACTGTCGATTGTTCTCCTGGTTGTATCCCACGACTTGGATATCAATGGGAGCCGGCAGTCCAAAATTCAGAATTTGACTGACGATGTCGGCCGGAAGAAACGCGAAAGTAACACCCGGGAACTCATTGGCCAGCTTGATGCGGAGGTCATGGACGATTCTCTCTGTCGAGTCGTGCTTTTCGCTGAGGGTGACCAGAATGTCGGCATCGGCGGGTCCGATTGGTGCAGACGTGCTGTAGCTGAGATTGATGCCGCTATAAGGCAAGCCAATGTTATCAATGATGCTCGAGATTTGTTCTTGTGGAACCTGCTCACGGATTGATTGCTCTACCAGATCGCATAGACGAGCGGTTTCTTCGATCCTCGTGCCCGTGCGTGCGCGGAGGTGCAATTTGAATTGGCCGCTGTCGACCGCTGGAAAGAAGTCCTGGCCCAGCCACGGAACCAGGAAGGCCACCGAGACGAGGCAGGCTACGAAAAATCCGATCAGAAATACTTTCTGATGGTGCAGGCAGCGTTCCAATAGACGGTGGTATCCCTCGCGGAACTGTTCGAATTTCTCTTCAAAGCGAGCTTGCAAGCGAACCAGAGGATTTCGGCTTTCGTGCTCCACATGGCCGGCTTCGGCTTCGTGGCCCCGCAACAGGTACTTCGCCATCGTGGGCACAACCGTACGCGAGAGCAGATACGACGCCAGCATCGCGAACGTGACCGCTTCGGCGAGGGGCACGAACAGATAGCGCGCAACGCCGGTTAGAAAGAACATCGGCACGAAGACGATGCAGATGGCCAGGGTCGATACGAACGCGGGCACAGCGATCTGCTGGGCTCCGTCAAGAATGGCGTGCTCCGCTTCTTTACCCAGGGCAATGTTGCGGTTGATATTTTCGATTTCCACGGTTGCGTCATCGACGAGAATGCCCACGGCCAATGCCAGGCCGCCGAGCGTCATGATGTTGATCGTCTCGCCTAACGCACTCAGACAGATGATCGATGTAAGGATCGAGAGCGGAATGGAAACGGCAATGATGACAGTGCTGCGCCAGCTTCCGAGGAAGATCAGAATCATGAGCCCGGTGAGACAGGCGGCGATAATGGCCTCGCGCACCACGCCCTGGATCGAAGCACGCACAAACAACGATTGGTCGGCCAGTTGACGAATGCCAAGATCTCCCGGCAAGCCTTGCTGGACCTGCGGCAAGAGACTTTTGATACCCGACACGATGTCGAGCGTCGACGCGTTCCCGGACTTCTGTACGGTGAGCAGAACCGCTCGCTTGCCATCCACGCGCGCGATGTTGGTTTGAGGTGGATACCCGTCGCGAACGTTGGCGACGTCGCGGATGTAGATGGTGTTGGTGCCGATCGTCTTGATGGGCAGGTTGTTCAGCTCTGCGACTGTCTGTGGACTGGCGTTCATGTCGACGTCATATTCCAGCGGGCCGATCTCGGTGGTGCCCGAGGGCAAGATCAGGTTCTGTACGCTGACCGCGTTTACGACATCGAGAGGCGAAAGACCCTTCGCCTGTAGGGCCGCGGTATTCAAATCGACCTGGACCTGTCGTTGTTTTCCTCCGTACGGATATGGAATGGCAGCGCCCGGAACAGTAATCAACCGTGTCCGAATGAAGTTCACGCCGTAATCGAAGAGTTGCTGCTCGGAAAGCTGCTGCCCGGAGAGTGCCAGTTGCAAAATGGGGACCGTGGACGCGCTGTAGGTGATCACTAGCGGCGGCGTCGTGCCCGGCGGCAACTGTCTGAGCTGAGTTTGCGAAATCGCAGTAACCTGCGCAATTGCCTTGTCGACATTGGCATGGGGCTGGAAAAAGACCTTCACGACCGCCACACCGTTCAGCGACTGGGACTCGATGTGCTCAATGTCGTCCACAAGCGTAGTAAGAGCACGCTCGGTTATCGACACAATGCGGTTGCCCATGTCTTCGGCAGGCAGTCCACCGTAATTCCAGACGATGCTGACAACGGGAATATTGATTTCAGGAAACACATCCGTCGGCGTGCGGAGAATGACGATCGGTCCCAGGATAAGGATGAGAAGGGCAAGGACCGTAAACGTGTAGGGCCGCCGTAAGGCAAGCTTAACAATCCACATGGTGATCTCTTAAAACTGCGGGCCGTAAACAGGCCACTTGGGGCTCAGGCATGCTGACAGGGTGGGCCAATAGATGACGCGCCAGAGGCCCAGACATGACCATCGGAACCAAAGTGTAACCGTTTGTGGCGGTTACACGTCCGGGATACGATATTCGATGCCTTGAGACCTACTTAGGAAGCAAATGTTTCGAGGGGTTCGGAAAGAGGGAAAAAGCGATGGCTGCTATCAGAAAAGCAAATAACAGAGCGGGCACGGTTCGTCGAGGAGTGGAACTCTTGTGTTCTCGTTTTCCCGGGCGGCGCCGGAACCTCTGATCGGCCCCGGCGCGCCGTAGCACCCTGCCCTCCCCCAAGTGCAAGGGTCCTTCGGGAACTCACAAAAACGCGGCGCCCCGCTGCTCAGCTGGTTTGCATTTCGCGACGGGCGCGCCGCAAGTGCTTCGATACATCGTCTTTGCTGATTCCCAGAGTTGCGGCCACCTCGGGAAGCGTATACCCCTGTATCTCCGTCAGGACGAACACGTCCCGGCACGCCGGTGGCAGCATGAAAGCTCGCAGCAGGGTCAACTGGAAGGATGCTTCGTCTCCCGAGGAGACGGAATAGCCACTTCTCAAACGCTGGGCCCTCACCTTATGCCTGGGAATCTTCACTTTGCTCTTCTCGGTCCAATCACATCGTGCTTTGCAATCGGATTTCGTTTCTTAGCCGCAAGAAAATTCGAATGAGGCATTCTTCTTCTGGAGGGAGTGGCCAATGGGGCGAAAGCATCGGGAGAGAAATGCATTGTCCTTTCGCCCTAGCTCCGGCTGGCCCAGTACCCACTCGGGATTCGGCGACTTTCGGTGTAAACTAACCGACACTCCTGCAACCATTAAAGAGGCAATTCTCTTGCAATTTCAGGACTTTGATGAGGCCTACGTCGGGCGCCTTCGGGCCGGAGACTTCCGGACGCAGGAGCATTTTGTGACTTATTTCAGCGAGCTCATCCAGCTGAAACTGCGCTCGCGATTGCGGACTCCTGAAGCGATCGAGGATGTGCGTCAGGAAACTTTTGCGCGAGTCTTCAGCGCGTTGCGGAGTGAAGGTGGCATCCGCCAACCAGAGCGACTGGGCGCGTTTGTGAATTCAATCTGCAACAACGTCCTTCTTGAGCACTACCGCTTTAAGTCACGCGACAATGCCGACGAGCCCGACCCTGATTTGCCAGACCCGGTTACCGATGTGTTAGGGATCGTCGCCGCACGACAAATGCAGGAAAAGGTGCGGCAGATTCTTGCTGCTCTATCAGACCGGGATCGGCGGCTTATTAAAGCCATTTTTCTGGATGAGCGGGACAAAAATGAGGTGTGCCAGGAATTCGCTGTGGATCGCGACTATCTGCGGGTCTTGATCCATCGTGCTAAGCAATCTTTCAAGTCCTGTTATCTGAAGAACATAGACAGAAAACCACCGGGAATAGCCGCTGCCGGAAGGGGATGAAACGTTTGCGAACGTCGCCGCACTACTCAACAGAGGGGGAGCAGTGGACATGGACCACAGCGACGCGTTGCGCCTAAAAGCGACGGAAAAATACATCCTCAACGAACTGGATCCGGAGCAACTCGACCAGTTTGAAGAGCATATGTTCGATTGTCCCGAGTGCGCGGTTGATGTGCGGGCAGCAGCGATGTTTGTCGAGCAGAGCAAGGCCGTGCTCTCGGAAGCTCGGGGCCCCGTACCCGTAACGGTTGTATCGGCCACGCGTAGTAGCTGGCTGGATTGGCTTCGGCCGGCTTTTGCGGCGCCTGCCCTGGCGCTGCTGTTAATCGTGGTTGGCTATCAAAATCTGGTGACATATCCCAAACTACATCAGGCGGTGAGTACGCCTCAGTCAGTTCCGTGGGCTGCCGTCAACGTTGGCACCTATGGAGCTGGCGATGTGGGAGGGGAGATTCCCGTCAGTCCGGAAAGAGGCTTTTTGCTACTTGTCAGAATTCCGCCTGAGGCTGCCTTCACACAATACTCGGCAGAGTTTTTCAATCCAACGGGACAACGAGAATTTTCACTGGGGATCCCGGTTCCTTCGGACCGGGAAAAGCAAGACCGCTGGGCGATACAGATACCAGGAGCAAAATGGGTCCCAGGAACGTACATTCTGAAAATAAAGGGAACCACGAGCACGGGTGAAGTCCAGGACATCGGCCAAACTTCGGTTGAGTTAACAATCCAGTAGTAAATTCCAATGAGCGGGGTGAAGCTATATGGCAACCGTGCCAAAGTCAGATCAGATTCCCGTCACGTACCATCAATACCACGTCGATGCGGAATTGGTTAGCGCAGATTTTACGCGGCCTTCGGCGCGCAAAATCGAGGCCGAGTCGTACGTTTCCCTGGAAGGGACGGACGACCACTATTCGTTTCAGAAGGCAGAACCGTTCAACGCCAATGGCTTAGTTTCCTTTAGGTCCGGTTACACGCGAGTTTCAGGCAGCAAATCAGACGTTACCGGTTGGGTAACGCTTGCGACAGCAGTTGTGGAAGGATTGAACATTCTGGATGTCATCACCGCTGACCGCGTCGTGGCGCAGGTTTCGACCATGCATCCCCTCGCCAATGGCCATGTACCGGGTGTGACCTTTCTCGGAACACAGTTCGAGAACCTGCGGATCAATGGACATCATATCGATCCGAAGATGGTGCTCGACATCTGTGGGAGTAAGCCGGCCGATGATGCCCTCTACTCGGAAGATTCGGGCTTCCTCGATCGAATCGAACAGCAAGAGAATGACATTCTGAGCCTGGGCCTTTCCTCGCAATTGGCGGCTCAGTACAATAATCAACTCAACTACATCGGTAACATCAGAAGGCATGCGAGAACCTACGGTCCAGGGTACGAGGCAACGCTGAAATGCTCTCTCGTGAAGAGCGCGGCGGCGCCCGCTCCCATGAAATCTTATGGGAACGTTCTCCAGATTCCGGACTTTGGGTCCGTGACCCTGTGCGTGCTTGAGGTGGAACAGACTTGGGACGAGGATGGCGGAGACCCGCCGGGCGGCGTGACCACGTATTTCGACCTCACCATGATGGAAATCACGATGAGTTCGGTGGCCGAAGGAACGGTGCAAGTTGCCAACGTGGGCTCCAACGGCCACACCCATCCGTAAGCACGCTTCTCGTTTTCGTCGCGGCGGTTCTCCTGAGTGGGTGCCGCCGCAATTCTCCCCACCTGACCTATGACCACGCTTACAAGGCCCTTCTCCGCAACCAGCTAACACAAGCTCAGAAAGAAGCCGCTCAAGGCTACCAGCAGTTCCGAATCTCGAATCCGGAATGGGCCTGGAAATTCCGGATCCTTGAGTCAAAAGTCGCCCTGGAACGTGGTCAGTTTCCGGAGGTTCTGCAGATTGTCAGAGCCACAAGCTGGCCTTCCGACAAACCTGAGATCACCATCGCTGTGCGTGCAGTGTCCGGCGTTGCCCATGTTCACCTTCACAATTTCTCAGAGGCGGAGGAAACACTCCAGGACACGCTTCGTCTATGCGGCGACTCCGAGATCGCCAGCTGTGGAGACCTGCTGCAGGCTCGTGGAGTCCTGGCCACCGAACAGAATCAAGCAGATCTGGCGGAGAAGATGTACAAACTCAGTTTAGCCTTCGCTCGGTCTCACAAGGATCCCTACCTCGCTTCTACTTCGATGTTGAATCTGGGAGCGCAGTCGCTCGAACTCGGACACTTTGATGAAGCCATTGATCGATCGCAGGCAGCGCGGGACGCTGCGATAGTTGCCGATGCGAAGGTTTTAGCATTTGTAGCGCAGGGCAATATCGGCTGGGCGTACTACCGGCTGGGAGATGCAGAGAGGGCCTTGAGGCTGGCGCTCGAGTCTGAGAAGGCCTTTGCCGAACTGGAAGACGTCTTCGATCAAGGAAACGAACTGACCAACATCGGCTACGTATATATGGATCAAGGCAAGTTTGATCTCGCAGCCCAGTCGTTTGAGAAGGCTTTGCTGCTGGCGAGAGGAATTAAAGCGAAGGGTGACATCCACAACGCCTTGCGAGTGTTGGCACGGCTTTCTTTGCAGACCGGCGATCTAAACAAGGCGAGCGAGTATGCCGAGCAGGCTTTACAGGAAAGTGAAATGCGCTCCGACCAGCTCTACCCATTGCTCATTCAGGGAGAAATAGCGGGGCGACGCGGGGATGTTGCTGTTGCAGAAGAGACTTTTCATGAAATTGAGCAGGACGCAGCGTGCCCGGTGTTTCTGCGGTGGGAAGCAGAACATTCTCTAGCCCGCTTATACGAAGCGCAAAATGACGTGATCCGTGCGGATCGGCAATATAGAGCTGCGCTCGCAACTTTCGAAGCTGCCCGATATGAGGTCCGTCATGAAGACTTTCAGCTTTCTTTCCTCACCAATGCCTCGAGAATCTATGAGGCGTACATTCATTTTCTGGTGAGCCGCGGTCTGACGAACGAAGCTTTGCGCTGGGCGGACTACAATCGTGCGCGCTCCCTTGCGGAAAGCCTTGGACTGACCACCAGGCATACTTCTTCCCAGCCCCCTCCCCTCACTGCGCAGGCAACCGCACGGCGAGATGGGAGACCGATGTTGTTTTATGCTTTGGGGGAAAAACAATCTTACCTCTGGGCGATTACCCCTCGAAAAGTCTCTTTGTTCACCCTTCCTCCCAGATCCATCATCGATGCCACCGTCCGTAGATATCGGGAAGCGATGAGCGGGGAACCGGTCACGTTCGAATCGGCTCGTCAGGATGGAACGCTTCTCTATCGCATGTTGGTCGAACCGGCACGGTCGCTGCTGCCGGAGAACGGGAGAGTCGCAATCATTCCCGACGGAAGTCTGAATAACCTCAATTTTGAGACGCTGCTGGTCGATGGCCCGCGACCTCACTATTGGATCGAAGATGTAACCATCACCAATGCCAGTTCACTGCGGCTGCTCGGAAATGAGCAACGGAGTCCAGCGCACCTGGATCGTAGACTGCTGCTTATTGGGAACAGCGTGGCCCCAAATCCAAGGTATCCCGAATTACCCAAGGCTGCATCGCAAATCGAAGGTGTAGCACGACACTTCGCCGACGGGCAGAAAGTGGTCCTCACGCGGGAGCAGGCCACTCCCGCGGCATACCTTGCGAGTACGTTGGAAAAGTTTTCCCACGTTCATTTTGTTGCACATGGAACAGCCAGCCGACTGATTCCGTTGGATTCTGCTATTGTTCTGTCGAGAAGCACGCAACAGCATGACTCATTCAAGCTGTATGCTCGCGACATCATTCGGCATCCCTTGCGGGCGGACCTTGTAACGATTTCGTCATGTTATGGAGCCGAGGGCCGCGAATATCCAGGGGAAGGGTTAGTTGGGCTCTCGTGGGCTTTTCTAAAAGCGGGAGCTCACAATGTAGTCGCTGCCTTGTGGGAGGCGACGGATGCATCCACCGAGCGGTTGATGAGCAAGTTTTACGACGAGTTGGATCAAGGCATCGCTGTAGATAGCGCGCTCCGAAACGCTAAATTGGCTTTGCTTGGAGACCCAAGTTATCGCGACCCTTTCTATTGGGCAACATTTCAATTGTACGCAGGATCGTACCGAAGCACTGCGTCGGCAAGATCCAGCATTTCTTCCGTTGCGGCCTCCGCCGTCACTACTGAGTCGCTGCGAACGTCCCCTTCAACGGGGTGTTGTCGGACGATCCCCCGACCATGATCGTGAACTCCCCGGGCTCCGCCTTCCAGTCTTTGCTCTGGACGTCGTAGTAAGAGAACGCGCGCCGATCCAACTTCAGCATCACGCGCTTGGTCTCGCCGGGCTTGAGGTTCAACTTGGCGAATCCCTTCAGTTCCTTGGCGGGGCGGGGCACGCTGGAATGCATATCACCAACGTAGACCTCCGCCACCTCTGCACCTTCACGCTGGCCGCTGTTTGTCACATCGAACAAAATGGTAACGGGCTCGCTCATATTGCCTGATTGAGGTGTCACGGACAGATGACTGTAGTTGAAAGTGGTGTAAGAGAGTCCGTAGCCGAAGGGAAAGAGCGGCTTCGTGCTTGATTTTTCGAAGTGTCGATAGCCGACAAATACGCCTTCGGTGTATTTCACCTTCTTGCTCTCAGGCGGATCGGCATAGTAACTCTTGTACACGGCATTGTCTTCAAAGCGGCGCTCAAAACCGACGGGCAGCTTGCCTGACGGGCTGAACTCGCCGAACAACAGTTGTGCCAGGGCTGTGCCGCCTTCCTGACCGGGGTACCAGGCTTGCAGCACCGCGGGCACGCGATCGACCCAAGAATCCATATCGACTGCACCGCCTGACGTGATCACGACGATGACGTTCTTGTTGGCCGCCAGAACTGCCTGAATGATTGCGTCCTGTCCGGGTGGAAGACGGAAAGTCCGATCGGACCCTTCGCTCTCGCTTGAGGAATCGAACCCCACTGCCAGCACCACGGCATCGGCTTTGCTCGCGATAGCCGCGACATCCGGATTCACTACTGAAGCTTCGCGAATGATCCCGAGACGCACGTTAGGATCGCCGTATGTACGCCGAAGTTCCAATCGAATCGAGTGGGAACCGGTCGAAAGGTCGAGTGTAGCGTAGTTGACCAGGGCGGTGACGCGCTTCCAATTGTCGACTGCCAGCTTGTCATCCACGAAAAGGCGATACGCGCCGTCCTCCCCAGGTCCCTGCACGAAGGCGTCATATTTGCCGGATTCTTTCACTACGAAGTATCCCGTCCACCGGACGGAACGAAATTTGGAAGGAACTCCGAAGAAAGAGGGCCATTCATAGCCAAAATTCACATGCGTATCAGTGACGACCTCAGCGGGCTTCCCGCTCAGGTCGTCGGAGAGAAAGCGTTCTGCTCGCAGACCGGGCTTGCCAGCTGCGGAATTGTCGGTGACGAAGTCGGTAGCGTCGGCCATATCTGAAAGAGTCGGTATGCCAGGGGAATAGGTAACTCTTACATTTTCACCGGCACTGTTGGCAATGCCTTCAAGAAAGCTCACGACGTGGAAAGGGCGTACTCCGGCACTTCCTCCGCCTACTGGTTGTCCGGGATACGCGTCGGGACCGATGACCGCCAAGGTCTTTACTTTCGCCGTATCGAGCGGTAGCAAATTGCCGTCGTTTTTGAGCAACACCATGCTGGAACGTGCCACCTCGAGCGCAATGGTGCGGCCTGGAATGTTGTAGACGGGGATGGAATAGTCGGTCTGCTCGTGATCCAGCCAGCCGAATTGCACGATTTTCCGCAGAATATGCCGTACATGATCATCGATGGTGGCTTCAGTCACCTTGCCGGCTTTGATCGCGGGCAACAGCGTGGCGCGATTCATGTGCGCGCCCGCTGGCATCTCGAGATCGAGTCCGCCGTTTACGGCGGCCACGCCATCGTAGGTTGAATCCCAATCGGACATCATGATTCCGTCGAAGCCCCAATCCTTCCTGGCGACGTCATTGTTGAGATAGCCGTTCTGTGACATGTGCTGGCCGTTAGTGAGGTTGTAGGAATCCATGATGGCGCAGACGTGGCCCTGTTTTACGGCAGCCTCGAATGTCGGGAGATAGATCTCGCGCATGGTGCGCTCGTCGATGAGGGAGTCGACGTTGTGGCGGTCATATTCCTCGTTGTTACCCATGAAGTGCTTGATGGTGGCGCAAACGCCCTTGGACTGGAGACCTTCGATGTAAGCGACTGCAGTGCGCGAAGCGAGAAAAGGATCCTCGCCCAAGTACTCGAAGTTTCGGCCTGCCATGGGAGCGCGATAGATGTTGACGCCGGGGCCGAGCAGGATGTGGACGCCTCGAGCGCGAGCGTCGTCTCCAAAGACATTGCCGACTTTGCGCACCAACTCGAAATCCCAGGTTGCGGCCAATCCGATTCCGCCTACCGTGCTGGCGGGACCGTAGTTGCGCACACCAACGGGTCCGTCTGACATCTTGATAGCGGGTAGATTCAGACGGGGGACGGGACGGACATCAAAGTCGTTGAAGCCGCCAATGTAATCGATCTTCTCTTCCAACGTCATCTTGCTGAGGATCGAATCCACCTTCTTTTCGATCTCGGGCGAGGAAGGAAGGGGCGCCTGCGCTGAAGCGAACTGAACTAGAAATATAAAAGTGAGTGGGATGAGAATTCTGCGGTTAAACATGGGCTCTCCTGGCGAATCCCGTTTTCTGCTATTGGGAGTCACGTCGCGCCAGCAAGGTCAAGGGTTAACCCCGCTTGGCTGCACCCGACAGAAATGTCGGTGCAATTTCTGACGACCCAATCCGCTCCGGCTGCTTTTAGATCCGAAGTTTTGCACGTCGTTGGGAACGCAATCACTCGGGCTCCGGCAGCCTTGCCGGCACGAATGCCGGCTGGAACATCTTCTACGACCACGCAGTCAGCCGCGGCAAAGCCGAGCACCGAAGCCGCCTTGAGATAGGGCTCCGGATGCGGCTTGCCGTTGACCACATCAGTCGAGGTGATAAGATTTTTTGGTATGGAAAGGCCGGCGGCGCGCAAACGCACCTCGGCGAGTGGACGAGTGGACGACGTGACAATGGTCCAGCGATCGGCCGGAAGACTATTCAAGAGTTCGCGCGACCCGGGGAGTGGAACCACTCCGGCAAGATCCTCAATTTCCATCCGCTCCACGATCCGGTTTTCGGCCTCGTGATCCGCGTTAGGCAAGTAGTGCCGGACAGTTGCAATGCTGGGACGGCCGTGCGCCCGCGCAACAACCTCTTCAGGATTGAAATGATGTGCCAGGGCCCAGCTTCGCCACACGCGCGCGACGGCTGGCGTCGAGTCGATGAGCACTCCGTCCATGTCAAAAAGAAGAGCGCTACATCGAACTTGCGTCATAGGCTCCGGGAAGACGGGATCGGGTGACGGACAGCACCGCAAACTCTAGCACGTCCATCATGGTTTTTTCTGTAACATAGTCCTTCCACCCACGACCACAGTTCACATTTGGAAATTTTGATGGCCGAGCAATACAGGTTCTCCGATCTTCGTGAGATCTTCGCCAAGGCGAATGAGGAGAAGTCGGGCGACCAACTCGCCGGACTGGCAGCCGGTTCAGAACGCGAGCGGATTGCGGCCAAACGCAGGCTTGCTGATCTTACCTTGGATGAGATCGTGCGCCAGCCCGTGATCGATCCTGGAGACGATGACGTCAGCCGTTTGCTTCTGGAGACTTTCGATCAGCAGATGTTTCGATCGATCAGCAGCATGACCGTGGGTGAATTCCGGGAGTTCGTTCTGGATGACGCTACGAGCGAAACCATGCTCAAGGATCTGCAATGGGCCATCATTCCGGAAGTTGCAGCAGCCGTGACGAAGCTGATGAGCAACAAGGATCTCGTACTTGCGGCTGCCAAGATCAGGAACGTAACCCGGTGCCGCAATACGATGGGAGAGCGAGGAGTACTTGGTATCCGCGTTCAGCCGAATCACCCCAGCGATGATGTTGGTGGGATCCTTTTAGCAGCATTTGAGGGCTTGCTCTACGGGTGCGGCGATGCCGTGATCGGCGTGAATCCAGCGACCGACTCCGTCCAAACAGTGGCTTCCATCTTGTCTGCGCTCAATCGGCTGGTTGAGATGTACGACATTCCTACACAAAACTGCTGCCTGGCACACATCACGACGCAACTGGAAGCGTTGAAACGTGGGAGCCCGATTGATCTGCTGTTTCAATCCATCGCCGGCACCGAGGCCGCCAATCGCAGTTTTGGAATCACGCTCACGTTGCTACGTGAGGGGCGGGAATGCGTTCTCGAACATCATCGGGATCGGCCGGTTGCCTGGAGGGGTGATCACGTCATGTATTTCGAGACCGGCCAAGGCAGCGCACTCTCCGCGGAAGCACATCATGGAGTCGACCAGCTTACGCTGGAGGCGCGGGCGTATGGCGTCGCTCGCGTCTTCCAGCCATTTCTCGTCAACAGCGTGGTCGGCTTCATTGGTCCCGAATACTTATACGATGAGCGACAGATCATCCGCGCCGGACTTGAGGATCATTTCATGGGAAAGCTTCTGGGTCTGCCCATGGGATGTGATGTTTGCTACACAAATCACGCGGCCGCGGACCAAAATTCAGCAGACAATCTCTTGCTGCTGCTGGGAGCGGCTGGTTGCAACTACTTCATGGGAGTTCCCTGTTCCGACGACGTGATGCTGAACTATCAGTCCACCAGCTACCACGATGCGCTGGCGGTACGTCGTCTGTTTGGTCTGCGGCCCGCTCCGGAGTTCTTGAGCTGGTTACAGAGGATGCGGATTTATGACGGCACAGAACCGATCGCTGTCGATGGCTCGACACAGCGACAACTCATGCACCGGCTGAGCTCGTCATTGGAAAAGGTTGTTGGATGACTGATGACCAAAACAACCTTGCTCCCTTTCCTGACTGGCCCGCCGTCGTTCAGAGGGTTCGTGCACGCACTCCAGCCCGATTGCTTGAAGGCCGAAGCGGCGCCGCGTATCGAACGGGCACTCAAATGGAGTTGCGGGAGGCGCACGCGGCCGCGCGGGATGCCGTTCGCACAGAACTCGATCTGCAAAGAGATTTCGGCCAGGCCGTCGTTGATCAATGGAAACTGTTTGAAGTAAGTACTCGGGCTCGCAACAAGGACGAATATCTTTTGCGTCCGGATTTGGGCCGCTGTTTGAACGAAGAATCGAAGGCACAGGTGTCGGCGCTCTGCCCCCGCGAGCGTGATTTACAAATTCTGATTGGCGACGGATTGTCGGTTACGGCAGTCGTGAAGCAAGTTCCGTCGCTTCTGCCACTGCTGCATGAGGAAGCACAAAGCCGCCAATGGAACGTTGGGCGTTGTTTCTGTGTTCGTTATTGTCGGGTGGGACTGCTCAACGAGGTTGGGGAGTTGTTGTCTCCGAGGGTTGCGATTCTTCTGATAGGCGAGCGTCCCGGTCTCGCGACTGACGAAAGCCTGTCGGCATACCTGGCCTACCAGCCGAGGAAAACTCACACTGATGCCCAGCGAAATCTGATGTCGAACATTCATGACCGTGGAACCCGCCCACGACAAGCGGCCACGCGCATTATCAATTTGGCTGAACAGATGATGAAAGCTCAGGCCAGCGGATTTTCGCTTCGTGAGCAATCACCCGCGTTGGAGCGCTGACGACGGCCTTGGTTCGACGCTTTGCAGTGTTAGCCGTTCAAGCACCTTCAATTAGCTCCTTTCGTGGCCTGATGTAATCGTTTGCATTGGCGTACAATCCCATGTTTGCTTTCAACCGGAGGCAAAACATGAATTCAAGACCGGGAAAGTCTCGTCTGCAAGCCAAAATCTTATTTCCAGTTTTTGTCGTGCTTCTTTTTAAGGTCCCTCTCACGAGCCAAGCCTCCACACCGCCACCTCCACCCCTCCTGCTGGGAACGGCGTGGTATCCGGAGCAGTGGCCTGAATCACGGTGGGACGCCGATCTCACGCTAATGCAGCAAGCGGGCATTCACATGGTGCGGATCGCAGAATTCGCCTGGAGTCGTATGGAACCAAGCGAAGGGCAGTACGATCTCGACTGGCTCGATCGCGCGGTCGCGGCCGCTGCGAAGCACGAGATCTACACGGTGCTTGGAACACCGACGGCGGCTCCTCCGGCTTGGCTCACACAGAAATATCCCGAAACTCTGCTCATCGACGAGGAGGGCCACCGCGCCGAGCACGGCAACCGGCAGCAATTCAATTTTGCCAATGCAAAATACCGGGAGCTTGGGCGGAAGATCGCGGAACAGATGGCCAAGCGCTTGGGCCACAATCCGTACGTGATCGGGTGGCAGATCGACAACGAGTACGCGGACGTTTCGTTTGATCCGGATACCAAAGCACAGTTCCAGCAATGGCTCAAAACACGTTATGGAACTCTCGACAATCTAAACAACGCCTGGACCACTGCCTACTGGAGCCAGACCTACTCGGACTGGAACCAGGTGCCCATCGCGACGCGCTATGGGAATCCGGGGTTGCTGCTCAGTTGGAAGCGCTTTGTCAGTGATACCTGGCGGAGTTATCAGAAGAATCAGATTGATGTCATCCGTCCGAATTGTGACGCGCGGCAATTCATCACGACGAACACGATGGGCTGGTTTGATGGCTTCGATCACTACACAGTGGAACAGGATCTCGATATGGCCGCGTGGGATGACTACGTCGGAAAAGGACATCTCGATCCTGCAAGAAATGGCGCGGCCGATGATTTGACACGCGGTTTCAAACGCAAGAACTTCTGGATCATCGAAACCCAGCCGGGCTCGGTGAATTGGGCGGAGGTGAACAATTCTCTCGACAAGGGCGAAGTGCGTGCGATGGCATGGCACAACGTTGGCCACGGTGCAGATGCGATCAGCTATTGGCAGTGGCGCAGCGCGCTCAACGGGCAGGAGGAGTATCACGGCACACTGGTCGGGGCTGACGGAACACCAGTGCCTTTGTACTCGGAGGTTCAGCAACTCGGGGCTGAATTTGCGAAGGCTGGCCCTGTGCTCGCCGGTACCTCGCCCAAGTCCGAAGTCGCAGTGCTGCATTCTTATGACAGCCGGTGGGCGATTCAATGGCAGAAGCACAACCGTGAGTACGATCCGGTCGCCGAACTCGTTAGCTATTACAAGCCTTTGCGCGCGATCAGCCAGTCGATCGACATCGTCCAGGCTACCGATCCTCTCACGCAATACAAACTCGTGGTCGCGCCCGGTCTGAACGTGCTCTCAGAAGCAGCGGCCAAGAACTTGACGGATTACGTTCGGCAGGGTGGACACCTTGTTCTAGGGCAGCGCTCGGCGATGAAAAACGATGACAACGGGCTGCAACCCGAACGACAGCCCGGCCCGTTGGCCGAACTGCTCGGCGGCCGCGTGGAGCAATACTATGCTCTCGTTGATCCCGTACCAGTGACTGGACGTTTTGGGGTTAGCAAAAGCAAGCTCTGGGCAGAGCTTTTGAGTGTCAACGCCAAGGATGTCGAGGTTCTCGCGACTTATGGCAAAAGCAATGGCTGGCTCGACGGCAAACCTGCTGCCATTACACGCAAGGTTGGCAAAGGACGCATCACTAACATCGGTGCTTGGCTCGACGACGCAGGAATGACTGCGGCCGCGAAGTGGATGATCGAGACCAGTGGAGTCAAGGCTGCACTAGGCCCTGTTCCGGACGGGGTTGAAGTGTACCCGCGCTACGGAGACAAAGGAACGGTCTACATTCTGGTGAATTTCTCGGCGGCACCTCAAACCGTTCCCCTTCCATCGCAAATGAGTGATGTGCTGGGAGGCGGCGTGAAGCAGTCCCTCACGCTGCCGCGTTATGGAGTGGCGGTCGTGTCCACCAAGCGCTAGCAGCTACGCACAATGAAGCGGGCGCGCAAAAGAGCTTCAGCCGGGCCGTCGCCCGGCCGACGGGCGAGACGCCTGTCGCTCCATTTCAGATTCGCTCCATCTCAGGTTCGTGCCACGTTACCCGAGGATCACTGGGTCAGCATCAACTCCTGTTTCCCTTCGTGAATGGAAAACTCGCGTCCTTTCCAGACCAGAGTTCCGGTTAGGCCGGCAGGCAGTTCGACATTTGCCCGAACGCTTTTGCCATTCGCTGCGAAGTTCACGCCAATCTCTCCACGCGCATGCGGAAAGACAGCCGATACACGTTTTAATGAACCAAGGTGTGGCTCAATCGTCACTTTCTTAAAGCCGAATCCACTGGGACGTATCCCGGCAACCAGAGTCAACAAGTCATAGTTCGGGTGCGCGCTCCAGGCGTGCGAATCAGAGCGGGAGGGCTCTGGAACCTCTGCCCAAGTCGTCAATCCCAGAGCAACCATTCCGCGCCAGGGTTGAAGCAGTTCGAGATAGCGATCGGCCAAGCCAACGTGATCCAGGGCACGAGCCAAGTAGAAACGGAAATAGTAGCTGGCTTTCGACATGGGCGGGGGAGACGTATCGGATTTGAAAGTCGCATCCGTTGCCGCGAGAGTTTTGATCAAAGCCTGTTTCTGTTGCTCGCGGGGAATTACATCGAGCCAAACCGCGAGAATGTTTGCCTCCTGGCTGAAGTGCTGACCATCAGGAGTGTCCGCGATCAATCCGACACGGTCGTCCCAGCAGAGCGATTGCACGGCCTGGGAAGCATGGGCCGCAGCCTTCTTGTACAAGTCCGCACGCGACGGTTCGCCGTAGGCTGATTCCAGTTGCGCGGCATCGAGCAAAGCTTGCACGAACTGCAGTGTGATCGGCGCCGAATCCCCGCTGGCAGTCTGAGGCGGAACACCGAACGGAAATCCGTCGGTCCAATCGATGAATGCCCACCACGGTAACTTGTCGAGCAGACCATTTGGCTTTTGGTGCGACAGGAACCAGTCCAGGACGGCGCGCGTCCCCGGCAAGTGTTCGCGGACGATCCCCGCGTCGTCGTGATACAGCGCGAAATCCTGGAGCATGCCAACCCACATCAAGGAAAAAGTAGGGATCGCCTGGAATAGCCCGGTCGGGTAGCGGCTAAGAGTGATGCCATCCGGGATGCGCGAATGATCAAAAGCAGCGATCGCCTGGCGCGCTAGTCTATCGTCCCCTGCGACGGTGTAGGAGATGAGGGCCTGAATGCGCGTGTCGCCGATATATTGCAGTTGCTCCCAGTAAGGAGTGTCCATGTAAGTATCGTGTGCATCGAGGCGTGCCGTTCGCCATCCGATGGACCAAATGATGGACAGTTCGGGATCATCCGAGGAAAACTTCGCACGCTCCTCAAATGGAAATGCGGTAAACCAGCTGCGAAACTGTCTGATCTCCAAGGGCTGATCGTGAGTCGTGATGTCGATCTGCACGTAACGCCACGTGCGCCATACCAGCGGAGAGAAGGTCCTTTCTTCTGCGCCATCCAGCAGGAATTCATCGGAGATGCCAGAGATTTCCTTACCCTCGATCTCGTTTCGGTTGCCTTTCTCTCCTCTTGCGTCTTTGAGCGCCTCTGCGTAGGTGAGTCGAACCGAGGCTCCTCTGCCGCGGCTCACGATGAGTTCCGGGTAAGCCGTAGTGAGTTCGCCGTTGTCGAATAGTATGCTGGCATGGTCGCTGGCGGGAACGGCGAGCGCCGTTTCTGGGAACTGGTCCGCATGGGCAACGCCTCGGCTTCGGACGATTTTCCCCGAGGGTAAAAGCTTGCGTTCCATGGGCGGCAACTGATCCGCAATAAGCTGCCAATTGTTCAGAACCAATTCACTACCCCGCAAAGTGGCATCCCCCACGGGGCTTACTTTCGTCCAGTGAGAGATTGGCCCTTTTTCGAGCGCACCCCAGGCCCAGTCGAATTTGGAGGCATCCATTCTTTCCCTAGGCTCTGCGGCGTAATACGAATTGGGGAGAACATTGAAGGGTGTAGGGATTACGGCAATCCCATGTTCGGTTTCTACTTCCCAGTTTTCATCGGTGCTCACTTTTGTGTCGGCACCGTCACCCGCCCGCAGTACGAAACCGAGCCGGTCACTGATCTGTGCAGCCGCAGCATGCTCGGCGAAATTCCAGACCGTTGCGGCGATCACGTTGGAGCCAACATGAAGAAATGGAGTGAGATCGTAGGTTTCGTATCTCCAATGTGCCAAGTCCCCCCTGCTGGGACCATTGCCAACCCGTTGCTGATTTACGTGCAGCAAAAACGCGTTGTCGGCGCTGACGTGAACGATGAAGTGCGAAGGCACCGCGGGAAGGTCGAGGACTTTGCGAAAATGCACAACCGCCGGTGTTTTGCCAGGAAGATCGGGAGATGTGATCCATTTGGCATTCCAGGAATGCGCGCGCTGGTCAGCTGTTTGAGCGCTGTCCAGAGCAAGGCACATCACTAACATTCCCAGAACCTGGAATGCCTTGACCGGGGGTATCATTTGAAATCCTCGCCGCAAAATAGTACAAGGTGATGCCGACCTGGTGTGCAATTTTTGGGTGGCCAAATTCCTCGCGCCATCGCGAAATTCGCACAGCGCCGCGGATTGAGGAGAACGAAATCATGCGTAAGAACTCAGTGAGTCGTCGTAGCTTTATGCGCCTGGGCGCAGGATTTGTGGCTGCCGGCGCTGGTATCAAAGCTACCGTCTTAGAACCTACCCTGCTTCGTGCGGCACGAATGGTTCCTCCAAGTGATACCGTTCGATTTGCTTCTATCGGGACCGGCGTGCGTGGATGTGAACTCCTGAAGGCTTCCTTACGGGTCCCGGGAGCCGAGTGCGTCGCGGTTTGCGATCTCTACGACGGTCGACACACTGCGGCACGGGAATCTGTGGAAAAGCCGCAAGTTGCCGCTACGCGCAACTACAAGGAGATTCTGGATCGTAAGGATGTCGACGCCGTCATCGTCGCGGTTACCGACCATCAGCATCGCAAAGTATTCGAGGACGCATGTGCGGCCGGCAAGGACGTCTACTGCGAAAAGCCGATGTCGCACACCGTTGAAGACGGCTTCGCCATGGTGGAGGCGGCTCGTAAAGGAAACCGCATCGCGCAAATCGGCAGCCAGCGCGTAAGTTCGATCTTGTATGCAAAAGCGAAGGAAATTTATGACTCGGGAAAGCTAGGCGATGTCTACTTCATCGATGCCTACTGGGATCGTAATTCGGCGAGTGGCGCCTGGGTGTATCCGATCCCTCCCGATGCCAGCGAACAAACCATCGACTGGAACGCTTTCCTTGGCAACGCGCCGAAGCGGGCATTTGATCCCGCACGGTTCTTCCGCTGGCGCTGCTTCACCGACTACGGCGAGGGCCTCGCCGGAGACTTATTCGTCCACCTGATTTCGGGAATTCAGTTCATCACAAGCACGAACTCCGTTGCACAAAGAGCCCAGTCAATGGGCGGTCTGTTCCGCTGGAAGGACGGCCGGGACTTTCCTGATCTGATCGACACGTTCTATGACTACCCGAATTTCCGCGTGGCCGTCCGGTGCAACTTAAACAACGATGGCGGGGAGTTCATCGGCTTTTTCGGAACCAAGGGCACGATGGTGATCAAAGACTCGACCCTCACCTACACGCCACAGGATACGCGCCCACAACCGGAAGGCTACTCGATCTATGGATGGCCCGATCAGATGCGGGAACAGTATCTTCAGGATTGGCACGCCAAGAATCCATTGCCCACGCCCCTGGCGGCGGCCGTGGACAACGTTTCCGAGGTGTACACCGTTCCCCCCGGTTATAGCGATCTTGCCGACCACCAAGCCAACTTCTTCAACGCGGTGCGAAGCCGGAAGCGCGTGGTTGAAAATGAAGAGTTCGGCAACAACGCCGCGATCGGATGCCATCTGGCCAACTATTCGTATTTTAATAAGGCCGCTGCGACGTGGGACCCAGCGGGAAAGAAGATTAAAGGCTAGTTTGGTTGCTGTTTGTCCGAACCCGAGCAGGTACACCACGCCTGCTCGGACTATGCGAGTCCGCTCTGCCGAGCCAATTTGAGTGCCTCGATGGCAGCGCCTCTCGCTCCAGCCGTGTCACCATTCGGCATCACGTAGATTGGAAGATTGACTTGCTCTTCGCGCTGATTGGGCATGGCCGCGCGGGTTTCTGCCATGAACCACTGTTGGAATCCCTGGCTCGTCTCCAGGGCACCACCTCCAACGATTAACGCATCGGGGTCAAATGTGTTCACCATTTCGTCAAAGAAGAACCCGAGTGCATGCGCTTGAACGCGGAAGATTTCTTTGCACATGGCATCTCCCTCATCCGCGAGACTTCGCACCGCCTTCGCTGCCTGATGAAGATCCACTTTACCGAGCTCATGGCCGGGGTATTTCGGCAAGTAGTAGGGCAAGAGATTTCTTTCAATCGCGGTGAGCGAGCAGAGCGATTCCAGATCGCCCGTCCGTCCGCAATTGCATAACGGCTTCATGCCTTCGGTGCGGGCTATGCTCTGAAATGGAACGAGCACATGGCCGAGTTCTCCGCCGAAGCCGTTCTTCCCTTTGACAACGTTGCCGTCGAGAATGATGCCTCCACCGTTGCCCGTGCCAATAACAATCGAGATCGAGGTCTCGCGGCTGTTGGCACCAAAAATGGCGTAGTGTCCCCAGAGCGCTGCGGCGTTTGCATCATTCAAGTAACTCACCGGTTTGCCCAGCGCTTGCGCAAGACCGTCGCGGATGTCAAAACCCGCCCATTGAGGATGGACAAAGTTCGTTGAGCCTCGTGCGCTGAGTTGGCCTGCTGCACTGGCCGGGCCTGGTGTGTCCAAGCCAACGGCCACCACATCAGAAAGTTGAACGTGGGCCTTCTCCGTGGCGATCTTGAGGCCGTCCGCGATCTGCCGCAAACAAACGTCCGGACCCTGCTTGGCCAGGGCGGGATGCTCGCAAAGGCCATCGATCAGGAACTGCTCGTCGCGGTTGACCAACGTATAGTTAATAGCAGTTCCGCCTAAATCCACGCCGGCCACAACCTGCACGGTGCACTCCTTCGGTTCTGTAAATTGCGCTGTTCAGCTTAGCAGAAGTAACACCATTGAATGCTCACGGTGAGGGCTTGGCACACTTTGGAGAATCGCCGAAAGGGAAACGCTGGTGGAGGGAGCGCTCCAAGATCTATGGTTGCGCTCCCGATATTTCTGCAGGCCCACTACAAGCCGAAAGCTCTACAACCCCCACTGGATTACTGTGTACGACCGCGCCGGCACTTCGAAGGTGGTGCGTGAACCGCTGGTAGAGGGCTTGGCAAAGGCCTGCGGCGCGACACGCTTGGGATTTTCAAAGCCGTTCGACGCCTTGAGATCGTCTCCTGTAATCACCCATGAAGACGCGACGCTCGAGGGAGATTTATCCTCCCACGTGATTTCCACCGGATGAGGTTTCGCCAAGTCGCGGTTCAATACGAAGAGGGCGACCTTCCCGCTTTCGCGATCTACAGCACCAGCCACGTCGAGGTAAGGCACTTGATCGAGGCCTTGCACGTCATAAGTTGGAGACTCGACTAGAACACTAAGCGCGGCGCCCCGTGCATATTGCAGAGCCCAGGCGTAGGGGTAATAGATGGTGTGGCGGAACAACCCATCCTTGTTCGTCGTGATGGGTGCAATCACATTTACCAACTGCGCCAGGCACGCCAGCTTGACGCGATCGGCGTTGCGCATGAGTGTGTTGACCAGGCCGCCCACCAGCAACGCATCCTCGAGGTTGTAGACTTCTTCCAGCAGGTGCGGCGCTTCGGTCTTGTGACCGTCCACAGCGTCGCCGCTGCGAGCACGGTACCAGACGTTCCACTCGTCAAACGAAAGCCATAACTTCTTGGGAGACCGTTTGTGGCCGCGAACCAGATCACAGACCGCCACGGTCTCGGCAATCTGGCGATCCATGGTGAGGTTCATTGCGACGAACTTGGCACTGTCACCGCCGGTGGACTCAGCAGTGTTCTCAAAGTAGCGATGGAGGGAAAGCCCGTCGACGCGGTCATAGCATTGCTCGAGCACTTCCCGATCCCACTCAAGGTAAGTCGGCATGAATGGGCCGCTCGAACCGCAAGCAATGAGTTGCAGTGATGGATCGACGTAGCGCATCTGACGTGCCGCATCCGCCGCTTTCATTCCGTATTCGACTGCGGACATGTGTCCGATCTGCCAGGGACCATCCATCTCATTTCCAAGGCACCAGCGCTTGACGTTGTAAGGTGAGGCGATGCCATTCTTCCGCCGCAGATCGCTCCACTTGGTTCCCTTCTCGACGTTGCAGTACTCAACCAGCGCAGCCGCCTCTTCAGGAGTGCCGGTGCCGAGGTTCAATCCCATGAGCGGCTCAGTCCCGACCAGTTTGCACCACGCCATGAATTCGTCCGTGCCAAACTGGTTCGAGTTAATTGAGTTCCATGCTTTGTCGAGTTCTCGTGGGCGGTTTTCCTTGGGACCGATTCCGTTGAGCCAGTTGTAGCCAGAAACAAAATTTCCGCCTGGGTAGCGGATGATTGGCACCCCCAGCTGGTGAATTTCGTTCATCACGTCTTTACGAAAACCGTTCGCATCGGAGAGCTTGTTTCCAGGATCGTAGATGCCTTCGTAGATGGCGCGACCCAGAACCTCAAGAAACGACCCCCACACGTTGCGATCAATGGGAGAAATCATCCGCCGTGAGTCGATATAGACGCGCGCGATGGTGTCGGTGGACTTCGACTGAGCGAAGCATTTTCCGACCAATGTGCCGCCGAACACAGCCGTGGCCGACCAGGCCAAGCCAGCCGTGGAAGCTTGTCGCAGGAAACTTCTTCTCGGTGCGGAAAACTTATTCATGTAAGCCCTCCCAGATAAATTGTTGGGATTCGCACGGTGAGCCAGAAAATACTACGAAGGTTGGCGAGACTTCTTTACTCGTGCAGCATGCCCAAGCTTTTGAGTAAACGATTTCTGAATTGATTCGCAATGCGTTATAGTCCTGCACGCGATACCTGTCAAGGTGTTTGGACCGCATGGGTTACGTGCCGAGAGTTGGACTCTCAGAAAATCTTCTGAGCCATGCTGCGGTCCGTATAATGCGTCGGCTGCGCTTTACTAAATTCGGAGGACAATGCCGATGTGGATGAAGAATGCCATTCTGTTCACGTCGTCTTTGTTCATCGTTTTCCTGAGCATGGGTGCATTGGCTCAAGAGGGAGACAAGAGTCACGAGCTGACTCTCCGGATCGACGCTTCAAAAGTAGCCGACTACAAGATTCCGCGTTCGATTTTTGGCACTTTTCTCGAACCGATTGGCAACTCCACCTATAACGGCCTCTGGGCGCAGATTCTGCAAAATCCCAGCTTCGAGGATGGGCTGTGGACCGCAAAAAACGTTGCCACAATGCTCTCTGAAGAGCCGGCACTCGTACGAGCCTCAGAGTTGTCTCTCCCAGTGCCTTGGGAACCGCTCGACTATGGTCAGGGTGCGCGGTATGCCCCGCAATGGAATGATGTCGCGAACTCGCATCGATCGCTGCTGCTGATGGCACTGCCACAGAAGCAATCCGGAGTGCGGCAGAAAATCTATCTTCCAGTTCATCGGACGCGTCACTACGTCGGGAGTGTGTACCTAAGGCATCTGAGTGGCCCAAGTGAAGTCGAAATCTCATTGCGCGAGCGGAATCGCGCGGATCATTCCCTGGCCGGGCAGAAACTGAGCCTTAACGGCAGCGACTGGAAAGAATACAAGTTCGATCTAAACCTTGAACGAGGCAGCCTGCGGGCCCTGCAAGCGGTGGACTTTGTGATCGCCGCAAGTGGCGAAACCCGGGTCTTGATCGATCAAGCCTCTCTCTTTCCTGACGATGCCATCGATGGCATGGACCCGGAGATGATCGCTATGGTACGGGCACTGAAGTCTCCGATTGTGCGGTTCGGGGGAAATTTCACCTCCGCCTACCACTGGCGAGACGGCATCGGCCCTCGAGATCGCCGCGTAAGCATGTTGAACATCGCATGGGGAATCCCCGAATACAACCAGTTCGGTACCGACGAACTCCTCCGCTTCTGTGCACTGGTAGGCGCGGAGCCGCAGATCGCGCTGAATCTGGGAACCGGTACACCGGCGGAGGCGGCCGATTGGGTGCGCTACGTGAACGAGCATTGGCGCGACAAGTCGGGAGGATTGCTTTGGGAGCTTGGGAACGAATTGTGGGGAGATTTCCAGGTCGGTTATCCCACACTCGAGAAAGTCGCGGATAAAACGAAAGCATTCAGTGAAGCTGTACGCCAAGTCGATCCGAAGGCGAGGCTGATCGCGACTGGAGCGGATCCTGACCACTTCGAGAAATGGAACGCTGCCCAGCTCGGCAACGCGCCACAAGCCTTTAACTACCTTTCAACGCACTTTGTTGTTACCACTAACTCTCTGGCGTCCGCGAATCCTTCGGGTGACCAGGTCGCAGAAGCCACGTTCGCTTTACCTGTCGAACTAGAACGCCGGCTGCGCGCCATGCGCAAACAGTTTCAGAGCAGTCCAGGTGGAGCCGACATCAAAACCGCGTTCACCGAGTGGCTGTTCTGGGCACCGACTGACACGGTCCCACGCTACGACAACATGGCGGGCGCAATCGGAACGGGTGGATTTCTGAACATGCTCTTGCGCACAGCCGAGATTGTGCCGATCGCCGACATGACCGGGAACATCGAATTTGGCGGAATCTGGAAAAAACGGGGAAGAGTCTACGGCGTGCCTGCCTATTGGGCGTTTCGCATGTATTCCAATGCCGATGCCACGCGACCCGTGCAGGTCGTCAGCGAGGGCAAGACCTATGACGTTCAGAATGGATCGACCCGGCTGCCTGATATCAAGAGTGTCCCCTATCTCGACGTAGTCGCCGCCCTCAATGACGCTGGCAATCGGCTGACATTGTTCTGCGTCAATCGCGAACTGACACGCGACACGCCGGTCCAGTTCCATATTGCTGGATTCCGAGCGAGTGCTGCTGTTGCCCATTCTCTCTATTCAGAAAGCCTCTACGAGAAAAACGATGAGAGTGAACCCGAGCACATCCATCCGCACGACAGTGCCCTCAACGTTACTGGGCCGGAGTTCTCATACACTTTCCGGCACTCCAGCGTGACCGTTCTCGAATTCTCAGGGAAATAACTTACCTACGACATGAACTAGTGGGGACGCCGATCAGGCCCTCAGAGCGTGTAAAATTAGCACTCATTCTCCACAGACATCTTCACCATGATTTCGCGATCTTGTCGGCTATTTCTGTTCTTGTTCGCGCTCACAACTTGTGTTCGCGCGGACACGGCTGCCTTCGATCTTTCCGGACCCCGAATTGAAATCAAAGTAACGCGCGGCAACAAGACGCTGCCGATTTCGCAGGTTCCGAATTTGCAGCCTGGGGATCGCATTTGGGTGCACCCGGACCTGCCCGAGGATCAATCCGCCCGCTACCTGCTGGTCGCAGCCTTCCTGCGTGGCCCAACCAATCCGCCGCCCGACGCCTGGTTCACCAAGGCGGAAACCTGGAATAAGAAAGTTCGCGAAGAAGACATCGTTATAACTGTGCCACAAGAGGCGCAGCAGGCCTTGCTGTTTCTGGCTCCAGAAACGGGCGGCGACTTCAGCACCCTGCGTTCCACCGTAAAAGGTAAACCCGGCGTCTTCGTGCGGGCATCGCAGGACTTGCACCAGGCAAACCTGGACCGCTCCCGCCTGGATCGATACATCCATGCCGTCAAACAAACATCAGAGACGGATCCCGCTGCGCTCCATGACCGCTCCGTTTTGCTGGCCCGCAGCTTGACCATAAAGCTCGATCAGGACTGCTTCCAAAAACCCGTGGAACAGCAAATGTCGTGCCTCACGCAGCATAGCGACCAGCTTGTCCTTGATGATGGCCATAGCCAGTCCATGGTGGCGGCCCTTACGTCCGGAGCATCTTCTGACTTGATCGGCCAGCTGAGCAACACCCGCATTGCCGGCGGCGGCTATTACAGTCCTTACATCGGGGCAGTGGTCGATGTGGCTCGAATTTTTGGGAATCTTCATACGGCGACATACCAGTACATACCGGCCCTGGCGATCGTCAAGGATGATCAATGGAATCTTAAGCTGAACAATCCCCCATCTTTCTCGAAGCCGAAGTCCGTCATCGTGGTAGGCCTGCCCCCGGTGGAGGCCGCGCAGCTTCCTCCGCTTCGCCCCGTGGACCCGAACCAGACACTGTGTCTGCAGAAGCCGGGGCTCGTTCTTCCGGTCGAGGGAGCGCCCCTCGTTTTCTCCACCGCCTTGGCCCACGATTTCATTTTGCAGGTGCCCACTGCCAACGGACCTGTGATCGAGTTGCCGGCAACCGCTGATGCAATGCAAGGCGGATTTCTGATCGATGGCCACTCGCTTGAAAAGTCCCAGGTCAAGGGCTCTGGGCGAGGCACTCTCCACGGTTTCTGGGGATTCCAGGCTTTTTCCGGCCCTGCTTTCAACCTGCAGAGCGCACATTCCACGCAATGGACCGTTCCGGTGTCCGACCAGGGCGCGCTCATCGTGGGACGCGAAGACACGTTGCACGTGCAATCAAGCAACGCAGCCTGTGTTGAGAGTATCAATGTCAAGAGCGCCGACGGGACCACGGCGAAGGCAGTCTGGAAACTCTCCAAGCTGAACGAGCTTGAGATTCAGGTTCCGTTGAAGAATGCTTCTCCTGGAGCGACGAGCATTCTCATCAGCGAATTCGGAATCGACCACCCCGATGAAGTGCGACTCAACGCATATGCGGAAGCCGGGCACATGGACCGCTTCGTCATTCATGCCGGAGATGCCAAGGGCCTCCTGACCGGAACACGGCTCGACGAGGTGGCCAATCTGGAGTTTAACGGCATCAGATTCGATCCGGGAACTCTCTCGCGCGCGGATCAAAAGGACGAGTTGCAATTGACCGCTTCCGCCGCGCTGCCCGCCGTCCCGTCGGAGCCGGCCGCGGCTGCGCGCGTTACTCTCAAGGATGGAAGAACGCTGGACGTGCCCGCAACGCTTGCGCCTGCCCGTCCCAAGGTGGCGTTGGTCAACAAGACAATTCAGCCGAGCACGGATCCGGGTGGCGTGCGTTTGGCAAATCCTCAGGACCTGCCGCAGGACGGCCGCTTGATCCTTTCCCTGCACACGGAGATTCCCGAGACATTTCCCCGCAATGAAAAGATTGAAGTGGCGGCGGAAGATGGCTCTTTTAACGTGCTGTTGAGTGTTTCTGATGGTGACATCGTGCTGCAGGACACACGCGATGTTCTGGTGACGCTCGATCCGCTCAAAAGCTTTGGATCATCGGCCTTCGGACCTCTTCGATTTCGCCCGGTCGACGCGAACGGAACAAAAGGCGATTGGCAACCGCTGGCCACGCTGGTTCGGACGCCCGCGTTAAAAGAGATCCATTGTCCTGCGAAACCGGACGAGCAATGCACGCTAGTCGGCGCGAAGCTTTTTTTGCTTGACTCAGTTGCGGCCGACCCGGAGTTCAAACGTACTGTTTCAATTCCTCTGGGCTTCGCGGAAACCAGCGTCAATATGCCACGGGTCGAGGGAACTCCGCTGTACTTCAAGTTGCGGGACGATCCATCAGTGGCTAATACCGCGGTTCTGCCTACTCTCACCGACTGATTCGACAGCAGGAAGCCTAAAAAGAGCCTGCAGGCGGGTTATTTCCGTCTCCGAACCTCGCGCAACGTCGATTGTTTTGGCCTGGTCCCTAGCACGCAGGTGCGGGAAAACCGCCGAAAAGTCGCCCAAACTGGCGGGGGGGACCTAGGTAATCGTTTCCCCGTATCGGGGCGCTCGCCCGGTGGCGAACCCTACCCCGAACGAATCCGAACTGGCTGGAAAGCCTGAAACGCGACAGATAGTTGGAAAATCTTCCGCAATGACGATTTAGAGCCTTCACACGGTTCTCTAGTAGAAAAATATTAGATTTGGCTTGACAGTGGACGTGAGGGGGGCGTACGTTATCCGGCCAGATAGTAATCGTTTACTCGTTTGCGGGGCAAAACGTGCACGGGGGGCGTTCCATGAAGACCTACTTTTCTGTGGGGCTTTGCGTTGTTCTCGCAGCTCTTTCTTTGAGCGTGCCAGCTTTGGCACAGCGCGCGGATCGCGGAATCATCACCGGAATTGTCACTGACCCAAGCGGATCGGCCGTCGCGGAGGCCGCGGTCAAAATACGCAATGAAGGCACGGGCGTAGAAACCGCGCTGGTGACCAATAACGCCGGCGCTTATACCACGCCGCCTTTGGTACTCGGCACCTATTCCATCACAGTCGACCACGCCGGCTTCAAGAAATCCGTGAGTTCCGGGATTCAACTTCTGGGTGCAGAGACCATTCGCAAGGACATGACGCTTGCCATCGGCGCCGTGACCGAGTCCGTTGAAGTAACTGCCGACGCAGGCTTAAACGTCGCCACGCCCGATGTGAGCCACGTCGTTGACCAAAAGTATTACCAGGACCTTCCGGTCATTACGGCCGCAGATGTTCGCCTAGCAGAGTCGGTGTTGCAGATCCAGCCCGGTTATTTGCCGATGAAGCCGAATGGCGACCCCATGTTCCGCGGTAGTCAGTTCAACTCCAGGATCAACGGCGGGCAGACCATGGCGACGGAGAACTTCTTCGATGGCGCTGCGTTCGGCTACGCCAGTGGACACCAGCAGAGCCAGGAGAGTGCGCCTTCCGTCGAAAGCATTCAGGAAATGAAAATCATTACCACGACCTATTCGGCGCAATACGGTCATACTGCGGGTGGATTCATCGAGTACATCTCTAAATCCGGCACCAACACCCTGCATGGGAGCGCTTACGAATACTTTGCCAATGATGCGCTTAACGCGCGCGGTTTCTTCGATGCAGATTGTGTAAACGGCACATGTACGCCGCGTGACAAGACACCGTTGCGCAACAACAGTTTTGGTTTCACTGTGGGCGGCCCAGTGGTGATTCCCAAGGTTTATAACGGACGCAACAAGACATTCTTTTTTGTGAACATCGACTGGACACGTCTGCGATCCGGCGTGCTTCCTGGATTTGGAAACACCACGCCCATTGATGCTTTCAAGGCTGGCGATTTCAGTTCGCTCTTGACTACCAATCAAATCGCTACGGACGCGCTGGGTCGGCCCGTTTTCGAAGGACAGATCTTTGATCCCTCTACTACCCAGTTAGTGGGCGGGATCCCGGTTCGTGATCCATACCCGGGGAATATTATTCCTGCGAATGACCCAAATCTGAGCACCGTGGCTTCCAGGGTTGCAGCTCTCATGGTTCACCCAGACAGGGAGGGGGTGCGTAACAACGTTGCCGGGAACCCAGCGGGCGACCAGACCTGGCTCTTGAATGCCCGAGTCATCGCGTTCCGGGTCGACCACAGCTTTACGCCAAACTTCCGTATGAGTGAGAGTTTTTATTGGGGCCACAGACCCTCGATTCGAAATTGCGGAGAGGTTGCTGGTTGCAACACGCAGTTCAGTGGTGAAACCGAGCCGCAGAAAAACACGAACTACTACGGCAATGGCTTTTACCAACGCATTACCACTCACCACACGCATACGCAGTTTGACTGGATCATCCGTCCGAACCTGCTGAACCACACTACGATTGCATGGGATCGCTGGTTCATGGGCGGTAACCCCCTTTCTGCAGGCGCGGGCTGGCCACAAATCCTGTGGGCTGGAACTCCCGGAGAGAACAATGCAACTGGCGGTGGACTCCTCGATAATACGGCTGGGCCTCCGCTGCTCGATTTTCAGGGGAACATCGCCTACAACTCGCTCGGTCAGTATGGATGGGGCAAGTTCGGATTCGAGACCAACAATCGCTGGCAGTTTTCTGATGACTTGTCGTGGGTGAAGGGCAAGCACACCATAAAGGTTGGCTTTGAATACCGTTGGCATCAGTTCCCGCATTCTGGCTGGGCGGTAGGCGATCAAGGTGGCCACTTCATCTTTAACAATCAGGAGACGGCTGGATACGACGCGGCCGGTAACAATCTGAGCGGTCAGACTGGCGAGTCATTCGCGTCATTCTTGCTCGGTCAGGTTCACAACTCCGACCAAACCATACCAGTGTATCCGGCCTTCTATGAGGCCTACATGGCGCCGTGGGTGAACGATGAGTACAAGGTCACCGACCGCCTGACTCTTACGCTCGGCTTGCGTCTGGATTATCAGTTTGCCCGTACCGAAATGAACGATAAGTACTCTACTTTTGACGCCAATACCCCCAATCCCGGTGCTGGAGGCCTACCCGGTGCCATGATCTTTGCTGGAAAAGGTCCGGGACGCGCCGGAACCCGCACATTTGAAAAACCGGACGTGAACTCCTGGGGGCCTCGCATTGGCTTCGCATATCGATTGGGAGACAAAACCGCCATCCGCGGCGGCTACGGGATTTACTACTCAGGAGTCTCTTTCAGCCAATTTGTGGGTGATCCGACTATCGGATTCTCGGCCAATCCGTTTGTGCAGACTCCGGACGCCGGCCGGACCCCGGCGTTCCATCTGGACACCGGCTTTCCCCAGAGTGCGGTCGTCCCGCCTCCCTTTATCGACCCGACGATATCCAACGGTGGCAATCCGATTGCCGTCGCCAAGAACGGCTTAACGCTACCACGCTATCAGAACTGGTCATTAACGGTTGAGCGGGAATTGACCAGCAACATGAGGCTGGATGTCTCCTATATCGCCAACCGCGGCACGCGCCTGAGTGATCACTGGCGGCGGACTGGATTGGACGCCAACATGAACAATCCCAGCGTGCTGGCATTAGGCTCGGCGACGTTGGGTACCACGTGCGATGGCGTGACCTGCCCGGGTGGGGTCACCATTCCCTATGCAGGCTTCACCGGAGACGTCGCCCAAGCCTTGCGAAAGTATCCCCAGTACAACAACATCATTTGGCGTGGTGTTCCATTGGGTAGCAGCCTCTACAACGCCTTGGAAGTCGTGCTCGAGCAGCGCTACTCTCACGGCTTGGGTTTCCGCGTGGGATACACCTACTCGCATTTAGTTAACAATGGTGCGGAAAGCGCTCAGGGCGACAATGGTATTAACGGCGACTCGATACAAAATCCCATCGCCACCAGTGAGTGGGGAGTCAGCGCGGACGATACGCCGCATGTGTTCCTGGTTGGCTTCACCTGGGAGTTGCCGTTTGGCAAGAGCATGTCATCGGGCGCCGGGCGTTATTTGCTGGGTGGATGGAATATTTCCGGCGCACTGCGTTATGAGAGTGGCCGTCCGGTGAATGTCTTCATGAACAATGACTTGGGTAACCTCCTGTTTAATGGACAGAAGCGACCCAATCGAGCGAAGGGTGTCAGTGGGGTGAAGGATCGCGGCGGCTTCAATCCCTACAACGATAGGTACTTCAATGTCGATGGCTGGACAGATCCCGGTCCGCTCGCCTTTGGCAATGCGCCCAGGCGCGATGAATCCGTTCGAGCGTTCCCGACGTATAACGAAGACTTGAACGTGTTCAAGGTCTTTCCGATAAAAGAGAGGCTGAACTTGCGGTTTGAAGCGCTGATGGGCAATATCTTCAACCGCACGGACTTCTGCGATCCCAACACGAATTTCAGTGCGGGATCCGGGTTTGGCCAGGTGAGCACGCAGTGTAACCAGCCACGCTCGATTCAGTTCGGTTTGAAGTTGAATTATTAGTAGTTCGTGCAAAGACCCGGCTCCGCCTCACGGGAGCCTCGGCGGCCATAGGTGATCGGAAGCTGTAAACAAGACTCTACGCATCGGGGGTGGTGCGCTCGCGCATCACTCTTTTGTTTTTGCGTGCTTTTCTATTGTTCTGCTGCTTTCGCGACCGACGCCCGCACGGCTCTGCAGAATGCCGCCAGCCTGTTCGAGCAAGGCAAGCTGGAAGAGGCTGACCAGCAGGCACGCCTTGCCCTTTCCAATCCGCAGACCCGTGCCGTGGCTTGCTCGGTCCTAGGCTCCATTCGATTCCAGCAGAAGAAGCTTCCTGAAAGTGCGCGTTACCTGCAGGAAGCGATTCAGCTCGAGCCCCATCTGCTCGGCGCCCACCTCAGCCTGGCACAGGTCTACACACTGCAAGGCAAGCCGGAACTGGCTCTTCCCCTTTACCGACGGGTCCTCACGCTTGACCCTTCCAACGTCTCAGCGCGGATCGCTCTGGCTCAGTCTGAGACTTCGAAGGGCAACTACAAGAAGTCGTTGGAACTGGCCCAACCCGCTCTCCCGGCACTGAAACAATCGCCAGACGCGCTCCTGATGCTGGCGACCGACTATTTGAAGACCGACGATCGCCCTGCCGCAGCCGCATTGGCAGCCGACTGGGAACGCTTGCTCGGTGTGCCGCCAGAGCTGTCGATGCAGTTCGCCTTGTTGCTTGCCAAGGGAGGCGTCGTTCCGGAAGCGATTGAAATCCTGGAAGGGGTCAAGCAACGGGGTTCGCATTCGTACGAGTTGGCGTTCAACCTCGGAGGCTTGTATGTACTCAAGAAAGACTCCGAGCAGGCGCTGGAGTCGTACGACCAGGCCTTGGGCCTTAAGCCCGATTCCCTTCCAGCCCTGCAACAGGCGGCCAGCATCGCGGAAGATGCTAGCGAACTGGAGCGGTCTCTTTCCTACTGGATGCGGGCAAAGAAAATCGAGCCCAACAATCCCGAGATTCTGTTCGGCTTCGGGAGAGTCTGCTTGAAGATGGACCTGCTTGAAGACGCGGAGCCCGCGCTGACGCAGGCGGTCAGTCTCGATCCTGACAAGCTCTCCTATCAGTACACCCTCGCTGCCACGAAAGTGGGAAAGAAACAGTTTGAAGCTGCGCAGAGCATGCTGGAAAACCTTCTCAAGCAGAAACCGAACAATGCGCAGCTTCAGTATGCCCTCGGATCAGTCCTGTATCTGCAGTCCCATCTGGACGACGCTGCTACCCATCTCCGGGAAAGCGTCCGCTTGCAGCCCGAGCAACTCGCGCCCTACTATTATCTGGCGCTGGTGGCGAGGGACCAGGGTCGCGATGCGGAGGCGATTAATGACTTGAAAAAGTTGCTGCAGCGCTACCCGGACCACGCTCCCTCCTGCGAGGCCCTGGGAAGCCTGCTGATGAGCGCTCAGCGTTATCCCGAGGCGGAAGCTAACCTCGAGAAAGCCGTCCGGCTGAATCCGAAGTCCGTGAAAGCGAACTATCAGCTTGGTTTGTTGCTCACGCGCATGGGAAAGAAGGAAGAGGCGGACAAGCGGCTTGAGCTCGCCAAGGCGCTTCGCAAGGAAGATACAGAGAACTCGCGCTTACAACTTCGTCTGACCGATCCGGACCAATGAGCAGTAACTCGACCATCGCGCGCGGCCTGGCCGCAATTCTCACCGTTGCTCTTGTGACGTCCGCAGGCGCTCAGAAAGCAGAGAAACCTCCCCAGACCCCCAGCCAGATCGAAGCTGCGATCAAGCGCGACCCTAACAATTCCAAGCTTCATGTCGCCCTCGGCTTGGCGTACCTGGATAAGAACGATTTTCCGCGCGCGCTGGAGGCTTTCCAACGTGCCGTCAAGATTGCGCCTTCGTCAGCTGAAGCCCACAACTGGCTCGGCGTCGCCATCATGGAGAAGGCCGACCTACCAGGAGCGATTGCAGAATTTCGGAAGGCCGTTGCTCTCGATCCCAAATCCGCTCGAGCTTACACGAATCTTGGTTCCGCGTTGGCCAAGAGCGGCGAGATCACGGAGGCCGTCGACATCTTTAAGAAGGCACTCGCTCTGGAACCGCACAACATGGCCGCCGAGATGAACCTGGGCGTAGCTCTGCGGGAGAAGGGCGACGCGGAAGACGCTCTGATGCACATGCGCCGTGTAGCTGCCGCTGAACCTAAAAATGCCAGCGTTCAATATGAGCTTGGACAGACGCTCCGCCAGAGCGGCGACCTTCCCGCCGCCGTCGCTTGCTTCGAGAAGGCACTGCAGATCGACCCTGAGCTTCGGGAAGGCTACTACGGCCTTGGACTGGTGCTGAAAAAGCAAGGGGCGGAAGCGGCTCGAAAGCTTCCCTCCCCTCAAGAGCGCGCAGCCGATGATCCGTATAAGCGTGCCCAGGAAACAGCAGCCCGCGGAGATCTCAATGCTGCGAAAGATCTCCTGATCGAGGCGGTACGCCGCAATGATAGCGACGGCGAAGCCCATAACCTGCTTGGCTACATTCAAGGACAGCAGGGAGATCTGGAACCCGCGGTGAATCATCTGCAACGTGCCGTTGAGTTGCTCCCTGATTCGTCCGAGGCTCACTACAATCTCGGCGTCGCGCTCTGGTATAGCGGCTCCAAAGACAAGGCCATTGGCGAGTTGCGCCAGAGTGTGAGGTTGAATCCCGGCGCTGGCTCCAGTGATGCATTTCTAGGGATGGCTCTGCGGGAAAGTGGGGATCTGGCCGGCGCTCAAGCCAGTCTGCAGCGTGCGATCGCGCTGCTGCCCCCGCTGCCCGCCACCTATATCGACCTCGGAATAGTTTTTCTGCGGAAGGGCGATCTTGATCATGCGCTGGGACAATTCGAGGCTGGTCTGAATGTGCCATCGCCCTCGCCGCCCACGCCCGACTGGGACTCTGCAATTGCGATACTACGAGAAGCGTTAGCCAAGAATCCCGGACGCGCCGATGCCCACAATGTACTGGGCTTGCTTCTCGGCCGCAAAGGCGCGAGCACGAACGACGTCGTTGCCGAGTTTCGCGAGGCCGTGAAGCTTCGTCCTGACTATGCGGAAGCCTACAACAACATCGGACTCGTGCTGACACAGGCAGACGATGACAACGCCGCGATCACAGCGTATCGGGAGGCGTTACGCCTTCGGCCAGACTACGCCGATGCTCATGCCAACCTGGGCGCGGCCCTAATCCCGACAGATCCAGAACAGGCCGTTGTTGAGCTCGAGAAGGCCGTTGCGCTCGCCCCAGACTCAGTGAAAGCGCAGTTCAACCTTGCCGTCGCTTATGGCAGTTCGAAGGCTGGGCCTGCCAAGGAAATCGAGCAGTTGCGCAAAGTGATCGCCTTGGCGCCAAACTTCGCGCGGGCTCACCTGGCGTTAGGGAAAGCCGTTCTTCGCGATGGCAAAGTGCCCGAAGCGGTACAAGAACTGCAAGCGGCAACCAGGCTTGATCCCCAAAGTGGTGAAGCACATTACCAGTTGGGGCTTGCCCTCGCGCGAGCCGGACGCAAGGACGAAGGTGCGACCGAAGTACAGAAAGGTCGCGAACTTTCGGCGGCTGACGATCGCACCCAGAACGCCAATCTCGACATCTCCGAAGGTCGTGAAGCCCTCGATAAAGGAGACCTGGACACCGCCGCCGCCAAGTTCCGGCATGCGATCAAACTTCAGCCTGAATCGGCGGACGCCCAACATTTTCTTGGCATCGTGCTCGAAAGACAGCGCAACCCCGAAGGCGCGGCGGCCGCCTATCAAAAAGCTCTCGATCTAAATCCGGGCGATGTTGCCGCAAAAGAGTCTCTGGATCGGCTGCAAGGCGCAGCTCTCGAAGGTGCCAAACCGGCCGCAGTCTCGTCGTCTACCGCTGACTCTGACGATCCCGCGAAAATCTCCGAGTACGAGGGTTACATGCGGGAAAGCCGCTTCAAAGAGGTTGAACCGCTACTCAACGAGTATGTCGAGCACCGGCCCAATTCTTCCTGGGGCTGGTACGCTCTCGGATATGCGCAGTTCGCCCAGCAGAAGATTGGCGAGTCGATTCAATCGTTGGCGAAATCGCTCCAACTCGACATCCGAAACGCCGAAGCGCACAAGATCCTTGGGCGCGACATGATGATGATTGGGCGCTTCGACACCGCACAAATTGAGTTTGAGCAAGGAATCAAATACAACTCCAAGTCCGCCGAAATGCATTACAACCTGGGGAAGCTTTTCTCCATGCAGGACAACTGGGAGAACGCCAGAAGAGAGTTCGAAGCCGCGCTTCGCATCGATTCTTCCTACATCGAGGCGATCGATGCTCTTGGACTCACTCTGGAGGCCTTGGGAGATGACGCGGGTGCAATCGCCAATTACCAAAAAGCCATCGAGTTGAACGAGGCGCGCAAAGGAAACTTCTCCTCCGCGCAGGTGAATCTCAGTGCCTATTACAACCGCACGAGCGATCCTGCCAAGGCTTTGGAGCAGGCCAACCAAGCGCTCGAAATCGACCCCAAATCCGATCGCGCGTGGTTTCAGAAGGGCAAAGCCGACGAAGCCCAAGGCCACCTCGAAGAGGCGGTGGATGCTGTGAACCGCGCGATATCGTTGAACTCGCGCGCCTCTTCTTACTACTACGTGCTCGCCGGTTTGTATCGAAAGCTGGGGAAGATGGAGGAGAGCCGAAAAGCGCTCGATTCATTCACTCGCCTGGACAAAGAGACTAACGAACTCGAGAAATTGCGTCGTAGCGCGAATCGCGGAGGGATGAGTTCGCCCCGACCCGGGGGCGAGCATGAGTAGCGGCATCCGCCGCTCTTCTTCTCGTCGCGAGTTCCTTCGGCTCCTGAGTAACGGGTTGGCCGTGTTGTCGGCAGGACCGATGCTGTGCTCGCGGAGCTCTGCTGCAGAGCTTGTCCTTCCTGTTTTCACTGACATCACTGAGAAAGCCGGTCTCGCCGGTGCACGCAACGTTTCTGGCAGCGTCGCCAACAAACAATTCCTGCTCGAGGAGATGGGCGGCGGCGTTGCGCTCTTCGACTACGACAATGACGGCTGGCTCGACGTCTTCCTCGTGAATGGCACGAGCCTCGATCCAGCAGTACGAAATCGGAATCCGACCAGCTATTTATTCCACAACAATCGCGACGGCACCTTCACGGACGTAACAAAAAAGGCAGGTCTGACTCGCTCGGGCTGGGGACAGGCTTGCTGTGTGGGCGATTACGACAACGACGGCAACGATGATCTATTTGTCAGCTACTGGGGACGAAGCGTTCTCTATCACAACAACGGTGACGGCACGTTTACCGA
>Ga0075434_100000130_pt1 | contig 45069 bp, 37 predicted proteins | sample RhiMethybrSRZTD3_FD_75298 | JGI IMG/M metagenome (GOLD analysis project Ga0075434, IMG submission 75298) | Populus rhizosphere microbial communities from Tennessee, USA - Rhizosphere MetaG P. TD hybrid SRZTD3 | ecosystem: Host-associated > Plants > Roots > Rhizosphere > Soil | place: USA...
GCGATGGCCAGCACCGACGTCAGCGCATCCGCGATCACGTGCAGGTAGGCCGACCGCAGGTTGTAGTCATGGTGGTGATGCACATGGGCGTCCCCGTGCGCATGCGGATGCGAATGGTCGTGCCGTTCGCGCAGGATCCACGCGCTCACGAGGTTCACGGCGAGCCCGATCACCGCGATCAGGATCGCCTCGTCGAACCGGATCGCGACCGGATTGACGAGGCGCCGCAGCGATTCGTAGCCGATGAGGAGCGCAATGATCCCGAGGATCAGCGCGCTCGAGTAGCCGCCCAGCTCGCCGAGCTTGCCGGTGCCGAACGAGAACCGGACGTCATCCACGTGACGGCGCGCGTAGCGATAGGCGAATCCCGAGATCGCGAGCGCGCCGGCATGCGTCAGCATGTGCCACCCGTCCGCGACCAGCGCCATCGACCCGTAGATCGTGCCGCCCGCGATCTCCGCCACCATCATGACCGACGTGAGCGCTACGACGAGCCAGGTGCGCCGTTCGTTCTCGGCATGCGCCCGTCCGAGGAAATCGTGCGCCTGTGCGCCTTCGACCTGTAAATGCAGCCGCACCGGTGGTCCCTCAAGCTCTTACACGGCGTGGGTCCCTGCCCTATCGACTCGCAGCGTCGCCGCGAGCAGTCTATCGTCCGGACCCGGGACAAGAGTTTAGCCCCGAATCAAAACCAACCATCGGGAATCCCCATGAAAGCGCTGATTGCAATATTTGCCGTGCTCGGCTTTCTCGGCGCCCTTGTGGCGACACTGGTGTACGCGGGCTTCTATGACATCGCTGCCGACGACCCGCATTGGGGTGTCACCGGCAACTTCATCGAGGCGGCGCGTGAGCGCTCGATTGAGCGGCAGTCAGGCGACGTCGGGACGCCGCCTGCGCTCGACGACCCCTCGCTGCTGGCGATGGGAGCCGAGCATTACGACGAGATGTGCGTCGAGTGCCACCTCGCGCCCGGCAAGGAAGAGAACGAGCTTCGTGCGGGGCTCAACCCCAAGCCGCCGAAGCTCGCCGCGCCCGGCGATCACCGGACGCCCGAGCACGATTTCTGGATCATCAAGCACGGCATCAAGATGACCGCGATGCCCGCCTGGGGCGTCACGCACGACGACCGGAGCATCTGGGCGATGACGGCCTTCGTGCAGAAGCTGCCGGGCCTCTCGCGCGCGGAATACGACTTGCTCGTCGCGAACGGCCGCGCGGAGGGCCACTCGCACGAAGGCGGCGAACACCACCACGACGACTGAGATCGTCCGCGCGGGCTAGCGCCTGGCCCGCGAGGACCAGTGGATGTGCACGATCTTCCAGCCGCCGGTCTCACGGCGCAGCAGCATCGTCTCCGCGCTGTCGACGACGACGGGCTTTCCTTCCTTCTGCATCTCGATGCGTGACAGGCTCGCGACCCAGGCGAGGTCGCCTTCGACGCGTGCGCTGCGCTCGCCGGGCGTCACATTCACGGCTTTCAGGAACTCGGCGTCGGCCTTCGCGTGTTCGTCGAGATATTCCTGCGCGGACCATTCCGCGCCACCGCTCTCCAGGATCACGACGTTCGGGTCGAGATAACCCGCGGCGCGCGCGATGTCGCCGGCGACGAGCGCGGCCTGGAAGGCATCCACGACCGCGATCGGCTCGTGGACGGATTCGGGAGTCGCGGGATTCGCGCTCACGACGGGTCCAGCGCAAACAAGGAACGTCGCAAGTGCCGCGCGCAGGTGCCGGATTTTCATGGGCCTCATCCTCCCGCCCGCCCCCGGCCAATGCAACCGTGAGAGAATGTCCGGATGCCCAACGAGCGGGATTTTGTGCTGCACAGTTGGTGCGTGCCGGGGGACTGGAACGCCCCGACGGTCGTCGGCGGCCGCGGCGCGAAGCTTCTCCTCGAGGACGGCCGCGAGCTCCTCGACATGTCGAGCCTCGTCGAATGCAGCAACCTCGGCCACCAGCACCCGAAGGTCGTTGCCGCGATCAAGGCGCAGGCGGACAAGCTTGCGTTCGTGACCGCGGCCTGGGGCGCCGAGTCCCGACGCGTGCTCGCCGAACGCCTGCTCGAGGTATCCGGCTTCGAGGGCGGGCGCGTCTTCTTCACGCTCGGCGGGGGCGACGCGAACGAAAACGCGGTGCGGATCGCCCGCCACGCATCGAAGAAATCAAGAGGAATCATCGTCACGCGCGACCGCTCCTATCACGGCGCGACCTACATGCCGATGGCGCTGTCGGGCGATTCGCGCACCGCGCACCAGGTGGATGCCGAGGCCTGGGGCGTGCGCCACGTGCCGCCGCCCTATGCTTACCGCTGCCCGTGGGGCACCTCGACGCCTGAAGACTGCGGCCGCCGTGCGGCGGGCGCCGTCGCCGAGGCCATCGACCGCGAAGATGCGGCCCGCGTCGCCGCGGTGCTGATGGAAGTGGACGCAGGCAGTAACGGCATCGTCCCGCCGGACAACTTCTGGCCGGAGCTCCGGCGCGTCACGCGCGAGCGCGGCGTGTTCCTCATTGCAGACGAGGTCATGAGTGGTTTCGGCCGGTGCGGCGACTGGTTCGCCTGGCAACGTTATGGCGCGGAGAATCGGCCCGACCTCATGACGATGGCCAAGGGACTGACTGGCGCCGCCGCTCCGCTCGGCGCGGTCCTCCTTTCCGCCGACGTGTACGCGACGATCGAACGCGAGATGTTCTACGGCGGCCTGACGTACTGTGGCCATCCCCTGTCATGCGCCGCCGGCGTCGCGGCGATCGATGCCTACCGCGACGAGAAGCTGATCGAGCGCTCGCGCAGGCTTGGCGCCGGCATGTTCTCCGAATTGCAGAAGCTCGCGGCCCGCCATGCCGTGATCGGCGACGTGCGCGGCGGCAAGGGACTTTTCGCCGTCGTCGAGCTCGTCTCCGACCGCGCGACGAAATCGCCGATCGCCCCCTGGCCCGTACAGAGCGAGGCGATGAAGGCGCTGCTCGCCGCCGCGCGCGAGGCAGGCGTCTCCTTCGGCTCGCGCGGGAACCTCCTGATCCTCGCGCCGCCGCTCGTCATCGCCGAGTCCGAGCTGGCCTCGGCGCTCGGCCTGCTCGATCGCCTGCTCGCACGTTTCTTTCCTGCGTCCCTGGAGCGCGCCTCATGAGCTTTCGCCTGACCTACGCCACGATGTTCAACCCGCCCGAGGAGATGCACGAGCGCTTCGAAAAGGCGCTCGCCAAGGTCCGCGGCCGGCTCGGCCAGACGCACCCGATGTTCATCGACGGCAAGGACGTGGCCGCCGCCGCGACGGAAGAGCGGCTGAGCCCGATCGACAGCAAGATCAGCATCGGCCGCTTTCCACACGCGAACGCGAAGGAAGTCGACTCGGCCATCGCGGCCGCGCAGCGCGCGTCCGCCGGATGGCGCGACGCCGGCATGGCGAAGCGCGTCGCGCTCATGCGCAAGGTCGCCAACATCCTCGAGGAGCGCGTCTACGAGATCGCGGCGGCGCTCGTCATCGAGGTCGGCAAGAACCGGCTCGAAGCACTCGGCGAAGCGCAGGAGTGCGTGGACTTCTTCAACGTCTACGCGGAAGACTTCGAAGTGCACAAGGGCTACGAGTTCGATCTTCCGAACGACCCGTCGAACGTCTTCGTCTCGCGCAATAAAAGCGTGATGCGCCCCTATGGCGTCTGGGCCGTGATCGCGCCGTTCAACTTCCCGATTGCGCTCGCGGCGGGCCCCGTCGCCGCGGCGCTCGTCACCGGCAACACCGTCGTGCTGAAGTGCGCCACCGATACGCCCTGGGCGGGAAGGCTGCTCGCCGACTGCATCCGTGACGCCGGGCTGCCCCCGGGCGTCTTCAACTACGTCAACGGTCCGGGTGCCGAAATCGGCGAGCAGCTCGTGAAGGACGCACGCGTCGCCGGCATCACGTTCACGGGATCGGTCGCGGTCGGCCGCGCGATCATGGGCGAGATCGCGAAGGGCGCGTACCCGCGGCCCTACATCGCCGAGATGGGCGGCAAGAACCCGACGATCGTCACGGAGAACGCCGACCTCGACCGCGCCGCCGCGGGCATCGCACGCTCGGCCTACGGCATGGGCGGGCAGAAATGCTCGGCGCTCTCGCGACTCTACGTGCACGAGAAGGTCGCCGATGCGCTCCTCGGCAAGATCGAGAAGGAGATCGACAAGATCAAGATCGGTGATCCCGCCGAGCGCTCTACCGGGCTCGGCCCCGTCGTCAACAAGCGCGCGCACGAGTCGTATGCGCGTTACGTCGCGGACCTGAAGGGCCGCGGCGCGAAATTCCGCCGCGGCGGCAAGCAGCCCTCGGAAGGCATGTTCGCGCGCGGCTACTACGTGGAGCCGGTGCTCGCCGAAGCGGAGCTTTCCGATCCCCTCTGGAAGCACGAGATGTTCCTGCCGATCCTGATGGTGCATCGCTATCGCGACCGCGAGGATGCCATGCGCCTCGCGAACGACACGGACATGGGCCTCACGGCCGGCTTCTACGGATCGAAGGACGAGATTCCGTGGTTCCAGGACGGCATCCAGGCGGGCGTCATCTACGCGAACCGCGGCGCGGGCGCGACGACCGGCGCCTGGCCGGGCTACCAGCCCTTCGGCGGATGGAAAGGTTCCGGTTCGTCGGGCAAGGCGATTGCCTCCGCCTATTACCTCCCGCTCTACCTGCGGGAGCAGTCCCGGACCGTGGTGGACTGAATGGCGGAGTTCCTTTCGCTCTCGGATGCGATCACGAAGCACGTCGCCGACGGCGCCTGCCTCGCGCTCGAGGGCTTCACGCACCTCATTCCGTTCGCGGCCGGCCACGAGCTGATCCGCCAGGGGCGCAAGGAGCTGCATCTCGTCCGGATGACGCCGGACCTCATCTACGACCAGCTGATCGGCGTCGGCGCCGCGCGCAAGCTGACGTTTTCCTGGGGCGGCAATCCGGGCGTCGGCTCGCTGCATCGCCTGCGCGACGCGGTCGAGAACGCCTGGCCGCGGCCGCTCGAGATCGACGAGCACAGCCATGCGGCCATGGCCGTCGCCTACCGCGCGGGTGCGGCGCGGTTGCCCTTCGGGATGCTGCGCGGCTATATCGGCACCGACCTGCCGGGGAAGAATTCGCGCATCCGGCACGTGATCTGCCCCTACACGGGCGAGGAGATCGCGACGGTGCCGGCGGTCAACCCAGACGTCACGATCCTGCACGCGCAGCGCGCCGACAAGCGCGGCAACGTCGCGATCGACGGCATCGTGGGCGCCGCGCGCGAGGCGGGCCTCGCCGCGAAGAATCTCCTCGTCACCGTGGAGAGAATCGTCGACGAGTTGCCGCCAGCGATGAACAACATCGTGCTGCCGCACTTCACGGTGACGGCGATCTCGGTGTGCCCGGGCGGCGCATGGCCGTCTTACGCGCACGGCGATTACGCGCGCGACAATGATTTCTACCTCAAATGGGACGCGATTGCGCGCGACCGCGGGCAGTTCACCGCGTGGATCGACCGTCACGTCCGGGGCACGGCCGACCACCGCGCGTTCCTCGCCAGCCTTCGCGAGGCAGCGTGATACGACATGACGCATCAGGCGCGCGCGGGATCCGGCGGGGCTGCTCGCTCGCAAACTCCGCCGGAACTTACGAGTTTGCTCGCGAGCACCCCGCCACCTCGCGAGCGCCCGACGAGCCGCAGCGCTTCGCGCGCGCACAGGCCGGACGGGTCCCCGAGCGAGCGACTAAGGTCCGGCGGAGCGAGCGAGGGTCCCCGACCGGCCGTGTGCGCGCGGTGCCCTGCGACGGGACGCGAGCGAATGAGTGACTATTCCCGCGACGAGATGATGACAGTGGCGGCGGCGCGATTGCTGCGTGACGGGCAAGTATGCTTCGTCGGCATCGGACTGCCGAGCGCGGCCTGCAATCTCGCCCGCCTGACGCACGCGCCGAACCTCGTCCTCATCTACGAGTCGGGAACGATCGGCACGCGGCCGAACGTGCTTCCGCTGTCCATCGGCGACGGCGAGCTGGCCGAGACTGCGACCTGCGTGATCCCGCTGCCGGACATTTTCAGCGACTACCTGCAGGCCGGGCGCATCGACATCGGCTTCCTCGGCGCCGCGCAGATCGACCGATTCGGGAACCTGAACAGCACCGTGATCGGCAGCTACGAGAAGCCGAAGACGCGCCTGCCGGGTGCGGGTGGCGCGACCGAGATCGCGGCGCACGCGCGCGATGTCCTCATCGTGATGAAGGCGACGCCCCGCAGCTTCGTGAAGCAGCTCGACTTCCAGACGAGCGGCGGGCACTTCGCCGGCCGCGCGAAGAGCGGCGCGCGGGGTCGTGGCCCTTCCGTGATCGTCACCGACGTCGGCATCTTGAAACCGCACGGCGAATCCGGTGAATTCGCGCTTTCCGCGGTCTATCCCGGAATCCCGGCAGGGGAAGCGCGCGCCGCCGTCGGCTGGCCGCTCGCCGTGCTGCCTGAACTCGAGACCTGCGCGGCGCCGGGGGCGCCCGAGCTCGCGGCGCTCCGCGCGCTCGAGGCCCGCACTGCCGCCGCGCACCGTGAACCAGTGAGGCTTCCGCTATGAACGCATCCGCCCGCGCCGCAGGCGCAGTCAAGAACCCGCACATCAAGACCGAGCTGCCGGGCCCGAAGTCGCGCGCCATGATCGAGCGCGACAGCAAGGTCGCCTCGCCCTCCTACCCGCGCGATTACCCCTTCGTGATCTCGCACGGCAAGGGAACGGAGGCCTGGGACGTCGACGGCAACCGCTTCCTCGACTTCGCGGCCGGCATCGCGGTCTGCGCGACCGGCCACGCGCACCCGCGCGTCGTGAAGGCGATCCAGGACGCGGCCGCCAAGTTCATCCACATCTCGAGCGACTACTGGCACGAGGAGATGACGTCCCTCGCCGAGCGGCTCTCCGCCATCGTGCCGCTCGCCGAGCCGGGCATGGTCTTCTTCTGTCAGTCCGGCACGGAGTCGGTCGAAGGCGCGCTGAAGCTCGCGCGCTACGTGACGAAGCGCCAGCGGATCATCGCCTTCCTCGGCAGCTTCCACGGCCGCACGATGGGCTCGCTCGCTCTCACGTCCAGCAAGTACACGCAGCAGGCGGGCTTCTTCCCGTCCATGCCCGGCGTCACGCACGTCCCCTACCCGAACAGCTACCGGCCGCTCTTCGCCGGCAGCGACCAGGGCAAGGCGGTGCTCGACTACATCCGCATGCTGTTCGAGCGGAACGTGCCGGCGCAGGAAGTCGCCGCGATCGTCGTCGAGCCGCTCCAGGGCGAGGGCGGCTACCTCGTGCCACCGGACGGGTTCCTCCAGGGCCTGCGCCAGATCTGCGACGAGCACGGGATACTGCTCGTGTTCGACGAGGTGCAGTCCGGCATCGGCCGCACCGGCAAGATGTTCTGCGCGCAGCACTCCGGCGTCATGCCCGACATCATGACGCTCGCGAAGGGCCTCGGCTCGGGGATGCCGATCGGCGCCGTCGTCGCCCGCGCGAGCCTCATGAAGCAGTGGAAGAAGGGCGCACACGGCAACACCTATGGCGGCAATCCCGTCTGCTGCGCAGCCGCGAACGCGACCATCGACCTCGTGCGCGAGCAGTTCGTGAAGAACGCCGCGCAGGTCGGCGCGCACTTCATGAAGCGCCTCGCCGAGCTCAGGCCGGACTATCCCTGCATCGGCGAGATCCGCGGCCGCGGCCTCATGATCGGCGTCGAGATGATCGAGAAAGACGGCTCGCCTGCGCGCGCGATGGTGGACCGCCTGCTGCACCGCGCCTACCAGAACGGGCTGCTGCTCCTTTCCTGCGGCGTGTCGACGCTGCGCTTCATGCCGCCGCTCTGCGTGACGGAGGCGGAAGTCGACGAGGCGATCGGGTACCTGAGGCAATCCCTCGACGAGGCGTTGGCGGGCCACGCGTGAGGCCCGCGGCCCGCGCCCTTCTCCTGCTCGCCCCGCTCTTCGCCGCGGCGGCGGCAGGAGCCGGGCGCGAGCCGGTCCTGTCCCAGGTCGCGCTGCCGCACGGCTACTACTGGCGCGAGCTGTACATCCCGCAGCTCACGACGGGCCCTTCTTCGGCTGCGTTCATGCCGTCGGGCGACGAACTCGTCTACGCAATGGACGGCTCGCTCTGGCGCCAGAAGATCGGCGCCGAACAGGCGAACGAAATCACGCATCCGGCCGGCGCATACGACCATCAGCCGGACGTTTCGCCAGACGGACACTCCGTCGTTTTCACGCGCTACGACGGCAAGGGGTTCGAGCTCTGGCGCCATGACCTCGAAAGCGGCGGCGAGCAGGCGCTCACTTTGAACGGCGGCGTCAACCTCGAGCCGCGCATTTCCCCCGATGGCCGGCAGATCGTCTTCGTTTCGACGGGCGGCACGGGCCACTTCGGCCTGAAGATCGCCGATCTCACGCCCGCGGGGCTCGCGAAAGAGCGTTTCCTCGTCTCGCCGCGCGAGAGCCGGATCGACAGGTACTACTACTCGAGCCACGATCACTTCATCAATCCGTCCTGGTCGCCGGACGGAACGCGCGTCTGGTTCGTCACGAATACGGAGATTCCCTGGGGCACGGGCAAGATCTGCTCGGTTGCGATCGCGGATGCCGCGATCGCCTGCCTCGACAAGCATCAGCTCGAGACGAGCTGGGCGGCGCGGCCGGAAGTCGGGCCGGACGGCAAGCGGATCCTCTTTTCGAATTACCACGGCGGGCAGTGGCACCAGCTCTGGCTGACCACGACGGACGATGCCGCGCCGCTGCCGCTCACCTACGGCGAGTTCGATCGCCGCAATGCGCGCTGGTCGCCGGACGGAAAGCGCATCGCCTACATCAGCAACGAGGGCGGTAACACCTCGCTCTGGGTTCAGGACACGTTCGGCGGCGCGCGCGCGCCGGTCAAACCTACCGACATCCGTCGCCAGCAACCGGCAGCCTTCCTGCTGATCCGGCCGGTCGACGAGGCGGGCCTGCGCGTCGCTGCCCGCGTTTCGCTGCTCGGCAGCGACGGGCGCTGGCATGCGCCATCGGACCGCTGGATGCACGGCGACGAGCTGTACGACCATGCGCAGTTCCCGAGCGAGGTGCATTACTTCCACTGTCCTACGGAAGTGCATGCCTGCCAAGTCAGGATTCCCTCGGGAAAGGCGACGATTCACGTGGAAAATGGCTTCCGGCGAAAGCCGGTGCTGATCGAGCGGGAGTTCACGGCCGGCAACACGGCCGAGCTTCCGATAATTCTCCAGGACAACGACCTGCCGACAGAATTCGGCAAGTTCCTTTGCGCCGACCTGCACGTGCACATGAACTACGGCGGCCATTACCGCTCCACGCCGGAGACGCTGCTCGCGCAGCAGGACGCGGAGGACCTCGACGTCGTCTACAACCTCCTCGTCAACAAGGAAGAGCGTATCCCGGACATCTCGTATTTCCGCGCGGGCGGCACGGCGGACCCCGCGAGCGGAAAGCGCATGGTCTTCCACGCGCAGGAGTACCACACGAGCTTCTGGGGCCACATGGGCCTCCTGAACCTCGAGGACCATTACCTCCTGCCCGACTACACGAGCTATCGGCACACCGCGCTCGCAAGTCCCTGGCCGCACAACGGCGCGATCGCGGACCTTGCGCATGCGCAGGGCGGGCTGGTCGGCTACGTGCACGTCGCGGATTTCCCGATCGACCCGCCGAAGGAAAAAGTCCTCTCCTACGAGCTGCCGGCCGACGTCGAGCACGGAAAGCTGGACTACATCGAGGTGATGGGCTTCTCGGACCATCACATCACCGCGGGCATCTGGTACCGCTTCCTCAATCTTGGCTATCGCCTGCCTGCGGGCGCGGGCACGGACGCAATGGCGAACTACGCCTCGCTCCGCGGACCGATCGGACTCGTGCGTGTTTTCCTCGAGACCGGTGGCGAGCGGACGCCGAAAGCGTTGACGACCGCGCTGAAGAGCGGCCACACCTTCGTTTCGAACTCCGCGCTCCTCGGCCTCAGCATCGACGGCAAGCAACCGGGCGATGCGCTGCCGCGCTCCGGCAGGTTCCCGGTGCGCCTCGCGATGCGCTCGCCGGTCGCCATGGACCACCTCGAGCTCGTGCAGAACGGGCGCGTGATCAAGGCCTTTAAGCTCCCGGGCGATCGCACGCGCTTCGACTGGAGCGGAGAGATCGACCTGAAGGGCGGCTGGGTGCTGCTGCGCGCCTTCAACGACCGGGCGCATCCCTGGGTGCTCGACCTCTATCCCTACGCGACGACAAGCCCGATCTACGTCGATGCGCCCGCGCCGGCCGCGCCCGAAGATGCCGCCTACTTCTCCGCCTGGATGGACCGCGTGATCGAGGCCGCCAACGCCCGCGGCGGCTGGAACAGCGAACAGGAAAAATCCGACACGCTCGCCTATCTCGATGAGGCGCGCGCGAAGTTCCGGACGCTCGCGACGAAGAAAGGAATCGCTTCGCCATGACCAGGATCCGTAATCTTGCAGGCCTCGTCGCCGGCGCCGTCATCGCGTTCTCCGCCTCCGCAGCCGAGCCAATGAAGTTCAGCCTCGACGATTTCACGCGTGTTGCGAACCTGTCTGACCTCGACCTCTCGCCCAACGGCGCGTGGGTCGTGTACAGCGTCAGCGAGGCGAACTTCGAATCCGACTCCGCGCAATCGGACCTCTGGCGCGCGCGCTGGGACGGCAGCGGCAAGCACCGGCTGACGCACACACCGGACAACGACGAATACCAGCCGGCCGTGAGCCCGGACGGGCGCTGGATCGCGTTCCTCTCGGATCGCGGCAATGACGACGACGAGACTCAGGTCTGGATCATGCCGTCGGATGGCGGCGAGGCCGAGTCGCTGACGAAATTCCCCGGTGGCGTCGAGGATTTCGACTGGTCGCCCGACAGCACGCGGCTCGCGGTCATCGCGGACGACCCGGAGCGGCCCGAGGGCGCGGAGGAGCCGAAGCAGCCTCCGCCCATCGTCATCAACCGCTACTACTTCAGGGAGGACTACCACGGCTGGGTGACCGACCTGCGGAAGCATCTCTATCTCTTCGAGATTGCGGGCAAGAAGGCGACGCAGCTCACGAAGGGCGCGAACGACGAAGAGATGCCGGTCTTCTCGCCGGACGGCAAGCGAATCGCGTTCGTCACGAAGCGAGGCCCCGAGGCGGATCGCGCACTCAACTGGGACCTCTACGTCATCGACGCGCGCGCCGGCGCCGAGGAAAAGCAGGTCACGACGTTTCCAGGCTCCGACAACGAGCCGGGCCTCGAGTCGCGTCCCGCCTGGAGCCCGGACAGCAAGCGCATCGCGTACCTGCAGCAGGGCGAGGACAAGTGGATCTACTACTCGCCCTGGTCGCTCGCCGTCATCGACGTCGATACGGGCACGGTGACGCGGCCGCTCGGGACCGACGGATTCCACACGAAACCGCGGTTCGCGCAGGACGGCAAGTCGCTTTATGCGCTCATCGAGGAGAGCTGTGTCACGCATCTCTCGCGCATCGACCTCGCGACCGGCACCGTCACGCCGCTGACCTCGGGCCCGCGCTTCGACTTCGCGTTCGACGTCGCGGCGAACGGGCACATCGCGGTGCTCGGGTCGGACGATGCGCATCCCTACCGGATCGAGGCCGTCGAGCCGGCGGGGCTCCGCCTCCTCGCCGACAACAACGAGTGGATCGCGAAGCGCAGGCTCGCCCCGGTCGAGGACATCACATTCAAGAGCGCCGATGGCACCTCGATCGACGGCTTCCTCGTGAAGCCGATCGATTACGCGCAAGGCCACAACTATCCCACGATCCTGCGCATCCACGGCGGCCCGGTCTATCAGTTCAGCCATGAATTCATGGAGGACTGGCAGGTGTTCGCCGCGAACGGCTACGCCGTGATCGGAGTCAATCCGCGCGGCAGCTCAGGCCGCGGATTCGAGTTCGCGAAGGCAATCTACGCGGACTGGGGCAACGTCGACACGGCCGACGTGCTTGCCGGCATCGACTACGCCGTCAAGCGGGGCATCGCCGACCCGGACCGGCTCGGCGTCGGCGGCCACAGCTACGGCGGCATCCTGACCGACCAGGTGATCGCCCGCGACCCGCGCTTCAAGGCCGCCGTCGCGAGCGCCGGCGCGGCCAACATGTTCGGGATGTGGGGCGTCGACATGTACATCCGCGAGTACGCGCTGGAGCTCGGACTGCCCTGGCGGGACCGCGAGGCTTTCGAGCACGTGAGCTATCCGTTCTTCCACGCGGACAAGATCACGACCGCCACGCTGTTCCTCTGCAACGAGCTCGACGACAACGTCCCGTGCGTCGGCTCGATGCAGATGTACGAGGCGTTGAAGTCCAACGACGTGCCGACACAGCTCGTGATCTACCCGAACGAGTACCACGGCCTGACGGTGCCGAGCTACCTCCGCGACCGCATGCAGCGGATGCTCGACTGGTACGGGCTCTATCTCGGGGTCGTTCCGGAGCGGCCGTAACGCTTCAGGAGCGCCTGCAGCACGTCGTGCGGCAGCGCCTTCGCCACGTGGCCGTCGTTGCCGGTCATGTCGCGCGCCGCAACCATCGAGTTGACGATGGCCTCCTCCGTCGCCTGCGCCGTGGCCTCGAACAGGTCGTCGAGGCTGTCGTTGTCGACGAACTCCGCCGCCAGCGGCCCCTTGCCGAGCATCGCCTTCAAGTTCGCCGTAGAGAACGCCACGAAGATGTCGCCCGACCCGTTGCCGGAGTAGGAGCCCATGCGCGCGAGACCCATGCCGGCGCGCTTCGCGATGCGGTCGAGCTGGTGCGGCAGGAGCGGGGCGTCGGTCGCGATCACGATGATGATCGAACCGGTGTCCGCTGCCCCGCGCTGCGCCTTGGTCGGGAGCTCCTGTCCGACCGGCACGCCCGCGATGCGAAGCGAAGAGCGCGCGCCGTAATTCGCCTGCACCAGCGCGCCCAACGTGTACGCGTGGCCATCGACCTCGATGCGGCGCGAAGCCGTGCCGATGCCGCATTTGAACATGTGGCAGATCATGCCGGTGCCGCCGCCGACGTTGCCCTCGTCGACCGGACCGCCCTTCGCGCCGTCGATCGCGGCGAAGACGTGCTCGGGCTTCACGTGGAAACCGTTGACGTCGTTCAGCTCGCCGTCCCAGGTCTCGGCGACGACCGGCGTCGACCACCAGTAGCCGGAAGCGTCCGGGTTGCCGTGCTTCACGCGCCAGGCGATCGTCGCCTCGTGCACCGTGCCGACGCTGTGCGTGTTCGTGAGCATCACCGGGCCGTCCAGCATCCCGGACTCGTCGATCCATGCCCGGCCCGTCATCTCGCCCGCGCCGTTCAGCACGAACGAACCTGCGAACGCGGGTGTCGTGATGGTGTCGCGCCCGCGAGGCAGGATCGCCGTCACGCCGGTGCGGACCTTGTGGCCGTCGGCGAGGTCCTCTATCAGCGTGACCTGGCCGACCGTCACGCCGGCAACGTCGGTGATCGCATTGAGGGGACCGGGATCGCCTTCGAAGGGAACGCCGAGGTCCCGCGCCCGGGGGCCTGCGAGGGCCGTGGAAGTGGCAAAAGCCGCGAACAGTGTCAGGATGCTACGAAACGCGCGGAATCCGATGGCCAAATGATGCAACCTCGCCGGAAACGTGACCGGCTTCCACTCCGGGGCCGCCATGCTACCAGCAACAATCAGCATCCGCCTCAGGGAGGCCATTCGATGAAGTTCATCCGCGCGGCGTTTCTCGCCGCCTTGACCGCGATTGGCTTTGCGTCCGCCGCCGGCGCAGAAACCGTCGTCGTGCGCGCGGGAAAGATGTTAGACGTCGAGCACGGCCAATATCTGCCGGACCGCGCCATCCGCATCGAGGACGGACGCATCGTCTCCGTCACGCCGTGGACCTCGAACTCGCGGAGCGGCGGCCGCTTCGTCGACTGGTCCGCGTATACGGTGCTTCCGGGCCTCATCGACCTGCACACGCATCTCGTCGGAGACATCAGCTCCGCGGACATCACCGCGCCGCTCTCGAGCTCCGCGGCGCGCGATGCGCTGATGGGCGTCGCGCATGCGCGCGCGACGCTCGATGCCGGATTCACGACCGTGCGCGACGTCGGCACCTACCGCGCGTTCGTGGACGTCGCCCTCCGGAATGCCATCAACGCCGGCCAGGTCGAGGGCCCGCGCATGTACGTGGCCGGGGCGTATGTCACCGCGCCCGGCGGCGGCGGCGAGGTGATCGGCCAGTCCGAAGCCGAGGGAGTCGTGATTCCCGACGAGATGCGGCGCGGCGTCGCGCGTGGCCCGGCCGAGGTGCGGCAGCGCGTGAAGGAGCTGCTCGCTGGGGGCGCCGACTTCATCAAGGTGATCGCGACCGGCGCGGTGTTCACCGCCGGCACGACGCCCTCGAAGCCCGAGTACTCCGAGGAGGAGATTCACGCCGCGGTGGACGAGGCCGCAAAGGCCGGCACCTTCGTCGCCGCGCACGCGCACGGCGCCGAGGGCATCAAGAATGCGATCCGCGCGGGCGTGCGCACGATCGAGCACGGCTCCTACCTCGACGACGAGGGCATCCAGCTGATGCTTCAGCACGGCACCTGGCTGGTCGCCGACATCTACAACGGTGACTACACCGAGGAAGTCGGGACGCGTGACCGCTGGCCCGAGGAGATCATGCGCAAGAACCGCGAGACCACCGACATCCAGCGCCAGGCCTTCGCCAAGGCGGTCAAAGCCGGGGTCCGGATCGCCTTCGGGACCGACGCCGGCATCTACCCGCATGGCGACAATGCCAAGCAGTTCGCTTACATGGTCAAATACGGCATGACACCGCTTGAGGCCATCCGCGCCGCGACGACCTCCGCCGCCGCCTCGCTCGGCCGCTCCCAGGAGCTCGGGTCGATCTCGCCCGGCAAGTACGGCGACATGATCGCGGTCGCGGGCGACCCGCTCCAGGACATCAACCGGCTCCTCCACATCTCGGGCGTCATCAAGCAGGGTGAGATGGTCAGCCAGGGGAACTCGAAATGACCAGCACGCGCCAGCTCGGCCTCGGCATGGCGACGGCCCTCGTCGTCGGCAACACGATCGGCATGGGCATCTTCATGCAGCCCGCGGCGCTCGCGCCGTTCGGGCTCAACGCGCTGACCGGCTGGATTGCCGTCATCGTCGGCTGCGTCTGCCTCGCCATCAGCTTCGCCGCGCTCGCGAGGAAGCTCCCGCAGGCGGACGGTCCGTTTGGCTACGTGCGCTCGACCCTCGGCGAGTCGCTGGCGTTTCCGGTGCTCTGGAGTTACTGGATCTCCTGCTGGGTGACGCTGCCCGTGCTCGCGATCGGCACCACCGGTTACTTCCTGAACGTGTTCCCGGCCCTGCGAGCAGTGCCGCCTGCGGTGATCGCAGTTGCATTCATGTGGGTCTTCGTCGGTGTCAACCTTCTTGGCGTCCGAAGCGGCGGGCGCGTGCAAGTCGTGACCTCCCTGCTCAAGGTGGTCCCGCTCATCCTCGTGACGGTTGTGGGCGCGGTGTCGATCCTTTCGAGCCCGGCAAACTACACGTCGAACCTGCCGACCAACCCGATCACCCTTCACGCATCGATGGGCGCGGCTGCAGTGGCGCTGTACACGATGCTCGGCTTCGAGTCCGCAGCCGTCGCGGCAAGCCGCGTCACGAATCCGGAGAAGACGATCCCGCGCGCGACGCTGATAGGCATCCTGTTCGTCGGCATCGTCTACGTCGCTGCTGTCACCATCGGGATCCTGGTCGTCCCGCAGTCAACGCTCGCCGCCTCCGATGCGCCCTTCGTCACGATCCTCGATCACCTGATCAGCCCGGGCAATGGCCGCTGGCTGTCGCTCTTCATCGTCATCAGCGGGCTCGGCTGCCTCAACGGCTGGACGCTGCTGTCAGCCGAGCTGACGCGCACGCTCGCGATGCATCGCCTGTTGCCCGAGGTCCTCGGAGAGAGCAACCGCTATGGCGTACCCTGGGCATCGCTGCTTCTCGCCGGCGCGCTCGCGACGGCCGTCGGGCTCATGAACTACACCTCTTCGCTCGTCGGCGCATTCACCAAGTTGTCGCTGATCGTATCGGCCGCGAACCTCCCGCTGTATGTGTGTTGCTCACTTGCGCTCTTCTACCTGCTGCGCAAGAGCCCGGCCGGGCTCTCGCCGGCGCTCTGGCTCGCCGGCCTCGGTGGCGTCGCCTTCGCAGCGTTCGCGTTCTTCGGCGTCGGCTGGGAGCCGTTTATCTGGGCGCTGGCCCTGTGCGCCGCCGGCGTGCCGATCTATTTCTACATGCGCCGGAGGCACCCCGACGACGGCGCGGCCGCCTCGGCAGCCGGGCCGACTTAAGCGCGATCGGCCCTATTCCTCGCGCGCCAGGCGCGCTTCCGCGAGGTCGAGATTGCGCTCGAGGCGCGTCAGCACGTCGTCGCCGATCTCGCCGCTGCGCCACAGGCGGATGAGCGCTTCGCGCTGGGCAGCGGCCGCGCCAAGCCAGAGGCGCGTATCGCTGTCGAGCGTGGGCGTGCCGGTCGCGCGGTGCTGCATCGTGTTCTTGAAGAAGCGCTTCACCGGCTCCGCCTCCTCCGGCCGGATGCCGTCCTCCACGACCAGCCGGTCCACGGCCTCTATGGCCGCGCGGCACATTGCCTTGCGCGCGGCTTCCGCCTCGTCATCCTCCGAGCTGTCCTTTTCGACGCGCAGCCCGCGGATCACCGCCGGGAGCGTGAGCCCCTGCCCGACCAGCGTCACGAACACGATCCCGAAGGCGAGCAGGATCACGAGCTCGCGTTCCGGGAACGGGGTTCCGTCCGGCATGGCGAGCGGCAGCGCTAGCGCGGCGGCGAGCGTCACGACGCCGCGCATGCCGCACCAGCTGACGAGCGTCGAGACGCGCGCCGAGGCCGGGTCGCGCTTCCGGAGCGATGGCACCAGCAAACGGACGCCGTAGGTTGCGGTGAAGATCCAGAGGAACCGCACGCCGATCGCGACGCCGCTCAGCACCGCGACCAGGAATGCGACGTGACCCCAGGACTGCGACTGCTGGTCGAACAGCGCTGCGGCGATCACGGGCAGCTCGACGCCGATCAGGAGGAACACGAAGCAGTTGACGACATGGCCGACGGCCGCCCAAAAGGTGCGCACGTTCAGCCGCACGAGCGGCGAGGTGCCGAGGTGCGACCAGCGCGACCGGTACAGGCCCACGGCGACGACGCCGAGCACGCCCGACACATCGAAGGTCTCGCAGAGCCAGTAAGTGGCGAACGGCGTCGTCAGCGACACCGACAGCTCGAGCATCGGGTCGCGCAGGCGTTCCTGGACGACCGCGGAGAACCAGCCGACGATCACGCCGACCGCGAGGCCACCGACGGCGATCAAGCCGAATTCACCGATCATCTGCCAGCCCGAGAACGCCCCGGTGAGCGCCGCGGCGACGGCAAAGCGGAAGAGCACGAGGCCGGTCGCGTCATTCACGAGGCTCTCGCCTTCGAGCAGCGTGACGATCCAGCGCGAGAGCCGGAAGCGCCGCAGTACTGCCGTCGCCGCGACGGCATCCGGCGGCGAGACGACGGCGCCGAGCGCGAACGCGACCGCCCAGGGCACTTCCGGCACGAGCCACTTGAACGCGAGGCCGACCGCGAGGGTCGTCGTCGCCACGAGCCCGATGGCGAGCAGGAGGATCGGGCGCAGGAGCGCGCGGAAGTCGCGCCAGGACGTGTTGACCGCCGCCGGATAGAGAACCGCGGGCAGCACGACGGCCAGCACGATCTGCGGGTCGAGCTCGAGGCCAAGGCCGCCATACGCCAGCCCGACGCCGATGCCGGCGAGCACCAGCACGATGGGATAGGGCACGCGGATGCGCTCCGCGAGCCAGCCGGCCGCGATCGCGCACACCATCACGACGATGAAAGCAGTCATTCCGGCTACTTTGAAGGGGTGGGTGTCACGTCGACAAGCGCCGCGCGCTTGCGCCGTCCGCGCCGTGATGGGGTACGCTGGCCCTGCCATGAGCCACCAGCCCTTCACGTTGACCATGCCGGTCGGGCCCGCCGATCACCTGCTGGGGTCCGCACATGCCCCGGTCCAGGTCGTCGAGTACGGCGACTTCGAGTGCCCGCACTGCCGGCAGGCCGTGTCGGCGGTGAAACTCCTGCTCAAGCACTTCGAAGGAAAGGCCTCGTTCGTCTTCCGGCACTACCCGCTCGAGGGCGTGCATCCCCACGCCGAGCTCGCGGCCGAGGCGTCCGAGAGCGCGGGCGAGCAAGGGAAGTTCTGGGAGATGCACGACCTCCTGTTCGAGAACCAGGCCCACCTCAAGGCATCGCACCTGCGCAGCTACGCGGAGCGCCTGAACCTCGACATGGCCCGCTTCGACGCCGAGCTCCGCGACCACGTCTACCTGCAGCGCGTGCGCGAGCACATCCGCACCGGCAATGAGAGCGGCATCCGGTCGACGCCGGGCTTCTTCGTCGGCGGGCGCATCCAGGACGTGTCGTTCGGGCTAGACGCTCTCTTCAAGGCCGTCGAAGCCGGCCTCGCCCGGAAATAGATTTTTCTCACCAGCCCTTGCCGGCTTCGGCGAGGAGCGCAGCGTAGAAGCCTATCGAGCGGCGGAATTCTCGGAGGCGGAGGTTCTCGTTCGGCGCGTGCTGGTTGTTGTCTGCGTTCACGGTCGGCGTGATCACGAACGGCACCCGGAGCACGTCGCGGATCGGCGCGATTGGCAGGCTCCCGCCGAGGAGCGGCACGACGCGCACCTCGTCCGCCGTCGCGCGGCGCGCCACCGCGATCACGCGCGCGACCGCAGGCTCGGAGGGCGAAGACACCGCAGCCGGGTAGCCTTCGCCGCTCCACTCGATGCGCGCGAGGCGCGGGTGCTGGAGCCGCTCCTCGGCAGTCGGCGCGGCGTCGAGCAGCACGTAGCCCTGCTTGCGCACGTGAGCCTCGACCGACTGGTGCACGGCTTCGACCGTCATTCCCGGCACGAGTCGCATGTCGAATCCCGCCGTCGCCTCGGCGTCGATCGCGTTTCGCTGCCCGCCGGCGCCTCCGTAGAGAAGCTGCGTGAGGTTGAGAGCGGGCCGGAGGATCGACTCGCCATAGTCCAGGCCGCTCTCGGTTGCGCCAACGCCGGCTGAGGCGACCATGCCCGCGGAGTCGAATGCGGTTTTCGCGAGCTCGAGAGCTTCGGCATCCGGCGGCGGCGCGGTCAGCCCCTCGACGAGGATCCGTCCGTCGTCCGCGCGCATCGAGGCGATGAGCGCCGCGAGTCGAGCGCCCGGGTTCGGGGCGACGTTGCCGTAGTGGCCCGAGTGCAGGCTCGTCCCCGGGCCGTACACCGTCAGGCGGAAACCGACGACGCCGCGCACGCCGAGCGCGATGCGCGGAAGCCCGCGCGGGTCGATGGGCCCGTCGCCGAAGAGGCAGAGGTCGGAGCGCAGCTCCTCGCGATGCGCCGCGAAAGTCGCGGCGAGGTGCGGCGAGCCCGCTTCTTCCTCGCCCTCGAGGAAGAATTTCAGGTTGGCCGAGCGCAGGATCTTCGCCGCGGCGAGCGCGTCGATGGCCGCGAGGATCGCGACGATCGGCGCCTTGTCGTCGCTCGAGGAGCGGCCATAGATGCGCGCCTCATCCGGCAGCGGGTAGCGCGCAGCATCCCACGCGATGACGGCGGCGCCGTCCTCGGCGCGCCCGCCGCGCAGCGTCGGTTTGAAGGGCGGTGACTTCCAGGCGGACTCCGGGGCTACCGGCTGGCCGTCGAAATGCGCGTAAAAGAGGATCGTGCGCTTCGCGCCCGGCGAGGCGAGCTCGCCGTAGACCGAGGCGGGAGCACCCGGCGTCTCGAGCACCCGCGCGGCGATGCCGCGCCGCCCCAGCATCTTCACCAGGAGTGCCGCATTCGCGCGGATGTCGGCCTCGCTTGTCGCGACGTTCGGCAGCGCGAGCAGGTCGCGCAGCTCCTGGATGATCGCCTCCTCGTGCGCAGCCACGTGCTTGTCCGCGGCGGCGAGCGCCCGGGTTTCGTCGGCGCCCGCCGGCGCCGCGCCGGCGAGAAGCGCGAGGAGGATGACCGTTGCCTGCCAGCCAGTCCGCATGGGCTGCCCCAAAGTCCGATGGATTTCCGGCGATCATCGGGTGCACCGTAAGCGACCGCAACAGCCTCGGGAATCCGCCATGAAATCGCCGAACACCGCCTTCCGCCTCCTGGTCGCCGGCCTCCTCGGGCTCGCCGCCCTCACTTGCGGCGCACAGCAGGCCGCGCCGCCGGCTGCGACGGCACCCGCTCCCTCGCCCGCTTCGACCGTCGGTCTTTTCGTCTATCCGTCCAAGAACCAGGACGCCGCACAGCAATCGACGGACGAGACGCAGTGCTACGACTGGTCGCGCACCCAGAATGGCTTCGACCCGGCCGCGCCTGCGCCTGCGGCCGCGCCGGCCCAGACCGCGGAGGCCGAGAAGCAGGGTCCCGGCGGTGAGCGAGTCAAGGGCGCCGTCCGCGGCGCCGCGGCCGGCGCGGTCATCGGCGAAGTGGCCGACAACGACGCGGGCAAAGGCGCGGAGGTCGGCGCGGCCGCCGGTGTCCTCGCGGGCGGCCGCCAGTCGCGCAAGAACAAGCGCGACCAGGAGCAGAAGGTGGAGCAGACCGCGCAGGCAAACGAGGATGCCGCGAAAGCCGCGCAGCAGCAGAAGGTCGACACCTTCAAGCGCGGGATGTCGGCCTGCCTCGAGGCGCGGGGCTACTCGGTCAAGTAGCGCGCCGCCCGCGGCCCGTTCGTCATTCGTCCGGGCGGCGGCTCGGCGATTCGTGCCAGCGCTCGCGCGGCACGACCTTGGGCTCGGGCGGGTCGCCCTCGTAGGCCGGCGTCATGATCTGCACGCCGTGCTCGTTGAAGACGTCCAGGATGTGGCCGTGCAGCTCGTTGTACCGGCCGGCGACGTCCTGCGTGCCGCCGACGAACGCATTGATCTCGTAGGTCACGGCGAAATCGCCGAGGCCGGTCTGGAGCACGAACGGCTTCGGATCGTTCAGCACGCCCTGCGTGCGTTCCGCGGCCGTCAGCAGCATGCCCTCCACCTTTCGCCAGGGCACCTCGTAACCAATGCCGACGGTCGTATGCAGGATGAGGCCGCGCTTTCCGGCGAGCGACGTGTAGTTCGTCACCTCGCTCGTCAGGATCGACGAGTTCGGGATGATGACTTCCTCGTTCTTGTAGGTGCGAAGGCGCGTCACCTGCACGCGCATCTCGAGCACCTCGCCCACGTTGTCGCCGATCTTCACGCGGTCCCCGACCGCGAACAGGCGCCGGTAGATCAGCGTGTAGCCGGCCATGTAGTTCGCGATGAACGAGGACGAGCCGATCGAGAACAGCACGCCCGCGAAGATCGACAGCCCCTTAAAGGCCTCGCTTTCCGAGCCGGGAATGTACGGATACGCGACGACCAGCGCGAAGGCGATCACGCCGACACGCACGAGGCGGTAGGTCGGCACCGCCCACTGCGGCTCGAAGCCGGACAGCTGCACGGCGCCGCTCCCGATCGCGGCGAACGAGAGCTTGAGCAGGCGCAGCACGAAGCGCGTCAGGACGACGATCACGAGCAGGAACATCAGCGACGGCAGCTCTTCGACGAATTGGCGCCCGAGGGTCTGCAGCGGGTCGAGCAGGTAACTTGCGAGCCGCGCGCCGACGGGGCGCGTGGCCGGGAACAGCGTCAGCGTGTATTGCGCGTATACGTAGAGCATGAGCGCGACCAGGACGAAGCGCAGCGCGCGCGCGGTCGCTGAAATCGAGTCCCAGACCTGGTCGCCCGGCAGGAAGCCGAGCGTGTGCGAGCGCATCGCGAGCACCTTCGGCTGAAGGACGGCCGTCATCCAGCGCGCGATCCTGCCTGTCACGAAGAAGACGGCGATGAGCGCCGCAACGAAAATTGCCGTGGCGATGAGCGCCCATTCCGTGGCGGCCACGAGCTTTTCCGGCGTGCGGTCCGCGCGGTACCGCTCGATCGCATCGCGGATCACGCGGGCCTGGATCTGGGCGAGGGCCTGTCGATCCATTTTCTCGAGCGCGGCGTCGGCGTCGAACACGCCCATGAGCAGGTCGTCGCCCGCCTGGATCCGGGAGACGTCGTCAGATTCCTCGACGTGCACCTTTGCGGGATCGAGCGACGAGTCGCGTGCGGCCGCGGCGATGCGCTCCTCGATGGCGGCTGCGCGCTCCACGGCGGAGTGGCCGGTAATGCCGCGGACATGCGCCAGGACGCGGCCGTCGATGACGACGGGCGCCCGCACCAGATCCGCCTCGGAGCTCTCCTGGTCCGCTGCCCCCGCGGTCAATGCGACGAACGCAAGAAGCCAGGCACACGTCCGGCTCGTTGGCATGTGACCCCTCCCCCTGCCGGCATTGTGGTCCAAACAATGTCACAAATCCCGCGTTCGTCACCGACTTGTTACCGGACCGCTACTGACCCGCATACCCCCATGGCATAGCCTTTCCAGCGTTCGCCCTTGAAGGGCCAGCAGGTTTTGCCGCATGTCCATCGCACTCGACCAGGTCACCAAGCGGTATCAGTCGCATCCGGTCGTCAACGACGTCTCGATCGAGATCCAGCAGGGCGAGTTCCTCGTGCTGCTTGGCCCGTCGGGCAGCGGAAAGAGCACGCTGCTCCGCGCCATCGCGGGGCTCGTCGAGATCGACCACGGCCGCGTCTCCCTGCACGGCCGCGACGTCACTGGCGTGGTCGCGCGCGACCGGGGCGTCGGCTTCGTGTTCCAGCATTACGCCCTGTTCAGGCACATGAGCGTCGCCGACAACGTCGAGTTCGCGCTGCGCGTGCGCCGCATGAAGCGCGCCGACCGCCTCGAGCGGCGCACCGAGCTCCTGAAGCTCGTCGCCCTCGAGGGCATGGACGACCGCCTGCCCGCCCAGCTCTCGGGCGGCCAGCAACAGCGTGTCGCCGTCGCGCGCGCACTCGCGCACCGGCCCGAGGTGCTGCTGCTCGACGAGCCGTTCGGCGCCCTCGACGCGAAAATCCGCGAGGAGCTTCGGCGCACGATCCGCAAGATCCAGCAGGAGCTCGGCGTCAGCACCATCCTCGTCACGCACGACCAGGACGAGGCCTTCGCGATGGCCGACCGCATCGGCGTCATGCACCAGGGGCGATTGCTGGAGGTCGGCACCCCCGATGAGCTCTATGCGCGGCCACGCACGCGCTTCGTCGCCACCTTCCTCGGCGCTGCAAACCTCCTGCTCGGCTACCGCAGGGGTTCGGCGCTGCGCTTCGAGCGCCCTGGTGCCGAAAACGTCACCCCGCGCGAGATCGTGGCGGTGATCCGTCCCGAGGAGGTCGAGCTCACGACCGGCAAGGTCTCCAAGGACCTTACCCTCGTCGGCAGCGGCGTCGTGGAAGAGCTGCAGTTCGCGGGCTCGACCGAGCGCCTGCGTGTGCGAATGCCCATGACGGGCACGATGCCCGCGACGCCGGACCGCGAGGGTGCCGATGGCAGTAGCTGGCTCCTGGATGCCTCGCGTACCTTCCCGGAGCAGCGCGCGAACCCACTTGCCGTCGGCCAGAAAGTGACGGTAAGCGCGCGACGCATCCACAGCCTGCCGACGCCGATCACGAGCTTCACCGCCGTCGCGCGTGACCAGGCCAATGTCGAAGCGCTGCGCGATTCGCCCTTGCTCGCGGCACTCGCGGCACGCATGCAGACTCGCATCACCATCCGCACGACGCGCACTGCAAGCGCTCCGCCCGGGATGCCCGTGCTCGCCGCCGGCCCGGGCGCGGCCGGCACCGCACTCTGGAATCTTGCGCACGGCGCGTCGCAAGTATTCGTCCTCCCACACGGCGCGGAGCTGCCCGCCCGCATCGTCGTGCTGCCGGGTGCCGAGGCAGGCGTCGGCGCGCTCGGAGTGGCGGCGAGCCTCCTGCGCCATGTGCCAGCGGAGTCCGTGCTGCTCGCGATCCACGAGGCGGAGACACCCGAGCGTGAGCGCGCCGCGCACCTGCGCGTCCTGCTCGATGCTCGTTCCAAGGCGCTCCTCGACCACGGCCTCGACCTGCGCACCGAACTGCGTTTCGGCGACCCGGACGCCGAACTCGCGCGCGAGCTCGGCATGCAAGCGAACTCGATGTTGGTGCTCGGCCTCGATTCACTCGACGACCGCGAGACCGCCCGACTCAAGGGCCTGCTCGAGGGCCCGACGCTGCTCCCGGTCCTGATCGTGCGGGCGCCGGACGGGGCTGGCTGAGATGGCCAAGCGGATCGTCGTGCCGAGCCCGCTGCCCGGCTTCGGGCTGACGTTCGGCTTCACGACATTCTTCCTTTCTTCGGTGATCCTGCTGCCGCTCGCGGCGCTCGTGATCCGCGCGCTCGGGATACCGTTCTCGGAGCTCATCGGGCTGCTGCTCGACGAGCGCGCGGTCGCCTCTTACCGCCTGTCATTCGGTGCGGCCGCACTGGCAGCCGCGATCAACGCGGTGTTCGGCTTCATCGTCGCCTGGTCGCTGGTGCGCTACGAGTTCCCGGGGCGGCGCCTGCTCGATACGATGATCGACCTGCCCTTCGCCCTCCCCACCGCGGTCTCGGGCATCGCGCTCGCGACGGTCTTCTCGCCGACCGGCTGGCTCGGAACCAAGCTCGCGATCGCCGGCGTCCAGGTCGCGTACACCTGGATCGGCGTCGTCGTGGCGCTCGTGCTCATCGGCCTGCCCTTCGTCGTGCGCTCCGTGCAGCCCGCGCTGATCGAGGTGCGCAAGGACCTCGAGGACGCGGCCGAGTCGCTCGGCGCTGGCGGCTTCCACGTGTTCCGCCGCATCATCCTGCCGACGATCATGCCGGCGCTCGCGACCGGCTTCACGCTCGCCTTCGCGCGCGGCATCGGCGAGTACGGGTCGGTCGTCTTCATCTCTGGCAACCTTCCGCTCAAGACCGAGATCACGCCGCTCCTCATCGTCATCAAGCTCGAGCAGTACGACTACAACGGCGCCGCCGCGCTCGGCTTCTTCATGCTCGCGATGTCATTCGTCATGCTGTTCGCGATCAACCTCGTGCAGCAGTGGGGCCAGCGACGCATGGGCCTCGGGGTGCAGCGCTGATGGCCGCCGGGGCGAGCGTAGCCTCTGAAGTCCGCCCCCTGACGCGCGGCGCGAAGCTCGCGCGCGCTTTCCTGCTCGTCGTGTCCTTCGGCTTCCTCGGCCTCCTGCTGCTCGCGCCGCTCGGCGCCATCCTCACGCAGGCGCTTGCCAAGGGCTTCGCGGCGGCGATCGAGAGCTTTTCCGACCCCGACACGATCTCCGCGATCAAGCTGACGCTCCTCACCGCGGCGGTCGTCGTGCCGGCGAACACGATCTTCGGCATCTGCGCCGCCTGGGCGATCGCACGCTTCGAGTTCAGGGGCAAGAGCCTGCTCGTCACGCTGATCGACCTGCCGTTCGCGGTCTCGCCGGTCATCGCCGGCCTCGTGCTCGTCTTCCTGTTCGGCACCCAGGGCTGGTTCGGCAACTGGATGCTCGACCACGACGTGCAGATCATCTTCGCGGTACCGGGCATCATCCTCGCGACGATCTTCATCTCCTTCCCATACGTCGCGCGCGAGCTGATCCCGCTCATGCAGCAGCAGGGGAGCGAGGAGGAGGTCGCGGCGCTCTCGCTCGGCGCGCGACCCTGGACGACGTTCATCAGAATCACGCTGCCAAAGATCCGCTGGGGCCTCCTCTATGGCGTGATCCTCTGCAACTCGCGCGTGATGGGCGAGTTCGGCGCTGTTTCCGTGGTCTCCGGGCATGTCCGCGGCATGACAAACACGATGCCCCTGCAGGTCGAGATCCTCTACAACGAGTACAACTTCGTCGCGGCGTTCGCGCTCGCGGCCTTGCTCGCGATGCTTGCGATCCTCACCCTGGTGGCCAAGACTCTGGTGGAATGGCGCTCCGGGGGCGGAGGTCACTGAGCTTGCATCCGCTGCTGCGGAAGTTGAAGGTCGCAAGCCTGCGGCTGGCGAGACAGTCGAAGGCCGCCCTGCTGCGCCTCGCCGCCCGGCCGCGCTCGCTCGAGCGGCTGCTGCTGTTCACGACCGCCGGCCTCCTGCTCTTTTCGATCGCCGTCATTTCCCTCGCCTCGCTCGGCCTCCTGCGTGAGCAGGCTTCCGCGCAGGCCTTGGCTCGCGTGCGCGCTGCCGCGCACCAGACTCGCTACGAGATCCGGCGAGTGGGCGAAGATACGGTGACCGCGGCGCGCCTGCTCGCCTCGCGTCCGACGCTCGCCCGCCTGGTGCAGGAAGGCAACGCCCTGCAGCTGCAACTCGTGCTGCGGCGCTTCTGTGAGACGGCCGGCCTCGATTCCTGCGTGCTCTTTCATGGCACGGACCTGGTCGCCGGCGCCGGCGTGCCGGTATCCGCGCCACAGGTCTTCGAAGCCGCCGCGGAGCAGGGCGAGGGTTTCATGATCGCGAGCCGCGACCGCGGCCCGGCCGGCGCGCTCGTGGACATCCCGGGGCTCCCGGGCGGCAAGGTTCTCACGGCACGCAAACTCGATGACCGCCTCGCCGCGGAGCTTTCGCGGCAGGTCGGCATGGAGATCCACCTGCTCCCCGTCACCGCCTGGCTCGAGGCGGTCGAGCCCGACTATCGCGACGTCCACTCGGAGGCGCTCGCGACGGGCGAAATCGCCGTCGCGCCTATCCCCGCACGCAACCAGTTTGCCGCCAGCCTGCCGCTCTTCGCCTCGACCGGGGAGGCCGTGCTCCTGATCGAAGTACGCCTGCCGGCCGAGGAAGTGGCCGGCGCCGTGTCGAGCTTTATCCGCCGCCTCGTCGTCGTCACCATCCTGCTTGCGGGCGTCGCACTCTTCGTCTCGCTGCTCTTGGCGCGCCGCATCGGCGCGCCGCTGCAGGCGCTCGCGACTTCCGCAGAGCGTCTCGGGCAGGGCGACTTTTCCTCCTCGATTCCCGCGCAAGGGACGCAGGAAGTCGAAGCGCTTGCCCGGACCATGGACGACATGCGGCGCAACCTCCTCGACCTCACGACGACGCTTCGGCACCGCGAGGCCGAGGCCCAGGCCGTGCTCCAGGGCGTGGTCGAGGGTGTCTACGCCGTCGACACCGACCGGCGGATCCGCTACCTCAACCCCCAGGCCGCGAAGATGCTGGGTGCATCGGCCGACGAGCTCATAGGCAAGTTCTGCGGCGACGTCCTGAAGCCGCGCGACGTCGACGGCCGCCGGCCCTGCGATTTCATGTGCCCGATCTATACCGCGCGCGACGACGGCAAGGCGCAGTCGACCGAGTACTTGCAGGCTGGGGAGGTGCCGCGCACGGTCGTCATCACGAGCGCGGCCCCCGTCGGCGCGCTGCAAGTGCAGGTCCTTCGCGACGAGACCGAGCTCGAGGCGGTGCGCCGCGCGCGCGATTCCGTGCTCGCAAACATCTCGCACGAATTCCGGACGCCGCTCTCGGCCCAGCTCGCCTCGGTCGAGCTGATGCTCGACGGCCTCGAGTCCATGCCGCGCGAACGACTTGGCGAGCTGCTCGAATCGCTGCAGCGCGGCACCCTCCGGCTCACCCGCCTGATCGACAACCTGCTCGAGAGCGTCCGAATCGAGTCGGGCCAGCTCGGCATCCGCCGCCAGCCGGTCGCGCTCGCCCAGGTCGTCGAGGATGCCGAAGACCTCATCGCAGGCCTTCTCGAGCAGCGGCGCCAGCGCCTTCGCGTCGCGATTCCGGACGACCTGCCGGTCATCACGGGCGACGCGCAACGGCTGACGCAGGTCGTGACGAACCTGCTTGCGAACGCAAGCAAATTCGGGCCCGAGGACAGCGAGCTCGTGGTGGGCGCAGAAACGCGCGGCGACAAGGTCGAGCTCTGGGTGGAGGATTCCGGTCCCGGTGCGCCGGAGCTCGAGGGCACTTCGATCTTCGAGCGCTTCTACCGCGCCGCCGACCAGGAGCCGGACCCACGCGGCCTCGGCCTCGGACTCTGGATCGTGAAGTCGATCGTCGAGCGCCATGGCGGCGAGGTGCGCGCGGCGCGCACGCCCGACGGGCATACTCGCTTCACCGTGACGCTGCCGCTCGGAAACGCATGAAGCTGCTCGTCGTCGACGACGACCCCGATCTTCTCGCGCTCGTCGCCTTTGCGCTGACGAACGCAGGCTACGGCGTCGTCAAGGCCGCGGACGCCCCCGAGGCGCTGCGCGTCTTCGACGCGGAGCTGCCGAACCTCGTGATCCTCGACATCAACCTGCCCACCGGCAGCGGCTTCGACGTCTGCAAGGCGATTCGCGGCCGCTCGGAAGTGCCGGTCATGATGCTGACAGCGCGCGGCGAGGAAGAGGACCTCGTGCGCGCACTCGAGCTCGGCGCGGACGATTACCTGACGAAGCCGTTCAGCCCGCGCACGCTCCTCGCGCGCGTGAAGGCGCTGCTACGGCGCGCCGGCATCGAGCAGGGGGACACGGTGCAGGCCGGGCGCGTTGCGCTCGACCTCGAGGCGCATTCGATCTCGATCGACGGCGCAGCACCCGTGCGCCTCACGCGCCTCGAGACCCGGCTCCTGCAGATCCTCGTCGCCCAGGCGGGCCACGTCGTCTCCGCGGAGCGGCTGCTGGCGCACGTCTGGGGACACCGCGGCAGCGGCGACCGCCAGCTCCTCAAGCAGCTCGTGCACCGGCTACGCCAGAAGCTCGAGCGCGATCCCGCCGGCGCCGACCTGCTGCACACCGAGTCGGGCGTGGGATACCGGCTGAAGGCCTAGGAGGGACTGTCCCTTTTCCTCGGCAGGAAAAGGGAACAGTCCGCGATTACTTCTTGTAGATCCGGTCGAAGGTGCCGCCGTCATTGAAGTGCGCGGCCTGCGCCTTGTTCCAGCCTCCGAAGTCCGCGATCGTGACCATCTTGATGTCCGGGTAGAACTTCGCGTACTTCTTCGCGACCGCCTCGTCGCGCGGGCGGTAGTAGTGCTTCGCGATGATCTCCTGGGCCACCGGCGAGTAGAGGTACTCGAGATAGGCGCGGGCGACGTCCGTCGTCTTCTTGCGCAGCGTCACGCGGTCGACGACCGCGACCGGCGGCTCCGCGAGGATGCTGAGCGAGGGATTCACGATCTCGAACTTGTCCTTGCCGAGCTCCTCGATCGCGAGATAGGCCTCGTTCTCCCAGGCGATCATCACGTCGCCGATGCCGCGCTGCGCGAAGGTCGTCAGCGACCCGCGCGCACCGGTGTCGAGCACGGGCACGTTCTTGTAGAGCTTTGCGAGGAAATCTTCCGCGGTCTTCTCGCTGCCGCCTGGCTGCTTGAGCGCCCACGCCCAGCCGGCGAGGTAATTCCAGCGCGCGCCGCCCGAAGTCTTCGGATTCGGCGTGATGACGGCGACGCCCGGCTTCGCGAGATCGCCCCAGTCCTTGATGTGCTTGGGGTTTCCCTTGCGCACCAGGAACACGATCGTGGACGTGTAGGGAGAGCTGTTGTTCGGCAGGCGCGACTGCCAGTTCGCCGGCAGGAGCTTGCCCTGCTTCGCCAGCGCGTCGATGTCGTAGGCGAGCGCGAGCGTCACGACGTCGGCCTGCAGGCCGTCGATCACCGTGCGCGCCTGCTTGCCGGAGCCGCCGTGCGACTGCCGGATCGTGACGTCCTGGCCCGACTTCTGCTTCCAGTACTTGGTGAATGCGGCGTTGTAGTCGGTGTAGAGCTCACGGGTCGGGTCATACGACACGTTGAGGAGCTCGACCGAGGCGGCGCCCGCAGTCGCGGCGAAAGCGAGGCTGCCCGCGATGACGCCGAGCACCCGTTTCCATGCGTTCCTGGTCTTCATGCTGGATGGACTCCTGTTCTCAGAAAGCGATCGCGAGTCGGAGCTGGTAGGAATCCTCGTCCTTGCGATCGCCGGTGGCGGCTCCGCCCTCGAAGGTCGTGTGCTCGAGGTCGAGCAGCCACTTCAAGTTTTCGTTGAGGTACCAGTTTAGGCCAATGCCGTAGGAGTCGGCCTGGCTCGCGGACGCCAGCGGATCGGCGAACGAATCCGCGCCGCCGCTGAAGGCATTATCGTCCACGTTGAGCTGTTGCACGCGAGCCTTGATCTCGAAGGCACCCCAGGTGCCCTCGCTCGGCGAGAAGCGTGTCTTCGGCTGGAAGCCCTTGAAAGACGCTTCCTCGCCCGTCAGGAAGTAGGACACCGCGAGCTGCCAGGCGTTGGTGTCGACCTTCGCCTCGCGAACCCCGGCAGGCACGACGCGCGAGACGTCCTGCTCGACCTCCGTGTACTCCCCGATCACGCCGAGCGCGCCCACGTAATAGTAGAACTGCGGCGCCAGCCGGCTGCGCTCGCCGTCCGCGATCGTGCCCGGCGTCGTCCCGGCCGCGCGGAACTTGAAGAAGGTCGACTGGCCCGGGGTCTTGAACGACGGCAGGAGCGGCAGCAGCGCCGTGCCCGTCTGGTCGTTCCAGGAGCCCGCAATGCCGAACCCGAGGCCGCGGAGCGCGAAGTTGTCGCTCTCGGCAAACGGCTGCGTGAAGAGGCGCAGCGCATATTCCTTGTCGTCGTTGATGTCGACGTCGCCGAAGGCGTCGCTGCTGCTGCCGTCGTTCGAGCCGTTGAGATAAGCGGCCTGGTACGAAAAGCGCCCGCCCGCGATGTCGCCTTGCAGCATGACGCCGATGTCGCGGTTCGTCACGAGGCTGGTCGGAAAGCCTCGCTGCACCCAGCGCATGTCGTTCGCCGACTGCAGGCGCTCGAGGCCGATCGGCGCCTTGAACTTGCCGAGCTCGAGCTGCGCGCCCGGGTTGAAGCGGGCGTTGACGTAGGCGTCCTGCACGACCGTCTTGCCCTGGCCGAAGTCGGGCATGAACTTGAAGTCGTAAATGCTCGCGAACGTGCCCTCGATGATCGGGCGCACGCGCGTCGCGGTGAAGGTATCGAAGGTGCCACCCGGGTCCGTCCCCGAAATCCAGCGCCCATCGAGGTGCAGCGTGCCGCGCAGCTTCAGCTGGTTCTTGCCGTCGGCCGACTTGAGGCTAAACCCTTTCGGGCCCGCGCTCACGACGGCTGTCGATTCCTTGGCGGACGTCGCCGCCTCATCCTGGATCTCGAGCTTTCGCTCGAGCACGAGGATTTTCTGGTCCTGCTCCTCGATGCGCTTCAGGAGCTCTTCGTTGGAGACTTCCTCCGCGTGCGCGCCGAACGGGACGGCCAGGGCCGCGAGAACGGCGACGCGCAGAAACTTCTTGTTGACCATTTGACTCACGGACCTCCCAGTCCAGTTGCGTGCCAGGAACGTGAGTCATGCTAGGGAGCGCCGGTTAGGGCGTCAGTCGGGGGCGGGTGACGAAACGGTCTCAATCACCGCTTATGACGGGAAATGCCGGTCACAGTGACGGATTTGTGACGCGTTGCCGCGGCGGCAGCGACCCACAAGCGCGGCAAATTTCCCCTCAGTCACCTGGCTTAAGCACCCAAACGGCGGCCCCGCTGTCCGGCGTTGCTCGTGCCGCAATGAACAGCAGGTCGGCGTCCGGCGAAAACAGCCCAGTGCGGGCGCCACTTGCGGTTTGAATTCGCGCGATGCGCTCGAGCGTCGTTTTATTCAGCACGTCGACGACGCCTTCGCCGCACACGACATACACGCGTAGCCGCCTGGCATCCACGAAGACGTCATCGGCATCGCCGCAGGCTTCGACGGCGCGGACGATCTTTCCCGTCGAGGCCTGGAATGAGGCGATGTGTGCAGGGGATCGAAACACGCTGATGACCTGGCCGCCCGCCTCGTCAATGGCCATCGGGAAGTTTCCCCGCATCTCGGTCACCGGCCAGCTGGAAAGCTGCTTTTCCCGGAAGCGCCCGATAACGGCGATTTCCCTTGCGTCGGGAACATTGACGAAGATGCGTTCGTCAGTGGCTGAAAGCTGGAATCCCTCGGGGTGGCCTCGGAGCGGGATATCCCCCAATCGCTCGAGCGTGCCGGGATCGAGAATGGCGATGCCACCGCCGCCGAATCCCACGTAGACCCGCGCCGCGGTAGCGTCCACACGGACGTTGTCGGCATCTTCGCCAAGCTTTGCGCTCGCCATCTTGCTCATGTCGGCGGCATGAAAGGCCCGAAGAAAGCCGTCACCGGCTGTCGAGACGTACACGGCGTCGGTCGCCGCCAGGTACGCGATTCCCTGCGGCTCCGCAAAACCGGGCACCCGGCGCTCGAATCGTTGCCGGGCCACATCCACGATCGCCACGCTGTCGTTGCCGAGTTCGGCGACGTACAGGCGACGCCGTCCAGCGTCGTAGGCAAGGTGGTCGATGCGCCCCTTGCCATCCGGCAGCGGTATCTTCGCGACGACTGTCAGCGGGGCCGCGTCGGATTGCGCGGAACGCGGACTCGCGACGATGAACGCGACGATCACCACCGCCGCGACGATGGTTCGCCGCGGCCGGCGCATCACTTCCCGATGCAGAACGTGGCGAACACGGCGCCGAGGAGCGCGTCGTTCGACACTTCCCCGGTGATCTCGCCGAGCGCTTCGTGCGCCTGGCGGAGCTCCTCCGCGACCAGCTCGAAGGAGGCACGCTCGGACAGCCGCGCCTCGGCGAGCTCGAAGAGGCTTTGCGCGCGCGCGAGCGCATCGACGTGGCGGCGCCGCGCCGACCAGGCGCTGCCGTCCGACTGGTAACCGGCCGCCGCCTTCAGCTGGTCGCGTAGCTCCGGCAGGCCGCTGCCGGTCAGCGCGGAAACGGCGATCGCTGGCCGATCCTCTGCCGGCGGCAGCGGCTGCGCCTCCGGCAGGTCCACCTTGTTCCACACGACGAGCGTCGCCGTCCCCGACGGCAGCTGTGCGACCTCACCCGGGCCGTAGCCGCGGGTCGCGTCGACGACGTACAGCACGAAGTCCGCGCGGCTCATCTCCATGCGCGCGCGCCGGAGGCCCTCGATCTCGATCACGTCGTCCGTGTCGCGAAGCCCCGCCGTGTCGACGACGTGGATGGGGAGGCCGTCGATGTGGATGCGCTCGCGCAGGAGGTCGCGCGTCGTACCCGGGACTTCCGTGACGATCGCCGCGTCGAAGCCCGCGAGCGCATTGAGGAGGCTCGACTTGCCCGCGTTCGGCCGGCCCGCGATCACGACGTGCAGGCCATCGCGCAGGGCCCGGCCCTGCCGCAGCGTGTCGCCGATCGCCGCAAAGCGCTGCCCGATCTCAGTCAGCCGGTCACGGACCTCCTGCGACCCCAGGAATTCCGCATCCTCGTCGGGAAAGTCGATCGCGGCCTCGACGTAGGCGCGCAGCTGCATGACCCGGAGGTCCAGTGCGCGGATCTCGCTCGAGAACTCGCCGGAGAGCGAGCGCAGCGCCGCACGCGCGGCCTCGGCCGAGCCCGCGGCGATGAGGTCGGCGATGGCCTCCGCCTGCACCAGGTCGAGCTTGTCGTTGTGGAACGCGCGCTCGCTGAACTCGCCGGGACGCGCAAGGCGCGCACCGAGCTCGACGGCCCGCGCGACGAGAAGGTCCATGACGATTGGGCCGCCATGGCCGTGCAGCTCGAGGACGTCCTCGCCGGTGAAGGAATTCGGCGCGGGAAAATAGATCGCGAGGCCGACGTCGATCGTGAGCCCGCCGGAGCCCGCGAACACGGCGACCGACGCGTGACGCGCGGTCGGCAGGCTGCCGAGCATCTGCGTCGCGATCTCCCGCGTCTTCGGGCCCGAGACGCGCACGATGCCGATGCCGCCACGCCCGGGCGGCGTCGCTCCCGCGACGATCGTGTCCACGGCGGCGTTCATGCGGCGCCGCTGGCGAGGACGGCGAGGCCGAGCAGGCCCGGATATGGATGCGTGACGAGGTAGCTCGGGATCGCGGCGAGCCAGGCGTCGTAGGGCGGCTTGTCCTTGAAAGCGGCGCGAAACGCCGCGACGTCGAAGCGCGTACGCCAGCGCGGCAGGATGCCGCCCGCGAGGTAGACACCGCCGCGTGCGCCTGCGATGAGCGCGAGGTTTCCGGCAACGCGACCCAGCCAGCGCGTGAAGATCGCATGTGCGCGCACTGCGTCCGGCTCGCCGCGCCAGGCGGCGGCGTCAATTTCCGGCGGTGAAAGCGAGCGTCCGGCGATTGCGGCGAAAAGCCGCTCGAGTCCCGGCCCGCACAGCACGGTCTCGACCGAGAGCCGGCCATGCGCGTGGCGGAGCTTTTGCCAGACTTCGAGCTCCTCGTCGTCCACCGGCGCAAGGTCCGCGTGTCCGCCCTCGCCCTGGATCGCATGCCAACCGCCCGGTCCCGTCACGCCGATCGCAACGCCGAGCCCCGTACCGGGTCCCATCACGACGATGGGCTCGCCGGAGACGGCCGCGCCCCCGCCGCAGGGCTGGAGCGAGGTATTCGGCAGATAGGGAATCGCCTCGGCAATCGCGCGAAAGTCGTTGATCACGACGGTTCGAGCGACGCCGGCCGCCTTGGCGAGCGCGGCAGGATCGAGGAACACGCCGGCGTTGGTCAGCCGGATGCTGCCGTCCTTCTCGTTCGGGCCGGCGCCGCCGAAGGCCGCGGCGGTCACGCCCTTTCCGGCGGCGAATCGCGCCACCTTGCCTGTGACGTCGGGCGTCGTGGAGCTCTCTTCTAGGTCGGACAGCGTCCACTCGCCATTCTCCCGCGCGGCAAGCGCTAGGCGCGTGCGCGTGCCCCCCACGTCGCACACGAGGATCATCGTGCCTTCCGGGTTCCTCGCCGCGCCGGCGTGGCCGCGAGCGCCGCGATGAAGTCGCGGCGCCAGCGGCCGACGTCGCGGTCGCGCAGGCGCTTCATCAGCGCCTCGTGACGGCGCCGGCGTTCCTGGATGCGCATTTCGCGGGCGAGGTGCATGGCTGCGGCGGCTTCCTCGCCATCATACGGGTTCACGAGCAGGGCTTCGCGCAGGTAATTGGCCGCTCCCGCGAAGCGCGAGAGCACGAGCACGCCGGGATCGACCGGGTCCTGGGCAGCGACAAATTCCATCGCGACGAGGTTCATGCCGTCGCGCATGGGCGTGACGAGGCCGACGCGGCTCGCGCGGTAGAGTCCCGCCAGCGTCCGACGCGGCAGCGCGTGGTTCAGGTAGTGGACCGGCGTCCAGTCGAAGCGACCGAAGCGCCCGTTGACGCGCGCCGCCTCGCGATCGAGCTCCTGCCGGAAGTTGCGGTACGAGGACAGGTCGCCGCGGCTGAGCGGCGCGACCTGGAGGAGGATCACGTTGCCGTGCGCCTTGGGGTGGCGCTCGAGATATCGCCCGAACGCATCCATCCGGCGCAGCAAGCCCTTGCTGTAGTCGAGCCGGTCGACGCCGATGAACTGGTCGCGGCCGCCCAGCACGTGGCGCATTCGCGTGAATTCGCGGCTGCCCGGCGCGGTGAACGCGAATCGGTGGAAGCGGTCGACGTCGATGCCGATCGGAAAGCAGCCGGCGCGCAGCTCGCGGCCGAACGCCTGGATCGCGTCACCGCGCACCGTCCCGTCGTAGGCGCGCCGGACCAGCCTCCGGAAGCGATCGAGATCGTCTTCCGTCTGGAACCCGATCAGGTCGTACGCGAAGAGCGAGCGCACGAGCGCCTCGTGCGTGGGCAGCGTCCGAAGGATCTCGGGCGGCGGGAACGGCGTGTGCAGGAAAAAGCCGATGCGCTGGCGCATGCGGAGCTTGCGCAGCTCCTCCGCGAGCGGGATCAGGTGGAAGTCGTGCACCCACACGAGGTCATCGGGCTCGAGAAGCTTCGCGAGGCCGGCCGCAAAGCGCGCATTGACGCGCCGGTAGGTCTCGAACTCGCCGCGCTCGAAGCGCATGAGGTCGATGCGAAAGTGCAGGAGCGGCCAGAGGCAGTTGTTGCTGAAGCCGTTGTAGTAGCCGTCGAAGTCGTGCTGCGAGAGGTCAAGCGTCGCGAGCGTGATGCCGTCCGCTTTCTCGGTGCGCAGGCGCGCCTTGCCGGCGGATGCCATGTGCCCGCTCCAGCCGAACCAGAGCCCGCCCCGCTCGTTGAGCGCGTCCACGAGACCGACGGCGAGGCCTCCCGCGGCGGCGGCGCCGCGCACCGGGCCGACCCGGTTCGACACCGCGACGAGGCGCGCCGGCTTCGTCACGTGAACTCCTCCCAGCCGCGCGATAGCCGCGTCGCACCGTTGACGATGCCGACCAGGGAATAGGTCTGCGGATAGTTGCCCCAGTGCTGGCCATCCTCCAGCCCGATGTCCTCGGACAGGAGCCCGACGTGGTTGCGGCTCGCGAGCATGGCCTCGAACAGCTCGCGCGCCTCGTCCGCTCGACCGATGCGCGCCAGCGCGTCGATGTACCAGAACGTGCAGATGTTGAACGCCGTGGTCGGCACCCCGAAGTCGTCCGCGGCGGCGTAGCGGAAAAGCTGGCGCCCGTGACGCAGGCGCTTCTCGATCTGCGCGACCGTGCCCGCGAAGCGCGCGTCGTCGGCGGGCATGAAGCCGACTTCCGCCATGAGCAGCAGGCCCGCCTCGACGTCCGTGCCGCCGAAGCTCTCCATGAAGCTGCCTCGCTTCGCGTCGAAGGCCTTCTCCTCGATTGCGCCGCGGATCTCGGCCGCCCGGTCGAGCCACAACCGGGCGCGCTCCGGCAGCTCGCGGTGCAGCGCGATGCGCGCGAGCCGGTCGCAGGCGGCCCAGCACATCAGCGCCGATGAGGTGTGCACGCGCTCCCGCGTGCGCAGCTCCCACATGCTCGCGTCCGCCGTCGCATAGACGCGGTAGGCCTGCTCGCCGACCCGCTCGAGCCGCACGAAGTCCTGGTCCGTGGAGGGACGCAGCAGCCGCCGGTCGAAGAACGACTGCGCCGTCGCGAGCACGACGTTGCCATAGACATCGTGCTGGAGATGCTCGAAGGCCTGGTTGCCGACACGCACGGGGCCCATGCCGCGGTAACCGGCGAGCGTCGCGACCTCGCGCTCGTCGAGCCGGCGCTCGAGCGCGATGCCGTAGACAGGCTGGAGGTGTCCGTCCGTCGCCTGGCCGACGATGTTGCCGAGGTAGCGGAGGTAGTGCTCCATCGTGTCGACTTCGGAGAGCTGGTTGAGCGCGCGCACGACGAAGAACGCGTCGCGCAGCCAGCAATAGCGGTAGTCCCAGTTGCGGCCACTGTCCGGCGCTTCCGGGATGCTGGTCGTCATGGCTGCGATGATCGCGCCCGTTTCCTCGAACTGGCAGAGCTTCAGCGTGATGGCCGCACGGATCACGGCGTCCTGCCATTCGGGCGGGATCGCGAGCCGCCGCGTCCACTGCCGCCACCAGGCCTCGGTCATGTCCTGGAAGTCGCGGGCAGTCTGCTCCGGGCTTTCCGAAAGCGTCTCGTCGGCTCCGAGCACGAAGTTGACCGGCCGCTCGAGCAGGAACTGCGTCTCGGTCAGGACGTAGGTGACCGGCGCGTCCGTCGTGAGGCGAATCACGCGGTCCGGGCTCACGTAGCGGATGTGATTGCTGCCGTGCGTGGTCGTCGGCGCGAGGGAGCCGTATTCGAAGGACGGCCGCAGCTGCACGCGGATCCGCGGCGTGCCGGCGAGCGGGCGCACGCGCCGGACCAGCGACTGCGGGCGGAACATTCGCCCGCCGCGCTCGAAGCGCGGGCAGAAGTCGGTCACCTCGATGGCGGATCCGTTGGAGCTGTAGAGGCGCGTGACGAGCACCGCGGTGTTGGGGCGATACTCCTGCTCGCTGCGCTCGAAGCCGGCGAGCTCGATCGACCAAAGGCCGCGCCCGTCCGCGTTGCCTTTGCCGTTGCCATCGACGAGCGCGTGAAAAACAGGGTCGCCATCGAGCCGCGGCAGACAGCTCCACACGACGCGGCCAAGACGGTCGACCAGCGCCGAGATGACGCAGTTGCCCGTGACGCCGAGCTCGAGCGTCGGCGGCCCGCTCACCGCGTAGCTCCCGGGCCGAGCGCCGCAAGGCTCGCCGCGAGCCAGTCGCGCACGCCCGTGACGGTCGCGATGCGGTAGCGCGCGATGGTCGTACCCGGACCGACTTTCACGCCGTGGCCCCCCAGCTCCTGCGCGGCGAAGAATCCATCCTCGTCGGTGCGGTCGTCGCCGACGAAGACCGGGCGGCGCCCTTTGAATGGCGGATGCGTCGAGAGCGCGCGCAGCGCCGAGCCCTTGTCGGCACCACGCGGGCGCGCCTCCGCGACGGCGTGGCCGAGCAGGATCTCGAACTCCGGTGACGCGACGATCTCCCTCATGGCGGCGACGCATTCCTCCGCTCGCTCGGGCGCTTGCCGCCAGTGGATGGCCACGGTGGCGCCCTTGTCTTCTATGACGAGACGGGGGTCCGCGCGGAATCGTTCCCGGAGCGCGACCGCGTATCGGCGCGCTCCTACAGGATTTGCCGAAGAGATCGTCTTGCCTGATGCGACGCGCCACTCCAGGCCGTGCAATCCCGCGCCCGCGTAGCGGGCCGAAACCAGCATCGCATCGAGCGAAGCCAGCGATCGGCCAGTCACCAGGGCGAGCGCGCCGCCCTGCCGCGTGAACAGCCGCTCAAGCAACGTGAGCAGCTGCTCGTCTACGGTCACGCCGTCGGGCCGCGATGCAAACGCTGCGATGGTTCCGTCGAAATCGAGGAAGAGCGCGGCGTCAGCGTGGAGCAACGGCGGCCGGGCTTCCGTGCCGGTTTCCGCCATGAGTGCCATTAAACCACAGGCGGTCGTTGCAGCGGGCGGGGTCGCTCGCTTGCTCCGCCGGAACTTAGTCGCGCGCTCGCGACCCCGCCCGTTGCTCGACCGCGCGCGTTTTATTACTCGTGACGGAGCGCTTCGACGGGGTCGAGGGTCGCGGCGCGACGTGCGGGCCACAGGCCGAACAGCAGGCCCACGCCCGCAGAGAAACCGAACGCGAGCAGCAGCGAGTCGGCGGTGATGGCGGTCTGCCAACCGGCAAAGCGCGAGATCGCGGACGCGACGCCGATGCCGAGCAGGACGCCGACCGCTCCGCCCGCGAGGCAGAGGATCACCGACTCGACGAGGAACTGCCGCAGGATATTGCCGCGCGTCGCGCCGATCGCCTTGCGGATCCCGATCTCGCGCGTCCGCTCGGTCACCGTGACGAGCATGATGTTCATGATGCCGATGCCGCCGACCACGAGGCTCACGCCCGCGATGCCGGCGAGCAGGAACCCGAGGATCTGCGTCGTCTCCTGCTGGGTCGCCAGGAACTGCCGGCGGTCGAGCAGCGTGAAGTCGTTGTCGCGTCCCGGTGCGAGCGCGTGCACGCGCCTGAGCACGCGCTCGATCTCGACCATCGCGGCAGCGAGGTCATGGCCCGGGGCGACCTGCGCGGAGATGGTCTGCACCTCGTCGCTGCCGGCGACGCGAAACCGCGACGTGTCGAGTGGGATGTAGACGTCGTCGTCCGGGTTGCCGTAGCCGAAGGCGCCCTTCTGCTTGTAGATGCCGACGACCTCGAACGGCATGTTCTTGACCGTGATCGTCGCGCCGATCAGTGAGGCCGCCGGGACCTGGAGCATCTCCGGCAGCTCGCCGCCCAGCACGGCGACTCGCCGCCGCGCCGCGTTGTCGGCAGCCGTGAACATCTCGCCATACTCGACCTCGTACCCGTTCACGCGCGCGTGCTCGGGGAGCGTGCCGATCACCGAGACGTTGAGGTTGCGTGCGCCGAGCTTCACCTGCTGCCGTGCGCTCTGTTCGGGCACAACGGCCGAGATGTGCGACGAGTCCGCGGACAGCGCGTCGGCGTCCTTCATCGTGAGCGTCTGCTGGTCGCGGGCGACCCCGCCCATCCAGCGCATGCCGGTCGTGACCGTCAGCACGTCGGAACCGAGCGTCGCGAGCTGCGCATCCACCGCGGCCTTCGCGCCGCGGCCAAGCGCGAGCATCGCGATGACCGCCGCGACGCCGATGATGACTCCGAGCATCGTGAGCGCGGAACGGAACGCGTTGCCGCGCATCGAGTCGAGCGCGAGCCGGATCGTCTCGAGGAAAGGCATCAGCGCTCCCGCGCCGGCTGCGCTTGCGGTTGCGCCTGCGGTCCGGCGGCCGTTACCGGCTTCTGCGTGAGGCCCGGGATTCCCCCGCGGCGGCTGGCGACGTCCTGGATCTGCTGCTGGATCTCGACGAGGCTCGCGGTCGGCAGGAGGAGAACGCGGTCGCCCTCGGCGAGCCCGCCCGTGATCTCGACGCGGTCGAAGTCCGTGATGCCCGTCTGCACCGGCACCGGCACGTCGCGGCCGTCCTTCACCGCGACGACCCAGAGCCCGCGGCCGAGGCCGAGCGCGCCGCTTTCGTTTCCGACCGCCCGGCCGCGCCCATGTCCTGCGCCGCCCGCCGGCGCGCCGATGTCCTTGCGGAGCGCTTCCGCGTCGAGGTGCAGGAGCTCTGCCGTCGCATCCACGTCGCGGGCGGCGCGAAGCGCCATCACCGGCAGCAGCAGCGCGCCGTCGCGGCGGGCAACGTCGAAGACGGCATCGACGTTCATGCCCGGCCGCAGGAGGCCCGCCTCGTTCGAGACGTCGATGAGCACCGCGAACAGCGTGACGTTCTGGTCGACGACGGCCTGCGGCTCGATCTTCTCCACGCGACCGCGGAACTCGCGGCCCGGGAAAGCGGCGACCTGCACGCGCGCCGGCACGCCCGCGGCGAGCTTGCCGATGTCGGTCTCGTCCACGCGCACGCGCGCGCGGACGTGCGCCAAGTCCGCCATCGTGAGGATCACCGTGCCGCCGCCGACGTCCTTCGTCGGCGACGAGATCACCTGCCCCACCTCGACGAGGCGCGTCAGGATCGTGCCCGGCGACGGCGCCCGCACTTCCGTGTCCTCGAGGCCGATACGCGCGTTCTCGAGCGCGACGCGGGCCGCGACCGTCGCAGCGCGCGTGTTCGCGACCTCGAGCTGCAGCGTCTCGAGCTCGGACTGGTTGATCCAGGCGTTCTCGCGCAGCTTTTCGCCGCGCTCGAGCCGCGTTTTCGCCGTCTGCTCGCGCTGGATCGCGGCGTTGAGCTCGGCCTGCGACTGGTCCACGAGGTTTCGCGGCGTGCGCGGGTCGATGCGCACGAGCATCTGCCCGGCCTTCACGGCGTCTCCGATCTCCGCGCCGAGCTCGAGGATCTCGCCCGAGGCCTTCGACTTGACCTCGACGGTCGAGACCGGCTCGATCGTGCCGGATGCCTCCACGGTGACGGAGAGGTTTCCGCGCGTGACGGCCGCCGACTCGTACTTCGGCGCCGGCGCCTTGCCTTCCCCGCAGGCGGCGAGTGCCGCAGTCAGCGCAACCACGGCCAGCCGCTCAAGCCGCCGCATGGGTTCCCCCGCCGTTTCGCGTATCACTCACGACGAGACCGTCGCGAAGTTGGATCGTTCGGCCGGCGCGATCCGCGACTGCGCGCTCGTGCGTGACGAGCACAATCGTGTTGCCCGCCCCGTGCAGCGCGTCGAAGAGCGCGAGGATCTCGGTGCCGGTCGCGCTGTCGAGGTTGCCGGTCGGCTCGTCCGCGAGCAGGAGGCGCGGGCTGGTGACGAGTGCGCGCGCGATTGCGACGCGCTGGCGCTGCCCGCCCGACAGCTCGCCGGGACGGTGCGCGCCGCGCTCCGCGAGCCCCACGCGCTCGAGCGACTCGCGCGCGCGGCGGTGGCGCTCGCCGGCGCCGACGCCCGCGTAGACCAGCGGCATCTCGACGTTCGCCAGCGCGGTCTGCCGCGGCAGCAGCGCGAAGGCCTGGAAGACGAAGCCGATCTCGCGGTTGCGCACGTGCGCGAGCTCGAGCTCGGAGAGCTCCGAGACGAGCCGCCCGCCGAGCCAGTAGCGCCCGCCGTCCGCCGTGTCGAGGCAGCCGAGCAGGTTCATGAGCGTCGACTTCCCGCAGCCGGAGGGACCCATGATTGCGACATATTCACCCTGCCGCACGACGAGGTCGACACCACGCAGCGCATGGATCGTCGCCTGGCCCATCGCGTAATGGCGGCTGAGCCCCTCGGTGCGGATCGTATCCATGCGCGACTCAGCTCGAGCGCTGCTTCTTCGACTCGGCCTCGACGACGCGGTTGATCTTCCACTGCTGTGCAATCGTCAGCAGCGTGTTCGTCAGCCAGTACAGCACGAGGCCCGCGGGGAACCACATGAACATGAAGGTCATCACGACCGGCATGAAGGCGAACACCTTCGCCTGCACCGGGTCCGGCGGCGCCGGGTTCAGCTTGTACTGCAGGAACATCGCGACGCCCATCAGGATCGGCAGGATGAAGTACGGGTCGCGCGACGAGATGTCCTGGATCCAGCCGTAGAACGGCGCCTGGCGCATCTCCGCGCTCTCGAGCAGCACCCAGTAGAACGCGAGGAAGAACGGGATCTGCACGACCATCGGCAGGCAGCCGGCGACCGGGTTGATCTTCTCGCGCTTGTAGAGCTCCATCATCGCCTTGGCCTGCGCCTCGCGGTCGTCCTTGTAGCGCTCCTGCACGGCCTTCAGCCGCGGCCCGACCTGCTTCATCTTCGCCATCGAGCGGCCGCTCGTCTCCGCGAGCTTGTAGAAGGCGAGCTTGATTAGGAAGGTCGTCAGGATGATCGCGAGGCCCCAGTTGCCCACGAAGCGGTGGATCGGCGAGAGGACCCAGTCGAAGAGCGGCCGCGCGAGAATCGTGAGCTTGCCGTAGTCGACCGTGCGGTCGAGCTCCGGGCCCGCGGCCTTCAGCTGGTCCTGCAGCTTCGGCCCGACGAAAAGCGTCTCGCCGAAGTCCGCCGCGCCGCCCGCCGGCACCTCACGGGCCGGCCCGACCGCGCGCAGCAGGAAGTCCATGTCCTTGACGCGCAGCTCGTACTGGTACGGCTGCCCCGCGGCCGGCACGACCGCTGCGACAAAGTGATGCTGAAGCGCCGCGATCCAGCCGTCGGTGACGGTGAGCGACAGGTTGTTGTTGTCCTCGTCCTCGATCTTGAGCTTCTGGTACTTGCTGCCGTCGTAATACACGGGCCCTCGGTACGAGTACGTCTCCGGGTCCCACATCGAGCGCTTGTTGCCGGGCGAGTGCCGGAGGAGCTGCGTGTACGAGGCGAGCTTCGCCGGAGCGGTACCCGCGTTCGAGACGTGATAGCGCAGATCCACCTTGTAGAGGCCGCGATGAAAAATGAATGTCTTCGTGACCGTGAGGCCGGCACCGTCGGTCCAGGTGAGCGGCACCTCGAGCGTCAGCGCGCCCCGCGCAAGGCGGTATTCAGCGTCCGCGCTCCTGAACTCCGCCTTGTGGTTCGGCTCGGGGCGCCCCGCCTCCCCTGTCGTCAGTCCCGACTGGAACAGGAATTGCGTCTGCGGCGAGTCCGTATTGAACAGGCGCACCGGCGTCTTCTTCGGGTCGTCCTTGTGCTGCGGGTACTGGACGATGTCCGCGCGGATCAGCTCGCCGCCGGCGAGGCTCGCGTCGACGTCGAGGACGTCGGTGACGATGTGGACCTTGCCGGATTCCTGGATCGCGCCGGCGACAGTGTCGAGCCCGGGCGCGGGCGCAGGTGTCGCCGGCGCGGCGGGCTTGGCTTCACCGGTGACCGCGGGGACTTCGGAGGACAGCCCGTCCTGCGGATTCGCGCCCGCGGGCACGGTCGTCGCCGCCTGAGCGGGTGCGGCCGGCGACTCGCGCGTCACCGGCCCGTAGTCCTTCACCCAGGCGTTGTAGTTGAACCAGGCGAGTAGCAGGAGCGCCGCCCAGAGAAAGATCCGCGTGTTGCTCATGCGTGGCGGGCCTCGTCCGGTACCGGGTCGAAGCCGGCTCCGCCCCAGGGATGGCAGCGGCCGATGCGCTTCACGGCGAGCCACCAGCCGCGGATCGCTCCATGTTTCTCGATCGCCTCGAGCGCGTAGGCCGAGCAGGTCGGGTGATAGCGGCAGTGCCGCCCCATGAACGGGCTCAGGAACCACCGATAGAGGTGGACGGGAACCTGCGCGAGCCAGCGCATCATGCCGGCGGCCCGATCGCGCGCCAATGCCGCGCGAGGCTTTCGAAGACCGCGCGGTTCGCGGCCTTCGCCGCCGCGGCGCGCGCTGTCACGAGCACATCCACCGCGGGCATCTCCTGTCGGTGCATCCGGAACGATTCCCGAATCAGGCGGCGCAGGCGGTTCCGGCGGACCGCGTTGCCTGCCGCGCGGACACTGACGGCCATGCCGAGCCGCGCCTCGCGCTTTTCATTCTTCACACACTGGACGACGAACAAGTCATCCGTGAGGCGTTCGCGGGTCCGGCGCGCGCGCTCGAAATCGGCGGCGGTGTGGAGCTTGTAGCCGGCCCGCAATCCGAAACGTCGCGACGTAGGTCGCCCGTCAGCGGCGTTCGGTGACGGCGAGGCGCTTGCGGCCCTTCGCCCGGCGGCGCTTCAGGACCTGGCGACCCTTCTTCGTGGCCATGCGCGCGCGGAAGCCGTGCGTGCGCTTGCGCTTCAACTTGCTGGGCTGGTAAGTGCGCTTCGTGGCCATGATCCAAACCTTTGAAATTAAAGGAACAACAGACGCTGCAAAGGGCGGCAAGGTTACGGAGCGCGGTTTATCCTGTCAACCGCGCGGGCTTGTGGATAACTCTGGCGCGGCCGGTTTCGCCACCGTAGACTCCTCCCCTTTCCGGGTTCGACAACAAAGAGCGGGGAACGGCTCGTGCAGGGCACGTTGTGGCATCACTGTCTCAAGCATCTCGAGAGCGAAGTCCCCGAGCAGCAGTTCAACACTTGGGTTCGTCCGCTGCAGGCAATCGAGCGCGATGGTGAGCTCCAGCTCCTCGCGCCGAACCGTTTCGTCGTTTCCTGGATCGAGCAGAACCTCTTCGGCCGCATCGAGGAGCTCGTCAGCGTCGCGGGCCGGGGCAGCGGCGCCCGGGTCCGGATCGAGGTCGGGTCGCGCCGCGAGGAGCCACCGGCACCGGATCCCAAAAATACCACTGTTTCCGCGGGGAAGGCCCGCGAGCCGCAGGTTATAGGCAGCCGATTCAACCCCGACTTCACCTTCGCGAGCTTCGTCGAAGGCAAGAGCAACCAGCTCGCCAAGGCCGCTGCTTTCCAAGTCGGCGAGAACCCGGGCCTCGCCTACAACCCGCTCTTCATTTACGGCGGCGTCGGCCTCGGCAAGACCCACCTCATGCACGCTGTCGGCAACCTCATGC
>Ga0075434_100000131_pt1 | contig 45032 bp, 40 predicted proteins | sample RhiMethybrSRZTD3_FD_75298 | JGI IMG/M metagenome (GOLD analysis project Ga0075434, IMG submission 75298) | Populus rhizosphere microbial communities from Tennessee, USA - Rhizosphere MetaG P. TD hybrid SRZTD3 | ecosystem: Host-associated > Plants > Roots > Rhizosphere > Soil | place: USA...
ACGCCAGCGACCAATCGAGGGGCACGGCCCATCCTTGAATGCCCTAAACGCTTGAAGCGACGCGGTTCCGTCGCGTTGCCGGGCAAGCCCCAGGCTGCTGCACCGGCAAGCCCTACCGCACACGGGCGGGGGCGACGGCTAGACCACCAATGCCTCGAAAAGGCCCGCAACTTCAAGCTCGCGGGCGCTCAATTCGGCTTCCAGCCTGGCAAAATCCGGGGCATCGCCGGCCCGGGCGAGCAGCCGCTTCAGGCCTTCCGGCGCCGTTTGCGGCACAAAGGGCCCATCCTGGCACAGGCGCAACACCTGCGTCAGATTGTGGGCGAGGCGGGCCGCGGGGATGAGCGCGTCGGCGGCCGCCGGGCTGAGACAACCGGCCCGCTCCAGGTTGGCAAGCGCGCACACGGTATTTTGGCTCAAGACTTCGGGCCGGCCGGCGGCGAAGACGAGTTGCAGATACTGGGCGATGAACTCCAGATCGACCAGCCCGCCGCGCACCTGCTTGAGATCCCAGATGTCCCTCGTCCCTTTTTCGCGGGCGATCCGCGCGCGCATGCTGCGCACATCCTCCGCCACCTTGGCGCGGTCACGCGGCCGCTGCAGGATATCGGCAATGGCTGCCTCCACCTTGAACTTGAGCCCAGGCGCGCCGGAGACGACGCGCGCGCGCGTGAGTGCCAGGTGCTCCCAGGTCCAAGCTTCGCTCGCCTGGTAGTGCACAAAACTCGAAAACTGGGTCGCCACCGGCCCCTTCTGGCCGGACGGCCGCAGGCGCATGTCGACCTCGTAGAGCTGGCCTTCGGCGGTTTGGGCCGTAAACGCGCTGATCAGGCGCTGGGTGAACCGCGAGAAATACTGGGTCGGCGGCAGCGGCCTGGCGCCATCGGATTGGGCCGCATCGGCAGAAAAATCGTAGATCACGATCAAGTCGAGGTCGGAGGCAGCGGTCATTTCCTGGCCGCCAAGCTTGCCCATGGCGACGACGACGGCAGCACCACCGGGCACGCGACCATGCGCGCGCGCCATTTCGCTCTCGACCACGCCGTGCATGGCTTCGATCATGCACTCGGCGAGCTGGGCGTAGGCCCCGCCCGCCTGGCTCGCACCGATGCTGCCCGTCAGCACGCGCACGCCGAGCAAAAAGGCCTGCTCGTTGGCAACCAAACGGGCCCGGTCGAGCACGTCCTGCACGTCCCGCGCCTGCCGCAGTTCGGCGGCGACGATGCCCGCGAGCTCCTCGCGGCTCGGCAGATTGCCAAAGAAGCCCGGTGCCAGCACCGCATCCAAGACGCCGCGGCGCTTGCCCAAGATGCGCGCCAAGCGCGGCGCCGACCCCATGATTTGCGCGATCAGCTGGATCAGGCTCGGGTTCTGTTTCAAGAGCGAGAACAGCTGCACGCCCGAGGGCAGAAGGGACAGAAAACGATCGAAGCCGATAAAGGCCAGATCCGGATTGGCGGTACCAGCTAGCGCCTCGATCAGAATCGGCTGCATTTCCGTGAGCAGTTCGCGCGCCCGCGCCGTGCGCACGGCGGCATAGCGCCCGTGATGCCAGCCGCGCACCCCGGCGATGACATCGGCGGCGCGCGTGTAGCCGAGGCGCGTCAGCGCGTCGAGCGTCGCGGGGTCATCCGCCTCCCCGGCAAACACCATGTTGCGGCCGCCGCGCGTGAGCTCGGGGCTGTGTTCGAACAGGCGTACGTAGTGGGACTGCACGCGTTCCAGCTCGGCGGTCAGATGCGCGGCGAAACGCGCGCCATCGGCAAAGCCGCAGAACTTGGCGAAGCCGGCGAGCTTGTCGGGGTCGTCGGGCAGCCGCTGGGTCTGTTCATCGGCGAGCATCTGCAGGCGGTGCTCGACTTGGCGCAAGAACCGGTAGGCCTGATCCAGGTCCCCGCGTGCCTGCGGCGTGATCCAACCGCGCTCTTCGAGGCGCTCGAGCGCGACCAGCGTCTCGGACGCGCGCAGGCCGGGCTGGCGGCCGCCGGCGATCAGCTGCTGGGTCTGGGCGAAGAATTCGATCTCTCGGATACCGCCGCGTCCGACCTTGATGTCGTGACCCGCAACGCCGATGGTGCCAAAGCCGCGAAAGGCGTGGATCTGCCGTTTCATGGCGTGAATGTCGGCGATGGCCGCAAAGTCCAAATGTTTGCGCCAGATGAAGGGCGCCAAATCGGTCAACAGGGCGTTGCCCGCGGCAAGGTCGCCGGCGACCGCACGCGCCTTGATCAACGCCGCGCGCTCCCAGTTTTGCCCGAAGCTCTCGTAATAGTTGAGCGCGGCGTCGGTGGAGAGCGCCAGCGGCGTCGATCCGGGATCAGGACGCAGGCGCAGATCCGTGCGGAACACATAGCCATCGCCGGTGCGTTCGTGCAAAAGCCGCACCAGATCGCGCGTGAGCCGTACGAAGAAGGTCTGCACCTCCAGGCCCTCGCGCAGGCGAATGCGCGCCAGATCATAAAAGACGATGAGGTCGATGTCGGAGGAGTAGTTGAGCTCGAAGGCGCCGTATTTGCCCATGCCCAAAACGATGTAGCCCTCGGGCTCGCCAGAAAGCCAATCGCCGCGCGCGTGCGCCAGGCGGAAGAGAAAGCGCACGGCGCCGCCCACGGCCGCGTCGGCCGCCTGGGCCAGCCGGCGCGCCACCGTCATGACCGGCCAAACGCCACCGAGATCGCAGAGCGCGACGGTGAGTGCGATCTCGGTCTTGAAGACGCGCAGGAGCCGCATCGCCTCGGCCATGTTCGGCGCACTTGCGGTCTGCGCGCTGACGCCACGGCAAAGCTCATCGAAGCGCGCTTCGGGCGCGGCCGCCAGGGCGTTTAACAGGCGGGCCGGTTCGCGCTCGATCAGGGCCGTCAGAAACGAGGAAGCGCCGAAGGCGCCAGCAAGCAGGTCGCGCACCGGCTCGGCCGCAAGCATGGCGGCCAGTGGGGCCAGGGTGCCCTCCGCTTGCGCCCGCTGCGCGAGGTCGGCCAGCACGCGGGCCGCCTGCTCTGCCTCGTTAACGATCGGCGCGGCGCACAATCGCTCGATGAGAGGCATGGACCCTTCTGTCGCCATCTCAGTGCTCGCGCAGCTGACCGGCGAAAACCGGCACGGCATGGTTGGGGCCGGCGGCGGGCAATTGCAGGACGGCGCGCAGGCCAGGCGCGTTGTCTTCCAGGCGGATCGAGCCGCCATGCAGGCGCGCGACGGCGGCCACCAGGCTGAGGCCCAGCCCGCTGCCGGGACGCGACCGGCTTTTCTCCAGGCGCACGAAGCGCTGCAGCGCGCGCTGCCGGTCTTCGGGAGCGACGCCGGGCCCGCGATCGCCCACGGCGATCTCGATATCGTCCGCCACCCGCTTCAGCACGATGCTGATGGGCGCCACGGGGTTGGCGCCGTTGCCGCCGGTGCGGGCCCCGTCGGGCGAGTACTTGATGGCGTTGTCGACCAGGTTGGCGACCGCTTGACTGACGAGCTCGCGGTTGGCCGTGAGCGTGAGGCCTGGCTCCGCCGACACCGACAAGCTGAGCCCCGCCTCGTCGGCCACGGGCTCATAGAGCTCGGCGACATCGGCGATAATGAAGGCGGGGTTGAGGCGCTCCATGCTCTCGGCGACGGCGCCGCCCTCCAGGCGCGCGATCAGCAACAGCGAATTGAAGGTCTTGATGAGCTCGTCGGCCTCTTCGATGGTCTTGACCAGGCCGTCCCGGTAGATGCCGGCTCCCTCGCTGCTGCGCAACGCGGCCTCGGCGCGGTTGCGCAGCCGGTTGAGCGGCGTCTTCAGGTCATGGGCGATGTTGTCGGACACTTCCCGGAGGGCGCCCATCAGTTCCTCGATGCGGGCGAGCATGGCATTGAGGCTCTCGGCCAGGCGGTCGAGTTCGTCGCCGGAGCCATTGAGCGGAATGCGGCCGGAGAGATCGCCGGCCATGATGGTGCGTGTCGTTTCGTTCACGGTCTCGATGCGCCGCAAGACGCTGCGGCTGATCAGCAGGCCCCCGCCGATGCCGAGGGCCGAGAGAATGACCACGCTCCACAAGCCGAGCCGACCCATGGTCCACGCAAAGCGGCGCAGGTCCTCGATATCGCGGCCCACGACCAGGGTCAGGCTGCCCGGCAGGTCGAACAAGACACCGACGGCGACACGCGGCCGGCCCTGGGCCGGGCCCGATTGCGGCATATAGGTAAAGACACCGCGCTGGTTGCCGTCCCGCAGCTCGAGCGGCACCTGGCGCAAGTTGCCCGCCGCGCGCTGGCCGGCGCTGTCGACCAAAAGGTAGAGGCTGGAACCTGGATCCGCGGCGCGCTCGGCGATGATGGCGCTGAGCCGGGCCGGGCCCCCGATCTGATACTGCTCGCGCAGCCCCACCACCTCCGCGCGCAGCGTCTCCACCACGCTGGTCGTCAACAGTTCGTTGGCGCGCCAGGCGATGAAGCCGACGGTCAACCCGGCCGCCAGGATGAATGCACCCATGTAGATGAGCGCCAGGCGAAACGGGGTCGACAGCAGCAGCCTAGTCAGAGCCGTCACGGATCATATATCCCGCTCCGCGCACCGTATGCAGCAGCGGCTTGGCGAAGCTCTTGTCGATCTTGCTCCGCAAGCGCGAGATGTGCACGTCGATGACGTTGGTTTGCGGATCGAAGTGATAATCCCACACGTTCTCCAAGAGCATGGTGCGCGTGACGACTTGGCCCGCATGCTTCATGAGATATTCGAGCAGGCGAAACTCGCGCGGCTGTAGCACGATCGGCTCGCCGCCCCGCATGACCTTATGCGAGAGACGATCGAGCACGAGATCGCCGACCACGTAGCGTGTCTCCTGCTGTTCGGGGGCGGGACGGCGAGCAAGCGCCTCGATGCGGGCGAGCAACTCGGTATACTGATAGGGTTTGGTGAGATAGTCGTCGCCGCCGGCGCGCAAACCTTTCACCCTGTCGTCCACCTCGCCGAGCGCCGATAAAATGAGCACGGGTGTACGCGTGCCCTCGCCGCGCAGCGTCTGCACGATCGAGAGGCCGTCACGCTGCGGCAACATACGGTCGACGATGAGAACCTCGTAACCCCCGTCGCGAGCCATGGCCAGACCCGTCTCGCCATCGCCGGCAACATCGGCGTTGTGGCCGCTTTCGCGCAGGGACCGCTGCAGAAATTGCGCCGTTTCCCGATCGTCTTCGATCACGAGCACGCGCATGGAACGAACCTGCTGCTGTTGACCAGGTGGCGAGGTTATAGCGCGGCCGCACACCCAACCCACCTGGAAAATAATGTGCCGAGGCGGCCCGTCCGCTTGGGAGCAGGCCGCCTCGGCATGGCCATTCGCGGCGCCGGCGGATTAACCCTTCTTCAGTTGTACCGCCACGAAGCGCAGGTCAGCGCCGGACTTGATCCGCATCAGCACGGCCTTGCGTCCAAGCTTGGAGGCCTCCTTGACGCCGTTGGCGACATCGTCGGGGCTCTTCACCGTCAAACCGCCCACCTCGAGAATGATATCGCCGGACTTGATGCCCTTCTGAGCCGCATCGGAGCTGCCATCGACCTCGGTCACGACCACGCCTTCCTTGTTGGCGCCCGTGGCGGGGGCGATGGTCAGCCCAAGCTGATCCATCTCGGTTGCCTGCGGCTCCTTGCTGGGCTCCACTTTGGCAACCTCCTTGCCGCTCGGGAACTTGCCGAGCTTGACGGGGACGGTCTGCTCTTTCTGGCCGCGCAAGATCTTGACGTCGACCTTGCTGTCGGGATTGAGCGCGGCGATTTTGCGGGCGAGGTCGCGGCTGTCCTCGATGTTCTGGCCGTTGACGGCCAGAATGGCATCGCCATTCTTCAGACCGGCTTCGGCGGCGGGGCCGGCGGCGGTCACTTCGGTCACCAGCGCGCCCTTGGCGTCCGGCAGACCGAGGCTTGCCGCCACATCCTGATCGACGTTCTGGATCTTGACCCCGAGCCAACCACGGCTGACCGACCCGGACGACTTCAGTTGCTCAACCACCTCCATCGCGGTGCGGGCGGGAATGGCAAAAGCAATTCCGACATTGCCGCCCGAGGGGCTGTAAATCGCCGTGTTGACGCCCACCACCTCGCCGTCGAGGTTGAAGGTCGGACCGCCGGAGTTGCCACGGTTCACCGCGGCGTCGATCTGCATATAGTCATAGGGGCCGGAGCCGATGTCGCGACCCTGGGCCGAAACGATGCCTGCCGTGACCGTACCCCCGAGGCCGAACGGGTTGCCCACCGCCAGCACCCAATCACCAACGCGCGGTAGCTTCTCGGAGAATTTGACGAACGGGAAGGCTTGGCCCGACTTGATCTTCAGCAGGGCGACATCGGTGCGCGAATCCGAACCAATGAGCTCCGCGTCGTGCTTGTTGTCCTTGTCGAAGCTGACCTGGATCTTGCTGGCACCGTCGATCACGTGATTGTTGGTGACGACGTAGCCGTCGGCCGAAATCACAAAGCCCGATCCTTGCGCCAGGCTCGGCCGGCCCGGCGCGGGGCCCGGCTGACCGCGGAACTCGGGCGGCAGGCGTTTGAAGAATTCGCTCAAGGGATGATCATCGGGTAGATCCGGCAGCAGGTCCTTGCCGCGCGGCGTGGCGCCCTTCTGGGCGACCTTGGGACCCCCGTTGGTGACGTGGATGCTCACCACCGCCGGCTTGACACGATCAACGATGTCGGAGAACGACAGCGGTGCGCGGCCAAACGGCGTCTGCACGCTATCGGCCTTGAGTTGCGCCTCGACACGCTGCGGCGGCAGCCCGAGGCCGATCACACCGGTAAGCGCCAGCAGCGCGAGACTCGAGGCGAACACCAAACGTCGCTTGCCGCGAGCAGAAGAATGGCTGGGGAGCGATAGATGCATGCGATTGACCTCGAGGGTGAGATTGCCACAGTCCCGGATAGCTGCAGCCATATAGGCGACTGGCCCTTACAGGCGGCTTTCAGCCGCATTAAAAGTTGGTAAGAATTGCCGTGTGGCACGGCGGACAGGGGCCAGCCCAAGCCTTGGCGGCGACGTGTGGTAGAACCAATCTGAGGCCGCGTCGGCTGCGCCCATGGTGCAGCGCCGCCGCCGCTTTGCTGCTGGTCCTCGGCGCCGGCTCGGCGAGCCAAGCCGACCCCGGCGGTGTTCGGCAGGCAAAGCCTTGGATTGAGCCTGCGGCGGTGTTCGGCGGCGACGACCGCATTGCGCTCCCGGCCCGCCTGAAGGCGCTGGAGGGTAAGCTCGGCCTCCTTTTCAACGCCCGCGCCCGCGTCGTGTGCACCGCCTTCTGCGCCGCCGGCGACGTCGTTATCACCGCCGCCCATTGTCTCTTTCGTACGCATGGGGAGACGCCTCCGCGTCTCGCCGATTTCTGGTTTGCCCGCAATTTTGGCGCCGAGCCCCATTTGGAACGAATTGCCGGGTCCAAGCTTGGGGCGGCGGCCCAACACGTGATGGCGGGGAGCATGGATCTCAGCGTGCGTCCGCCGATCGATGCCAGCAACGACTGGGCCCTGGTGCGTTTGGCCCGACCCGCGTGCAGTCGCGGCGTGCTGCCGCTGCGCGTGCTGTCAGGCGAGGCCATCGTTGCCGAGGCGGCGGCCAAGCGGATTTTCCAAGTGTCCTATCACCGCGACTTCAAGCCTTGGAGAGTAGCCTATTCGCAACCCTGCAGCGTCGCCCGCAGCTTCGAGACGGCGGACCCAACAACCATCGCGCGCGACTTTGTCGATGCGACGCAGGTACTGCTGCACACCTGCGATACGGGGGGCGCTTCTTCGGGCTCGCCGCTGTTGCTTGAGACCGCCGAGGGGCCGCATGTCGTGGGGCTCAACGTCGGTACCTACGTGCAATCAAAGGTGTTGATCGAGGAGGGGCGGGTCATCAAGCGCCTCAACACGGACACGGTGGCAAACACGGCCGTCAACAGCGCCGCCTTCGCGGGTAAACTCGCGACCTTCGGGCATGCCGCCATCCTGGGCTCGCCCGCCGCGATACGCGCGTTGCAGAGAAGCTTGCAGCGGCGCGAGTTCTATGCCGGCGCGATCGATGGGACCTACGGGGCAAGCCTGCGGGCGGCGATTGCGGCCTATGAAAGCGCCGAGGGCCTGCCGGTGACGGGCCTTGCCACCGAGACGCTGTTGCACCGGCTCGGCGAACGCCCAGCCTTGCCGCGGGCCCCCTGACGCGGCACCTTTGCAATAGCCTCATGCCCCCCGCTGCGTGCGCTTCGGCTTGACGAGCTCGTCAAGACGCTGCTGTTCGGCCGGGCTCAGCGGCGCGAGCGCCGCAATGGCAGCGGCGCCATGCCGGCTGCGTCGCAGCACGAAGAAAAGCGTGGCCAGCAGCAACAGCAAGGGGGTGAGCCACAGCAGCAGCGTGTGCGCGTTGAGTTTGGGGCGCAGCAGCACGAATTCGCCGTAGCGTGCCTCCACGAAGGCCAGTACGGCGGCGTCGCTGTCGCCCGCGCGCAGGCGCTCGCGCACGATGAGCCGCAGATCTTTGGCGAGCGCCGCGTTGGAATCGTCGATCGACTGGTTCTGGCAAACCAGACAGCGCAGCTCCTGGGAAAGCGTACGCGCGCGCGCCTCAAGCGCGGGATCGGCCAGCATCTCGTCGGGCTCGACGGCGGCTGCCGGCGTGGCGACCAGCCCCAGCAGCACAACGAGGAGCCAGGCGGCACGGCGAAGCCCCCGACGCGCGGGCCCTGGGGTGGCAGCCAATCGTGTCGGGGCATGCCGCATGGCTTACTCTGCGGCTTGCGCGAGAGGTCGGCGCGCCCGCCGCGGCACGCCGATGCGCAGGCGGCGATCCGACAGCGAAAGAAGCCCCCCCAACGCCATCAGCACGGCGCCCAGCCAGATCAGGCGCACCAGCGGATTGAAGTAGAGGCGCACCACCCAGGCGCCGCCGGGCTGTTCGTCGCCGAGCACGACGTAAAGGTCGCCGCGCCAGCCCACCTGGATGGCGGCCTCGGTGGTGGTCTGCTGCGGGGTATCAAAGCTCCGTTTCGAGGGCGTGAGTTCGCCGTGCGGTTGACCGTTGCGCGTCACCACGAAGAGACCGACGACCTCCTGGTAGTTGGGACCTTGGCGCGGCGCCACACCGCGGAAGCTCAGGCCGTAGCCGGCAATTTCGGTGCCTTCGCCCTGCCGCAAGACGACAACGTGCTCGGCACGCCAGGCCGAGGTAGCGACGATGCCGATGACCGTCAGCCCGACCCCCGCGTGGGCCAGCATCCCCCCATAGGCCGAGCGCGGCAGACCAAGGGCACGGCGCCTCACTTCGGCCCGATCCGCCGCAAAGAGCTTGACGCGCGCCGCCCACTCACACAGCGGCCCGGCAATGACCCACGCCCCGAGCGCGATGGCGAAGGGCGCAAGCCACGGTCCGCGCCATTTGAGGGCAAGGGTTATGCTGCCGGCCAGCAGCGCCAGCGCGGCGGCGGCGGCCAAGCGCTCCGTGGCGCCCACCAGGTCACCGCGTTTCCAGGCCAGCAAGGGTCCCAAGGGCATCGCCAACAGTAGGGGAACCATCAGCGGCGCGAAGGTCAGGTTGAAGTAGGGTGGTCCGACGGAGATCTTCGCACCCGTGATGGCCTCCAGCGCCAAGGGATAAAGTGTGCCGATGAACACCGTGGCACAGGCGACCGTGAGCAGAATGTTGTTGAGAACGAGGCTGCCTTCACGGCTGATGGGCGCGAACAGTCCTCCTTGCTTCAGTTGCGGCGCGCGCCAGGCATAAAGCGCCAGCGCGCCACCGATCTGGAGCGTCAGGATGGCCAGGATGAAGACGCCGCGCCTGGGATCGACGGCGAAGGCATGCACCGAGGTCAGGATGCCCGAGCGAACCAAAAAGGTGCCGATCAGGGAGAGCGAGAAGGCAAGGATGGCCAATAGGATGGTCCAAACCTTGAGGGCCTCGCGCTTCTCCATCACCAGCGCCGAGTGCAGCAGCGCGGTGGCGGCGAGCCAAGGCATGAAGGAGGCATTCTCGACCGGATCCCAGAACCACCAGCCGCCCCATCCCAGCTCGTAGTAAGCCCACCAGGATCCCATGGCGATGCCGAGGGTCAACAGCATCCAGGCGGCGAGCGTCCAAGGCCTCACCCAGCGCGCCCAGGCGGCATCCGTGCGCCCCTCGAGCAGGGCGGCGATGGCGAAGGAGAACGCCATGGAAAGACCGACGTAGCCGCCATAGAGGAAGGGCGGGTGGAAGGCCAAGGCCGGATCCTGCAGGATGGGATTGAGGCCGCGACCCTCGACCTGCGGCGGGATGCGCGCGAAGGGGCTCGAGGCGAAGACGATGAACACCAGGAAACAGACGGCGATGGCCGCCTGCACGGCGAGCACATTGGCGCGCAGGGTGTCCGGCAAATTGCCGCCGAACAGGGCGACCGCGGCGCCGAAGAGCGCCAGGATCAGGACCCACAGCAGCATCGAGCCTTCGTGGTTCCCCCAGACGCCGGAAAATTTGTAGATCAGCGGCTTGGCCGTATGCGAGTTGGCCCACACCGCTTCCACCGAGAAGTCGGAGGTGAGAAAGGCATGCGTGAGGCTGAGGAAGGCGAAGGTGAGCAAGCTGAGCTGGGCCAAGGCCGCGGGTGGGGCGACGGCCATCAGGCGGGCATCGCCGACCCGTGCTCCCCAGGCCGGCAACACCATCTGCAGGAGCGCGACGGTGAGCGCGAGGATCAGGGCAAAATGTCCAAGCTCGATGATCATCGCCCGCCGACGCTCCGGTGCACTGCCAGAGCGGTGCCGCAGCGCGGCGCGTGAGGCGCCGACAGCGTCGTGACCGCAAGGCTCGGGCCAGCCGCCCAGTGCGCATGGGGCTTGGCCGGCGCCGCGGCGCCGTGCCCCCCGCTCGCTAGCCGCCTGTGGCGGGACAGTTCCGGAGTTGGCCAGCGCCAGGCCGGCGCTCGCGGGAGGCGTGCCACCGTCATTTTCCTCGATGCTCCTTGGCCTCGGCACCGCCACCCTGCCAGACGCCCTGCTGCTTGAGTGCCTTGGCGACCTCGGGCGGCATATAGGTCTCATCGTGCTTGGCAAGCACGGTATCCGCCACGAAGCGGCCGGACGGATCGAGCACACCTTCGGCGACCACGCCTTGCCCTTCCCGGAACAGGTCGGGCAGGATGCCGGTATAGCGCACATCGATGCTCTTGGCGTTGTCGGTGACGGCAAACTCGACAGTGCTGCCGGTGCCGCGCTTGAGGCTGCCGGTCGCGACCAGTCCGCCGAGGCGAATGCGCTGACCCGGTCCGACGCCTTTGGCTGCGATTTCGCTCGGCGTATGAAAAAAGACGATCGTGTCACGCAAGGCGACGAGCACGAGCAGCACGGCGATGCTCAAAATGGCGACCCCGATGCCGATGAAGAGCGCGCGCCGCTGTTTACGGGTCATGAGCCCAGTCCCAAGCTCGCGGCCAGTGCGCTGAGTTCCTTGAGCGCGCGCTCGTCGCCGGCAAAGTGGCGCCGTGCCTCCGCCAGCGCCGCGCGCGCATCGGTCTTGCGGTCTAACACCACATAGGCGTTGAGCAGGCGTTGCCAGCCCGGCAAGTCGTTGCCGTTCTGCTTGAGCCGCTGCGCCAGGCCCTCCACCATGCCTGTGATCATACGCGAGCGTTCATCGGGCGACAGTACCTGGGCCGCGGCGACGTCGGCGGCGCTCGGACCGGGGCTCGCGGGCTTGCCATCTGACCCGAGCCGTCGAGCCACGTCGTCGAGGCGTTCGCTGACCGCGGCGCGCCAGGGCGCGGCGGCGGGTGCTGAGGCCAACAGCGCACGATAATCGCTCAACGCCTCGGTAAACTTGCCATCCTGTTCCTTGGCGAGCGCCAGCCAAAACCGCGCTTCGCTGCGTGTGGGTTCGAGCTTGAGGATGCGCTCGTAGGCGCCGCGCGCCGCTTCGCTGACGACGCCATCGTTGGCGAGCATGTTCGCCTCGGCGAAGCCGGCCAGAAGCTTTACCGACTCGCCTTTGAGCTGCAGCGCCCGCGAATAGGCATCGACGGCATCGCGATAGCGTCCGAGCTTGAGATAGACGGGCGCCACGGCTTCCCAGCCCTCGCCTTCCTCCGGGTGCTCGCGCAGGCGCGCCTCGACCCGTGCCACGAGCTCGAGAATGCCCGCGTGCTCGGCTGCGACTTGGCTCTGGGCCGTGGCCGGGAAGGCCGGCATGCCCGGCGAGCCATGCACGAGGTAGAGAGCCATGGCCAAGAGCGGCACCACCCCCGCAGCGAGGATGGCGAGCCTGCCGTGCCAGCGCTCGCCCACTCCGCCCTGAGGGCGGCGCGGCCCGCTCGTGCCTGCCAGCAGGCGCCGCGAAATCTCGAGCTTACTGGCGGCGGCTTCCTCGGCCTCGATCAGCCCGCGCGCGCGCTCGGCCTCGAGCTCCTCGAGCTGGTCGCGATAAACGGCAAGGCTGCCCGAGCCCCGCTGATCGGCCTCGGCGGCCGAGCGGGCAAGGGGCGCCAGCACGGCCGCCAGCACCGCTGCCGTCATCAGCGCGAACAGGATCCACAGGAACATGCAGTCTACCAGGCCGCTCTAACACCCCTTGCAATAGGACTGGGGCTCGGGCGTGGCAAGGCAAGCAACGCCGGCTGGAAGATCTGTCGCGGGTGCGCGGCCCGCCAGGCCGACGGGATTCCAGCGGCATGCCCGCTTGGTGCCCAGGCGGGGTTTCCCCGGCTCGCCCAGAACCGTGGGGCCGCATGCCAGGCTGGCGCCTCGGCGAGCCCAAGCCCTAGGCCCGGTTCAATGCTCCAGGGGCGGGGCACACGCCCGCTGGCCTCGGCGCTTGCGTTTGGGCCCAGACTGTTTCGTGCGCTCAGGCCTCGACCGGGCTCCAGGTCCCATCGGGATTGCGGCAGGCCGTGCCACGCATGGTCTGCGGCCGTCCATCGATATAAACCTTGTGCACGTAGTCACGGCAGTCGAGCGCACCGCGCCGGTAGGGCTTCTCCGGGATGACCTCGCCGTAGCGGCCATTGTCGGGATTTTGCCAGCGCACGGCGCGCCCGGATTGCCCGCGCTCCCAGGCATCGTATTCGGCTTGCTGCGCCAGCTGGCGATCGCGCGCATCGAGGGAGCGGCCGATCTCGTTACCGACGATGCCACCGATCACGGCGCCGGCAAACGTGCTGGCGACGCGTCCGCCGCCCTTGCCGAATTGATTGCCAATCACGCCGCCGGCGACGGCCCCCACCAAAGTCCCGGTATCCTGCTTGGTTTCGCACCCCATGAGCACGAGCGCCGCCGCGCACACGAGCATCGCAGGTCGCATACTTACCTCCCCCGTCCCTTCCCTCCTCGCGGCCGTCAAGGCGCGTCTTGAGCGCCGCGAATCGCAGTTCGCACGGCAATGCGCGCCCCGATTGGGGCAGAAATACGGCTTCTACGCTGGTGGCGCCGCGAGCGTGACACGCAGCCCACGGCGCGCCTTTCTCAGCTGGCGAGCGGCAACGTCAGGCGCACGCTAAGCCCGCCGATCTCGGCCCGGCAGAGCTCGAGCCTGCCGCTGTAGGAGTGGGCCAGGTCCGCGACGATCGAATGGCCGAGGCCCGAGCCAGGCTTGGTTTCGTCCAGGCGGCGGCCGCGAATGATGGGGTCGCCCAGCTGCGCCTCGGTGAGCCCCGGTCCATCGTCTTCGACGCGGATCTCCAAGGCGGCAAGGGCGCCGTTGGCCGGGTCGCCCGCCACCGGCGCGACCGAGAGCATCACCTTCGAGCGCGCCCACTTGGAGGCATTGTCGAGCAGGTTCCCCAGCATCTCCTCGAGGTCCTGCCGCTCGCCCTGGAAACGCGTCCCCGCCGGACAATCCATGATGTAGGAGAGCTGACGATCCTGATAGATGCGTTCCAGCGCCCGGATCAGCGATTCCCCGACCGGACGCACCTCGGTCACCCGCCCGATCACGCCGATGCGTGCGGCCATCCGCGCCCGGTCGAGGTAGAGCGAGATCTGTGTGCCCATGATCTCCGCTTGCTCGGAGACCTTGCGCGCAAAAGAGCTTGAATCGTCGCGGGCCTCGTTGACGATGACGGCAAGCGGCGTTTTCAGGGCATGCGCCAGATTGCCGACGTGGGTGCGGGCGCGCTCGACGATGTCCTGGTTGGATTTCAAGAGCGCGTTGAGTTCCTGCTGCAGGGGCACGATCTCCTGCGGCAAGGCCGCGTCGAGCCTGCCGGCCTCCCCCGAGCGGATGGCGCTCAATCCCTTTTCTACCTGCTGCAGGGGAAGCAAACCAAACCGGATCTGGAACAAATTGACCGCGAGCAGGCCGATGCCGGCGAGTGCGAGCGCCAGGCCGAGCCGGGTGCGGAAGCTGAGCAAGCTATTTTCGACCTCTTCGAGGGCGGCCGCGACGGCAACCGAGTAGCGCTGTGCGGATTGCCCCTCGCCGAACACGTAGATCGTCTCGGCGACCCGCACGGTCTGCTCCAGCGGTCCGGCAAGCGTCGCCCAGCGCACCTCGCGATCGTTGGGTTCCACCTTGGCCTCGCTCGGCAGGGGAATGCGCTCATCGGCGAGCGAGCGCGACAGGAGCAGCTTGCCCGGCCGGCCATCGAGCGGTTTGATCTGCCAATACCAGCCCGAATGCGTGATCTCGAACAGCGGCTCGCCCACATCCTTCGGCGCGCCCGGTTCGCTGTCGCCGTGATCGATACTGTCGGAGAGGATGACGGTCAGCAACACCCCGATGCGGCGGTCGTAGCTGTTCTCGACCTCCTCGCGGTAAAGGGAATAGATAATCATGCCCGCGACGGGCAGGACCAGCAGCACCCAAGCCGCCGCCGTCGCAAACAGTCGGAACGCGAGGGAGTTAGTTCGCATCGCCCTCAGAGAGCCTGTATCCCAGGCCGCGAATGGTCTTGATCATATCGGGCGGGATCTTTTTGCGCAGCCGTCCAATGAAGACTTCGATGGTATTGGAGTCGCGGTCGAAATCCTGTTCGTAAAGATGCTCTACCAGCTCGGTGCGCGAGACGATGCGGTCGTTGTGATGCATCAGATAGGCCAGCAGGCGATATTCATGCGACGTGAGCTTGACCGGCTGGCCGTCGAGTGTGACGCGGGCGGTCTTGGTATCGAGGCGCAACGGCCCACATTCGATATCGCTCCTGGCGTGGCCCGAGGCACGACGGACCTGGGCGCGAATGCGCGCCAACAGCTCCTCCATGTGAAACGGCTTGGCCACGTAGTCGTCGGCGCCCGCGTCCATGCCGGCGACCTTGTCGCTCCAGCGATCCCGGGCGGTCAGAATGATCACCGGCATGTTGCGCCCGGCCCGTCGCCACTGCTCGAGCACGCTGATGCCGTCGATCTTCGGCAACCCGGTGTCGAGGATCACGACGTCGTAGGGCTCGGTCTCGCCGAGGAAAAACCCCTCCTCGCCGTCAAAGGCGGCATCGACGGCATAGCCGGCATCGGTCAGCGCCGCCACCAATTGGCGATTGAGATCACGGTCGTCTTCGAGGACCAGAACGCGCACGGTTGCCTGACCTTTTTTCTAATTTTCCCCGCCGATGTCCCCGCCGAGCTGCGACGCTCGCACGCGAAAGGCACCTCGTTTTCGGACGCACGTCGCAAAAAGACGAGCCTTGCTCCCACGACCCGTCGCCGTCCACCCACAGGGCCTCGCAAGAATATAAGGGGATTGGCGGCGGCGCCAGCGCTGCCGTGCCGGGGGCGAGGCTGGGTCTTGAAGTCGCTGCGGGGATCCCCCCTGTTTTGCCGCCTGTTGCGCGCAGCCCGCCCGGACGCGGCACCCGAGCCACCCCCGGGCGTGGCCGGCAGCCGGCCGCCACCCAGGGCCTCGCGGCGGCCACGTTCACGACCTGGGGTCCTCCCCGTTCCTTTTCCTTTTCCAGTCAGGCCGGCGTCCGCGCCAATCCCCTCGATAGCCGCGCCCAGGCGACCCGCAGGGCCGCGGGGCCCCGCGCCATGGTGTTGCCACATCGCTGCCCATGGTTGTTCGCTTTCGTGTGAATGAGCTCGCAGCCAGCCATGCGTCCCAGCCTCCTGTCCGTCGCCCGTGGCACCGCCGCCGGCATCGCCTTGACGGTTGCCTGCGCGGGCGCTGCCGTCGCTCAGCCCGATGACATTTGCGCGGCGGCAACGCTGCACGCCAAGGTCTCCAACGCCGAAGTCGGGGTATGGCTCGACCGGCAGACCCGCCACGACGGCATCGAGGTCGTGTGCCGCATCCGCACGGTGCAATTCACCCGCTTCCTTAACGTGCGCGCCCCTGAAAAGGACTGGTGGGACCGCAAGGCGAGGGAATGGAGCAGTATCAACTGCGCCAATCAGATGTGGCGGATCGCCATCGCGGACGGGTGGGTCATTCTCGCCAAGCTGACAACCGCGTCGGGCGAGCACGCCGATCTGATCGCCACCTGCAAATAGCCGGTCTTTTCCCCGCCCCATCCTTGCCGGCCCCAGGCGATCGGCGCCGGCGGCGCAGATGCAGCGCTCACTCACGCGTCAGCCACAGGCTTTTGATCGAGCGTGCGCCTTCGAGCGCGCATCGGCCGGGCGCTTCGGCGCGTATCTGCTGCAGCGCCAACAGCCGCGTCCACTCGGAGAGCCGACGCCGCCATGCTGACAGCTTCCACCCTCACGCGCCTCGCGGTCGGCCTCGTTTCCGTCGCCAATGCCAGCGCCGCGGTCTCGCTGCCCAAACCACCGGCCGCGGCAACAATCGGGGCGCAGGCGGTGGCAAGCGCCGCCCAGCCGCGCGCTGCCTTATCGAGGCTGCAACGTCCACCCCGCGTGCCGCGGCGCGAGCGGGCCGAGCATGAGTTTGCCGATGCGGCGGCAGCGGCGGGGGGGACGGCCTGAGAACGGCTCGACGCCATCGATCGCCTGGCGATCGCGACGGCCGTTGAGCACCACGCCCGCAGCCGCCGCTGCCAGCGGCATGGCAAGGCTCGGCCGATGTTGCGGCCGGCACCCGTGACGAGGACGACGCGGCCTGCGAGATCGTTGCCAGCGGTCATGGCGCGGCGGCCTCAAGCTTGCCGCACGGAGCGAGGCGCGGACTGCGTCCGTGGCACGCGCCGCGTGCGGGCGAACGCGCACTTGGTTGTGGATAACGGTGTGCCTGCAGCAACACCGCATACAGCATAACAGAGCTTGCCTGCAGCGGAATTCCGGCCGTTCGCAGAAGCACTTGTGGCCGGTTTGACACTGCCCTGGCAAGAAAGCCCGCCCGCGGACCTCGGCATATTGGCAAACCGCGGGATCGCGCGCTACGCATCTGTCGTGGCGGACCAGTTGAGCTCCTCTGGGGAGAAGGTCCGTTAGGGGCTGTGTTTGGTGCGGGGGCGTCCTATTCCGTGGCGTATCAGCGTAGTCATCCCCGGTCCTGGTCACCGCTCAGCACTCTGGCGGCGGAGCTGCTGGTCGGCTGCCAACAGGCTCCCGACATTGGGATGATCGGCCCCGGGTCGCGCCTTAGGCGCGGGCCACGTCCCTCCAGCATGATCCGCGCACGGCAACGCGCCAGTCCTTGCGCAAAGGGCATAAGCGCACGCAGGCGGCCGATGCCAGGCTTGGCGCGCGCGCACCGGCCTGCGAGCGCACGGCATCTCTCGCAGGTATCGACGCGGCATGCCGCCGCTGCCCACCGACGAGGGGCGTCTCGCAAGCCGACCACCGTCGAGCGCGGCCGCGCGCGCTGCAAAACTTCGACATCGTAGGGGGTCCAATGAAAGCACCACTGCTTGTCACGTCCGGCGCCTCGAGCATCCTGGTGGTGCTGGCGCTGTTGGCAATGATGCCTGCTTCCGTGCGAGCCGAGGGAGAAGACACGGGCGCCTACGTCAAGCGCACGCTGCGCTGCGACGGCTTTGAGGACAATCGCTGCTTTCGCTTCGCCGATCCGCGCCGGCGCGGCAAACCCTATTTGCAGCCGCACCTTTATCGGCAGCAGCCGCGCGCTCCCGACAACTACGACACGCGCTACGTCAACGACCGGCGCCCGCAAGGTCCAGACTACGTCGAGGACGGGCGTGATCATTCCGGGCGCGACCGGCCATGGCGCGACCGGGACTACCGCGACGGTGACTACCGTGACCGGGACTATCGCGAGCGGGATTACTATGATCGTCGTGACCGCTATGGGCGCTATGACCACCGCTTCGAGCGCCAGTGCCTGCACCTGGTGACGGCCAAGGGCACCGAAGCGCAGACCGAAAACGGCGCGCTCGTCTCGGCCAAGCGCGCCTGGCGCGCCTGGGTGCGCTCGGATTACGGCGAGCGCTATCAGGATCTCGAGGCCGCCAAGAACGGCGAGTACCGCTGCTGGCGTTCCTCGACCAACGAAAGCACGATTGGCAAGGTGGGCGAATTCCTGACCGGGCAATATCGCAAGCGCTGCCAGGTGTGGGCGGTGCCCTGCCTCGGCGAGCGCCACACGCTCGACGGCGACAAGGACGATCGCGAGTAACCACGTCGTCGCTGCGGCGGCGCTGGTGCGCGCGACTACTGAGGCTCGGGTTCGTACTATCAGTACCGAGCCAGACAGGGCCCCGGCTCCACCGAGCCGGGGTTCTTTGCTGCGCGCCACACCGTGGGACCTGATGGCGGCGCCTCGCCGCGCGGGGCGCCTCAGCGCAAGGCGCCGAGCTCGACGCGCCGGGCCCGCCAGAGGTGCGTGATCAAATCGAGCGCATTCTTCGCCTGCGCCTCGGACCAACCGCCGAGCCGGGCGTTGGCCAAAAACTTCTGCTCCAGCTCGGCGCGCGAGAGCGGCTCATTGGCGCCACCGCGCATGTGCGGCTGACGCTCTTCGAGGCTACTCCCAGCGGCGAGATGCGCCAGGACGTGGCCGGTGTAGGCAGCGGGATATGGGTTCGCCGGGTCGACGCGATAGCGAACCTTCTCACTTAGCGCGCGCACGCGCGGCTCCTTGATGTGCTCGTCGCTGAAGGCGGCAAGGTCGAGCCCGCCGTGCACCAGGGCATAGGCGATGCAATAAGGCGCGGCGAACTTGCCGGCGTAACCGTTGGCCGGAGACTGCTTGGCGGCGAGCGGCTCCCATAGCCGATGCACGGTGCCCTCACCCACGTCACAGACGATCTCGACGATGCTGTCGGCGGCGAGCCCGCGCTGATAGAGGCGCCGAGCGCAGTCGACGTAGGGCTGGATCATGGTGCCACAGGGATAGGGCTTGAAGGCCAGGTCGGCCGCGTGCCAGCGCACGGCAAAGCCGTCGAGCAGCGCACCCCAGTTGCCCTCGCGCGTGTGCGCAAACCCATTGAAGAGCCCGTGTACGCCCTCGAATACGCTGCCCGGTCCCATGAAACCGGCGCGCGCCAGGTAAGCGGCGCGGAGCCCCGATTGCGCGGCCCAGCCCGGATGCATGCGTTTGGTCCAGCTGCCATCGGCGAGATACTCGATGATGCCGCCAGCCATCGATCCGGCAATGCCCAGCGCGCTGGCGAGCCGGCCCGGATCGAGCCGCAGAGCCGCCCCGACGGCGGCGGCCGCCGCCATGGCACCAAATACGGCGGTTGGATGGAAACCCGCCTTGTGCACGGCCTTGGGGACGACGAGGCTGAGCCGGCAGATGGCCTCGATGCCCACGGCGATGCCGATCAGCGCGGCCTCCCCATCGAGGCCCTCGGCTTCGGCGGCCGCCAACACCGCGGGCACGATCACCGCACCGGCATGCACCGGCCCGCCTTCGAAGGTGTCATCGAAGTCCTCGCCGTGCGCCGCGGTACCATTGATGAAGGCCGCACCCGCCGCGCTCATGCCGACGGCGTGGCCGATGCTGGTGGCGGCGCCGGGCTCCGGCCACGCGGCGAGCGCCGCAGCGACGTAGGCGCTGTGGCGCGCGGCAACGCACAGGCCGACGACATCGATGAGCACGCGCTCTGCGACCTCGCGCACGGCCGGCGCCACGCCGGCGCCATCGAGGCTGGCGATGCGCTCGGCCAACCGCTGGGAGATGGAGGCTTGCTGATCGTTCACGTGACACCCGTTGCTCGTTCGCAAGAGCTGTCTTAGCCAACGACGGCGTCCGGCGCACGCCTGTCCTTAAAAAAAAAGCGCTCCGCCATTGCTGGGCGCGCGAGCCGGATCGGTCCTGACCCCCCGGGGATGCGGCCGCGCCCTGCCGGGGGAACAGCGCACGCCTGGCTCGCCTGAAAAATTCCCGGCGCCGTGGTGCGTTGCCGCGCGGCCCGCCGCGCCGCCGCTAGTTGTTGCGCAGTCGCACCCCGCTGAAGCCCGGGATGCGGTTGACGGCGATGATGACGCCGGCGGTCAGGATCAGCATGGTCAGGCCGAGCACGGCGATGGCACCGAGATCACCGCTCTCCTTCAAGTCGAAGATCAGCACCGACAGCACCTTGGTCTCGGAGGTGAAAAGGATCACGGCCGCCGACAACTCGCGGATCACGGCGACAAAAATGAAGCACCAGGTGGCAACGAGACTTGGCCCGAGCAGCGGCGCCGTCACGTCTTTCAGCGTGCGCAACCGCGAGGCCCCGAGAATGCGCCCGGCCTCCTCCAGCTCGGGCGATAGCGCCCGGAAGGCGGATTGCAGTTGTTGGTATGCCGCCGGCAATTCGATGGTGACATAGGCCAACAGCAGGATCCAGAGCGTGCCGTAGAGCACCACCGGCCCGCGCGTGTAGGCAAGAAACAGTCCCACCCCCAGAACGATGCCGGGAATGGCAATCGGGGCCGTGGCGAGGAAGGCGAGGATCCGGTGGCCGGTAATGGCGGCCCGCGCGGTCAGGTAGGCGATCACCAAGGCCAGCGCCGTGCCCGAGGTCGCCGCCATCAGGCCGAGCAAGAAGGTGTTGCGCATGGCGAGCTTGGTGGCCGAGAGCTCGAAGAACACGAACTGCACGTTGTGCAAGGTGGCGGTCTCGAAGCTGAGCGGCTGGGAGGCGATACGCGAGAAGGCGGCGTTGACGAGCGCACCGTAGGGCAGAAAGACTGGCAGGCAGAGCACCGCAAGGCAGAGCGCGAGCGCGGGCCAGCGCAGGGCGCCCAGGCGCACGGGCCGCGGCGGCCCGCTTTTGCCACCAACCACTACGTAGCCACGCCGGCCAAGCAGCGCCGCTTGACCGCGCAACAGGATCACCGTCATCAGCAAAAGCGGCAACGACGCAGCGGCGGCGAGCTCCGGCTTGGGCGGGTACTGGAACAGGCTCCAGATCTTTGTCGTCATGGTGTGAAATCCCGCCGGCAGCGCCAGGATCGCCGGCGAGCCGAACAAGGTCATGGCTTGCAGGAAGGCGACGAGCGCACCCGCCAACAAGGCGGGCAGCGCCAAGGGAATGGTAATTTTCTGCGCCGTGCGCCACGCGGACGCCCCGAGCATGGAAGAAGCGTCCTCGAGTTCGCCGGGCGTCCGGTCGAGCGCATTGGCGACGAGGACGAACACGTAAGGGAACGTGTAGCAGGATATCACGAAGATCAGGCCGCCCAGGCTGTAGATGTCGAACAGCTTGGCATCGGCGCTGGCACCGGTGACGCCGCGGTAGAGCTGATTGAGGAGGCCGCTGTTGGGGGCCGCAAGCAGCTCCCAGGCGATGGCGCCGAGGAAAGGAGGGGTGACGAACGAGGCCATGACCAGCAGGCGGATCGGCCGTCGCAATGGCATGTCGGTGCGCGCCACCAGCCAGCCCATCGGGGCAGCGACGGCACAGCAAATCGCGCTGACCGAGAGCGCGATTGTGAAGGTGGCGAGCAGCGGATCGAGGAAGGCAGGGTCGGTGAACAGCAGCTGAAAATTGGCAAGCGTCGGGTTGCGCGCCCGATCGCTGAATGCGAACACGACGAGCCAGGCGAGTGGCAGAATGATCAAGAGCGCCAGGATGGCGGCGAAGAGGGCCATCACGGCGCCCGAGAGATCGAGGCGGGCGCGTGCCCCGGGCAGCGCCGAGGCCGCAAGCGTGTCCGATGTCATGGCGCTAGGCGTACCCTTCCTCAGCATTCCCCGCGCAAAGCCGCGCGGGCAGTTTGTGGGCGATCCCGGCACCGGCGGCGCGGGGCCCGCCCGGGACCCTTGTTGTTGAGCCCCATTTGGCCTTGCAGAGGCCTGCCAGCGCAGGAGGAGGCGAGGGTGCCCGCAAGCGGCACCAGGGCCGCCAGTCCTGGCGCCTCAAACCTTGAAGTATTGCGTGTACTTGGCCTTAATCCGATCGGCCTCTTTTTCCACGGCAGCGGGATCATCCTTCATCAGCTTGATGTCCTGCAGGGGCTTGCGTCCCGCCTTGTCCTTGACCTGATCGTGGAAGGAGCGCAGGCCGCCCCAGTCGACCATCAACTGCTGGCACTCGAGGGAGAACATGAAGCTTTGCAGCAGGCGGGCCGCGTTGGGGTTGGGCGCATCTTTCATGACACCGGAGGGACCAATGATCAGCGGCGTGCCCTCGCTCGGATAGACGATCTCGACCGGCTCACCCTTTTCCTTGAGCTGGACCAGGTTGTACTCGTTGCCGTCCGCCATGATGGCGCGTTCGCCGAGCGCCAACTTCTTCGGCGGATCGGCCGAGGATTGCACCTGCATGACTTTCTGCTGGCTGAGCTTCTCGAAATAGGACCAGCCGATGTCTCGGGACATCTGGTAGGTCGCCGTCATGATGGTGCCGCTGTAGCCGGGATGCGCCTTGACGATCTTGCCCGACCATTTCGGCTCGAGCAGATCGGCGAAGCTCTTGGGGGCCTCATCCGGCTTGACGAGCTTGGTGTTGTAACCGATCACGCACAGCCAAACGCGCCAGCTGGCGAACAGGCCGTCCGGATCGACCTGCTCGGTCGGATAGTGGCTCGCCACATCTTCCGGCACGTAAGGGGCCAGGATGCCCTCGCGTTTCCAGACGATGAAATGGGCCGCATCCGAACTATTGACGACGTCGACGGCATGGATGTTGCTGGCGTATTCCTGGCCGATACGCTGAAAAATGCGCTCGCCCCCCGAGCGTTCGACGCGGACGGCAATGCCGGGATACTTCGCCTCGAAGGCCTTGGCGATGCGTTCGGCGACCGGCAGGTCGACCGCGGTGTACCAGACCGCCTTGCCTTCCTTCTTGGCGGCCTCGAGGAGCTGCGGCGTGATGCGCGAGGCGGGCACCGCAGCCCACCCCGCCTGCGCCAAGGAGGCCATGGCGAGCTGCGTGACGAGCCCCTGGGAGAATTGGCGACGGCTGATCGCGCTGGCCATGGGTCTTATCCTCTCGAAATCGGCTGCCTTTAAGTGATCAACGCGTGGCAGCGGTCGGCGGGCAAAAGCAGATTGACGCGTGCGCCTGGTACGAAGTCGGCCTCGGGCGCCGCCGTGATACGCAAGGGCACGCCCTCGGCGACCTCGACAATATAGTCACGCGTAGCACCGAGAAAGACGTTGCGCACGACGGTGCCCTGCAGCTGATTGGCGCCAGAAGCTCCGCTGGCGGCGGGCAACAAGCGGATATCGTGCTGGCGCACGGCGGCGGCGGCGGCCTTGCCCGCAACGAATAAGGCGTTGTGGCACTCGATGCTGGAGCCGGCGAAGGCAAGGCTCTTGGCGTCGAGAGCTTGGCCGCGAAGGATGTTGCTGCCGCCGAGGAAGCGCGCCACGAACTCCGAGCGCGGCTGCCGATAAATCTCTTGCGGTGAACCCAGTTGCTCGATTTGGCCGGCATTCATCACGGCGATGAGATCCGCCGTGGTCATGGCCTCGCTCTGGTCGTGGGTGACGTAGACCGTGGTGTAGTGATAGGTCTGGTGCAGCCGGCGCACCTCGAAGCGCATTTCTTCACGCAGGTTGGCGTCAAGGTTCGACAGGGGCTCATCGAGCAGCAGCATATCGGGCTCCACGATCAAGGCCCGGGCCAGCGAGACGCGCTGCTGCTGGCCGCCGGAGAGCTCGGCGGGGTAGCGTTCGGCCAAGGGCGCCAATTGTGTGGTCGCCAGGATCGCCGCCAGCTTTGCCGCGATGGTCGCCCGATCGAGCTTGCGCAGCTCCAGGCCATAGGCGACGTTCTCGGCGACCGTCATGTGCGGCCACAGGGCGTAGCTTTGAAAGACCATGGAGACGTTGCGCCGCTCGGGCGGCAGCACGCGGTTGGGCGCGGAGACGACGCGCTCGCCGATGACGATTTCCCCCGCCGTCGGCTCTGTGAAGCCTGCCAGCAGGCGCAGGATGGTGGTCTTGCCGCAGCCCGAGGGCCCCAACAGGCACACGAGCTGCCCGTGCTCGATCCTCAGCGAAACGTCATCGACCGCCGTCTGCCCGCCGAAGCGCTTGCTGAGACCGCGCAAAACAACCGATGGCACGCAACCTCCCTCTGGCGCGCTCGCCCCCCATTCCCGTCGGCGACAAACCAACGTTTTTGCGCCCGCGCGGCTCTGGCTTTAGCATTTCTCTCACCATTGCTATAGCACCCAGCGCAGCGATGCCAGGTCGCGCTTGCGCTTGGCGCCCGGGCTGGCTGGCCGCAGCGCCCGCTGCCGGTCCGCCGCTACATAACCTCTTCCGGGAAAAGGCCCGAGCGCACGCCATCGTGCGGGGTGGTCATCGCCCGGCGAGAAGGCAAGCCGCCCGACATCGGCCGAGGGCTGGCGCCACGCTGACCACGGTCGGATGCAACCGGAAGTTTCAACCGGAAGTTTCAACCTGAAGTTTCATGGGGCCCTTATCGGGCGCTCGGAATGCTTTTAGCGCGCGTTGGCCCCGGCGCATTGCGGCCAATTCTGTGCTAGCCAACGGGTTGGCCCCGGCGGACGGATCGCGGACACGGGCTCCAGGCGAGGAGGCAAGAGCGCCCATGGCGAAAAACATGATCGACCTCAAGGGTCGTGCAGCAGTGGTTACGGGGGGCGCCCAGGGTTTCGGCAAGGCGATCAGCGAGCGCTTTTTGCGCTCGGGCGCGCGCGTTGCGATCTGGGATCGCGACACGGCGCTGGCAGAAAAGACGGCCAAGGCGCTCGGCGCTGAGGTTCACGCGGTCGCCTGCGATGTCGCCGATCCGGCCTCCGTCGCCACCGCACTCAAGGCCACGCTCGAGGCGTTCGGCCGCGTCGACATCCTCATCAACAATGCGGGCATCGCCGGCGCCAACGCCAAGACCTGGGAGACCGACGTGGAGGAATGGCGCAAGGTGATGCGCGTCAATCTCGACGGACCGTTCATCTGCTCGCGCGCGGTGGTGCCCGGCATGATCCAGCAGAACTATGGGCGCATCGTCACGATCGCCTCGATCGCGGGCAAGGAAGGTAACCCGAATGCCGCCCATTATTCGGCCTCCAAGGCGGGTGTGATCGCTCTCACCAAGTCCTTGGGCAAGGAGCTCGCCGGCTACGATATCGCCGTCAACTGCGTCACGCCCGCCGCCGCCAAGACGGCGATTTTCGCTCAGATCACCCAGCAACACATCGACTTCATGTTGTCCAAGATCCCGCGCAACCGCTTCGTGCTGGTGGAAGAAGTGGCGTCCATGGTGGCCTGGATGGCGTCGGAGGAAAACTCCTTCACCACCGGCGCCGTATTCGACATTTCCGGCGGGCGCGCGACCTATTAGCGCGCCGCGCCGCAGTCTAGCGCCGGCGACCCGGGCGCCCGCCAGCGCCTGGACTGGCCGTTCTATTCGTCCAACCAGACGTTGATCAGATTTTGCCCGACGAAGTGGCTCGGGGGCAGATCCCAGCCTTTCACCTTCTTGTGGTTGACGACGATGCGTTGATACCACAGCAGCGGTATGTTGTAGGCCGCGGTCAGGGCGTAACGCTCGAAGTCGTGCACCACTTTCAGGCGCTGCTGGCGATCGACGACCTGCGACTGCAGTTTGAAGAGATCATCGAGCTTGGTGTCACCGTGCCGGGAGTAGGCGATGCCGGAGGTATGCTTGCTCAGAAGCGTGTTGAACTGGGCGGTGGGATCATCGGCAAAGTCGGAGATGTTCTGCACGACCGCATCGAAATCGCCGTTCTCCATGGCGGCAAACCATAGCTTGGTCTCGACAGGGGCGTGCTCCGTTTCGACGCCGATCCGACGCCACTGATCGACGGCATAAATTCCGGCGGGAATGAACGGCTGATCGATCGTTCGATTGACGAGCTTGACTTTCAGGTTCGGGTGACCGGCCTCCTGCAACAGGCGTCGCGCTTCGGCGCGCGATTTCTCGACGTCGCGCCAGAAACCCGGGATTTTTTCCAGTTCTTCGGGGGGCAAGGACCATTCGGCGCCAGGCCGAAAGGTGCCGCTTACCCCCTTGATCAGGGAAATCTTGCCGAGCGAGGTCGAGCCGCCCCAGCGGTCGATGGCAAGGCTCAGGGCTTGGCGCACTCTGATATCGTCGAAGGGCTTGTGCTCGGTATTGAAGGTCAGGAGGATGTTCGTCACCCACGGCCCTTCCTGCACCGTCACCTTGTCCTTCATGGCCTCGAGCAGCTGGTCGCGTTCCTGGGGTGTGCGACCCCGGAATTCCGCGTCGTACTGCCCACCGCGCAAGCCGGAGACCACGGTGTTGCTGCGCACGAAGATCGCCTTGTAGCCATCGAGATAGGGCCGGTCTTTGCGGAAATACTGCGCGAAGCGCGTGGCGGTCCAGTGCGAGCCTTTCTGGTACTCGACGAACTTGAAGGCGCCGGTGCCCATCACTTCGGTCTCGGGATAGCGCGGATTTTCGCTGAGCTTTTTGGCGCTATAGACGCAGTTGAAGGGCGAGGCGAAGTGCAGCGGCATCGACATATTCACCTGGCCCAGCTTGAAGACGACCGTGTAGGGATCGGGCGTCTCGATCGTTTTGATGTCCTGATGCTGGGCCTTGCGGGAGGACACCACCCCGGGCGCCGGGTTGATGATGCGCTCGTAGGTGGCCTTGATGTCCTGTGCCGTGAAGTCGGAACCGTCGTGGAACTTCACGCCTTTGCGCAGTTTGAAGGTATAGGTCAGCCCGTCGTCCGAAACCTCCCAGGAGTCCGCCAGATCGCCCTCGATCTTGATGTTGTCGTGCGGCCCCGTGAACATCAGCAAGGTCGAGTACTGCGGCGCCACCGGATGCACCATGGCGAAGGTCGTGGTGGCATGGCAGTCCGTGGTCGGCGGCTCGGCGACCACGGCGAAATTGAGAATGCCGCCGCGCTTTGGGCTCTGCGCCAGGGCGGCATTGCCCAGCAGCAGCAGGGCGCTCGCGCCCAACAGGGATGCGGCTCGAGTGAACGTCACGGGGTCCTCCTTTGTCCTTCTTTTTTCTGGCTCGCCGAGGCTACCATGCGCGCCGAGACGGGGACAATCACGCCCGGGGAGGACGAGGCCATGCACATCACCGCCATTCGGACCCATCACGTGCGCATCCCCTTCGACATGGGAGCGCCCAAGCAGGAATTCGCGGGGCTGCGCTTTCCCAGCATGGACCACCTTCTGGTCGAGGTGGAAACCGACGCCGGCATCACCGGTTGGGGAGAAGGGTTCGGCCACTCGATCATCCCCGCCACCAAGACGGCGCTTGAGAGCTATGTCGGCCCCTGGTTCATCGGCAAGCCCGCGACCGACATCGCCGCGCTGCATCGGGAGGCCGCGCAGGCCTTTCACATCTTCGGCCGCAACGGTCCCGTCGTTTATGCCCATTCCGGCGTCGACATCGCCTTGTGGGACATTGCCGGCAAGCGCGCCGGCCTGCCCTTGTGCGAGCTTCTAGGCGGTGCACGCCGCAGCCAGGTGCGCGCCTATGCCAGCCTGATGCGCTACGCCAATCCGGCGACCGTCGGCAGGGTCTGCGCCAGCATGATCGAGCGCGGCTTTACCCACATCAAGCTGCACGAGCACAGCGTCGAGGCGGTGCGGGCGGCGCGCGCAGCCGTCGGCCCAGGCATCGCCATCATGAACGACGTCAATTGCCCATGGAGCGTGGCGGAGGCGCTCGACATGGAGCTTGCTTTTCGCCCGCACGAGCTGTTCTGGCTGGAGGAGCCGGTATGGCCGCCCGAGGATCACGCCGGGCTGGCGCGAGTGCGTGCGCGTGCCGCCACCCAGATCGCGGCGGGGGAGAATGCCGCGGGCCTGCACGATTTCGTCGACATGTTCCAAAAAGGCTCAATCGATATTGCGCAGCCTAGCGTCACCAAGATCGGCGGCATCACCGAGATGCGCAAAATCGTGGCCGCGGCGGAGGCGCATTCGGTGCAGCTGATCCCCCACTGCGCCTACTTCGGGCCCGGCAACCTGGCCTCGATCCATGTGGTCGCCTCGCTGGCAACCGACACGCTGTTGGAAAACATCCATGCCAATCTCGAGGCAAGCCCCTACGGGGATGCCATGTTGGCCGCGAATGGCAAGGTCACCGTACCGACCGGGCCCGGCCTCGGCGTCGAGCCCGACATGGCGATCGTGGAGAAATACCGGCATGGGTCGGTCGGCGTCATCAACTAGCTGGGTGCCGGCGCGGCGGGTCTTTAGGCGCGGCCGCGCGGCTTGTGCAGCTGATAGGTGAGGTGGGACTTCACGGTTGACCACTCGGCGGCGATGATGCTGTAGACGCAGGTATCGCGCAGCGTGCCATTGCTGGCGAGCTGCTGGCTGCGCAAAATGCCGTCGAGCTTGGCGCCCAGACGCTCGATGCCGCGCCGGCTCTGATGATTGAAGAAGTGCGTGCGGAATTCGACGGCGATGCAGTCGAGCTTCTCGAAGGCATGCGTTAGCAGCAACAGCTTACAGCGCGTGTTGAAATCGGTGCGCTGCACCGCCTGGCGGTACCAGGTCGAGCCGATCTCGAGGCGTCGGTGCGCCGCTTCGACATTCATATAGGTCGTCATTCCGACGGCCTTGCCGCTGCTGCTGTCGATGGCGGCAAACGGCAGCATCGATCCGGTGGCCTGCAGCCGAAGTCGCCGCTCGATTTCAGCGGACATGCGCGCCGGTTCGGGAACGCTCGTGTACCAGAGCCGCCAGAGGTCGCCGTCCTCGACGGCCGCCATCAGATCCTGGCAATGCCCCGTCGCCAAGGGCTCTAGCCGGACGTGGCCGCTCTGCAAGGTGACGGGTTCGAGCCAAGCCATGGCGCGCTGACGCTTCGCTGCGGAAATACCAGGCGAGGGCCTAGCGTTCCCCGGCGGCGGTGAAGAACTTCTCGCCGTAGGCGAACCGGTTCGGCTTCAGGAAAAAGCCAAGAATTAACGCGCCGTTGGGCGCCGTCGCTTCATGCTGATTGCCGGCGGGCCGCCACACGAACTGTCCGGGCCCGCAGACGCCCTCGTGATCCTCCAGCGTGCCCTCCAGGACGTAGGTCTGTTCCAGTGCCGTGTGCTCATGCAACGGCACAACCGCCCCCGGCTGCAACCGGAACAGCGCCGTGGTGAGGCCGTCATCGTCCGCGTACAACACCTTGATTTCGATACCGGGAAACTTGGTTTTCTCCCAAGGCATGTTCGGCACGTCCAGGAAGCGCGAGGCGAGCTTCGGGTCGGTGTTGAGCTTGATGTCCTCGTGGACGATCTTGCGTTGTGCCGGCGTGGCCATGGGCTCCTCCATTCAAGCGTCTTGCCCCTAGAGTGCACGGCTCCCCATCCCGCCGCAAGCCGCTCGGCGTAGAACGTGCCACGCCGTTTCCTGCGTGCAGACGCGAGATGGCTTGCTTCGCCCCGCGGCGCACGGCTGCTAGTGTGCGCATCCCATCCGTTCAAACATCAAACAGCCGCCACAAACAGCCTTGCAGCAGCGGGGAACAACGTCAAGAGCGGCGCAGGCATTCCTCGGGAGGACTTGATGCACCGTCGACATTATCTTGCCCTGGCTTTGGCCATCTTCGCTGCCCCGGCGCACGCCCCCGCCTGGGCGCAGTCCTGGCCCGACCGCGCCGTCAGGCTGATCCTGCCCTACGCGCCGGGCGGCGCAACCGACGCCATTGGCCGTCCCTGGGCGGACAAGCTGGGCCAGGCCTTTGGTCAACCGTTCGTGGTCGAGAACCGCGGCGGTGCCAGCGGCATGATCGGCACGGAGGCGGCCGCCAAGGCGACGCCCGACGGCTACACTTTTCTGCTCACGCCCAATGCTCCGCTGGCGGTCTTGCCCAGCCTGCGCAAAACCCCCTACGATCCGCTGAAGAACTTCGAAGCGGTCGGCCGCGTCGGCGATATCATCAACGGCTTTGTCATCCACCCCTCCGTCGGGGTGAAGACCTTCCAGGAGATGGTCGACTACGCCAAAAAGAACCCCGGCAAGCTGACCTTCGCGTCCTCAGGCAGCGGCACCTCAACGCACTTGCGCCTGGAGATGTTGAAGCTCAAGGCAGGCATCGACATCCTGCACGTCCCCTACCGCGGCGGCGCCGATTCGCTCAACGACGTGCTGCCAGGCAACGTGCACATGATGAATGAGCCGGTTTCGCTGCCGCACGCCAAGGCCGGCAAGCTCATCTTGCTCAATATCAACGGCGGCGCGCGCCATCCCAACTTCCCCGAGGTGCCGACCTTGACCGAACTCGGCATCACCGGCGCGGACGTCCCGATCTGGTTTTCGGTGTTCGCACCGGCCGGCACGCCGAAGGACATTATTGCCAAGCTCAACGGCAAAATCGTCGAGATTGCCAAGAGCGAGGACATGCAGAGCAAAATGTTGGTGGTCAATGCCGTGGTGCCGTTGCAGACACCCGAGGAGATGGCGGCGCACCTGCTGCAGGATATCAAGGCCAACGCCGAGCTGATCCAAGCCGCCAACATCAAGCTGGACTAGCCGGCCGGTTTGAACGCCGGCCCTTTTGGGGCTTAACTCTGCCAGCGTGGCGTGCGCGGGAGCCCTCCCCCCGCGTGCCACCACGCACCGTTATAGCTGAGGAGGAGCAACTCATGCAGGCTTCTATCTGTACGGCTTGCGGCACCCAGTACCCGCCGAGCGAGCATCCGGCGGGGACCTGCGCCATTTGCCAAGACGAGCGCCAATTCGTGCCGGTCGGCGGGCAGGGCTGGACGACCTTGGAACGGCTCCGGATCAGTCACTTCAACGCCTATCGCGAACACGAGCCGCATCTCATCGGCATTGGCACGCAGCCGGTTTTCGCCATCGGTCAGCGCGCCCTGTTAATCCTCACGCCCGCAGGCAATGTGCTGTGGGACTGCATCTCCTTGCTGGATGCAGCCACCATCACCCTGGTGAAGGCGCTCGGTGGTCTCAAGGCAATCGCCATTTCCCACCCGCACTTCTACACGACCATGGCGGAGTGGGCGCAGGCCTTCGATGCCCCGGTCTATCTGCATGCCGCAGATCGCAAGTGGGTCATGCGGCCCCATGCACGCCTGCAATTCTGGGATGGTCCCACGCACGCGCTCGCGCCGGGCATCACGCTGATCCGCTGCGGCGGCCATTTCCCGGGCGGCAGCGCGTTGCACTGGGCCGATGGCGCCGGCGGGCGTGGCGCCCTGTTGAGCGCCGACATGGCGACGGTGAACATGGACCGCAAGTCCTTCACCTTCATGCGCAGCTACCCCAACATGATCCCGCTCTCGGCGGCGCAGGTGCAGGCGATTGCGGCGGCGGTTGAGCCCTTCCGCTTCGATCGGGTCTATAGCCACTTTTTCGACCGCGTGATCGAAGGCGGCGCCAAGGAGATCCTGGGCAACTCCGTGGCGCGCTACCTGGCGGCCCTGCAGGGCGCCTACGAGGCCGACTGAGCTGTTCGAGACCACCGGCCGCCGCAGGCGGGGCAGCTGCCAATGAGGGACCGGTCAGACCGTCGCCGGGCGTGGCTGCAGGGGCGGCAGCACGTCCTGCGGCAAGGGACAGTCATAGGGCGTGGCGGTCGTGCGCGCCGTGTGGTCGGCCTTGGCGCGCGTGATCAGGCTTGCATCCTGCAGGGCATCGACGGCCACGCCGGCCATCACCTTGGCGGCATGCACCATACCCTTTTTGGCCTGGCCAGATTTGCCCTGAGCGGTAATCTGCCAGGAATGTCCAGGCGTGCCAATCGCGTGCGTTGCAACGCGCGCCTGCACGGTCGGCACCACCCAGCTCACGTCTCCGACGTCGGTCGAACCGATCATGGCCGCACCCTTCGTACCGAAAGGCACAATGAAATCGCACAACGGATTGTCCGCACGTTGTGGCACTCCGGCACGCGCATAGGCCGAGGCGATGTCCTCAGGCGAGAGGCTCGCCTGGATGTCCGCGGCGTACTTGCGATCGGCGGCGTCGAACGGCGGGGGCCCCAACCGTTCGAACTGGGCCTGCATGGCCTGCTCGAGTGGCGCGTTGCCGAGCAAGTTGGAGACCGCACTCACGACCTTGAGGCTTGCTTCCGTCTCGGTCATCAGCGCCGCGCCATCCGCGATTTTTCGGACACGTGCGATCAGCGCGCGCATGCCGCGCAAATCGCGCGCGCGAATGGCGTACCTGACGGTGGCCTTTGCCTGCACCACGTTCGGGGCGACGCCGCCGGCATCGATCATGGCGTAATGAATGCGCGCATCGGATGGCATATGCTCGCGCATGTAGTTGACGCCAACGTTCATCAGCTCCACGGCATCGAGCGCGCTGCGCCCGAGGTGCGGTGCCGCGGCCGCGTGGGAGGCGCGCCCTTTGAAACTGAAATCGATGCGCGTGTTGGCAAGGCTGACCGCATCGTCCACCCGATTGATGGCGGCAGGATGCCAGGTGATGGCGATGTCGACGTCGTCGAAATGACCGGCGCGCACCATAAAGACCTTGGCCGCGCCACCTTCCTCGGCCGGGCAGCCGTAGTAACGCACCCGCCCCTTGATCCCCGCCGCGGCCAAATAATTCTTGACCGCCGTCGCCGCCAGCAGTGCCGCCGAGCCGAGCATGTTGTGCCCGCAGCCGTGGCCGTGGCCGCCCGGCACCAGCTCCTTCGGCTCGGCGATGCCGGCAACCTGTGACAGGCCGGGCAGCGCATCGTATTCCCCAAGGATCGCGATCACCGGGCCGCCGTCGCCCGCTTCACCCATGATGGCGGTCGGGATGCCGGCCAGGCTCTCGGTGATTTTGAAGCCTTCCAGTTCCAGCATCGCGCGATGCTCGGCAACGGAACGGAATTCGGTGTAGCAGATCTCCGGCATTTCCCAGACACGATCGGAAAGGGCCTCGTAGGCGTCCTTGCGCGCGTCGACGAGCTGCCAAATCTTTTCGCTGTTCTGCATCGAGCTTCTCCTGTTGCCGCGAACCTAAACTGGCTGGGCGCGCGGCAAAAGCACCTGAGCCGAGATTTTTTTCCCGCACCCAGAGACAGCTTGCCGCGGCATGCGGCCGTCGCGCGATCATGGGCCCGACCAGACCCGCGCCTCGGTCCAGCCCAGTTCGGCAAACTCGGCCGCGCGCAGCGGTGCCTCGTCGACGGAGAAGAACTCATCGAGCTGCGGCGGCTTCACCGAGGTTGCGCTCAACATGGCGTGGGCCTGTCCACGATGATGCACTTGGTGCTGGAACAGATGCAGCAGCAGGCGGTCGGTGCGCTCGACTTGTACCCGGTCCTGGCGGCGGACCCGGCTCAAGCCGTTGAGAGCCTCCTCGGTCAAGGCCTCGCAGAAGGTGAGCAGGCGGCGATCGACGCGCGTCTGCTCACTCGCCAGTTCGGCAAGGGTGGCGCAGGGCAATTGGTTGGCCCACGCGGCCGGGCCAAGGCTGCCTCCCTCCAGCGCATCCACGTAGAACCAGTCGATGATCAGAATGTGGTTAAGCGTTGCTTTCAGGGAGGGAAAGAAGCCGGAGCGCGGCGCCTCGAATTCGGCCTGCGAGAGCAGGGCGCAGGCCGCCTGCAGGCGGTGGTTGGCCCAGGCGTTGTTGTAAGCCATGGCGCGCATGGCGCCACTCAAACTGGCTGACATCGGGTTTCGACCTCCTGTGCTTTTCCTGCATTGCCGCACCGCGAGGGCGGCGGCAACGTGGCGCGCCGCCGGGGACGGCGGCAATGCCCAATGGCATGCACCTGTGACGAGGCGCGCAAGGAACCGCGACGCGCCCCTTACGCGCTTTCTTAATGGTTTGCGTATTGAGTGGGCAATCTCGTCATTCCGGTCTCGGTTGCCTATGCGTTCCTCAGCCAGTCCGCCCCGCTCGGCCACGTGGTCGCGATCGGCGGCTCCTCGGCCAGCATCCGCCTGACGCCGGCCGCAGCCGCAAGCACCGAGCCGGCGCGGATCACGATCGGCAACTTCCTCGGCATCGTGATGGACGCCTCGCGCGTGGTGGCGGTGATCACTCACGTCGACGGCAGCGACAAAGCCGCTGGCGAGCCGGCAACGGGGGGACCGCTGGCGAGGGCCGATCTGCTGGGCGAGATCCGCACGCACGCCGATGGCACGTTCGTCTTCCAGCGCGGCATCACGCGCTACCCCGTGATCGGCGAGGGTGCCCAGCTGCTGAGCGGCGATAGTCTGCGCATGGTGTTCGACACCTGCGGCGCAGCGGTAATCAAGATCGGCAAACTGCAGCAGGACGCCTCGATCGAGGCCACCGTCAAGGTCGATGACATGCTCGGCAAGCACTTCGCCCTGTTGGGCAGCACGGGCGTCGGCAAGTCGAGCGGCGTGGCGGTGCTGCTGCGTGCCATCCTCGAGGTTCGCCCGAACCTGCGCATCTTTCTGATCGATCCGCACAACGAATACGGCCATTCCTTCCGCGAGCGCGCCCAAATCCTCACGCCGAAGAACTCGAAGCTGCCGTTTTGGCTGTTCAACTTCGAAGAGACGGTTGACGTGTTCTTCCGCGGACGCCCGGGGCTCGAGGACGAGGTGGAAATCCTCGCCCAGTTGATCCCGCAGGCCAAAAACCAGTTCGCGGCGGCGCGCGGTGCCGAGAGCCAGACACTGCGCAAGGTCGATTCGAGCCAGACCGGCTACACCGTCGACACCCCCGTGCCCTACCGCCTGTCCGACCTCGTTAACCTGATCGATGAGCGCATGGGCAGGCTCGAGAACCGCTCCTCGACCTCGAAATTCAGCCGGCTGGTAGCCCGTATCGAAACGGTGCGCCAGGACCCGCGCTACGCATTCATGTTCGACAATGCCAACGTGGGCGGCGACACGATGGCCGAGGTCGTTGGCCAGCTGTTCCGCTTGCCCGCCAACGGCAAGCCGATGACCGTGATGCAACTGGCCGGCTTTCCCTCCGAGGTGGTGGGCTCCGTCGTCTCCGTGCTCGGGCGCATGGCCTTCGACTTCGGGCTGTGGAGCGACGGCGCGGTGCCGCTGTTGTTCGTCTGTGAGGAGGCGCACCGCTATGCGCCGGGGGACAAGAGCATCGGTTTCGGCCCCACGCGCAAGGCGATCTCGCGCATCGCCAAAGAGGGCCGCAAGTATGGGGTATTCCTCGGCATGGTCACACAACGGCCCGCCGAACTCGATGCAACCATCATCTCGCAATGCGACACCTTGTTCGTCATGCGCATGGCGAACGAGCGCGACCAGAACATCATCCGCGCGGCGGTCTCCGACGCGACCGCAAGCCTGCTTGCGTTCTTGCCCTCGCTCGGCACCCGCGAAGTGTTCACGTTCGGCGAGGGCGTGGCATTGCCGACCCGATTGCGCTTTAGCGAGCTGCCCGCGCACATGATCCCGCGCGGTGAATCGGAACTGAGCATCCGCGTCGATTCCAACCGCGGCGTCGATACGGCTTTCATTCACAGCGTCGTGGAACGCTGGCGCGGGGCAAGCATGGGCAACAAGCGCAAGCTCGGCGAGGCGACGCCCGAGCAACCCAAGACGCCGGGCGAATGGGGCGCCTTTGTCACCGAGGCCGAGCAGCCGTTGCTGGTCGCCGCCACGCGCCCGGTGCATGCGGCCACAAGCTTACGCGCCAACCTTCTGCGCAAGTAACGGTGCCCGCGCTGGCGATGCCGCCGCACGCAGCGCGGCGCCGAATGCCGCCCGGTCATTGCCCGCGCGCAATCGCAATCCCCGCCTCGGGCGGTCGCCAATCCGGCCCTGACCCCAATGCGGCCCGGCGTGCTATAAAAGCCGTCGCGGCGCGCGCCGTCTGGCGAGAAGGCGCGCCGATCCAGCAGGGGAGGCCCGAGATGCAACAAGAGGGATCCGGCGCGGCCGGCAGCGCCATGATGCGGGTCACCGACCCCGGCGAGGCGCGCAGGATCATCCGCTCTGGCGGCTATGCCGGCCACACCGCGGGCGTGGCGGCGAAGTTTGTGCAGGGCAACGTGTGCATCTTGCCCAAGGAGCTGGCCGGCGAATTTGCCGCGTTCTGCCAGCGCAACCCCAAGCCGTGTCCGGTGATCGGCATGGGTGCGCCCGGCGATCCCAGCCTGCCGGATCTGGGCGACATCGACATCCGCACCGACGTGCCGCGCTATCGCGTCTTCAAAGACGGCAAGCTGATCGAGGAACCCACCGATATTCGCCAGTATTGGCGCGCCGACCTCGTCACTTTCGTGCTCGGCTGCTCGTTCTCCTTCGAGCTGCCGATCCTGGAGGCGGGCATCCGCCTCAGCCATATCGAGCACAACACGACCGTGCCCATGTACCGCACGAACATCGACTGCGTGCCCGCCGGGCCTTTCCGGGGCAAGATGGTGGTCTCCATGCGCGCGTTCAGCCCGGCGGATGCCATTCGGGTCATCCAAATCACCTCGCGTTTTCCGGCAGTGCACGGTGCCCCCGTGCACATCGCGCTCCCCGAGGCGATCGGGGTCGGCGACGTCATGCGCCCGGACTTCGGCGATCCCCCGGCCATGCGGGCGGGCGAGCTGCCGCTGTTCTGGGGCTGCGGCGTAACTCCACAGGTCGCCATCGAGGCCGCCCGCCCCTCCCTTTGCATCACCCACAAGCCAGGGGCCATGCTGATCACCGACAAACGCAACAGCGCCCTGGCGGCGCTCTGACGTGACGCTGCCGGACAGCGCGCCAGGCGGCGGCTGGGCGTTGTGGCCGCCGCTGCCGGCGGCCGCTGCCTTTCTGGCGCTTTATGCGCTGCTTGCCGCACCGCGCCTGTTTCAGGACGGCGTCGACTTGGACTTCCTCGTCCTCTCGAGCCTGCTTGCCCTTGCGCTGGCCGTGCTCAGCGCCATCGACCTCAGGACCTACCGGCTGCCGGATCTATTGACCCTGCCGCTCGTGGCGCTCGGAGTGCTGGCAACCCCGCTGCTGCTGGGGGCCGCGCTGTGGTGGCAGGCCATCTCCGCCGCCCTTGGCTTTGCGCTCATGGCCGGCGTCGGCTTTGCCTATCGCCGGCTGCGCGGCCATGCGGGGCTGGGGCTCGGCGATGCAAAGCTGCTCGCCGCCGCGGGCGCGTGGCTGGGGGCCGAAGCCCTGCCGAGCGTGCTGATCTGGGCTTGCGGCTCGGCGATCCTCGCGCTCCTGCTGCAAGCCTGGCGCACGGGCGCGCTGTCGGCCCGCGCGCGCATACCCTTTGGTCCCTTTCTGGCCTTCGGCACCTGGCTCGTGTGGCTCCATGGGCCACTCTAGACCATGACACCTGCACGCCAGCGCGCTACCTTTCTCGCCAGAAATTAACTTGCCAGCCCTCGGCCGCGCGGCGCATTGTCAAAAAAAAACCTTTGGGTGTTTGGGGTTCTAGCTCATGCTGCTGGATATCAAGCTGCGGCAGCGGCACCGACTGGGCGTCTGCGGGCAAGCTGGTTTTACGCTGTTCGAGTTGCTGGTGGTGCTTGGCATTCTCGCCCTCCTTGCGACCTTCGCGGCGCCGCAGGTGCTGCGCTATCTCGGCAAGGCGAGAAGCGAGACCGCCAAGATCCAGATCAATGCCATCGCCAGCGCCGTCGAGCTCTACGCGCTCGACAACGGCGGCTACCCAGCCCAGCAGGTGGGACTGGGCGCGCTGATGCAGCCGCCACCCGGCGCCGTCCGCTGGGCGGGCCCCTACCTGAAAAAGGCCGAAGGCCTGATCGATCCCTGGGGGCGCCCCTACCAGTACCGCAACCCCGGTCGCAACGGCTCCTTCGAAATCTTTACGCTGGGGCGCGACAACACTCCAGGCGGCGCGGGCGAGGATCAAGACGTCAGCAACTGACGTCGCGGCGGTGCGCGCCACGCCGGCAGGCAGCGAGCCCGCGCTGGGCTCGCTCGCCAAACGGCTCTAACGCCGGGCTTGGCTAACTCGAGTTGCGCAGGCGCAGCTCGGTGGTGATGACGCGGTTGATCATGCCGCCGGCGCGGTGGCGCCGGATCGTGAGCTCAACAAGATCGGGAAGGGCATCGGTGCGTTTCCACTGCCCTTGCCAGCTCGCGGCTTGCCGCAGCTCATGGCGTCCGAAATAGCGAAATTCGGCACTGACGACGTCGTCCGCCAGTACCTGCTCCTCGCTGTCGGGGGGGCTCGTTCCCTCGCGCACGGGCCCCAAATAGGGGGCGACCTGCACCACCAGCGAGCTGGTTGCCCCGCCGGCGTTGGGCCGCTGTTCGATGCTATAGCGGTAAAGTCCGCCGCCTGCCGGGCCGTTGCGCGACGGCGCCACGAAGCGCAGGCTGTCCTTGCCACCGCCAAAAACGATATTGACGAGGCCGGATTTGGCCGGCTCGAACAGCGGCATTGCTTCGGCCAAGCGCGTCTCGAGAAAATCCAGGCCCAGGTCGCGGCCTGCATCCCGGTCGAGGACGGCGGTTGCGGTCCAGACCTGGCGCGCGAGGCGAAAGGCGCCGGGCAGGAAGGCCAGGATCAGGGCCAGGATCACCAGCGAAACGAGGATCTCCATCAGCGAGAAGCCCGCCTCGGCGGATCTGACGGGGTTGGAGGCGACCGCTTTCATTGTGGCAATGCCACCTTCAGGGTCTTGAGCTGCAGTGAGCGCTGGCGCCGTGTCACCTCGTCGCGCCAGCTCACCTCGACCGCCACCCAATAGCCGGTCGGGTGCGTTTTGGCACGGCTCTCGCTTTCAGCTTCCGCGTTCTGCCGGCGCACATCGACCACCCAGTCGTAGCCGTTGTCGTTGCCGGATTGCTGGCCTTCACTCAACGGGGCTTCGACGCCGGTTGCGGCCAGGTGCGCCTGCGCGACATGCAGGGCGGCGAGCTCGCCCTGCGAGGCGCTGACCCCGCGCCAGCCGAGCGATAGCCCTTGCTGGATCAGCACATAGCAGGCCACGAAAATGATCAAGGCGACGATGGTCTCCATCAGGGTGAAGCCGGCGTCGCGCTCGCCGCTGCAGCAGCGCTGGGCCATGTTACTCAACGCGCACATCGCCGGTCAGCCAATTGACGCTCACGGTGGCTCGCCGGCCCCCGTCGCGCAACACGACCTTGCCCCCGCTGGCGCTGCCGTCGGCGAAAAAGCGCACGCGCACCACGCTGGTGGCGAGCTGCTCGGCGGCGGGCACTTCCACGTCGACGATCATGCGCGGCGATAGCGCGCGTCGCACCTCGGAGCCATCGAGCCACATGCGCCGGTTGCCGACATCGAGGATGACGGCCTGATCGATGTTGCGCGCCTGCGCCGTCGCCCGCGCGTCGCGCAGCTGGCCGGCGATCTCATAGGCCGTGGCGCGCAGCTGATGCCCGGCGCGCGTGCCTTCGAAGTAGGGGAACGCCACGGCCACGCCGAGTGCCATGATGCCAAGCGCCACGATCAGCTCGATCAGGGTGAATCCCGCATCATGCCGCGGCTGCGCTTGGCCAGGAGACCTCGTCATTGCAGGGCCAATTCGTTGACGCTGACGATGGCACCGATCACCGACAGGATGAGGCCGCCGACGACGACGCCGATCACCATCGTGAGGATCGGCGTCAGCAAGCTGGTGACGCGATCGAGCTGGCGTTGCAGCGCCGCCTCGTAGATATCGGCGACGCGGCCGAGCATGGTATCGAGCTGTCCCGACTGCTCGCCAACGCCGATCAGACGCAGCGACAGTTCCGGAAAAAGCCCAGATTTGCCGAGCGAGCCAACCAGCCCCCCGCCTTCACGCATTTCGCTGGCGCAGGCGTGCACCGCACCGGACATGGCGCGGTTGCGCAGGGCGTCGGCGGCAACGCCAAGGGCGCGCAGCATCGGCACCCCGCTCTTGATCATGGTTCCAAGCGTGCGCGCGAACACGGCGGTCTGGCCATTCTCGACCAGCCCGGAAATCAGCGGCAGGCGCAGCATCATGCGGTCGCGCCTGAGCCGCCAGGCCTCTTGCCGGAAGAGCCCGATCAGCGCGGTAAGCGCCAAGGCGCCGGCGACGAGCGTGACAAACCAATGCTCAGACAGGAAGTCCTGGAAAGCGATCAGGCTGCCAATCAGGGCCGGCGGCTCCTTGCCCGCCTCCTTGAACATGGGGGCAATGGTGGGAATGAGGATGGCGAGGACGATCACGAGGGCCGCGCCGGCGGCCAGCAACAGCGTGGCCGGATAGACCAGCGCGGAGACGATGCGGGCGCGAAACTCCATGGAACGATCGAGCAGATGCGCCAGATCTTCCAGCGCCGGGCCGAGCGTACCGCTGGCTTCCCCGGCGTGCACGATGCGCCAATAGAATTCGGGAAACGCACCCTGCTGGGCACTCAAGGCTTCCGAGAGCGCAGCTCCGTCGAGCACGCGGGCGAGCACGGCGGCGACCACCTGGCGCGTGCGCGCCGAGATCAGCGGCTGCAGCACGACAATGCGAAGCGCCTGGTCGATCGGCAGCTCGGCCTTGACGAGCGTGGCAAGCTCGCGCGTCAAAAGCGCGATATTTTGCTGTGACAACCGGCGCGCGGCGAATAAGTCCCGCTGCCACCAGGGCAGCGATGGAGCTTTGCCGCCGCCTTCCACGAGCTCGAGCGCGTAGCGACCCTGTCGCACCAGGGCCTCGAGCGCGGCTTCGCGCGTTTCCGATTCGATTTCGCCGTCGAGCCGCCCGCCCTTGGCATCGTAGGCCTTGTAGGAATAGCGCGGCATCAGTTCATCCGTGTTACGCGCAGAACCTCATCGATGGTGGTCTCCCCGCGCAGGGCCTTGGCCAAGCCGTCGTCGAACATGCTGACCATGCCGGCCTCGAGCGCGGCCTGCTGGATCGCCGCCTCGCTACCGCTTTCCAGGATCTGCCGGCGCACCGGATCGGTTACGACCAGGAGCTCGCTGATGGTGGTGCGGCCGAGATAGCCGGTGTTGCGGCACACCTTGCAGCCGGTCTTGTGGCGCAGGCCGCGCCCGTCTTTTGGCAGTGCCCGCGTCACACCGTCGGGCTGGTGGCGCAGTCTCTCGAGCAGCAGCTCCGAATCCGGCACGGGTGCCGCGCACGCCTGGCATAGCCGCCGCACCAGCCGCTGCGCGAGCACGCCGGTCAGCGTCGAGGACAGCAGATAATCGGCCACGCCCATGTCGAGCAGGCGCGTGACGGTGGCCGAAGCGCTGTTGGTGTGCACGGTCGAGAGCACCAGATGCCCCGTCAGCGAGGCCTGGATCGACATTTGTGCCGTCTCCAGGTCGCGTATCTCGCCGACCATGATGATGTCGGGGTCCTGCCGCAAGATCGAGCGCAGCGCGTGCGCAAAGCTAAGGCCGATCTTGGGCTGCACCTGGATCTGATTGACGCCCACGAGCTGATACTCGATCGGGTCCTCGACCGTGAAGGTCTTGCTCTCGGAAGTGTTGAGTGCATTCAAGGCGGTGTAGAGCGTGGTCGTCTTGCCACTGCCGGTCGGGCCCGTAACCAGGATGATGCCGTTCGGCTGGTTGAGCAGCTTGGCAAAGGCCTCGTGCGCAGGCCCGGCAAATCCCAGCGACTGGAAATCAAGCTGCACGCTGGAGCGGTCGAGGATGCGCAATACCACGCTCTCCCCGCACAGGGTGGGCATGGTCGAAACGCGCAAGTCGATCTCGCGCCCGTGCACCGTGGTCTTGATGCGGCCGTCCTGCGGCAGGCGCCGCTCGGCGATATTGAGCTGCGCCATGATCTTGATGCGCGAGGTAACCGCAGCGCGCACCGACAGGGGCAGGGTTTCGACGGTATGCAGCATGCCGTCGAGCCGATAGCGCACGCGCAAGGAGTCCTCGCGCGGTTCCACGTGGATATCGGAGGCCTGCATATCGACGGCGCGCGTGATGAGGTCGTGGGCGAGCCGGATAATCGGCGCTTCGCTGGCCAGATCCTCCAGCCGGCGCACATCCTCGTCGCTCGCCTGGCCCGTGGTCGGCTCCTGTTCCGGGCCCAGGGCGCCGGCGCGCCCGTAGATTTCCTGAATGGCGCGCTCGACGACGCTGGCGGCCATCAGGCGCGCTTCGACGGGCCGGCCGAGCAGAAACCCAATCGCCGCGATCGGATCGGTATTAAACGGATCGGCGGTGGCAACCACAATGGTTTCGCCGTCCTCGGCGAGCGGCAGCAGGCGGTTGCTGGCGAGGAAGCTGAGCTCGAGGTGCTCGGCCAACAGGGGAACCTGCGGCAAATCCTTGGCTTCGGCGAGCGGCATGCCGAGGAACTCCGCCAGCAGGCGCGCCATCTCGACGTCGGGGAGCAAGCCGAGCCGGGTTAGCACCAAATCGAAGCGCTCGCCCGACTGTTTTTGCGCTCGCTGGGCGCGGTGCACGGCCAATTCATCGAGCGCGTTGCGCTCGAGCAGGAAGGCCGCCAAGGCGGTGACGAACTCCTCGCTGCGCGGGTCGGAGGCACCCGCGTGCGCTGCGGCCGATTGTTGGGTCATGGCTCCCCCCGCGCTACAATTACACCTGGGAAAAATACTACGAATTCCAGTATATTGGAACGCGGTCGAGAGGCCGCGCCGGCCGTGAGCTCGGCGCAGGCGCGCAACCGGCGTGCCAGGGGGTTAAGCGTAGATGGCAACGATTGCACAAGCCATAGAAACAACGGGCGGCGGCGTCATCCAATTTCTGAAGTGGTGGCGCGACGAGCTTGCCGGCCTGCTGCCGCAACGGGCGCAGGGACGCTCGGCCGCCAGCATCCTCGTGGCCATCACCCCCGAGGGGGGCTACCGCGTGTTCGAAGGCACGGGGGCCAAGCTGCGCCCGGTGCGGGCCGGCCTGGAGCTTTCTGCGCTCGATGCCGTCGGGGCCGCGGCGGACCTCGCCCGGTCCAACCCGGGCGCGCTAATCGGCATCCGGGTGCCGCTCGCCAGCTGCTTTGTGCGCAGCCTCGAGCTGCCGCGCAGTGCCCAAGACGACGCCAGCCGGATCTTGGATCTCGACCTGGAAAGGGCCACCCCGTTCAAGCTCAAGGACGTCTATTGCGCCACGCTGGTGGAGAACAAGGACGACCGCAGCCCCCAGGTGCGGGTGCGCCACCTGATGATCAAGCGCCAGTCGGTCGAGCCCGTCCTGTCGGAGCTCAACGCCTCCGGAGCCAGCGTCGACTTCATCGACTGCTGGGACGACAGCACCGGCCAGGCCCTGCCCGTCGACTTCCTCGCCTCCCAGCAGCAGCAGATAACGGCTGCACGGCATGGGCTCTCCTTCACGACCCTGCTGCTGGCCCTGCTGGCGCTGCTCGGTGTGTCCGCACTTGTGCTCGCCAACGCCAGATATCAGACGGCGCTGCAAACCGTGGAGGCTCAGGTTGCACAGGCCCGCGCGCAGGCCACCAATGTTCGCCGTGCGCTCGATACCTCCGAGGCGGCGCTGACCGAGATCGATCAGCTGCAGCGCCTGAAGCTCGCCACCATCCCGACGGTGGAGCTCATCGATGCCCTGACCAAGCTCATGCCCAACTCCGTATGGCTGACCGATTTGCGCCTGGAGAACGGGGCGCTTGACATCACCGGGCTCGCCAAGTCCAGCGCCGCCCTGCTGCCGCTCTTCGAGCACTCGCCGTTTTTTGCCGATGCGGCCATGGCCTCGGGCGTCAACTTCGACCCGCAGGAAAACAAGGAGCGCTTCAGCCTGCGCGTCAAGGTGCGTCAAGCCGGCGGCGAGCCGGCTGCCGCCGAAAAGGAGGAGAAGAAGTGATGCGGGCGCTGGCACGACCCATTCGACAGCTCGCCGCCGTCCTGCTGCTGCTGCTGGCGGCGGCGCTGGTCTGGTTCCTCGGCGTGGTGCCGCTCAGCGCGCACTTCGACCGCATGCGGGAGGAAATCGAGACCGCGCGCTCCACGCTGGGCCGTTTTAGCGCGGTCGCGGCCCTGCAGGATCGCGTGGCGGAAACCCAACGCGCGGGCCGCGCGGCAACCAGCAGCGCCGCCTATTTGAAGGGTGAAGGCGACCAGATCAAGAGCGCCAACCTGCAGACGCTGCTGTCGAACATTGCCGGGGAAAACGGGGTTCGGCTCAGCAGCACGCGCGCGCTCACCCCCCTCGAGCGCAACGACCTGCGCCTGATCGGCGTCCGCGTACAGTTCACCGCCCACATCGAGCAGTTGCGCGAGATCCTCTATGCGGTGGAGTCAAAGCAGCCGTTCCTGTTCGTGGACGGCCTGCAGGTGCACACCGTCTCGGCCATGGCACACGATCCCGAGCACGCCGGCATTTTGGACGTTCGTCTCGATGTCTACGGCGCGGCGCCGCGCAAGAGGGCATGAGACATGGCACGCGCGCAAAAAGGCGGTTCGGCCCGGCCGTTGCTGATCACGGCGCTCCTGGGCGGCGTCGCCGTGCTGTCGCTGATCAACTGGCACCTCTACTCCACCGCGGTCGACATCTCGCCGCTCAGCCCGCAAACGCGCCAGGTCGATGCCAAGGAGGCAAGGGATCACGAGCTTGCCACGCCGCTGGACGACAAGCCTCAGATCGTGTTCGAGGCGATGGTGCAGCGTCCGCTGTTCCATGCCGATCGCAAGCCCATCGAACGCACCAAGGAGGTGGTCGAGGGGCCTGCCCCGACGGCCCTGAATACGGGCATGCAGCTCGTCGGCATCGTCAGGTCCGCCGGCGCGCCGGGACGGGCGCTTATTCGCTTCGCCGGCGAGCCGATCGGCAAGTGGGTGCCGGAAGGGGAGACCGTCAACGGTTGGCATCTGGCGAGCGTGAAGACCTCGAGCGTGGTCCTCGAGGGCAACGGGCAGACCCACGAATTGCAGCTGCCGTTGCCCGCGCGCTCGCCGGGCGGCGAGGGCGGCGAGCGCCCAAACGAGCCGCCCAAGCGCAAGACGCGTTGAGCCCTGCGCGCCCTTTCCACCCAGCAAGTTCACTCGCGCCCGGCCAGCTCTTTGAGGAGGGCGCGGCGCTGTTGGGGATCGGTGGCATGGTCGGAGGCACCGGCCAAGTGCGCCTGCGCGTCGAGGATGAAGGTCTTGA
>Ga0075434_100000132_pt1 | contig 44951 bp, 46 predicted proteins | sample RhiMethybrSRZTD3_FD_75298 | JGI IMG/M metagenome (GOLD analysis project Ga0075434, IMG submission 75298) | Populus rhizosphere microbial communities from Tennessee, USA - Rhizosphere MetaG P. TD hybrid SRZTD3 | ecosystem: Host-associated > Plants > Roots > Rhizosphere > Soil | place: USA...
AAGCAGATCCTGCTCAACCTGCTGTCGAACGCGGTGAAGTTCACTCCCGACGGCGGGCGGGTGGACGTCAGCGCCCGGCTGGATACGACGATGGTGGAGATCGCGGTGCGCGACACCGGCGTGGGCATCGCGCCCGAGGATCAGGGAGCGCTGTTCGAGGAGTTCCGCCAGGTCGGGCGGGACGTGATGCGCAAGGCGGAGGGCACAGGCCTCGGGCTCGCGCTCGCCAAGAAATTCGTCGAGCTGCACGGCGGCGCGATCCGCGTGCAGAGCGCGCCCGGCAGCGGCTCGACCTTTACGGTCTCGCTGCCGGTGCGGCGGTAGCTAGGGCCGTACGCCGATCTGGCGGGCGATGGAGTCGGCGTCGAGGTCGTCGGCGTCGAGGCCCAGCGTCTCCTCGTCCCAGTCCTCGGCCTCGAAATCGCCGTCGTCGATGTCCAGCTCGTCTTCCAGCAGCTCGTCGGGCAGCATGCTTCCTCCCGTGGTTTGACGGGGGGATTTTGCTCAGGCGACTGTTACGCGGAAGGGACCGCGGGAGCGGTCCGGCCTGACTACGCGCAGCCCAGCACGCGCTCGCGGGCGTGAACCAGTGCCGTCACGGCCTCATTGACCGGCGCCTCGGCGCCGAGCTCTTTCGCCACGCGCGGGATCGAGCCGTTGATCACGTCGATCTCGGTCTTCCGCTTGGCCAGGAGGTCCAACAGCACCGAGGGACGCGCATTGGGGATTTTCGAGCCGAAGTCGCGCACATAGGCGACGGGATCGCTGAATCCCAGCTTGATGCCCTTGCGCCGCGCGATAGCAAAGCCTTCCTCGGCACAGCTGGCGGAGACGCGAGCGAGGTCCGGATCGGCCATCACTTCGCCGACGGTGCGGCCGGTGATGCCGCAGGGGCCGGAGTAGGCGCAATTGCACAGCAGCTTCTCCCAGATGAGCTGGTCGATGTCGTCGAACACCTTGACCTTGAAGCCGGCGCCCTTCCAGACCCCTTCCACCTTCTTCAGGCGCGGCGTGATGGGACCGCCGAACTCGCCCAGGCGCACGAGCTCCATGCCGTTGTGGTGCGCGTGCCCCGGCCCTTTCATCGAGGCGCCGAAGCCGCCGACCACGCCGACCATGACACGCTCGCGCCCCAGCACCGAGGCAGCGGTGTCAGGCCCGCCGAGGCCGTTCTGGATCGATAGCACCGGCGTATCAGGCTTGAGCAGCGGCTTGAGCGAGGAAGCTGCCGTGGCGACCTGCATCGCCTTGGTGGCGAGGATGACCAGGTCGCATTGGCCGGCGTCGGCGGCGCGGGTCGTCGCGTTCAGCCTGACCGTGCGATCGCCCGAGGCGCCCTCGACGCGCAGGCCCCTGGTGCGCATCGCCTCGACGTGCTCGCGCCAGGTGTCGATCGCCCAGACTTCGTGGCCGGCGGAGGCGAGGAGGCCGGCGTACACCGACCCCATGGCGCCCGCGCCGACGATGGCAATCTTCAGTTCACGACCTCGAAGAGGCCCGCGGCGCCCATGCCGCCGCCGATGCACATCGTGGTCACCACATATTTCGCCTTGCGGCGGCGGCCCTCGATCAGGGCGTGGCCGACCAGGCGCGCGCCCGACATGCCGTAGGGATGGCCGACGGCGATCGCGCCGCCGTTGACGTTGAGGCGGTCGTTGGGGATGCCGATGCGGTCGCGGCAGTAGATCACCTGCACCGCGAACGCTTCGTTCAGCTCCCACAGATCGATGTCAGAGACCTTCTTGCGCGCCTGCTCGAGAAGCTTCGGCACGGCGAAGACCGGCCCGATGCCCATCTCGCGCGGGTCGCAGCCGGCGACCGCGAAGCCGCGGAAGATGCCGAGCGGCTTGAGGCCGCGCTTCGCGGCTTCCTTGGCGCTCATCACCACCGCGGCAGAGGCGCCGTCGGAGAACTGGCTCGCGTTGCCCGCGGCGATGCACCCGCCCTCGATCGCGGGCTTGATCTGCGACACGCCCTCGTAGGTGGTGTCGGGCCGGATGCCCTCGTCCTCGGACGCCGTGACCTCCTTCATCGTCTCGGTGCCGGTGTTCTTGTCGACCACCTTCATCTTGGTGGTGATCGGCACGATCTCGTCCTTGAACCTGCCCTCGGCGCGCGCCTTGGCGGCGCGGCTCTGGCTCTGCACGCCGAAGCGGTCCTGGTCCTCGCGCGTGATGTCGTACTTGCGCGCGACGTACTCGGCGGTCTGCAGCATCGGCCAGTAGATCTCCGAGTGGTGGCGGTGCAGCCACTCGTCCTGGAAGTGGTGCTTGTTCATCTCGTTCTGGACGAGCGAGATCGACTCCACGCCGCCCGCGACGTAGACGTCGCCTTCGCCCGCCATGACGCGCTGGCTCGCGAGCGCGATGGTCTGCAGGCCCGAGGAGCAGAAGCGGTTCACCGTCATGCCGGGCACCGTGTTGGGGCAGCCGGCGCGCACCGCGATCTGGCGCGCGATGTTCCAGCCGGTCGCGCCCTCGGGGTTGGCGCAGCCGATGATCACGTCGTCGACCTCGTCGGCGTCGACCCTGGCGCGCTCTAGCGCCGCGTGCACCACGTGGCCGCCCATCTTGGCGCCGTGCGTCATGTTGAGCGCGCCGCGCCAGCTCTTGCAGAGGGGCGTGCGCGCGGTGGAGACGATCACTGCCTCATCCATTGAACCTCCTGCCTTCCTTGGCGAGTTTGACGAGCAGCGGCGCGGGCTTCCACACCGCGCCCTGGTATCCCTTCTGGAACTTTTCGATCGAGGCCAGCACCTTGTCCAGGCCCACGGTGTCGGCGTAGAACATCGGCCCGCCGCGGTAGGGCGGGAAGCCGTAGCCGGTGAGGTAGACCATGTCGATGTCGGAGGCGCGCAGCGCGATGCCTTCCTCGAGGATCTTCGCGCCCTCGTTCACGAGCGCGTAGACAAGGCGCTCGACGATCTCGTCGTCGGAGATCTGGCGCGTCTTGATCCCATTGGCTTTCCGGTAGTCGGCGATGAGCTTGTCGATCTCCGGGTCCGGGATGGGTTTGCGGTTGCCGGGTTCGTACAGGTACCAGCCCTTCCCGGTCTTCTGCCCGAAGCGGCCGAGCTCGGCCACCTTGTCGCCGATCTTCGAGTAGACGAAGTCGGGGCGCTCCTTGTAGCGGCGCTTGCGGATTTCCCAGCCGATGTCGAGCCCGGCCATGTCGCCCATCTGGAAGGGACCCATCGCCAGGCCCCACTTCTGCGCCGCCGCGTCGACCTGCTGCGGCGTGCAGCCCTCGTCGAGCAGGAACAGGCTCTGCTGGCCGTACTTCTCGATCATGCGGTTGCCGATGAAGCCGTCGCAGACGCCCGAGACCACCGGCACCTTGCGCAGCGTCTTGCCCAGCTTCATGGTCGTGGCGAGCACGTCCTTTCCGGTCCGCTTGCCGCGCACGACCTCCAGAAGCCGCATCACGTTCGCCGGCGAGAAGAAGTGCGTGCCGATCACGTCCTGCGGGCGCTTCGTCGCCGCGGCGATCTGGTCGACGTCGAGCGTCGAGGTGTTGGTGGCGAGGATCGCGCCTGGCCTGGCGATGGCGTCGAGCTTGCGGAAGGTGTCCTGCTTCACGTCCATGCGCTCGAAGACGGCCTCGACGACGATGTCGGCGCTCTTCGTCTCGGCGAGGTCGGTCTTCGGCGTGATGAGCGACATGCGCTTGTCCATGTCCTCCTGCTTGAGGCGCCCCTTCGCGACCGTCGCCGCGTAGTTCTTGCGGATCGTCTCGAGGCCCTTCCTGACGGCGGCGTCGCTGACGTCGATCAGCGTCACCGGGATGCCGGCGTTGGCGAAGTTCATGGCGATGCCGCCGCCCATGGTGCCCGCGCCGATCACCGCGGCCTGCTTGATCGGGCGCACCGGCGTGTCCTCGGGCACGTCCGGGATCTTGGCTGTCTGCCGCTCGGCGAAGAAGGCGTGGCGCAGCGACTTCGATTCGTTGGTCTGCACCAGGTGCGCGAAGCGCTCGCGCTCGAACTTGCGCCCTTCGTCGAACGGCCTGGTCGCGGCTGCTTCGGCGCAGGAAACGATCTCGAGCGGTGCAGGATAGCCGCGCGAGGCCTTGGCCACGTCTGCTCTCACTTTCTCGAAGAAGCCAGGCTCTGCCTTGACCTGCTTGTCGCGGATGCGCGGCAGGGGCTTGCCGAGCTTGCCGAGCGCGAACCTGATTGCGGCGTCGAGCAGGTCGCCTTGCGCGATCTCGTCGACCAGGCCGAGCGACAGCGCCTTCTCGGCCGGGATGCTCTCGCCGGTGGTCATCATGCGCACCGCCTCGGCCATCGGCACCACGCGCGGCAGGCGCTGCGTGCCGCCCGAGCCGGGCAGGATGCCGAGCTTGACCTCGGGCAGGCCGAGCTGCGCTTTGGGAGAAGCGATTCTGTAATGGCAGGCGAGGGCGAGCTCGAGGCCGCCGCCGAGCGCGAAGCCGCCGATCGCGGCGACCAGCGGCTTCTGCATCGAGTCCTGGAAGTCGTTGACGTCCGGGAGATCGGGCTTCTCGCGCGGCTTGTTGAACTCGCGGATGTCGGCGCCGCCGGAGAAGGCCTTGGCCGAGCCGATGATCACCGCCGCCTTGACGGCGGGGTCGGCATCGGCCTGCTGCAGGTACTTGAGGAGGCCCGCCCGCAGCGCGTTGCCGAGGCCGTTGACCGGCGGGTTGTCCATGGTGAGGACGGCGACGCCGTCGCGGACGGAATAGTGCGCCGCTTCGCTCATTCGGGGTCTTGCAGCAGGTAGTCGGGGGAGATCCGATTCTAATGCGTAAAATGCCGCGCTGAGGAGGAGGCTTGGACGAAACCGGGCAGGCACTGCTGCGGGTGCAGGATGTCGCCGTGCATTTCGGCGGCATCGTCGCGCTCGACGGCGTTTCCTTCGACGTGGCGCCGGGCCGGATCGTCGGCCTGATCGGCCCCAACGGCGCCGGCAAGACCACCCTGTTCAATTGCATTTCGGGTCTCTACGAATGCGAGCGAGGCGACATCCGCTTCGACGGCGCCTCGCTCCTCGAGCAGCCGCGGCACCGCATCGCCGCGCTCGGCATCGGCCGGACCTTCCAGAACCTGGCGCTGTTCCGCACCATGACGGTCCTCGAGAACGTGATGGTCGGTCGCCACTGCCGTACCCGCACGGGCTTCGTGCGCAACGCGCTGCGCACGCCGTCGGTGCGCACCGAGGCCGAAGACACCGTGCGCAAGGCACGCGAGCTGATCGCGCTGCTCGAGCTCGAGGCGCTCGCGAACGTGCCGGTGGCAGCGCTGCCGTTCGGCACGCAGAAGCGCGTCGAGCTCGGCCGCGCGCTCGCCGCCGAGCCGAAGCTGCTGCTGCTGGACGAGCCGGCCAGCGGCCTGAACCACGAGGAGGTGTCGCTGCTCGGCGCGCTGATCCGCACCATCCGCGACCGGCTCCGGCTCACGGTGCTCCTCGTCGAGCACCACATGAGCCTGGTGATGAGCATCTCCGATCGCGTCGTCGCGCTCAACTTCGGCCGCAAGATCGCCGAGGGCACGCCCGCGGAGGTGCGTGGCAATCCCGAGGTGATCAAGGCCTACCTTGGAGCGCCCGCCTGATGCTGCTCGAGGTGAAAGGCCTGCATGCAGCCTACGGCGCGACGCGAGTGCTGCACGGCATGGATTTCGCCATGGACGAGGGCTCGATCACCACGCTGCTCGGCGCCAACGGCGCGGGCAAGACGACCACGCTGCGCGCGCTGTGCGGCATGGTCAGGACTTCGGGCGAGGTCCGCTTCGCCGGCAAGCGCATCGAGGGGCGGGCCACCGAGGACATCGTGCGCCTCGGCGTGGCGCACGTCCCCGACGGCCGCGGCACTTTCGCCAATCTCAGCACCGAAGAGAATCTCCGGCTCGGCGGCTATTGCCGCAAGGACAAGCGCGAGCTCGAGAGCGACATGGAACGCATGTTCGGTTATTTTCCGGTGCTGCGCGACCGGCGCCGCCAGCAGGCGGGCACCCTCTCCGGCGGCGAGCAGCAGATGCTCGCGGTGTCGCGTGCGCTGATGCTGCGGCCGAAGCTCCTGCTCCTCGACGAGCCGTCGTTCGGCCTTGCGCCGCTGGTGGTGCAGGAGCTGTTCCGCATCCTGCGCGCGGTCAACGAGCAGGAGCGCGTCAGCATGCTCCTCGTCGAGCAGAATGCTTCGATGGCGCTCGAGCTCGCCGACCACGCGTACCTGATCGAGACCGGCCGAGTCGTGCTCTCGGGACGCGCGGATGAGATCAAGCGCGACGACGCCGTGCGACGATCGTACCTGGGCTACTGACGATGACCTTCGAGGCGCTCGTCCTGCAAGTGCTCGCCGGGCTCGCCACCGGCAGCATCTACGCGAGCCTGGCGCTCGCACTGGTCATGATCTACCAGGCAACCCACCTGGTGAACTTCGCGCAAGGAGAATTGGCGATGTTCGCCACCTACCTGGCGTGGAGCCTGATCAATGCCGGCATCAGCTACTGGCCGGCGTTTCTCATCACCGTCGGGCTCGCGTTCGTCCTCGGCGTGCTGATCGAGCGCCTCGTCATCCGGCCGGTGGAGCGCGCGCCGGTGCTCGCCGTGGTGGTCGTGTTCATCGGGCTGCTCGTGATCCTGAACAGCGTCGCCGGCTGGATCTTCACCTACACGATCAAGAGCTTCCCCAGCCCGTTCCCGGAGTGGATGGGCGTACGCTACATGGCGCCGCACCAGGTCGGCGCGTTTGGCGTGACGCTGATAATGCTCGCGCTGCTCTATCTCTTCTTCCGCTTCACGCCGCTGGGCCTGGCGATGCGCGCCGCCGCGCAGAATCCGGAGTCGAGCCGCCTGGTCGGCATCCGTGTCGGCTGGATGCTCGCGCTCGGCTGGGGACTCGCCGCCGCGGTCGGAGCGGTCGCCGGGATGATGGTCGCGCCGATCGTCTACCTCGACCCCAACATGATGGGCGGCATCCTGCTCTACGCGTTCGCCGCGGCGCTGCTCGGCGGCATCGACAGCCCGTTCGGCGCGGTGGTCGGCGGCCTGGTCGTGGGCGTGCTCGAAAACGTGCTCGGCGCCTTCGTCATCGGCAACGAGCTGAAGCTGGTCGTGGCGCTGGCGCTGATCGTCGGCGTGCTGCTGGTGCGTCCCTCGGGCTTCTTTGGTACCGTGCACGTCTCGCGCGTATGAGCCGCCGCGCCCTCATCGCCTGCGCCGTCCTCCTCCTCGCCGCCTGCGTGCTGCCTTTCGTGGTCACGAATTACCGCGTTTTCCAGATGTCCCTGGTGCTGGTGTACGCGATCGCGCTGCTCGGCCTCAACATCCTCACCGGCTATAACGGCCAGATCTCGCTCGGCCACGGCGCGTTCTACGCGATCGGCGCCTACTGCACGGCGATCCTCATGGACCAGGCCGGCCTGCCCTACTGGGCGACGATTCCGATCGCCGGCGCGGTATGCCTCCTCGCCGGCTTCCTCTTCGGCCTGCCGGCGCTCAGGCTAGAAGGCCTCTACCTCGCGGTCGCCACCCTCGCCCTCGCGGTGTCCACGCCGCAAATCCTCAAGTCGCACCCGCTGGAGAAGTGGACCGGCGGCGTGCAGGGCATCGTCATCGTCAAGCCCGATCCGCCTGCATTCCTGGCCGCGGCCGGCATCAAGCTGAACCAGGACCAGTGGCTCTATTTCTTCACCCTGGCGGTAGCGGTGGCGATGTTCGCGCTCGGCTGGAACCTGCTGCGCGGCAGGGTCGGCCGGGCGCTGGTGGCGATCCGCGACCACCACACCGCGGCCGAGGTGATGGGCATCAATACCGCGCTGTACAAGTCGCTCGCCTTCGGCGTGTCGGCAATGTACACCGGCATCGCCGGGGCGCTGGGGGCGATCGCCGTGCAGTTCGTCGCGCCGGACAGCTTCGGCGCATTCCTGTCGCTGGTCTTCCTGGTCGGGATCGTGATCGGCGGCCTGGCGTCGCTCTCCGGCGCTCTCTATGGGGCGCTTTTCATCCAGTTCGTGCCGAACATTGCCGACGAGGTCTCCAAGGCCGCGCCCTGGGCGATCTTCGGCGTGTTCCTGATCGGCTTCATGTACCTGATGCCCGTCGGCGTGGCGGGGGCCCTTCGCATGCTCACCGCCCGCCTTACCCGGCGTAAGCTATCGCAACCCAAGGAGGCCATCGCATGAAACGAACGCTTCTTCCCATTGCCGCGGTGCTCGCCGCGGCGCTCGCGCTGCCCGCGACCGCGCAGAAGAAATACGACCCGGGTGCGTCCGACAGCGAGATCAAGATCGGCAACACCAACCCCTACAGCGGCCCGGCGTCGGCCTACGGCACGATCGGCAAGTCGATCGCCGCGTACTTCAAGATGGTGAACGAGCGCGGCGGCATCAACGGCCGGAAGGTGAACTTCATCTCCTACGACGACGGCTACAGCCCGCCGAAGACCGTCGAGATGGCGCGCAAGCTGGTCGAGCAGGACGAAGTGCTGCTTCTCTTCCAGACGCTCGGCACGCCGTCCAATACCGCGATCCAGAAGTATATGAACGGCAAGAAGGTGCCGCAGCTCTTCGTCGCCACCGGCGCCACCAAGTGGAACGACCCGAAAGGCAACCCCTGGACGATGGGCTGGCAGCCGAACTACCAGACCGAGGGGAAGATCTACGCCAAGCACATCCTGCAGACCAAGCCGAACGCCAAGATCGCGGTCCTCTACCAGAACGACGACTACGGCAAGGACTACCTGAAGGGCTTCGAGGACGGCCTCGGCGCGAAGAAGTCGATGATCGTCGCCAAGGCATCCTACGAGGTTGCCGATCCGACGGTCGACTCGCAGATCGTGCAGCTCAAGGCCTCGGGCGCCGATGTCTTCTTCAACATCACCACGCCGAAGTTCGCCGCGCAGGCGATCCGTGCCGCGTACGACACGGGCTGGAAGCCGGTGCACTACCTGAACAACGTGTCGAACTCGGTCGGCTCGGTGCTCACGCCCGCGGGGCTGGAGAAGTCGGTCGGCATCATCACCACCGCCTACCTCAAGGACCCGACCGACAAGACCTGGGAGAACGACGCGGCGATGAAGACCTGGCGCGCGTTCATGGCCAAGTACTATCCCGACGGCAATCTGGCCGATCCGTTCAACGTCTACGGCTACACGGTCGGCAGGACCTTGGAGCAGGTGCTCAAGCAGTGCGGCGACAACCTGACGCGTGAGAACGTGATGAAGCAGGCTGCGAGCCTGAAGCGCCTGCAGCTCGACACGCTGCTGCCGGGCATCGCCATCAGCACCGGCCCGAGCGACTTCGCGCCGATCGAGGCGATGCAGCTCGAGCGCTTCAACGGCAAGCAGTTCGAGCTGTTCGGCAGCGTCATCTCGAGCGAGGACTGAGCCATGAGAAAGCTCGCCATCCTCGCCGCCGGCGCGCTGCTTGCCGGCGCGCTCGCGCTTCCCGCCGCTGCGCAGAAGAAGTACGACCCGGGTGCCTCCGACCGCGAGATCAAGATCGGCAACACCAACCCTTACAGCGGGCCCGCTTCGGCGTACGGCACGATCGGCAAGACGATCGCCGCCTATTTCCGCATGGTGAACGAGCAGGGCGGCATCAACGGCCGCAAGATCAACTTCATCTCCTACGACGACGGCTACAGCCCGCCGAAGACCGTCGAGATGGCGAGGAAGCTGGTCGAGCAGGACGAGGTGCTGTTTCTCTTCCAGACGCTCGGCACGCCTTCGAACACCGCGATCCACAAGTACATGAACGCGAAGAAGGTGCCGCAGCTCTTCGTCGCCACCGGCGCCACCAAGTGGAACGATCCGAAGAACTTCCCCTGGACCATGGGCTGGCAGCCGAACTATCAGACCGAGGCGCGCATCTTCGCGCAGTACGTGCTGAAGTCGAAGCCCGACGCGAAGATCGCAGTCCTCTACCAGAACGACGACTACGGCAAGGACTACCTGAAAGGCTTCGAGGACGGCCTCGGCGCGAAGAAGTCGATGATCGTCGCCAAGGCGTCCTACGAGGTCGCCGACCCGACGGTCGACTCGCAGATCGTGCAGCTGAAGGCCTCCGGGGCAGACGTGTTCTTCAACATTTCCACGCCCAAGTTCGCGGCGCAGGCGATCCGCGCCGCGTACGACACGGGCTGGAAGCCGCTGCATCTGCTGAACAACGTCTCCTCCTCCGTGGGCTCGGTGCTGACCCCGGCGGGCCTGGACAAGTCGGTCGGCGTGATCACCACGCAGTACGGCAAGGATCCGACCGATCCGCAGTGGGACAACGATGCGGGGATGAACCGCTGGCGCGCATTCATGAAGAAGTACTACCCGGACGGCAACCTGACCGACGCCTCGAACGTCTACGGCTACGCCGTTTCGCAGACGCTGCACCAGGTCCTGCGGCAGGCGGGCGACAACCTGACGCGCGAGAACATCATGCGGCAGGCGGCGAACCTCAAGGACTTCGAGACCGACACCGGCTTGCCGGGGATGAGGATCAATACCAGCCCCACCGACTTCGCGCCCATCCAGCAGATGCGGCTCGCGCGCTTCAGCGGCAAGACCTGGGTCCTGTTCGGGGAGCTGATCAGCTCGGAGTACTGAGCATGCAAGGGCTGATGATGGACATGCCGCTCCTGATCAGCTCGCTGATCAGGCACGCGGAGCGGCATCACGGCGCGACCGAGATCGTCTCCAAGACGGTCGAGGGCGCGATCCACCGCTACACCTACCGCGAGGCGCACGCTCGCGCCCGGCGCCTCGCCAATGCCCTTGGGAAAATGGGCGTCAAGGCCAGCGACCGCGTCGCCACTTTGGCGTGGAACGGCCACCGCCATTTCGAGATCTACTACGCGGCGGCCGGCAGCGGCGCGGTAATCCACACCATCAACCCGCGCCTCTTCCCCGACCAGATCACCTACATCGCCAACCACGCCGAGGACAGGGTGGTGTTCTACGACACCACTTTCGCGCCGCTGGTGGAGAAGCTCAAGCCGGCGGTGGAGTCGGTGCGGCACTGGGTGTCCCTGGATCAGAGCTACGAGGCACTGCTCGAGAAGGAGAGCGACGACTACGACTGGCCGAGCTTCGACGAGCGGCAGGCGGCGTGCCTCTGCTACACCTCGGGCACGACCGGCAACCCCAAGGGCGCGCTCTACTCGCACCGCTCGACCATCATCCACGCCTACGCCTCGGCGCTGCCCGACGCGATCAATATCTCGGCGCGCGACGTGATCCTGCCGGTGGTGCCGATGTTCCACGTCAACGCGTGGGGGCTGCCCTACGCGTGCGCCATGGTCGGGGCGAAGCTGGTCTTCCCGGCGCAGCACCTCGACGGCAAGAGCCTGCACCAGTTGTTCGAGGCCGAGCAGGTCACCATGAGCGCGGGCGTGCCCACCGTCTGGCTCGGGCTGCTCAACTACATGAAGGAGCAGAAGCTCCGCTTCAGCACCCTGAAGCGGGTGGTGATCGGCGGCTCGGCCTGCCCGCCGGCGATGATCCGCGCCTTCCAGGAGGAGTACGGCGTGCAGGTGCTGCACGCCTGGGGCATGACCGAGATGAGCCCGCTCGGCACGGTGACCACCTTCAAGGCGAAGCACCTCAAGCTGTCGGAAGAGGAGCGCCTGCGACTGCAGAACAAGCAGGGCCGCGCGCTCTACGGCGTCGACATGCGCATCGTCGGCGAGGACGGCGAGGCGCTGCCCTGGGACGGCAAGGCCTTCGGCGACCTGCAGGTGCGGGGACCGTGGGTGATCGAGAGCTACTTCAAGGGCGAGGGCGGCGATCCGCTGAGGAAAGACCGGGACGGGACGAGCTGGTTTCCGACCGGCGACGTCTGCACCATCGACCCCGACGGCTTCATCCAGATCACCGACCGCTCGAAGGACGTGATCAAGTCGGGCGGCGAGTGGATCAGCTCGATCGACCTCGAGAACATCGCGGTGGCGCACCCGGCGATCGCCGAGGCCGCGGTGATCGGCGTCAAGCATCCGAAGTGGGACGAGCGGCCGATCGTCGTCGCGGTCAAGAAGCCGGGCAAGGACGTGTCGAAGGACGAGCTGCTCAAGTTCTACGAGGGCAAGATCGCCAAGTGGTGGATGCCCGAGGACGTGGTGTTCGTCCCCGAGCTGCCGCACACCGCCACCGGCAAGCTCTCCAAGCTGACGCTGCGCCAGCGAATGAAGGACTACAAGCTCGCCTCGGGCTGAACGCCGCTTTGCCGGTATAGTCGCGGCGGGTCCGGACAACCGGATAAACGGTGGCGGGGCATGGTCGAGGGCGGTGGCGAGCTCGAAAGAGCCTTGCGCGGCACGAGGGCCGACGCGCGCGCCCAATCCCTGCGCGCTTCCTGGATCGGCTACGCGGCGGCGAGCTACGCGCTCGACACGCTTTTCCTCGCCCTGTTCTGGCTCGCCGGCATGATCCCGGGGCACGTCGCGCTCGTCTACGGAAGCGGCGGCGCGGCGCTGTCGGCGGCTTTCTACGCGCTGACGGTCAGCCGATGGAGCCTGCGCCTCGCCGAGCCGGGCATGGTGGCTCCGCAGACGCTCGCCGGCGTGGCGATGCAGCTCGCGGTGGTGGCGATGGCGCCGCCGATCGCCTTTCCCTACCTCGTGAACGTGCTCACCGTGCTCGCCTTCGGCATGGTGTGGCTGCCGGTGCGGGCCGCGCTCGGCGTCTGGATTGCCACTGCGGCGGCGAGCGGCGTGCTGCTGCACTCGATCGCCCCGGTCGCGGTAAGGGCCGCGACCCCGGCGGCGCTGCTGTGGTCGTGGCTGTACTTCTCCCTCGTTCTCGGGCGCTGCGTGCTGCTGAGCGTGTACGCTTCGGGCCTGCGCGCGCGCCTGCACGACAGCCGCGAGAAGCTGGCGGGCTCGCTCGAGCGCATCCAGTCGCTGGTGAGCTTCGACGAGCTGACCGGCACGCTCAACCGGCGCTCGCTGAGCGCGCGCCTGGAGGAGGAGCGCGCGCGCTGCGAGCGCGGCGGCGAGCGCTTCGGCGTCGCGCTCTTCGACCTCGACCACTTCAAGGCGGTGAACGATACTTACGGCCATGCCAAGGGCGACCAGGTGCTGAAAGAGTTCGCCGACGCGGTGCGCGGCGCAATGCGCGACAGCGACGTGTTCGGCCGTCACGGCGGCGAGGAGTTCATGCTGCTGCTGCCGCGCACCGGCGCCGAGGCGGCGCTGCGTGCCGTGGAGCGTGTGCGCGCCTCGGTACAGGCGCGCAACTGGTCGCGCATTGCCCCGGAGTTCGTGCTCACCGTGTCCGGCGGCGTCACCGTGTTCCGCTCCGGCGAGACCGCGGAACAGGTCCTCGCGCGCGCCGACGGCGCGCTCTACGAGGCGAAGCGCGGCGGGCGCAACCGGGTGTGCGTGGCATGAGCGGGATCACCGCCGCGACCCGTGGGCCGGTGGCGTACATCGGCTTGAACAGGCCGGAAAAGAAGAACGCGATCACCACCGAGATGTACGCCGAGCTCGGCGAAGCGCTGGCGCGCGCCGGCGCCGATGAGCAGGTGCGCGTGGTGCTCGTCCACGGCAGCCGCGACTGCTTCACTGCCGGCAACGATCTCGGCGACTTCCTGAAGCGGCCGGCGGGTGCCGCTTCCCCCGCGTCGCGCTTCTTCGAGGTCTTGCCCGGCCTGCAAAAACCCGTGGTTGCCGCCGTGGCGGGCCCCGCGGTCGGCATCGGCACCACGCTCCTCCTGCATTGCGACTTCGTCTACGCCGCGCCCTCGGCGCGCTTCCAGCTGCCTTTCGTGCCGCTCGGCATCGTCCCCGAGTTCGGCTCGACCTACCTCCTGCCGCTCCTCGCCGGCTACCAGCGCGCCGCGGAGCTCCTGCTCCTCGGCCAGCCGTTCACCGCCGAGAAAGCGCTGCAGGCCGGGATCGTCACCGCGATCGCCGACGATCCGCTGGCGAAGGCGCAAGAGACCGCGCAAACCCTGGCATCGCTCGCGCCCGAGTCGCTGCGCCTCACCAAGCGGCTGCTCAAGTCCGCGCACGCGAAGCTGGTGCGCGAGACGATCGACGAGGAGACGAAGATCTTCCGCGAGCGGCTCTCCTCGCCCGAGGCGAAGGAGGCGATGAGCGCCTTCCTCGAGAAGCGCAAGCCCGATTTCTCCCGCTTCTAGCGTCCTCGCCGCGCTCCTTGTCGCCGTCGACGTCGGCCACTATCACGCCGAGCCGGGCGTGATCTCGGCGAGCGGCATCCCCGAGTTCGAGTTCAACCTGGCTCTCGCGACGGAGCTGAAGAACAGCCTGGAAAAAGCCGGGATGCGCGTGCGCATGATCGGCGAGAAGGGCGACCTGATCTTCCTCAACCACCGCACCCGCCGGGCCAGGGGCGCGGATCTCTTTCTCTCCGTCCACCACGATTCCATGCGCGAATTCCTGCTCGCCAGGCGCGACGAGTTCGCCGGGTTCTCGCTTTTCATCTCGCGGCGCAACCCCGACGTGGCGAAGAGCCTCGCTTGCGCGAGCGCCATCGGCGCGCGCCTGCGCGCGGCCGGCCTGGTGCCGTCGCGCTACCACGCCGACCCCGTCATCGGCGAGAATCGGCCGTTCGCGGACGAGCAGAACGGCGTGCACTACTACGACAACCTGGCAGTGGCCCACACCGCGACCATGCCCGCAGTGCTGGTCGAGGCCGGGGTGATCGCCAACCGGCAGGAAGAGCTGCGCATGCGCGACCCGGCGGTGCGCCGCCGGATCGCCGGTGCAATCGCGCTTGGCGCGAGCGAGTGCCTGAAATGAGGATGAGCGTAGTGCTCTTGTTCGTCGCATTGCCGGCGCATGCCGATCTCTACCGCTGGGTCGACCCGCAGAGCGGAACGGTGAAGCTCTCCAACCTTCCGCCCGCCAACCCGGAGATCCAGCCCGAGGTGGTGCCTTATCGCGGCCCGGGCGGCCTGCCGGCGCAGCCCACTGCGGCCAAGGCCGCCGATACCGGCGTGGTGGCGACGCTCGAGGCGCGCTGGCGCTCGCTGCTCGCCGAGCTCGCGGTGCTGCCCGAGCGGCCGGATTTCGAGCGCGGCGGCGAGGGCCTGCGCCAGCACCTCGAAAGCTACGAGGCCGCGCGCGCCGAGCTCGACCGCGTCGACCCGGCGGGCGCCAAGCGCCGCCAGGCCGAGGAGGCGCCGCTCCTCGAGCGGCTCTCCAGGCTGCTGCAGAAATGAGCTCACTGCGCGATCTCGCCGCCCGCGTCGGCCAGGAGGTCGGGGTCTCGCCCTGGGTCGAGGTGACGCAGGAGCGCATCGACACCTTCGCCAGGGCGATCGACGACTTCCAGTGGATCCACGTCGACCGCGCGCGCGCGAAGCAATCGCCTTTCGGCGGCACCATCGCGCACGGTTTCCTGACGCTCTCGCTCCTCTCGCACCTTGCGGAGCGGACCTTCTCATTCACGGACCGCCGCATGGGCGTGAACTACGGACTCAACCGGGTGCGCTTCACCTCGCCGGTGCCCGCGGGCTCGCGCGTGCGCGCGCGCTTCACGCTGCAGAAGCTCGAGCCGCTGGAGGGCAACGGCGTGCAGGTCACGTGGAACACGGTGGTCGAGATCGAAGGCGCGCAGAAACCGGCGCTCGTCGCGGAGTGGCTGGGGAGGCACTACTACTGATGAGATGGAAACAGAAGCCGCAGGGCTCCAACTGGGGCGAGTTCGGGCCCGACGACCAGCGCGGCCGCATGAACTGGGTGACGCGCGAAAAAGTGCTGCAGGGCGTGGCCGAGGTGAAGGAGGGCATCACCTTCTGCTGCTCGCTGCCGCTCGACTATCCCGGCGGGCAGGTGCTCAACCCGCGGCGCGCGCCGCCGCGCCTCGCCGCCACCTCGCGCGACGGAAGACAGTTCTTCTGCCGGCCGCTCTACGAGTTCAACGAGAACATGACCGACGTGATCTGCGACGACCAGGTGCTGATGGCGCTGCAGTACTCGACGCAGTGGGACTCGTTCGCGCACGTCGGTGGCCGCTTCGACGCCGACGGCGACGGCAAGCCGGAGCTCGTGTTCTACAACGGCTTCCGCGCCGAGCAGGATGTCGTGCCTGCAAAGGAAAACCCCTCGGCCGAGCCGTGGGCGAAGTTTGAAGGGACGCAGGCCAAGGCGCTCGGCATCCAGAACCTCGCCGAGCACGGCGCGCAGGGCCGCGGCGTGCTGATCGACCTGCATCACCACTTCGGGCGCAAGCGCTACGCGGTGGGCTACGACGACCTGATGAAGCTTCTCGAGGCGGACAAAGTCAAGGTCGAGAAGGGCGACATGGTGTGCATCTACACCGGCTTCGCCGACGTGCTGCTCGAGATGAAGAAGAATCCGGATGCGAAGCTCCTGAACGAGACCTGCACCGGCCTCGACGGGCGCGACCCGAAGCTGCTCAAGTGGATCACCGACTCGGGGTTGGCGTGCCTCCTCGCCGACAACTACGCGGTCGAGCTGATCCAGGGCGCGCTCACCGATCCGCTGCCACGCAAGCAGCCCTGGCTGCCGCTCCACGAGCACTGCCTGTTCAAGAACGGCATCCACCTGGGCGAGATGTTCTATTTCGCCGAGCTCGCGCGCTGGCTGCGGGCGCACGGCCGCAACCGCTTCCTCTTCACCGCGCCACCGCTGCGCCTGCCCGGCGCGGTCGGCTCGCCCGCGACGCCGATCGCGACGGTATGAAGGCCGCGCTCGAGACGATGTCGCTTTCGCTCGCCCGGTCGCTCGCGCCCGAGGTGCGCGTCAACGTCGTCGCGCCGGGGCATACCAACACGCCCTGGCATGTGCAGATGCGCGGCGCCGAGCGCGCGGCCGAGGTCGCGCGCCGCTACGCCGGCATCGCGCCGCTCAAGGCGGCGAGCGAGCCCGAGGACGTCGCCGACGCCATCGTCTGGCTGATCGAAGGCGCCCGGCGGGTCACCGGCGAGGTGATCTACGTCGACGCCGGCATGCACATCGCCAACCCGCGTTGAAGGAAGCCGACTACATCATCGTCGGCGCGGGATCAGCCGGGTGCGTGCTCGCCAGCAGGTTGACCGAGGATCCCGAGAAAAGCGTTCTCCTGCTCGAGGCGGGGCCGCGCGACACGCACCCCTGGATTCACATCCCGCTCGGCTACGGCAAGCTTTTCTCGCGCACCGACGTCAACTGGGCCTACGAGTCCGAGCCCGAGCCCGCACTGCACGGCCGGCGGATCTTCACCCCGCGCGGCAAGGTGCTGGGCGGCTCCTCGTCGATCAACGGCCTGGTCTACATCCGCGGCCAGCGCGAGGATTTCGACAGCTGGCGCATCCCGGGCTGGGACTTCGACTCGCTGCTGCCCTACTTCAGGAAGTCCGAGAACCAGGTGCGCGGCGCCGACGCCTGGCATGGCACCGGCGGCCCGCTCGAGGTCGGCGACCTCGAGCGCCACGAGCTGGCCGACGCCTTCATCGACTCGGCCGCGGCCCTCGGCATTCCGCGCAACGCCGACTTCAACGGCGCCACGCAGGAGGGCACCGGCTACTACCAGGCCACCACCTGCCGCGGCCGGCGCTCGAGCTGCGCCACCGGCTACCTGCGCCGCGCGGAGAAGCGGCCGAACCTGCGCGTCGAAGTGAATTGCCCGGTAAAAAAGATATTGATCGAAAACCGCCGGGCAGTCGGCGTCGAGACCAGCGGCGGAGTTTTTCGTGCGCGCGAGGTAATCATGAGCGCCGGCGCGTTCAACTCGCCGCAGCTCCTGCAGCTTTCCGGCGTCGGCCCGAGAGAGCTCTTGCAGCGGCACCAGGTTCCGGTGCTCGCCGAGCTGCCGGTGGGCGAGGGGCTGCAGGACCACTTCTATGCGCGCACGTTCTGGCGCGCGTCGCGGCCGGTCACGCTCAACGACGACATGATGAGCCTGTGGCGCCAGGCGGCCATGGGTCTCAAGTACGTTCTAAGGAAGCAGGGGCCCTTGACCATCGCCGCGGGCTACGCGGCAGCGTTCGTGCGCACGCGGCCTGAGCTGAAGCGCCCCGACGCGCAGATCTACTTCATCAATTTCTCCACGGCGAGGCGCGGCGGGGTGCTGCATCCGTTCTCGGGCTTTACCTGCTCGGTGTCGCAGCTGCAGGTCGGGTCGCGCGGCTCGGTCGGGATCCGCTCGCCCGACCCGCTCGCCCCCCCGGCGATCCGCTACAACTACCTCGCCACCGAGAACGACCGGCGCATGATGGTCGACGGGCTGAAGCTCGCGCGGCGCATTGCGCGCACGCCGCCGCTGTCCGATTACGTTGCCGCCGAGGAATTTCCCGGCGCGGCCGTGCAGAGCGACGCGGACTGGCTCGAGTTCTGCCGCCAGCACGGCGAGACGGTGTTCCATCCGACCTCGACCTGCAGCATTGGCGCGGTCGTCGACGAGAAGCTCAAGGTCAAAGGCATCGCCGGCCTCAGGGTGATCGACGCCTCGGTGATGCCCTCGGTGCCGTCGGGGAATATCAATGCCGCGGTGGTCGCGGTGGCCGAGAAGGGCGCGGACCTCGTCAGGGCCGATAATCGTTGATGTGGGAAGCCGCGGCCCTGATCCTCATCGTGCTCGGCGTGCTGTTGTGGATTGACAGCCTGCGCGCGCGCGAGCGCGCGGTGCGCGCCGGCCGCGCCGCGTGCCAGCGCTACGACCTGCAGTTCCTCGACGACACGGTGTCCTTCACGCGCATCCGGCTCGGGCGCGACGAGGGCGGGCAGCTCAAGATCGCGCGCACCTACACCTTCGAGTTCTCCGACACCGGCAACAACCGCCGCCACGGCGCGATCGTGATGCTCGGCGGCGACGTGGCGGATTTGCATATCGAGCCGTACCGCATGCAATGAATTGGCTCAGCGGACGAGTCGTCGAGAACCGGCACTGGACCGAGAGCCTGTTCTCGCTGCGCGTCGAGGACGCGCCGCTCGGCTTCCAGGCTGGCCAGTTCGTGCGCATCGCGCTGGATGTCGAAGGCCAGCGCGTCGCCAGAGCGTTTTCCTTCGTCAATCCGCCGCAGGACCCGGTGCTCGAGTTCTACGGCGTGGTGGTGCCGCAGGGCCCGCTGTCGCCGCGCCTCGCGCGCCTCGCGCATGGCGACAGGCTTTATGTGGCGTCGAATCCGGCCGGATTCCTGGTGCTGCCCGAGCTGCCCGATGCGCGGACCCTGTGGCTGCTCTCCACCGGCACCGGCCTCGCGCCGTTCCTGTCGATCCTGCGCACGCCGGAGCCCTATAGGCGCTTTCGCAACATCGTGCTGGTGCACGCGGTGCGGCATGCGAAGGAGCTCGTCTACCGCGAGCTCATCGGCAAGCTGAACGTGCGCTACGTGAGCTTCGTGAGCAGGGAAGCGCACGAAGGCTCGCTCGCGGGCCGCATCCCGGCGGCGATCGCCGACGGCAGGCTCGAGGCCGCCGCCGGCCTGACGATTTCCGCCGCGACCTCGCAGGCGATGCTGTGCGGCAATCCGGAAATGCTCAGGGACGCGTCCGCGGCGCTGCAGGCGCGCGGCCTGCGCAAGCACCGGCGGCGCGCGCCGGGCCACATCACGGTCGAGAGCTTCTGGTGAAAGCGCTTTGCATTGTTTTGCTTTCGGCGCTGGTTTGCGGCTGCAGCACGGTGCGCTTCGTGTACGACAACGCCGAGCCGTACCTGCGCTGGCGCATTGGCGGCGATCTCGACGTGCGCGGCGCGATGGAGGAGGACCTCGACCAGCGCATCGGCGCGTTCATGGCGTGGCACCGCGCAACCGCGCTGCCCAAGTACGCGCGCCTCGCCGACGAGGCACGGCGCCGCTTCGCCGACGGGCTGGCGCCCGACGACCTGGTTTGGGGGTACGATGCAGCGATGGCGCAGGCGAGGGAGAGCCTGCGCGCGGGGGCGGAGCGCATCGCGCCGCTGCTCGACCGGCTGGAGCCGGGCCAGATCGAGCACCTCGCGGCGCGCATGGCCGAGGAGAACCGCCGGTTCGCGCGGGAATTCCTGCGCGGCAGCGAGCGGCAGCGCCGCAGCCGGCGCGCCGAGCGCAACGTCGAGCGACTGGAGGGGTGGGTGGGGACACTGTCGCAGGCGCAGTCCGATCTCGTGGCGCACTACTCGCAGCGCGCGCCCCTGCTCGACGAGATGCGCGCCCGCGACCATCAGCGCCTGCAGGCCGAAGTGCTCCGCATCCTGCGCGCAAAGCAGGCGCGCGCGCGCCTTCCGGATTTAGCCGAGAACTTCGACCGCGGCCGCGACCCGGCGTACGCCGCGGCGCTCGAGGCGGCCAAGCGCGAGTACTTCGCCATGGCGCTCGAGCTCGACCGCAGCCTGACGAGCGAGCAGCGCCGGCGGGCGGACGACCAGCTGGCGCGCTACGCGGATGACTTCCGCGCCCTTGCCCGCGAGCGCCGGTGAACGAGCCCCGCCCGCTGCGCGATCTCGCCGACGCCGCCGCCGGGCTGCGCGCCGAGTCGCCGCCGGCGAGCTACGCCGGGCGCACGCGCTACACCCAGCTCGAGTACGAGGCGCTGCTTGCCAACGCCTCGATCGGCATCGCCTTCACGCGCGAGCGGCGCTTCTTCCTCACCAATCCGAGGTTCGCCGAGATGTTCGGCTACGGGCCGGAGGAGCTGATCGGCCAGCCGGGCGAGGCGGTGTACCCGAGCCGCGAAAGCTACGCCGCGCTCGGGCAGATCGCGGTGCCGATCCTCTCGGCCGGCCGCCAGCTCGACCTCGAATGGGAGATGCGGCGCAAGGATGGCTCCACCCTCCTGTGCCGCATGATCGCCAAGGCGATCGACGCGCAGAACACGCAGAGCGGCACGGTCTGGATCGTCGAGGACATCACCGAGAAGCGGCGCCAGGTCGACGAGGTGACGCGCCTGTTGCGCGAGCAGGAGGCGATCCTGGGCACCGCGTCGATCGGGATTCTCTTCGTCAAGGACCGGCGCATCGTGCGCTGCAACCGGCGCTACGAGGAGATGTACGGCTACCCGCCGGGCGGGCTCGACGGGCAGTCGACGCGCATCCTGTACGCGAGCGAGGCCGACTACCAGCAGGCGAGCGGCAACATCTACGAGCCGCTGATGCGCGGCCAAACCTCGCGCCGCATCGAGCTGCGCCGGCGCAAGGACGGCAGCACCTTCTGGAACCGCGCCGACGGCCGCGCGGTCGACCCGCAGGACCCGCACAAGGGCTCGGTATGGATCGTCGAGGACATCACCGAGCAGCGGCGTGATGCCGAGGAGCTGCAGCGCGTGCTTGCCGAGCAGCAGGCGCTGCTCGACAACGTGGTGGTCGGCATCCAGTTCACCCGCGAGCGGCGCACGGTGCGCTGCAACCGGCGCTTCGAGGAGATGTTCGGCTACGCGCCGGGCACGGCGGTGGGCGCGCCGACCCGCGACGTGTACTTCACCGACGAAGAGTACGAAAAGATGGCGGGCAACTACGCCGAGCTCGACCGCGGCGGCACGCACGCGCGCGAGGCCTGGGTGCGCCGCCAGGACGGCTCGGGCTTCTGGTGCCGCATCAGCGGCCGCGCGGTGCAGCCGGGCGAGCCGGCGCGCGGCCACGTCTGGCTGCTCGAGGACATCACCGAGCGCAAGCGGGCCGACGAGGCGCTGCACCGCCTGCTGCGCGAGCAGGACGCGGTGCTCGACAACGCGCTCGCCGGCATCATCTTCGTGCGCGAGCGGCGCATCGTGCGCTGCAACCGGCGCTTCGAGGAGATCTTCGGCTACGGGCCGGGCGAGCTGATCGACCGCTCGACGCGCTTCATGTTCGCGAGCGACGAGGAGTTCGACGCGGGCGGCGACGCGGTCTACGAGACCGTGTGGCGCGGCGAGACACAGCAGCTGCGCCGCCAGCACGTGCGCAAGGACGGCACGCGGATCTGGTGCTCGATCTCCGGGCGCGCGGTGCAGGCGGGCGAGCCGTCGCAGGGCTCGGTGTGGCTGTTCGAGGACATCACCCAGCAGCACGACGCGGAGGAGCGCATCGAGCGGGCGCTCGCGGAGCAGGAGCTGATCCTCGACAACGCGACCGTCGGCATCGCCTTCGTCAGGGACCGCACCATCCAGCGCTGCAACCGCTTCCTCGAGGAGATGGTCGGCGCAGGCCCCGCCGAGCTGGTCGGCGAGAGCTCGGCGGTGCTGTTCGCCGATCCCGCCGACTGGGAGCGCGCCGGCCAGCTCGCCTACCTGACCACGCCGCCCGGCGGCACGCACGACTCGGAATGGAGCTTCGCGCGCCGCGACGGCTCGAGCTTCCGCTGCCGCACGCGCGGCCGGCGCATCGACGTCGGCGGCGAGGTGCAGGAGTGGATCTGGAGCTTCGAGGACGTCACCGCCGAGCGCGACGCCGACCAGCGCGTGCAGCGCGCACTCGCCGAGCAGGAGCTGATCCTCGACAACGCCACGGTCGGCATCGCCTTCCTCAAGAACCGGATCTACCAGCGCTGCAACCCTCGCTTCGAGCAGATGTTCGGCTACGGGCCGAGCGAGCTCGTCGGGCGCGGCTCCGAGGCGATCTACCTCTCGCGCGAGCAGCACGCGGCGGACGCCGCCTGGTACGACGAGATGCGCGACGGCCGCTCGGTCAGCGCCGAGCGCGAATACAAGCGCAAGGACGGCAGCCGCTTCTGGTGCAAGCTGGTGGCGCGCGCCATCGACCCGGCGCGGCCGCAGGAAGGCTCGATCTGGATCTTCGACGACGTCAGTGCCGAGCACGCGGCGCGCGCCTCGCTGGAAGCCTCGCGCGACGCGCTCGAGCGCGCGGTCGGCCAGCGCACCGCCGAGCTCGAGGAGGCGAAGGCGCGCGCGCAGCACCTCGCCGACCATGACGCGCTCACCGGGCTGCCCAACCGGCGCCTGCTCGAGGACCGCCTGACGCAGGCGATCGCGCTCTCGCAGCGCAACCGCAAGCTCACCGCGGTGATGTTCGTCGACCTCGACCGCTTCAAGCCGATCAACGACTCGCTCGGCCACGCGGTGGGCGACGTGCTGCTGAAGGAAGTGTCGCAGCGCCTGGTTGCCCAGCTGCGCGTCGGCGACACCATCTGCCGCATCGGCGGCGACGAGTTCGTCGTGGTCCTGCCGGAAGTGCGCCGCTCCTCCGACGTGGCGCAGGTGGCGCAGAAGGTGATCGAGCAGCTCTCGCAGCCGGTGACGGTCGAGCACCGCGACCTGGTGGTGACCTGCTCGATCGGCATCGCCGTCTTCCCCGACGACGGCAGCGATGCCGAGACCCTGATCCGCAACGCGGACGCGGCGATGTACCACGCCAAGGAGCTCGGCCGCGCCAACTACCAGTTCTTCACCGAGCAGATGAACCAGGCAGCGTCGCGCCGCCTTGCCCTGGAGAGCGACCTGCGCCGCGCGCTCGGGCGCGACGAGCTGCGCCTGCACTACCAGCGCATTGTCGCCGCCGGCGGCGGCAAGACCAGCGGCTACGAGGCGCTGGTGCGCTGGCAACACCCGGAGAAGGGACTCGTGCCCCCGGGCGACTTCATCCAGATCGCCGAGGAGAGCGGCCTGATCCTGAAGATCGGCGAATGGGTGCTGCGCGAAGCGTGCCGCTGGGGCGCTGCGCTGGCAGAAAAAAACCTCCAGGTCGCCGTCAACCTCTCGCCGCGGCAGTTCAACGACCCCAAGCTCGCGCAGATGGTCTCCCATGCGCTGAAGGAGACCGGGCTGCCGCCGCGGCTGCTCGAGCTCGAGATCACCGAGTCGCTGGCGATGAGCCACACCGACATTACCCTCACCACGCTCAAGCGCCTGAAAAAGCTCGGCGTGTCGATCGCGATCGACGACTTCGGCACCGGCTACTCGAGCCTCGCCTATCTGAAGCGCTTCCCGGTCGACAAGATCAAGATCGACCGCAGCTTCGTCGCCGACACGCCTAAGGACCGCGAGCAGGCGGCCATCATCTCCGCCATCGTCGCGCTCGCCCACGCGCTGTCCATCAAGGTGATCGCCGAGGGCGTCGAGACCGAGGCGCAGCGCGAGTTCCTGCGTGGCTGCGGCTGCGACTACCTGCAGGGCTACCTGATCGGCCGCCCGGCCGATGTGGACGTTGCGCTCAAGCAGCTTCGGTAGCTGCGTGACTCATGCCAATGGCCTGCGCAGGCGGCTCATCGTTGCCGGAGCTGCTCTCGCGCTGGTGCCATCGTGGGCGCGCCCGGAACCGGGCCGGACGGTGCGCATCGGCTTTCTCGGGCTTGCGTCGGGCGAGGGATTCTACAAGGAGCCCCTGCAGGCATTTCGCGCCGCTCTGCGCGAGCTCGGCTACGTCGAGGGCAAGAACCTCGCCATCAGTGCGCGCTTCGCCGAAGATCGCGACGAGCGGTTGCCCGGCCTGGCAGCGGAGCTCACACGCGCCAAGCTCGACCTGATCGTCTCGCACGGCACGCAGGCAACCCAGGCGCTAAGGCAAGCGACGACGACGATACCGATCGTGATGGCTGCGGTCGGTGACCCGATCGGCGCGCGCCTGGTCAGCAGCCTCGCGAGGCCTGGAGGGAACATCACGGGCCTGACGAACATCGACGTCGGGCTCGCCGCCAAGCGCCTCGAGCTGTTGAAGGAAGTCGTGCCTCAGCTTTCGCGCGTGGCCGTGCTGTACAACTCCGCCAATCCGAGCGCGCGCCTGCAGATGGAAGAGAGCGAATCCGCCGCCGGTCCGCTTGGCGTGGAGCTCCGCCTCTTCGACGTGCGGGCCTCCCGGGATCTCGAAGCCGCCTTCGCGGCCATTGCCGCCTGGCGCGCCGATGCGCTCGACGTGCTTAGTGATCCGACCTTCTTGAGTCGACGACGGCAGATCGCCGCGCTGGCGGCCGCCGCGCGGCTGCCTTCGGTCTTTGCGCGCAGGGAGAACGTCGCTGCCGGCGGGCTGATGTCCTACGGCACGAACCTGAGCGATCAATTCCGGGAGGTCGCCGTCTACGTCGACAAAGTCCTCAAGGGCGCAAGACCGGGAGATCTGCCGATCGGACAGGCAGCGGTGTACCAGCTCGCAATCAACATCAAGACGGCCCGCGCGCTGGGGCTTGCGGTATCGAAGGAGCTTATCGTGCGCGCACACGAGGTGATCGAGTAAGGGCTAGATCGACTTGCCTCGCCTCTCTTTCAGCAGCGTCTGCAGGCGCGTGACCTCGAACTCGACGCCGACCATGTTGGGGTTGACCTCGAGCGCTCTTCGGAACCAGGCGAGCGCCTTGTCGTAGTCCTCGAGGCGCGAGTAGATCTGGCCCAGGCCCGAGAGGGCGCCGAAGTGGCCGGGGTTGCGCTTGAGCACCTCGCCGCAGTCGGCGATCGACTTCTCGTAGTCGCCGGCGAGGAAATAAACCGTCGCCCGCTTGTTCCAGCCCTCGGCGAAGTCGGGCTTTTTCGCGACGACCTCCGAAAAGGTCGCTATGGCTGCGCGATGGTCCCCGATCTGCATCTGCTCTACGCCCCGCGCCATCAGCTGGTCGATCGCGCCGTCGCCCGAGCGGCTCCACAGCAGCCACAACCCCTGCTCGGCGAAGGTGCGCACGAAGGCGCTCTCGTCGCGCAGCCGCTCGTGCAGGAGCGGCGCGTCGGACATGGCGCCGTGGTTGGCGATCCACACCACGGCCTCGGCGCGCTTCGTGGTTTCCGCATCCTTCAAGTACTGGAGGGCTTCGGTGCGGCTGCGCGGCGGCTCGGGGAATGCGCTGCCCGCGGCGATTGTTAGCGCAACGCCAAGTAGTACCATCCACACTCTTGCAAGGGAGGGCAGCGTGAACATTCGATGGCTCATCTTAGCGTTAACACTCGCCGCGGGCGGTGCTTCCGCCGCCGACACGGCGCCGGCGCGGCCGGCCGACCCGGTGCTCGAGAAATACAACGCCGCGGCCGAGCGGCAGGACTGGACGGGCGCCGCTGCCGTGATGCGCGATGCGGTGGCCGCCAAGCCCGGCAACGCCGACTACCACAACCTCTACGCCTACTCGCTGCGCAAGAGCGGCACCCCGGACATGGACCTCGTGTTCAAGCACTACAACGAGGCGCTGCGCATCGACCCGAAGCACCGCGGCGCGCACGAGTACATGGGCGAGGCCTATCTCATGCTCGGCAACGTCGCCAAGGCGAAGGAGCACCTGAGCGCGCTCGACAAGCTCTGCTTCTTCGGCTGCAGCGAGTACAACGACCTGAAGAAGGCGATCGCGCAGCACGAAACGCGCGCCGCGAAGTGAGGCTCGTCCTTCTCGTAATCGCCGCCGCGCTGGCGCTGCCCGCCGCGGCGCAGGAGGGCGCGGTGCACCTCGTGCTCGGCTTCCCCGCGGGCGCGAGCAGCGACCTGCTCTCGCGCATCGTCGGCGAGCACATGCGCGCGACGCTCGGCCGGCCGGTGATCGTGGAGAACAAGCCCGGTGCCGGCGGCCAGATCGCCAACGAGGTGGTGAAGGCCGCGGCGGCCGACGGCTCGACGGTGCTCCTGACGCCGGTCGCGACGATGGCGATCTACCCGCATTCGTTCGGCAGCCGGCTGCGCTACGACCCGTTCACCGATTTCGCGCCGGTCGCGCACCTCTCCAACTTCCAGCTCGGCCTGGGTGTCAATGCCGGCGTGCCCGCGCAGACCCTCGCCGAGTACGTGGCGCTGGTGAAGAAGGACCCGAAGTACGGCTTCTACGCCTCCGCCGCTCCGGGCAGCATTCCCCATTTCTTCGGCGTGATGTTCGGGCGCGCGGCCGGCATCGAGCTCACGCACGTCGGCTACAAGGGCACCGCGCCGGCAATCCAGGCGCTCGCCGGCGGCGAGATCTCGGCGATTTCGACCGTCGCCGCCGACATCCTCACGCTGATCAAGTCGGGCAAGGCGCGCCTGCTCGCGGTCGCCGGCGAGAAGCGCTCGGGCGCGTTCCCCGACGTGCCGACGTTCCGCGAGTCGGGCTACGACCTGGTGGCGCTGCCCTGGTATGCCATGTTCGCGCCGGCGCGCACGCCGCGGGCGCAGATCGACAAGCTCTCGGCGGCGGCGATCGCCGCGGTGCGCGACCCGGCGGTCCGCGAGCGCCTCGAGCAGATGGGGCTCGAGCCGACGGGCCTGGGCCCGGCGGAGCTCGCGCGCATCCTCAAGGCCGACTACGAGAAGTGGGGACCCCCGATCCGTGCTTCGGGGTTCAAGCCCGAGTAGTGCAGCGGCCCAACTTCGTCTTCATCCTCGCCGACGACCTCGGCTACGCCGATTTAGGCTGCTATGGCGGACGCTACGGCTGCTCGCCGGTGCTCGACCGCATGGCAGCCGAGGGGCTGCGCTTCACGCAGGGCTACGCCAACTCCTCGGTCTGCTCCCCCACGCGCTTTGCGCTGATGACCGGCCGCTGGCAGCACCGGCTGCGCGGCGGCGCGGACGAGCCGATCGCCAGCCGCAGCCGCGGCAACCCCGTGCTCGGGCTGCCGCCGACGCACCCGACGCTGCCTTCGCTCCTCGCCAAGGCGGGCTACGCCACGGCGCTGGTCGGCAAGTGGCACCTCGGCTGGCCGCCGCACTTCGGCCCGCTGAAGAGCGGCTACCAGGAATTCTTCGGCGCGCTCTCCGGCGGGCTCGATTACTTCACCCATCGCGACAGCACGGGCGCGCACGACCTGTGGGAGGGCGAGCGCGAGTGCCCGACCGACGGGTACCTGACCGACCTCCTCTCCGCGAAAGCGGCGGATTACATCAGGAGGGCGAAAAAGCCGTTCCTGCTCTCGCTGCACTACACCGCGCCGCACTGGCCATGGGAAACACGCGACGACGAGGCCGAGGCGCGGCGCCTGGAGAAGATCTTCCACACCGACGGCGGCTCGGTGCACACCTACGCCACCATGATCCGCCACATGGACGAGGGCATCGGCCGCGTCCTGGAAGCGCTGCGCGCGGTGGGCGCCGATGAGAACACGCTCGTCGTCTTCACCAGCGACAACGGCGGCGAGCGCTTCTCCGACACCTGGCCGCTGCTCGGCAAGAAGATGGACCTCCTCGAGGGCGGCATCCGCGTGCCCTACATCGTGCGCTGGCCGGCGCGAGTGAAGCGCAGCGGCGTGACGAGCCAGCTCGCGATCACGATGGATTGGCTGCCGACTTTCCTCGAGGCCGCCGGCGCATCCTCCGATGCGAACTACCCGCTGGATGGCATCAGCCTGCTGGGCGTCCTCGCCGGTCAGAAAACGATCGAGCGGGAACTCTTCTGGCGCATGAAATTTCGCGAGCAAAAGGCGATGCGCGCAGGCGACTGGAAGTACCTCTCGATCGAGGGCCACGAATACCTGTTCAACCTCGCTCGCGACGAGCGCGAGCGGGCCAATCTCGCGCGCCGGCAGCCCGAGAAGCTGAGCGAGCTGCGTGAGCGGTATAGAGGCTGGGAAGCGTCGATACCGCCCATTCCCGACGACGCGAAGTATTCGCTCGTCTACGGGCCGGCCGAGCTTCCCTCGCCTTCCTGAGCGCCTAGTCGGCGAGGCCGAGGAGCCGCGCCGGGTTCTTGCGCATCATCAGGTCGATGTCGGCATCCGAGATGCCGATCTTCTTCATCTGGCCGATCGCGGTCTCCAGGCCGTCGGGATGGATCATGTTGCCGGTCTGCCCGAGGTCGGAGGAAATCACCAGGCTCTTCGCGCCGACGGTCTTCACCGCCTCGGCGACGGTCTTCGCGTCGGTCACCGTCCAGTGGCGCATCCACTCCATCGGCGCGTTCGGCCCGACCATGAACTGCAGGAAGCAGATCTCGATCATCGCTCCCATGTCGGCGACCTGCTTCGCCTCGGCCATCGAAAGCCCGGGGATGTTGGTCAGCGCGTGCGTGACGATGACGTGCTTCACGCCCAGCTCGCGGGCGCGCCGCGTGACGGCGATCACCTCGTAGGGATGCACGTGTCCGGTGGCGAGCACCAGGTTCTCGCGCGCGATGATCTTGAGGATCTCCTCCATCTGCGGCGTGACCTTGCCGCCCGGGGCGACCTCGATGCCCTTCGCGTCCTTCGACACCAGCGTCTTGACGTGCTTGTCCGACTCGAAGGTGGGCAGCCAGACGACCTTGCCGCGGCCGCCGTACATGCGATGCATCCATTCCACCGCGTTCGGGTTGATGCCGCCGACCGCATTGTTGAGCACGATGCCGCCCCAGACCTCGATGCCCGGAACCACCTTCATCACCAGCGCGGCCCGGTCGGCGGTGGTGCTGACGTGGTTCTTGAGCACGATGCCGCGCATGCCGCGCGCCTTGGCGAGCTGCGCGATGTCGATGTCGTCCATGTTGCGGCCGAAGACGTCCGGGTGCGAGTGCACGTGGAAGTCGATCACCCCGGCGGCAGGGCTGGTCTTGGGCGGCGGCGGCGGGAATCCGGCCTGGCCGAACGCCTGGGACGATGCGAAAGCGAGCGCGACGAGCAATGCCTTGTTCATGGTCTCCTCCCGTGGTGGCGGGCAAAGAATAGCGCCAACCCGCGCGGGCTGGACGCCAGCTTGGTGTCAGCAATTTCGAGTTCCGCGTTCCTGAGGATGCGCCAGGCCATCCGCGCCTCAGGCGGCAGCAGGGGATCGATGTCGTCGCAGAGCGGGCGGCCTGCGCCGGGCAGGTTGTCGAGCTCGCCGCGCGCGATGGCTTGCTCGATCTTTCGCTCAGCTATGTACTGCAGCGCCGTCACTGCGCGGATCATAGCCGCCGGCGAGCGAGCCGTCCTCGGCGAGGGTGATGCCGTGCGCGTGGCCGGCGAGCTCGTTCCAGTCGCCCCAGCGCTCGACGCGATGGCCGCGCCGCTCGAGCTCGTCGATGGTCGCGGGCGGGTAGCGCGCCTCGATGTGCAGCGTGTCGCGCGGCTCGCCGAGCGCGAAGCGCCCCGACAGCCAGCGCGGCGCGGCGAGCGCCTGCTGGATGTCGAGCCCGAAGTCGATCATCGCCACGTAGGCCTGCGCGTGGATCTGCGGCTGGCCGTCGGCGCCCATGCAGCCAAGCGCGGCCCAGAGCCGGCCATCCCGGAAGGCGAGCGAGGCGATCAGCGTGTGCAGCGGCACCTTGCCCGGCTCGAGCCGGTTCGGGTGCGCCGGGTCGAGCGAGAAATACGCGCCGCGGTTCTGCATTACCACGCCTGTCGCCGCGGAAGTGATGCAGGCGCCGAACACGCCATAGAGGCTGAAGATCAGCGACGCGGCATTTCCCTCGGCGTCGAGCGCCGCGACGTACACCGTGTCGCCTGAGAGATTGCTCGCCGGCACCTGGTCCCACGCCATCGCACGCGCCGGGTCGAGCAGGCGGCGGCGTTCATCGGCGTATCTTTTTGAAACGAGCTTCGCGACCGGTACATCGGCAAAGCGCGGGTCGGCGAGCCAGCGGTCGCGGTCGTGGTAGGCAAGCTGCTTCGCCTGCACGAGCAGGTGCACGTGGTCCGGTCCCAGGTAGCTGCCCAGGTCCAGAGGCTCGACGAGGTTGAGCATCTCGAGCACGGTAAAGCCCTGCGTCGGCGCCGGCGTCTCGCAGAGCGTGACGTCGCGGTACGTGCCGCGGATCGGCTCGCCCCAGTACGCGCCCTGCGCGGCGAGATCGCGCTCGTCGAAGAAGCCGCCGAGCGCAGCGAGCCCGGCGGCGACCTCGCCTTCGTAGAAGCCGGCGCGGCCGCGGGCCGCGATCGCCTCGAGGGTGCGCGCCAGCGCCGGATTTCTTCCCGGTCTGGCGAGAAACAGCTCGGCCGAGGCTGGATCTGCGGCGAGCTCGGTCTCCGTCTGCTTGATCCAGCGAGCGACGCGCTCGCTCACCGGGTAGCCGTCGCGCGCGCAGTGGATCGCGGATTCGAGACAGCGCGCGAGCGGCAGCTTGCCGTAGCGGCCGTGCGCTTCGCAGAAGCTCGCCACCGCGCCGGGGGTGGTGACCGTGGCCGGAGCGAGGCCGCGGAATGGAATCTCCTCCTGGCCGGCGAAGCGTTCGAGCGTGGCGGAAGCCGCCGCGCGGCCGCCGCCGTCGAGGTAGTCGACCCGCTGGCCGCGCGCTTCGTAGATCAGCCAGAAGGCGTCGCCGCCGAGGCTGCACATATGCGGATAGATGACCGCGAGGGTGGTCGCGGTGGCGAGAGCGGCGTCGACCGCCGAGCCGCCGGCGCGCAGCACCCCGGCGCCCGCCTCCGAGGCGAGCGCGTGCGGGCTCGTCACCATGCCGCGCGTGGCGGCTATCTGAGCTTCTTCCGCGCCAGCGCCGCGCCGGCCGTGAGCGCCTGCAGCTTGCGCAGCGCGATGTCGCGGTCCATCGGCGCCATGCCGCAGTTGGTGCAGGGATAGAGCTTGCGCGCCGGCACGAATTTGAGCGCCTTGGAAATCACCGAGGAGACTTCGGCGGGCGTCTCGACCCTGTCGTTCGCTACGTCGATGACGCCGAGCAGCACGTCCTTGCCCTTGAGCAGGCGCAGCAGCTCGATCGGCACGTGCGAGTGTATGCATTCGAGCGAAACCTGGTCGACGCGGCTCTTCGCGAGCGCCGGGAAGATCTCCTCGTACTGGCGCCATTCGGAGCCGAGCGTTTTTTTCCAGTCGAGGTTGGCCTGGATGCCGTAGCCGTAGCAGATGTGCACGCAGGTCGTGCACTTCAGCCCCTTGAGGGTCCGGTTCAGCGCGTCGATGCCCCAGCGCTTGACGTCATCCATGTAGACGTTGAACGCCGGCTCGTCGATCTGGATCACGTCAACGCCGTCCTTTTCCAGCGCGCGCGCCTCCTGGTTGAGGAGCTCCGCGAACGCCATTGCCAGCTTCACCTTGTCGCCATAGTGCTCATCGGCGATGGTGTCGACGATGGTCATCGGCCCGGGCATGGTGAGCTTCAGCTGCTTCCGGGTATGGGCCCGCGCGAGGCGGGCTTCGGCCTGGTGCACGCGCCCCTTGAGCCTGAGCGGGCCGCTGACCACGGGCACCATCGCGTCGTAGCGGTTGTTGCGGATCCCCATCTTTACCTTGCGCGAGAAGTCGATGCCCTCGACGAACTCGAGGAAGCCGTGCACGAAGTGCTGGCGCGACTGCTCGCCGTCGCTGACGATGTCCAGGCCGGCGTCCTCCTGCGTCTTGAGCCAGAGCAGCGTCGCGTCGCGCTTCGCTTCCGCGAGCGCTTCGCCCGAGGCGCGCCAGGCCGGCCACAGCTTGTGGGGTTCGGCGAGCCAGCCGGGCTTGGGCAGGCTGCCCGCAAGTGTCGTTTTGAGCATGCTTTTCTCCAGGGCTGTCGTGATTTCCGGACAGCGACGAAATGATGATCCCTCAATATAATTTCGAACTACAAGCGGTTCGCAAAGGGAGGCTTTTCGTGCTGGGTGGCGTGTGCGTGGGGACAATCTTCTCGTTTCTTCTGGGGCTGGTGAATCCGGCCGTGAGCAACAAGGCGGGTCCTGACTGGATGTGGGCCGGCGGGCGCGACGACGTGCTGCGCAACCTCTACTTCCGGCCCAACGGCGCCTTGCGCACTTACGGACTGCAAGGCCTGGTGCTTACGGTAGGCATGGGCTGCGCCGCGCTGCTCTGGCTGATCGAGCGCCTGTAGAAGTCCGCCACACCGGCGGCTGCCACTGCGGCCGGGTGCGCTTCGAGGTGCTCGCGCCGGCGGAGCTGCCGGTCACGGAGTGCAACTGCTCTATCTGCGCCAGGACCGGCTACCTGCACCTGCTGGTCGACAAGGCGCATTTCCGCCTCCTCCAGGGCGCCGAGGCGCTCACCACCTACCGCTTCAACACCGGTACCGCGCAGCATCACTTTTGCAAAGTCTGCGGAATAAAGTCATTCTATGTGCCGCGGTCGCATCCGGACGGGTACAGCGTCAACGCACGCTGCCTCGACCCGGGGACGGCGGCCGGGATGAAGGTGAAAGCCTTCGACGGAGCGAACTGGGAGTCTTCGGCCAGGGGGAGAACATGGTGAGATTGATCGCAGTTATGCTGACGCTTGCACTCTCAGGCGCGGCGTGGGCGCAGAAGAAGGACTGCAACGAGCTGAAGAGCGAGATCGAGGGCAAGATCAAGAAGAACGGCGTCGAGAAATTCAGCGTCGAAGTGGTCGACAAGGACGCCAAGGCCGACGGCAAGGTGGTCGGCACCTGCGACGGCGGCGCCAAGAAAATCGTCTACAAGCGCGGCTGAGCGCGTAGCGGCGCGAGCCAGGCGAGCGCCGCAAGCTGCAGCACGACGAGGGTGGCGAGCGCGGCGGTGTACCCCGCCGGCGCATAGCGCCCGTCCACGACCGGGTAGAGCCGCAGCACCGCGCCGATTCCCCACTGGAAGGCGAATGAGCTGGCGAACATCAGTACGTTCGACGCGGTGATCACGCGTCCAGTCATCTCGGTCGGGAAGAGCGGCGTGATGAGCGCGTAGGCAAGCGCGGAGGAAATCCCGGCGAAGGCGTACACCGCAAGCACCAGGCCGATGGCCGCGTGCACCCGCGCCGCGAGCAGCGCCAGCATTGCGAGCGCGAGCGTCAGGCCGGCCTTGTACACCGTCATGCGCGAGATGCCCGCCTGCGCGAGCCGATCGCTCGCCGCTCCGAAGAACACCGCGCCCGCCGCATAGGCGAGGGCGCTGATCAGCAGATAGTTCGCCACCGCGTGGCGCGGCTCTCCCGCCACGTCGTAGAGCCACGGCCCGAGCCATAGCCCCTGCAGCGCGATGTAGGTCGCCTGGCCGATGACCAGCGGCGCGGCGATGCGCCAGAACACGCCCGAGGCGAAGACGTGGCGGAAGCCCGCCACCTGCGCGCGCAGCGGCTGTCCCGCGCCGGGGAGCGCCTTTTCGGGCACGACCAGGAATACGAGCGCCGCTGCGCCCAGGGACAAGGCGCTCAGGAGAAAAAACAGGCCGCGCCAGCCGAGCGACTCGATCAGCGCCTCGGCCGGCGCGGTCGCCGAGAGCGCGCCGACGCCGCCGACGGCGAGGTAAAGCCCGTTCAGCGTCGCGAGGCGCGACAGCGGAAACCACAGCGTGAACGCCTTGATCGCGCCCATCAGTCCGGCCGACACGCCCAGCCCGATCAGCGCGCGGCCGATGGAGAGCATCGCGAGGTCGCGCGCCAGCGCGAAGGTGACCGCGCCCGCGGCCGCGCACACCAGGAGTCCCGCCACCACGCGGCGCGGGCCGTAGCGGTCCAGCATCACGCCGAGCGGCAGCTGGATCGCGGCGAAGGCGAGCAGGTACATCGAGGTGAGCAGGCCGAGCTCGTCGGGCGTGAGCGCGAACTCGGCGGCGAGGTCCTTGGAGATGATCGCGGTGACGTTGCGGTAGAAGAACGACAGGAAGTACCCCGCCGCGAAGGGGCAGAACACGACAAGCATCAGGTTCGCGGGTAGGCTACGCGCCATGCCGAAACGGCTCATCGTGGGCATCACCGGCGCCACCGGGGCAATCTATGGCGTCAGCCTCCTTCGTCAATTGAGGGCTTTGAAAGGCTGGGAATCGCACCTCGTCCTCACCGATGCCGGCGTGCTCAACGCCTGGCACGAGCTGAAGATGAAGCGCAGGGACGTCGAGCGGCTGGCGCACTTCGCCTACCACCCCAAGGACATCGCCGCGACGCTGGCGAGCGGCTCGTTCCTCACCGAGGGCATGGTGATCGCGCCCTGCTCGATGAAGACGCTCGCGGCCGTCGCGCACGCACACGCGGATGATCTGGTGTCAAGAGCAGCGGATGTCGTGCTCAAGGAGCGTCGCCGCCTGGTGGTGGTGCCGCGCGAGACGCCGCTCAACCTCGCCCACCTGCGCAACATGGTCGCGGTCACCGAGATGGGCGCGATCGTCTTCCCGCCGGTGCCGGCGTTCTACGCCGCGCCGAAGTCGCTCGACGACCTTGTCGCGCACACGGTCGGCCGGGTGCTCGATCTTTTCGGCGTGCGCCTGCCCAGGCTCAAGCGCTGGCAGGGCCTCAAAGGAATTCCCGCAGAGCGCGATTGAAGGCTTCGGTCTGCTCGACGTTGGCGATGTGCGCCGCGTTCGGGATGCCGACGTACTTCGCCCCCGGCACGTGCTCGCCGATGTACTTGGTGCCCGGCGCCGCGGCGTCCTGCTCGCCCGTGAGCGCCAGCACCGGCAGGCGGATGTCCTTCAGGCGCGCGGTGGTGTTGAGCTTCATGATCGCCTGGCCGCAGCCGATGTAGCCCGCGACCGGCGTCGCGGCGATCAGCGCCGCGATGCGCTTCGCCGGCGGCGAGTTGCGGAAGGGCGCCGTGAACCAGCGCTCCATGGTGCCGTCGACCAGCGCGGCCATGCCCCTGGTCTTTGCGACGTTGATGCGCTCCTCCCATTGCTTCAGCGCCTCGGGCGGCTGGGTGTGCGTGGTGTCGGCGAGCACCATCTTCGTGAACGGCGCGCCGCCGCGGAGGGCGATCGTCTGGCCGATCATGCCGCCGATCGAGAGGCCGCAGTAGAGCGCCTTGTCGATCTTCAGGTGCTTCGCGAGGCCCAGCACGTCGTCGGCGAGCATGTCGAGGGTGTAGGGCCCCTGCGGCGCCGAGGTGGCGCCATGGCCGCGCATGTCGTAGTTCAGGATGCGGAAGCGATCCTTGAACGCCTCGACCTGCGGGTCCCACATGCGCACCGTGCAGGCGAGCGAGTGGCTGAGCACCAGCCAGGGGGCGCCTTCCTTGCCGTGCAGCTCGTAGTTGATCTCGATGCCGTTGACTTTCGCTTTCATGCTGCCTCCACGATCAGGGGAATCGACATCTCGTCCTCGTGCGTGCCGCCGTGGTTGCCGATGTGCAGCCAGCGCGGCTCGCCGGGTATCCAGTCCTTGACGGTATAGCGGCCGCGCATCACCAGCGCGACGTCGCCCACGCGCTCGGCGATGCGCGCGTGCGGCTTGCCCGGGCCGAACCAGCCGTCGTCGATGAGCTTTTGGCTTGGCACCACGTCGGCGCGCTCGCCCAGCCAGTCCTTGGCCTTCTTCGCAAAGTCTTGAGGCGAATGCACATGGCAATACGCCACCCGACGCTCGCCGCAGAGGGGCAGCCTGAGGTGGGCATTGAGCTCCGCGGGGAATTCGAACGATTCCTCGGGCGCGACATCGATGAAGCCGTGGTCGGCCGTGGCGATGATCGCGGTATCGGTCCCCGAGAGCCGCTGCAGCAGTCGGCCGAAGGCGGCATCGATCGCCGCGAGCTCGCGCAGCGCCTGGGGGCTCTCGCAGCCGTAGCGATGCGAGGCCGCGTCGTAGTGCGGCCAGTAGGCATAGACGAACTTGCGCGCGTCGCTCGACTTCACGGCGCGCTCGGTCTGCTCGACGAGCTCGTCGAGCGTGTCGTAGGCAAGCCGCTGGGCGCCGCGGCAGTGCACCGTGTTGTAGTCGGAATTGACGATCTCGCGGTAGGTGACGACGTAGGACTCGACCGGCATCGAGCCGAAGAGCGAAGGCGCGCCGAACACGCGCTCTGCGCTCACGCCGCGCGCGGTGAGCGGCGCGAGATCGCCGCGGCTGCGGAAGGGCAGCGCGGCCGAGACGCAGCCCGCTTCGCCGAAATACTGGAACCAGCCGGTGAGGCCGTGCTCGAGCGGCGTGCGCCCGGTGTATGAGGTCGTGATCGCCGAAGCGGTGGTCGAGGGGAATACCGACGTGATCGCGCGCCGCCGCCTGCGCGCGAGCTCGCCGCCGGCGCCTCGGCGCGCGAGCAGGTTGTCGCCGAGGCCGTCGACGATGAGCAGCACGACATTTCTCGCCGCCTGGATTTCGAGAGGAAAATTCAGCTGCGCGTGCAGCGGCGCGCCGCCGCGGCTCGCGACGATCGACGCCATCAGGTTGACGAGGCCGGCGCCCTCGTAGTTGGGAAGAATGCCCGGCTGCATGCTCGGATTTTAGGGGTAGAATTTCCCTCTATGCGACACGAAGTTCACCTCCACGCCGACATTCCCATCCTCGAAGGCGTCTCGAAGCGGCAGATCGAGCAGGCGTTCGCGCCGCTGCTCGAGTACCTCGACGCCGACGGCTTGGCCGACGTCAAGAGCCTCGAGCAGGACGAGCCCGGCTTCAAGTACGACGAGAAGGAGCTGATCCTCTACGTCTGCTGGACCGGCGAGGTCGGGCGCAGCTTCGACGGCGCGCTCGAGGCCGCGCTCGAGGGCCTCGGGCCCTACTGCTACGAGGCGGTCGAGATCGACCTCACCGTCTATCACGAGAACGGCGAGCAGGAATCGAAGCTGCTCTTCGTCGGCCCGACGGCGCAGGCGATCCACGAGGCGCAGCGCCGCTGCATGATCGAGGACGTGGCCGCGATCCTCGCGCGCCAGTTCGAGAAGGCGCACGTCTCCGAGGTGACCGCGCTGGTCAACGAGCTCTTCGAGCGCGACTGGAAGGAGAAGGCGTCGCAGCCGAAGAAGCCCGAGCGCGCCTTCGAGAGCTACACGCGCCCGTCGCGCAAGAACCTGCACTAGGCCCCTGAGCAAGCCGAAGTACCCGGGGTTCGACACGCTCGCGCTGCACGCGGGACAGTCCCCCGACGCGGCGACCGGCAGCCGCGCGGTGCCGATCTACCAGACCACCTCCTACGTGTTCCGCGATACGGAGCACGCCGCGTCGCTCTTCAACATGGAGCGCGCCGGCCACGTCTATTCGCGCATCTCGAATCCGACCGTCGCCGTCCTGGAAGAGCGCATGGCGGCGCTCGAAGGCGGCGTCGGCGCGATCGCCACCGCTTCGGGCCAGGCGGCGCTGCACCTCGCCATCGCGACGCTGATGGACGCGGGCAGCCACATCGTCGCCTCCGGCTCGCTCTACGGCGGCTCGCACAACCTGCTCGCCTACACGCTCAAGCGCTTCGGCATCGAGACGACTTTTGTATCGCCCAGGGTTCCGGAGAATTTCCGGAAAGCCATCAGGCCGAACACGCGCCTGCTGTTCGGCGAGACGCTCGGCAACCCGGGGCTGGACGTGCTCGACGTGCCGGCGGTTTCGGCGATCGCGCACGAGGCGAAGCTGCCGCTGCTCGTCGATGCGACCTTCACCACGCCCTACCTGATGAAGCCCTTCGCGCTCGGCGCCGACCTGCTCTACCACTCGGCGACCAAGTTCCTCGGCGGCCATGGCGTCGCCATCGCCGGCGTCCTGGTCGACTCGGGGCGCTTCGACTGGGAGGCCTCCGGAAAGTTCGCCACGCTCACCGCGCCCTACGCCGGCTTCCACGACATGGACTTCGAGGAGGAGTCGGGCACGCGCGCGTTCCTGCTCCGCGCGAGGCGCGAAGGCCTGCGTGATTTCGGCGCCTGCATGGCGCCCATGACCGCGTTCCAGATCCTGCAGGGCGTCGAGACGCTGCACCTGCGCATGCCGCGCCACGTGGACTCGACGCGCAAGATCGTCGCGTTCCTGAGCAGGCATTCCGCGGTGGAACGGGTCATCTACCCCGAGCTGCCCGGGCATCCGGACTACGAGCTGGCGAAGAAGCTGCTGCCGCTCGGCTGCGGGGCGGTGTTCTCGTTCGAGATCAAGGGCGGCAGGGGCGCGGGCAAGGCCTTCATCGAGTCGCTGCGCATCTTCTCGCACCTCGCCAACGTCGGCGACGCGAAGTCGCTGGTGATCCATCCCGCGACCACCACGCACTACCGCATGAGCGACGCCGACCTCAGGAAGGCGGGCATCACCGCCGGCACGGTGCGCCTGTCGATCGGCCTGGAAGACCCCCAGGACCTGATCGACGACCTGGATCGCGCGCTCGCCATCTCGCAGAAATGACGCTCGAGGTCGACGGCAAGGCCGCCTTCGCCTATACCGCGAACCACCCGGTCGAGGCCGGCAAGCGCACGGTGCTCTTCGTGCACGGCGCGGGCCTCGACCACTCGTGGTTCGGCCTGCAGAGCCGCTACTTCGGCTACCACGGCTGGAACGTGCTGGCGGTCGACATGCCAGGGCACGGCCGCTCGGCCGGGCCGGCGCTGACGAGCGTGCCGGCCATGGCGGACTGGATTACCCGGCTGATGGACGCCGCCAAGGTTCAGAAAGCGAGCATCGTGGGCCACTCGATGGGGACGCTGATCGCGGTCGATCTCGCCGCGCGCCAATCCGCGCGCGTGGAGCGCATCGCGCTCATCGCCACCGCCTACCCGATGAAGGTGAGCGACGCCTTCCTCGACGCCGCCAAGCGCAATTCCTACGATGCCTTCGACATGAGCACGATCTGGAGCCACGCGCCGCGCGTGCCATTGGGCGCCAACCCGAACCCGGGAATGTGGATGTACGGCGACACCCAGGCGCGGCTCGAGCGCCTCGCCTCCGGCGTGCTCTACGCCGACCTCAAGGCCTGCAACGACTTCAGCTTCAGCGGGCAGGTGAAATGCCCGGCGCTGTTCATCCTCGGCAAGCGCGACGTGATGACGCCCCCGCGGGCGTCGCAGAGCCTGCAGGAGCAGATCCCCGGCGCCCGGAGCGTGGTCATAGACTTCTCCGGCCACTCGCTGATGGCCGAGGCCCCCGACGCGACGCTCGATGCGCTGATAGAGTTTCTCAAATGAGGAAATTCCTCGTGCTGGCCATGCTGCTGCCGCTGCTCGCTGCGGCGCAGACCTATCCGTCGAAGGCGGTGAAGATCATCGTGCCGGCGCAGCCCGGCGGGGGGCTCGACCTCGTCGGACGCACCATCGCCGCCGAGATGACGAAGGTGTTCGGCCAGTCGTTCTTCGTCGAGAACTCGGCCGGCGGAGGCGGCTCGATCGCGGCGATGTCGACGGCGCGCGCGGCCCCCGACGGCTACACGCTGATGGTCGGCTACGTCGGCACGCACGGCACGAATCCCGCGGTGCGCAAGCTCAACTACGACGCGATCAACGACTTCACGCCGATCTCGATGGTGGGCGGCACGCCCAACCTGCTGGTGGTGATCCCGGGCGTGCCGGTCGCGGATCTGAAGAGCTTCGTCGAGTACGCGAAGAAGAATCCCGACAAGCTTAACTACGGTACGGGCGGCATCGGGTTGCTGAACCACCTGGCGCTGGAGCAGTTCCGCGCCGCGGCCGGCATCGAGCAGGTCACCTACGGCCACTATCGCGGCATCGGTCCGGCGTTCAAGGACATGCTGGGCGGCCAGATCCAGGTGCTGATGCCCGGCCTCTCCGCGGCGCTGCCGCACCTGCACTCGGGCAAGGTCAGGCCGCTCGCCATTACCGGCCTGAAGCGCCATCCGCTGGTGCCCGAGGTGCCGACGTTCGAGGAGCTGGGCTACAAGGGCTTCGACGGCGTCCAGTGGTACGGCATCGTCGGGCCGGCGAAGATGCCCTCTGACGTCACGCAACGGCTCAACGCCGAGATCAACAAGGCCATCACTTCGCCGGCACTCCAGCAGCGCCTGGCGAGCGAGGCGCTGACGGTGATGCCGATGTCACCGCGGGAGTTCGGCACCTTCATGCAGGCGGAGATCGCGCGCTACAGCGCGCTCGCCAGGGCGCGCAACATCCGGCTGGACGACTAGCCGCGGAAGGCGGCGAGGTCGATCCGGCCGTGCCAGGCGGTTTTGACCCAGGAAAGGAACTCCTGCGCCTTCGCGGACGACCAGCCGCCGTAGGCGCAGTTCAGCCTGAACTTCTCCTCGATGTCGGCGCGCGAGAGCGGCTCCTTCCTGCCGCCGCGCATATGAGGCTGCCTTTCCTCTTGCGTTGAGCCGTCCGCGAGCGTGACGCGGACATGCCCGGTGAACTCGTCCGGGTAGGGGTTGCGCGGGTCGATCTCGTAGCGCACCTTCGCCGCCAGCGCGCGCAGTCGCGCGTCGTGCACGCGCTCCTCGGTAAACGCCTCGAGGCCGGCATGGCCGAGGACAAAGCCGGCGGCGATGCAGTACGGCTGGCTGAACTTGGCGGCGTAGGCGTTGGACGGGCGCTGCTTGTCGGCGAGGGGCTCCCACAGGCGGTGCACCGTGCCCTCGGCCGCTTCGCAGACCACTTCCGCAATCCTGCTTACATCGATCCGCCGTGCCAGCCGCCGCGCGCAATCCACGTACGGCTGCGTCATCGTGCCGCAGGCGTAGGGCTTGAACGCGATCGAGCTCGCGATCCAGCGGCTGCCGAAGCCGTCGACGAGCTTCGCCCAGTCGTTCTCCCTGGCATGGGCGAAGGCGTAATAGAAGCCGTGCTCGCCTTCGAGCACGGTGCGCGGCCCGACGAAGCCCGCGCGCGCGAGCCCGGCGGCGCGAATCCCCGCCTGCGCCGCCCAGCCGGGATGCAGCCGCTTGGTCCACGCGCCCTCGGCGAGGTACTCGATGATGCCGCTCGCCATCGAGCCGACGATCCCGAGGCTGTTTACAAACTGCTCGCGCGGAAGGCCCAGGGCGGTGGCCACGCCCGCAGCCGCGCCGAGCGCACCCAGCACCGCGGTGGGATGGAAGCCGGCCTTGTGGATGCGCTTGGGCGCCACCAGGCTCGCGCGGCACATCAGCTCGCAGCCGATCGCCATTCCCGCCAAGGCGTCCGCCCCATGGAGCTTTTCTCTTTCGGCGACGGCAAGAATTGCCGGGACGATCACCGCCCCGGCGTGCACCGGGCCGCCCTCGAAGGTGTCGTCGAAGTCCTCGCCGTGCGCTGCGGTGCCGTTGACGAATGCGGCGCCGCCTGCATCGAGCGCGCGCGCGTGGCCGATCGCGGTGCAGGCGCCGCCCGCTTCCCAGCTCGCGAGCGCCGCGGCGACGTAATCGGTGCGCCGCGCCGCGACGCACAGGCCGGCGATGTCGACGAGCAGCTTCTCGGCGGTGTCGCAAAACGCGGGCGCCGCGCGGCGCGCATCGTCGATCGCATCGGCGAGTCGTTCGGAGATCGATTTCAGGCGCGTCATTGTCGCGCCGAACGCCACGGGGCGCGCGCGACGATGGCCATCATCAGCAGGCCGCCCGCCGTCATGCCGAGTGCGATCACGCCAAAGATTGCCGCGAGCGACGCGGCGAGCGCGCCGCCCACGACCACGATCGCGAGGCGCGCCGTGCCGGCGAGCACCGGCTTGAGCATCTGGCCCGCGCCCTGCGAAGCGAAGTAAAGCGCGATGCCCACGCCGAGCAGCGGGTAGAACGGCGCGACGATGCGCAGGTAGCGGCTGCCGGCGGCGAGCACCGCCGGGTCGTCGCTGAAGAGGCCGACCCACGCGAGCGGGAACACGGCCGCCGTGGCACCGATGACGAAGCAGATCGCCGCGGCGAGCGCGGTGCCGGCCCAGGCGATGCGCTTCGCCGCCGCGGTGTTGCCGGCGCCGATGTTGACGCCGACCAGCACCACCAGTGCCTGCCCCACGGCGAACGCCAGAGGGATCTGCAAGAGCTCGAGGCGCACGCCGACGCCGTAGCCCGCGAGCGCAGCCGCGCCGAAGCGGCCGACGAAGCCGGTCAGCACCACCGCGGTAAGCACGGTCTGGAACGCGTTCAGCGTCGAGAGGCCGCCCACGCGCAGGATTTCGGCGAAGAGGCGCCGCTCAAGCCGCAGGTCGGCTCGCGTCGGGCGCAGCGCGCTGCCGCGCCGGAACACCACCACCGCCTGGCCGATGGCCGCGAGGCCGAAGGTCGTCACATAGGAGATCGCCGCGCCGGCGATCCCGAGGCGCGGCATCGGCCCGGCGCCGAGGGTGAGGGATCCCGAGAGCGGCACGTGGATCGTCGCCGCGACGATCAGCGCGGCTGCCGGCACCAACATGTTTCCCGTGCCGCGCAGCAAGCTCGAGAGCGTGTTGGCGAGCCAGACGGTGAGCGCGCCGGCGAAAACGATGTCGGAGTAAGCGAGGGCCGAGGCGAGCGTCTCGCCCTCGCCGCCGAGCAGCCGGTAGAGCGGTTTTGCGAAGACAACCAGCAGAACGGTAAACGCGCCCGCCATGCCAAGCGCAATGACCAGCGCGTGAACCACGAGCTTGCGCGCGCGAGCGGCGTCGCCGGCGCCGAGCGCGCGAGCGATCGCCGACGCTACGCCGCCCCCCATCGCGCCCGCCGAGGTCATCTGCAGCAGCATCAGCAGCGGGAACACCAGCGCCAAGCCGGCGAGGGGCGCGGTGCCGAGCCGGCCGACGAAGTAGGTGTCGCCGATCGAGACCGCGGACTGGAAGGCGACCAGCAGCATCCCCGGCGCCGACAGCCTGAGCAGCGTGGGGACGATCGGCGCCGCGAGCAGGCTTTGGGCGGACGAGGCCAGAGTCGCTAGTCTAAGAGCCGCCGGACGGCGAGCGCGCATCCCCAGCCGGCGAGCACGCCGGCGCCATCGGCCGCCATGTCCAGGACTTCGTAGCTGCGATAGCCGAGCGCGCCTTGCACGAACTCGAGTGCTACCCCCAAAGCAACAAATGCGACCCCATAGGCGATGTGCGCGCGCGGTGAGCGGTAGAGGAATGCGAACCAGAACATAAGCGCGCCGTAGGCTGCCAGATGGCCGAGCTTATCGCCTTGCGCGACGTCGACATGCGGCGGGTTCGGCGTGACCGAGAGCCAGACGATCGCCGCCGCCCAGAGCCAGCCGGCCGCGATCAGCGCCGCGCGCAAGCTATTCGAGGCCGAGGCTGCGCATCTGCGCGACCAGCTTCGCGACCAGGCTCTGGTCCTTGACGATCGCGAGCCGGCCGGCGAACGTCGCCAGCCGGAACTTCGGGTCGTGGCGCAGCACTTCGGCCGCCTCGGCGCGCGCGTCGGCCGCGCGCCCGCGCGCGTGCAGCACGCCCGCGAGCACGATCCGCGCCTCGGTGTAGGCGGGCTCGCGCTTCAGCGCGGACCGGACCGCGGCCTCGGCTTCATCCATCTCGCCGAGCTGGTAATGCGCGAAGCCGAGGATTTGCAGATACCAGGTCGGGTAGACCGGGCTCAGGCGGATCGCCTTGCGCAGCAGCGTGACCGCTTCGTCGGGCCGGCCGCCCACGGCGCACGAGCACGCGAGGTTGGCGGCGTTGTCGGCGTGGTTCGGGTTGAGCGCCACGGAGCGCTCGCCGGAGGCGATCGCTTCGTCGTGCTTGCCTGCGATCAGGTGGGAATAGCCGAGCAGCGCGTGCGCATCGGCGCAGCCCTCGTCGAACGCGAGCGCCTTGCGGGCGAGGCCGGCGGCGCGCTCGAGCGCCGCGGCGCCTTCCCAGCCGTAGCGGAAGGCGCTGAGCTCGGTCCACGCGAGGCCGAGGTGGCCGAGCGGCGAGTCGGCCTCGAGCGCCACCACCTTCTGGAACGAGCGGCGCGCCTCTTCGTTCGCCTCGCGAGTCAGGCGGTTCAGCGCGTCCAGGCCCTTGTAGTAGGCGTCGAGCGCCTCGGGCTGGCGCAGGAGATGGCGCCACGCGCTCGCCTGCTCGCCGCGCAGCAGCTTCACGTCGAGCGCGGCGACGATCTCGCGGGTGATCTCGTCCTGCACCGCGAAGATGTCGGCCAGGTCGCGGTCGTAGCGCTCTGCCCACAGGTGGTGGCCGCTCTCCGCCTCCAGCAGCTGGGCGTTGATGCGCACCCGGCCGCCGGCGCGGCGCACGCTGCCCTCGAGCACGTGGCTCGCCGCGAAGCGCTTGCCGACTTCGCGCACCTCGACCGGCTTGCCCTTGTAGGTGAAGGTCGAATTGCGGCCGATGACCAGCAGCCCGGAAAGCTTGGACAGGTCGGTGATGATGTCCTCGGTGATCCCGTCGCTGAAGTATTCCTGCTCCGGGTCGCCGCTCATGTTCTGGAACGGCAGCACGGCGATCGAGGGCTTCTCCGACGCTGCCGGGGCCGCCGCCGTCGGTTCCGGCACGCACGGTTCCGGCGCGGGCGAGCCGTCGAGCCTCACGCGATAGACGCGCACCGGCCGCGCGATGTTCTTCACCGAGCGCTCGCCCAGGTCGTCGAAGGTGAGGCCGCATTTGCCCGCGACCTGGTCGTAGGCGCTGCCAGACAGGAACACCCCGCCGACGTCGCAGATGCCTTCCAGGCGTGCGGCGACGTTGACGCCGTCGCCGTAGAGGTCGTCGCCTTCGACGATCACGTCGCCGAGATTGACGCCCACGCGCAGCACGAGCTTGCGCTCCTGCGGCTCCGCGGCGGAGCGCTCGGCCATCGCCGCCTGCACGCGAGCGGCGCATTCGACGGCATCGACCACGCTGGGGAACTCCACCAGCAGGCCGTCGCCGGTGGTCTTGAAGATGCGGCCGCGGAAGCC
>Ga0075434_100000137_pt1 | contig 44373 bp, 33 predicted proteins | sample RhiMethybrSRZTD3_FD_75298 | JGI IMG/M metagenome (GOLD analysis project Ga0075434, IMG submission 75298) | Populus rhizosphere microbial communities from Tennessee, USA - Rhizosphere MetaG P. TD hybrid SRZTD3 | ecosystem: Host-associated > Plants > Roots > Rhizosphere > Soil | place: USA...
CTCGCGCGCCACGCGGGTCACTTCCGAGGCGAAGGAGCTGAGCTGATCCACCATCGTGTTGATCGTGTTCTTGAGCTCGAGGATCTCCCCGCGCACGTTCACGGTGATCTTCTTCGAGAGGTCGCCGGTCGCCACCGCGGTGGTCACCTCGGCGATGTTCCGCACCTGGGCCGTGAGGTTTCCGGCCATCGAGTTCACGCTGTCGGTGAGGTCCTTCCACGTGCCGGCCACGCCTTTCACGTCGGCCTGGCCGCCCAGCCGGCCTTCCGTTCCCACCTCGCGCGCCACGCGCGTCACCTCCGAGGCGAAGGAGCTGAGCTGGTCCACCATGGTGTTGATGGTGTTCTTCAATTCGAGGATTTCCCCGCGCACGTCCACCGTGATCTTTTTCGAGAGGTCACCGTTCGCCACCGCGGTGGTCACCTCGGCGATGTTCCGTACCTGCGCGGTGAGGTTTCCGGCCATGGAGTTCACGCTGTCGGTGAGGTCCCGCCACGTCCCCGATACCCCTTCGACGCGCGCCTGGCCGCCCAGCTTCCCTTCCGTTCCCACCTCGCGCGCCACGCGCGTCACCTCCGAGGCGAAGGAGCGGAGCTGGTCCACCATGGTGTTGATCGTGTTCTTGAGCTCGAGCACCTCGCCCTTCACGTCCACGGTGATCTTGCGCGAGAGGTCTCCGTTCGCCACCGCGGTGGTCACGTCCGCGATGTTCCGCACCTGGGCGGTGAGGTTCCCCGCCATGAGGTTCACGCTCTCGGTCAGGTCCTTCCAGATCCCGGCGACCCCCTTCACGCGCGCCTGCCCGCCGAGGTTCCCCTCGGTTCCCACCTCGCGCACGACGCGGGTCACCTCGGCCGCGAAGGCACCGAGCTGCTCCACCATGCGGTTCACCGTCCGCGCGGTGCGCATGAACTCGCCCTCGAGCGGGCGGTCGTCCACCTCGAGCGACATCGTCTGGGAGAGATCTCCCTTGGCCACGGCGCCGATCACGCGCGCCGCTTCCGCGGTGGGCTGGACCAGGTTGCCGACCAGCGTGTTCACCGCCGAGACCGTGTCGGCCCAGGCGCCCGTGACCGGCCCGAGGGAGGCCCGCTCGTCGATCTTGCCGTGGTGGCCGACCGCGGCGCTGACGCGAGCCAGCTCCGCCGCCAGGCGCTCGTTCATCTCGACGACTTCGTTGAAGGTGTCCGCCACCTTCCCGGAAAGCCCTGTCCAGTTTTCGGGAAGACGCACGGAGAAGTCCCCTTTGCGCACCGCCCGGAGCGCGAGAAGGAGCTTGGAGGCGTCGAGGGCGGGGTCCTCTTCTTGTTGCGTGGTGGTCATGGCCGTCTTCTCCGAACGCGGTGGAGATGTGGAAGCGGGGACGCTGGATCCCCGGGATGACGCTTTCATGTCGGATTCCGGAGCGCGGATGTCTCGATCGGATACCCTCCCAGATCGGATCGGGGCAGTCTTCCGAGCTGCCTCAAGCGTGACGACGAATACCCCCTAAAGTCAAGTCAGGCAATGTCGGACAAAGACCCACACGCGCCTGAGACGCAGGAGGACAAGTCCACGCTATGGTATTGAACGGACGCCACTTGAGAGATTTGATTCAGGCGGGGTGCGGCTAGACGATCGGGGCGTCCGGAAACGGCGGGACCTACCCCTGCGTCTCTTCGAGCCCTCCGCCGAACCCCGCGAGTAGGGACGGCAGCACGAGGAGGAGGAGGAACGCGGAGGTCACGAACCCGCCGACCACCGCGATCGCGAGCGGTCTCAGGAGCGCGCTTCCCGCGCCGACCCCCAGAGCCAGCGGCGCCAGCGCGGCCACGCCGGCGAAGGTCGTCATGAGCACCGGACGGGCGCGGCGCATGGAGGCCTCCCGCGCCGCTTCCACCGCCGTGCGGCCGCGCCGGAGCGCGTCCCGGTGCGCGGCGACGAGGAAGTAGGCGTTCTCCGAGACGATCCCCACCATCATGATCGCGCCCACGAAGCTCGAGATGTTGAACGACGCGCGGCCGAGGTGGAGCGCCAAGAACACGCCCAGGAGCGAGGAGAAGACGACCAGGAGCACGGCGAGCGACATCCGCCACGACCGGAAGGAGAAGAGGAGGATCGCCGTCACCAGGGCGAGCGCTCCCAGGAGAACCCCCGCGAGCCCTCGGAACGAGGACTGCTGCTCCGCCCACATGCCCGCGTACTGAATCCTCGCCTCGGGCGGGAGCGCGACGTGCGCCCGTACCTGCCTCTGGATCTCCGCCATGGCCGACCCGAGGTCGCGACCGGAGAGCCGGGCCGTCGGCGCCACCATCGTGCGCAGGTTGTCCCGTCCGATCTCCGTCTCGCCCGGGGCCGTCTGCACCGCGGCCACTTCCCCGGTCCGCACGGCCGCGGTGCCGACCGGGATCGGGATCCGCGAGATGACCTCCGCGCCGCTCAGTCCGGACGGCCTCGGCATCACGAAGCGGATGGGCCAGGCGCGGGCGCCCCGCGCGATCGAGCCGGCCTCGGTTCCTCCGATCGCCGGGGTCACCTCCAGGGCGAGATCCTCGGCGCTCGCCCCCACGCGCGACGCGGCGGGCCGCGGCGCGATGGTGACGTTGGGACCGCTGACCACGACGCCGTCCTTCACGTCCACGACGCCCCGGACGTGCCCGAGCACCGCCGCCACTTCGCGCGCCTTGTCCTCGGCGATGCGCCGGTTCTCGTCGAAGATCCGGATCTCGATCGGCTGCGGCGTCGTGGTGAGGTCCCCGATCACGTCCTCCACCAGCTGCCCGAACTCCACCGCCAGGGCGGGCTGGGTCTTCTCGATCCGCCCGCGAAGGTCGTCGGCGATCTCCTCGGCGCCGCGACGATGCTTCGCGCGGAGCCGCAGCGCGTAGTCCCCGATGTTCGGCTCGGTGACGAAGAATCCGAGCTGGTCGCCGGTGCGTCGCGACCAGGTCAGGATCTCGGGCATGGCCGCGATCTCCTCCTCCACTTCCTGCAAGAGGCGGTCCGTCTCCTGGAGGGAGGTCCCGGGAGGCGCGATGTAGTCCAGGATCAGTGAGCCCTCGTCCATCTCCGGAAGGAATCCGCTGCCGAGCGAGAGGTAGAGGGGAATCGCGAGCAGGACGAAGGCCAGAGCCGCGGCGACGCCGATCCACCGGCGCTCGGTGGCGCGTTCCAGCGCCTTCGTGAACGGGGCCGATCCCCGGCGGGGGCCGGCGTGCGTGGGATGGGACCGGGGCGCCGTAAGCGGCACGAGCGTGAGGCAGAGAAGGAGCGAGGAACCGAGCATCAGCGCCATGGACAGGGTGAGGACGCGGAAGAAGGCCCCGGTCACTCCTCCCAGCAGCACGAACGGCAGGAAGATCGCGAGCGAGCAGAGGCTCGAGCCCACGAGCACGGGGAAGATCTCCGCCATCGCCTGCGAGCGCGTCGCCGGATGCTCTCCGGTCGACCGGGCGGCGAGGTGCTCCACGACCACGATGCCGTCGTCGATCACGAGCCCCACCGCGGCCGCGATGCCTCCGAGGGTCATCATGTTCAGGGACTGCCCCGAGAGGGAGAGCCCGATCAAGGTCATCGCGATGCTCGCCGGGAGCACGGCCGCTCCCGCGAGCCCCAGGCGGCGGCTCTTGAGGACGATCATGATGACCAGCACCGCGAGCAGCGCGCCGACGACGAGGCTGTCGCGCACGCTGCCCACGGACGCGCGGACGAGATCCGACTGGTCGTAGAAGGTCTGGACCTGGGTCCCGCGCGGAAGCCGGCTCCGGTTCTCCTCGAACCAGCGGTGCGCGGCGACGGAGAGCGTGATGGAGCTGGCCGACGGCTGGCGGAGCAGGTTCACCAGCACCGCCTCCCGTGAGTTGGCGCGGTAGCGGTGGAACTCGGGCGCCTCCTCCAGGCTGACCTTCCCGAGCTGCCCCAGGCGCACCGGCGCGCCCGACGAGGCCGGAATCAGGAGCGACTCCAGGGAAGCGAGATCGCGCGGCCGGCCGTCGACGAGCGCCAGGTAGAGCTGCCCGTTGGCCTCCAAGAGCCCCGCCGACTCGAGCGCGGAGGCCTTCCGGACCGCGTCCACCACCGCCGCCGCGTCGAGGCCGCGGGACACGAGCGCGACCGGATCCAGCGTGACGCGGGCCTCGAGGGTTCGTCCGCCCTGGATCACCACCTCCGCCACACCCGGCAGCCGGGAGAGCTCGGGGCGGAGAACCATGTCGGCGAAGTCGCGGAGCTCCGCGAGGGAGGCCTGATCGGACGTGAGCGAGAGGCCGACCACCGGAAAGAGGGTGGGATTCATGAGGCGCACGTCCACGGTCGTGCCGGCGGGAAGCCGGGTGCGGATCGCGTCGACCTGGGACTGGACGCGCTGCACCGTCCGGTCCAGATCGCTTCCCCATTCGGAATCGAGATTGATCTCGGCCGATCCGCGGCTCGTGGTGGAGCGGATCTCGAGGATCCCCGGCACGCGCCGGATCGATTCCTCGAGAGGTCGCGTCACGTCCCGCAACACGACGTCGCTCGGGAGCTCCCCGCTGTCCGCGATGACCTTCACGCGGGGAAAGGTGACCTCGGGGAGGATCGACGCGGGCATGCGCCGGAGCGACACGACCGCCAGCGCCGCGACGACGGCGAGGAGCAGCAGGACGCCTCGGCGCTGAGCGTGGATCGCGTCGAACAACGCTCTCACGGCTCGACCTGAACCCTCGTGCTGTCCGGGAGCCCGCGCTGGCCGCGGACGATCACCGGCGTCCCCGCCGGCAGCGCCGGCGCCAGGAGCTCGTGCTGTCCCTCCTCCCCCGGCCCGAGCTGCACCGTCGTCCAGACGGCGACGTTCCCGGGGACGACGCGGGCCAGCCGGATCTGACCGGTCAGGTCGTCCTCGACGAGCGCGGAATCGGGAACGAGCACCGCGCGATGCTCCGCTCCCGTCTCGATGCTCGCGGTTCCGAACCGGCCCAGGACCCCGAACGGCTCCCGCACCGTGGGCGCGAGCCAGAAGAGGGCGCTCTGGTCCGCCTCGTTGGTCTGGGGGAGCTTTCGCTGCACCTTGGTCTCCACCGCGCCGCCGCCCTCGAGCGCGATCGAGGCGCGCGCCCCCAGCTCCACGCGCGCCGCTTCCGCGCGCGGCACGTGCGCCTCGAAGACCACGGCGCCCTCGGGCACGACCGACAGAAGCTCGGCCGACTCGGCCACTTCGGATCCAGGCTCGGCGCTCCGCCGAAGCACGGTCCCGGTGACCGTCGCCACGAGCGGGACCCGCACCTCGTCCCGCTCCGCGAGTCGCAGCGCGCGCTCGGCCTCCTGGCGCTCCGCGTCCCCGCGAGCTTGCCGGATGAGGATCTCCGCGCCGCGAATGGCGGCACGAGACTCGTAGGTCACGAGCGTGCCGATGTGGTCACCCTTCGAGACGTGGTCCCCGACGCGGGGACGGATCCCTTCCACATAGGCGCGGAAGGGTGCCGCGACGGTGAGGGAATCGGAGACGCGCCATTGTCCCTGTGTGGTCACGAGCCCGCGGACGTTCCGCTCCACGATCCGCTGGATTCCGACCGGCACGACGGGATGCTGGGTCGAATCCTCCTCGCCGGCGCCTCGGTGGCCGCACCCGGCCGCGGCCAGCGCCACGGCCAGGATGCCCGGAAGGACGCGGGCCCTCACCGCCGGTCCTCGGCGCGGAACTGGGCGCTCCGGCTCTCCTGTCGCGCCTCGGCCAGACGCTCCAGAGCGTCCTGGTGCACGTGGCGGGCGTCCAGGAGATCCAGGAGCTGGATCCCGCCGCCGCTGTAGAGGCTCTTCACGCGGAGGAGGTTCTGCTCGGCTCCGACGCTCGCGCGCTGCGCCGTCTCCAACAAGTGATGCGCGGAGCGCCACCGCGCCAGGATCTCGAGCGCGGTTTTCCGCTGCGTGTTGAGCTCCCCCTGTCCCTTGAGCGCCGCGGCTCGGGCGGCCGTCGTCTTGCCCTGGACCGTCTGGCGCGCGCCGCTCCGGGTGATCGGGGCGCGCAGGTTCACGGTGGCCGAGGCGCCGAGGTCGCGCCGCAGCCGGTCCGCGAAGGTCGCGTCGGGATCCTCGGCTTTCAGGTCCTCCGGCACCGCGCGCGTCAGGTCCGCGCCCGCGAGCCCGGCGTCGAGCGAGAGGTCCACCGTGGGGGCCCTGGAGCGCCTGGCCTCCGCGAGGTCGAGGCGCGCCCTCTGCTCCTCCACCCGGGCGAGCACGACCTCGGGCTGAGCCTCCACGCTGGCCATGATCCGGATCGAATCCTCCGCCGCGGGAGCCCGGTCCGGGAACTCCGGCGGCAGGACGACCAGGGTGGAATCCGCCCCGAGCCCGATCAGGGCCATGAGATCGATCTCCGCGGTCCTCCGGTCGAAGAGGGTCTTTTCCAGGGCCGCCTCCGCGGCGTTCCGCTCCAGCGCGATCCGAACCGAGTCGGTCGTGCTCCGGACCCCGGCCCGCACCGCGCCGCGAAGGAGAAGCGAGAGGCGGTCGATCCAGTCCACGGCCTGCCGTTGCGCCCCCTCCACGTCGGCGAGACGGAGCAGATTGATGGCCAGATCGGCGGCCTGCAATCCCACGTCACGCGACTGGACCGCGGCCTCGAGCCTCGCCGAGGCCAGCTCCAGGGAGCCGCGCGCGCGCGCGCGGGCGCGCAGTCCTCCGTCCAGGAGGGCGACGTCGAGCACGAGCTTCGTCTCGTACTCCCCGAGATTCGTGATCGTGGGATCGTAGAACCCCTTCGGCGCGATGAGCGCGCGCCCGACGAAGGCGAGGTCGGGCCTCCGATTCTTCGCCACGGCGGAGGACTCGAAGGCCGCGGCCTGGCGGGAGAGGTCCGCGGCGACCACGGCCGGCGCCCGGTGCCGCGCCAGCTCCACGCACGCCTCGACGGATAGCGAATCGGGGTAGTCCTGCACGGCTTCCGCCGCCGGGACCCCCGCGCCGATCGCGGTGGAAAGCGTGAGCAAGAAGACTCCGATCCTCCTCATGCCAGCGTTCCATTCTAGCAAGGTCTTGAGACGGGAGGGGCTTCGAAGGAGGATGCCCGGCGCCTTAGGTGAATCGACGCCCCCAGCACTCGAGGACCAGAATCGCCCAGAGGAGCTGGGTGTGTCTTCGAGCCCCGGAGCGCTGCTCGCTCCAGATTCCGCGCACGCCCGCCATGTCGAGGTAGCCCGAGACGAACGAATCGTGGCGCAAGATTCGGTCCTCCCAGAGCCTCCCCATCGCTCCGTCCAGCCAGCGGGCGATCGGCGGCGTGAAGCCGCGCTTGCGTCTGTCGAGGATTCGCGCGGGCACGAGACCACGAAGCGAGTTTCGGAGGATTCGCTTCCCCCCTCTCCAGCCCACCTTGCAGGAGGAAGGAAGCCGAGCCGCGAGCTCAACCAGCGACTGATCCAAGAGCGGCACCCTCGTCTCGAGACCATGCGCCATGCTGGCGCGATCGACCTTGGTCAGGATGCCGTCCGGCAGGTAGGTCTTGAAGTCCGCGTACTGGAGCTGTGACGTGGTGTCCCAGCCGTCCGCGCGCTGCAGGTGCCGGTTCAGGGTGCCATCGGGGTCGTGTTCCGCGACGGCCCTCCTCAGCCGTTCCCCATACAGGCGATCCTTGGTTCCGGGGGCCACGATCGACATCTCGCTCCGGTAGGCAGCGTGGGGGGAGGTCCCGGCGTCTCGCAGCAGGTCGCCCCAGCGGAGCGGCTTCGGCACCCAGGACCCCAGCGGCGCGACCCGGCACGCCGCCGCCAGGATCCCGGGCGCCCGGTCAGCGGCCACGAAGCGGCGGATGGACCTCCGGGCTTCGTTGGTCCGGTATCTCCGGTATCCGCCGAAGCTCTCGTCCCCACCGTCTCCGGTGAGGCAGACCTTCACGCTCCGTCTCGCGTCGCCGCACACGAGGTACGTGGGAAGCGCGGAGGGATCGGCGAACGGCTCGTCGAAATGCCACGCGAGCCGATCCAGAAGCTCGGGGGCGGGCTCGGAGACCGGGATCTCCCTCCATCCGGCGCCGTAGGCATTCGCGGCCTGGATGGCGTGCAGGCGGTCCTCGTCGCCGCCGCCGGGGAAGGTGGCGGTGAAGGTAGGAACGCCGCGGCCCAGACGCTCGGTCATGAAATTCAAGACCGCGGTTGAATCGATGCCGCCCGAAAGCAGGGTCCCGACGGGAACGTCGGCTCCGAGCTCCCCCGCGACGGCCTGGCGCAGCATGCACCGCAGCTCTTCCTCGGCGTCCCGTCCCGCGCGGCGGCACGGCGTGAAGTCGAGGTCCCAGTAGCGCGATTCCGCCACGCCGCGCGTCGTGACCGTCAGGGTGTGGCCGGGCTCGAGCTTGTGGACGCCCCGAAAGATGGCGCGCGGGGCGGGAACGTACCCCCAGGTGAAGAAGTCGTCGATGGCGGATTCGTCCACGGTGCGACGCACGGAGGGATGATTCAGGATTGCCTTGATCTCGGAGCCGAAGACGAAGTCTCGGCCGTCCCAGTGGTAGTAGAGCGGCTTGATGCCGATGCGATCGCGCGCGAGCCAGAGCGATCGTGTCCTTCGATTCCACACGGCAAACGCGAACATGCCGCGGAGGCGGTCGATGCAGCGCTCCCCCATCGTCTCGAAGAGCTGAAGAAGGACTTCGGTATCGCTCCGCGTGCGGAATCGCCGTCCTTCGCGAAGCAGGTCGTTCCGGAGCTCGGCGTGGTTGTAAATCTCTCCGTTCAGGACCAGGACGGTCTGGCCGTCTTCGCTCTGGAACGGTTGGGCTCCGCCGGTCCGGTCCAGCACCGCGAGACGCGTGTGGGCGAGGCCCACTCCGTCGCGGAAGTAGACGCCCTGCCCGTCGGGACCTCGATGGGCCAGGGAGCGATTCATCCGCTCGAGAATCGCCTCGTGCGCGGGGCCGGACGGCTCGGGGCCAAAGAACCCGGCTATCCCGCACATGGGGTCACCAAGCCAGCGTGATTCCAGGATGGAGCAGGAACGCGCCGTTGGAGTCGTAGGAGAGCCCCGCCGTGTAGGTCACCGTCGGGCTCTCGAGATACCGCATGCCCAGGGCACCGACGGTCTCCGCGCCCCCGATCTCGGGCGTGACCTGACTCTCCCCCGTTCCCGAATCGCCCCCTTCGGCGAGCGCCGCGGTATTGCCGAACACTTCTCCGACGAGCGTCCACCGCTCATTCCAGTGGAATTCCGCCGCGGACGCGACCACCCAGACGTTGTTCACGGGGATCCCCGACGGTGCTCCGATGAATCCGTACCCCGCGTTCAGGTGCGTGTCCCAGCGTCCGAATCGCTTGCTTCCGATCGCGTAGAGGGTGAAATCGGCCTTCCCCGAGCCGATACGGCGGTTCTTCGCGGTCGGGAGCTTGGCCTCGCCCGCAAGCGCGATCGCGGGGCGGGCGCCGGATTCCCGGATTGCGAGCGAGGTGAGCGTGATCTCCACGTCGCCGATTCCGGTCACCGAGCGCGCCCCCCGGTCGTGGATCGCGGTGAACGGAACCGGCTCGACCAGAACCTCGAGCCGACCGGAGATCCCGTACGCCATCGCGAGCGGCACGGCGGTCTCGATACCGTCCCCCGACGACTGATGCTCGAATCCGGCCTCGAGCTCGAGGCGTCGTGGCCGCACGATCCTCGCGGTCTCGGTTTCGAGCGGCTGCCCCCCGCGGGCGCGAGCGGGCCAGAGGGCGGCCGCGAGTGCCGCGGCAAGAAGCCAGAAGTACAGGCGTTTCGCCATGCGATGGAACCCGGACTTAGCTTCAGGAAGAGAGCTTCGGTGAAGCGGACGTGGATGCGCTTCACGATGGAGGAACAAACAGAACCGGGAGGTTGTGACACCCCCGGGCAGTCCCCCGGGTCAACCACCGGCGAAGGCGTGGATCAGGCGGGCCACGTGCTTGGCGTGCTTCAGGTAGAGGTCGACGCGGAGGTTCTCATCGGGGGCGTGGGCGCGCGTATCGGGATTCCCGAATCCGGCCGTGGCGACCGGGACGCCGAGCTCCTGGATGAAGGAGTGATTGGGTCCGGAGCCGCCGACCATCGGGACGATCTGCATGGGCATCCCGTACACGGGCCGCGCGGTCTCGGCCACGAGCTGGAGGAACGGATGATCGGGGTCGGTGCGTCCCGCGGGATTCCCGCCCAGGAACTGGATGCGAACGTCGGGGAATCCTTCGCGGTCGAGGTGCGCGCGAAGCTTGCTCAGGACATGGTCCGGGGTCATGTCGGGCACCAGCCGGAAATCCACCTTCGCGGAAGCGCGGGCCGGAAGCACCGTCTTCGAGCCTTTGCCCTGGTATCCGGACGTCAGCCCGCAGATCGTGCAGGTCGGCTCGAACACCTCCGCGATCGAGAGCTCCACGCCCCCCCTCAGGCCGCGCAGGAATTCCTTCACCCCGTAGCGCGTCTTGTGGTCCTCGGACATGTCGGGCGCCAAGGCCATGAGCTCCCGGTCGCGCGCGGTCGGGGGGCGGACGGGATCGTAGAAGCCCGGGATCCGGATCTTCTCGTCGGGACCCTTGAGGCTCGCGAGCGCCCACGTCAGCCTCCAGGCCGCGTTCGGGAAGATGGAGCCGCCGATTCCCGAATGGACGTCGCGGCTCGCCGTCTCGGCGTGAAGCTCCACGTAGCAGATCCCCCGGAGGCCCGCGAACTGGAGCGGAACCTCGCGGTGATCCAGGTATCCGAATTCCCAGAGGCAGGCATCGCCTCGGAGCCGCTCCCGGTTCTGCTTCACGAACGCGGGCAGGTGGACGCTGCCGATCTCCTCTTCTCCCTCGATCACGAACTTGATCCGGCACGGTAGCCTCTTGGACTGATCGAGGAGCGCGTCGAGGGCGAGGAGACGGGCGGTGAGATGACCCTTGTCGTCGCTGACGCCTCGGCCGTAGAGATGCCCGTCCCGGATCGCGGGCTTGAACGGCGGGCTGGTCCAGAGCTCCAGCGGCTCGGCCGGCTGGACGTCGTAGTGATTGTAGATGAGGAGCGTCTTGTCGCTTCCGCCCTCGCGCTCGGCGATCACGACGGGGTATCCCTCGGAGGGGACCGTCTCGACCTCGAAGCCCCGGGCGCGAAGCATCTCCCCGACCAGGCGCGCGCACTCCTCCATGCCCACGCCCTGTGCCGCGACGCTCGGCTGCGAGGCATAGCGGATCAGCTCCGCGATGCTGTCATCGAGGTGCTTCTCGAGGTACCGATCGATGGCGTCGAAGTCGGCCATGACGCCCATCATGCGTCACGCGGGCGCCGGCGGGAAGACCGGAAATGAGGCTAGAAGAAGGCGGCGGCGGTGAAGGTCACGCCGGCCAGCGGCGTGGAGTTGTTGAAGCGGTCGCGCCGGATCTCGTAATACCACCCGATGCGAGTCACGGCCATCGGCCGGTGGTAGAGATTCACGCTCGCGGAGAGCCTCGACCTCGAGTCCCCCTGCACGGACCGATCGAAATCCACCATGTCCGCGCGCAGTCCCGCCGTCACCGCGGAGCCCCTCCAGCCGCGGAACAAGGGGTCGAACAGGGTCCGCACCATCTCCACCGAGGCGCCGGCCTGCTGTTCCGCGTAGAGCGCCTGGAGGGTGGGCGGAACGTCGATCAGGGCGTACGCCCCTTCGGTGAAGATCCGGAATCCCGCCCACTCGGCGTTCGCGTCGACGACGGCGACGTGCATCCAGCGATAGCGGTCCACGTGGACGCCGTCGATCTCGGTGCTGTTGTAGGGCCCGCTCTGCACGGCCAGGCCGATCTCGTGGCCGCTCGCGGAGCGGCGCGCGACGCGCCCCACGACCGCGGGGATCCCGTTCTTGTCCCCGTAGTTGTTCCGTCCGCTGGGGATCCGCGTCCCGCCGGGAGATTCGGTGATGACCCCGTCGTCATAGCCCGTGACCACGTCACCCTCCCAGTACATGCGGGCGACCCCTTCGGCCGGGGGCAGCTTCCGGATGCCGACGCCGACCTGCGCGTGCGGCACGCCGACGATCTGGGTCGCCACCAGGGAGCGCTCCGCGAAGTCGTAGCTCGGAACGTCGTGGCTCAGGTTGGTGCGCCCCAGCGGGGCGAGGAAGATTCCCGCGTGCGCCTGGTACGCCCGCCCCAGGCGGTAACCGATCTCCGCGCGCTCCATCGTGTAGTCGTCCGCGACGCGCTCCCAGGATCCCTGCATCGCGAGGTCGAATCGCGAGGAGAGGCGCGCCAGGATGAACCCCTTCACCCATCCGACCGAGAACCAGTCCGGATTGGAGACCCCCGCCTGGCGATCCTCCGCGAAGCGGAGCTCGCCCGAGCCGCCGAAGGCGAGCCCGTCGAGCGAGCCGTGGTAGGGGGCGTCCGGAGAGGGTGGCGTGAAGATCTCACGTCTCGGGCCCGGAAGCCCCGCGGCGTGGGCCGTCGATCCCAGGCCCAGAGCCGCCAGGACGAGGAGAAGTGCCGCGCGACTCATCGAGACTCCACGAAGTCCACGAGCGCCGCCTGATCGGTCGGGGGCATCGCGAGGTAGGCGTCCCGCGCCCCCGTGGCCTCGCCGCCGTGGTACCGGATCGCCTGATCCACGGTGTGGGCCCGGCCGTCGTGCAGGAGGAAGAGCTGCCCGTTCAGGAACTCGCGCGCCACGCGCAGGCCCCAGAGCGGAGCCGTGCGCCATTCCTTCCCGTCCGCGCCCCCGTCCGGACGGTTGTCGGCAAGCGCGTCCCCCAGATCGTGCAGGAGGAGGTCGGAATAGAGCGTCACGTCGCGATTCGCCAGCGTCTCGATGTCGTGCGGCCCCGTGTGGAGCGTGGGGATGTGGCACTTCACGCACTGGGCCGACGTGAAGAGGACCTGCCCGCGATCCCGCGCCGGGGTGGGATCGCCGGGCGCCGGAGGGGCCAGCATGCGCATGTACTCCATGACGTTCTCGATCTCCGCGTCCGTGAGCTCGGGATCCCGGGCCGGATCCACGGCCGGATGCGACGCGACCGGATTCACGTTCTCGATCGGACGATACGAGGACGTCATGCCGATGTCCTGGTGGTAGGCCTCGACCGTCTGCTGCAGGAGGGACGACACGGACGCCTTCCGGCCGAACCGTCCCACGCGCGGACCGGGCCCGCCGCCGGGCTCGGTCGCGGGAACGTACGGGGCCGGTGTGACCATGTTCGCCCGACCCGAGATGCCGTCCGCGTCGGCATCCCCGGGATCTTCGTGCGAGAGGATCGACGAATCGGTGATCGCCTCGATCAGGCCCACGCCGAAGACGGGCGGCGGCATCCGATAGGAGACCAGCACGCCGCTCGGGAGACGCTCCGGCTCGGCGCCCGCGATGGCCTTGTCCTGGATCTGCGGTCCGCCGACGTCGATCGCCAGATCCGAAGCGTCCCGGCTGATGCGCGTCAGGGTGTTCTCCGGAAGGCCGCGGCCGTCCCCGCTGTGACAGGAAGCGCAGGAGACGTTGTTGAAGATGGGTCCCAGCCCCTCGGCGATCGAGAACGCTTTTCGAAACTGCGTGTGCCCTCGCTGGAACGCACCCAGCTCTCCGTTGTCCAGACCGGGCAGCGGCGTGTCGAATCGCTCGCCGGGATCGGGCTTGGTCGTGAGAAGCTTGTCGCAGCCGAGAACGTGCAGGCTCAGTGCGCAAATCGCAACGATGGCGGCAAACCGCCATCCCGATCCGGTCCCGTTCGGCGATGCACGTCCGGCGCCGGCTCGATTCCGAATCACCGATTGCACTTCATCTTCACTATGGCTCCATGGATGCGGCATCGATACTCCCCCGAGCGTCGATGGGCGTGGGCCTGCCTGGGGTCGATGGCCGCAAGAGTCGGGCCAGAAGGCGGGCGCGGAAGTTGCTCCTCATTTCGGATGGGTGCCGAGCCGCGTCGGGCGGCCGTGCCCTTCACACTTCACAAACGGACCAAACGAGAAGGAGCGATGCCATGAGGATTCGATGGTTCGAATCGGCGCTCGTGACGGTCGGCGCGCTGGCGCTGGTCGCAGTGCCGGATCCGGCGCGCGCCGGATCGGCGCGCACCACCCAGGTCGCGCCGCAGGAGAAAACGTACCGTTCGGTTCCCGCGGGTACCGTGGAGTTCTCCCCTTCGGTCTCCTACAGCCACTGGAACGTGAAGCGCGAGGGGTACGGGAACGTGGACACGTTCACGAAGCTCGAGATCACCCCGACGGTGGGCTACTGCATCTCGGACCACTACGAGGTGACCGGCGGCTTCATGACCCGCCACGAGTCCAGCAACGGAACCAGCGAGACCGCACTCGGTGCGACGGCGGGACTGACCTACAACTTCTCGCCGCAGGGAGGATTCATTCCGTTCGCGAGCCTGGGATTCGGCACGCTCTTCTACGACGGCTTCCACCTGGACCGGACCGCGGTGCTCGCCCCCATGATCACCGGAGGCGTGCGCGTGCTGGTAGGCTCGTCCGCCTCGGTGAACGCCAGCCTGGGATTCCAGCACGAAGCCAACGCTCAGGGGGAAAACGGCCTGAGCTCGAACCGGCTCGTGGCGGGGGTGGGCGTCTCGCTCTTCCCCTGGCGCTCGCGCTAGGCGGGGGCCGGGGCTTCGCGTTCGGTCGAGCCGGATGCGGTCGGGACCGGGGTGATCTCGCAGCTCGCCGCGCCGAACGCGACGAGATAGCGTAGCGCCTCGTCGCGGCGCCCAACCTTGACCAGGGTGTCGAGCAGATTCCCCATCATCCCTTTCCAGTCGGGATGGTGCATGAGGGTGCGCCGGTCGTCCTCCCCCAGCGAGGCGAGGACTTCCTGGATCTGGTCCGCCGCGCGCGTGAATTCCTGGGCGGCCGCGTCGACGTCGCCCGATCTCAGGTGGATCTCGGCGATCAGGTCGAGACCCCGTGCCGCGATCGGGCGAAACCCCAGCTCCTTCGCGCGCCGCACCAGCTCTTCCAGCTCCTCCAGCGACTCCGCTCCGGTTCCCTCTCCGCACGCCGCGCGCGCCGCGGCCAGCGCCGCGCGAAGCTCGAAATAGGACATCTTGGACCAGCGCGCGATATCCCGCGCCTGCCGCGCCGAGCGCTTGGCCTCGCCGTAATTCCCGGCGCCGAGCTCGACCTGAGCCGCCGCCTCCAGCGCCTCGATCAGGCTCTCGACGTTTCCGGTCGGCTCTCCCAGCGAGATCGCCTGGCGCGCGTGCTCTCGAGCGCCGTCCAGGTCCCCGCGGAAGGAAGCGATCCGGGCCCGCTTGGCGTGCAGCTCGGCCAGCACGGCGGCCGCGTCCAGCTCGACGGCGATCTGCTCCGCCAGGCCGACCTCCTCCTCGGCCCGGTCCACCTGATGGAGGTCGAGGTAGAGGTCCGCGAGGTTGTCGTGGAGGAACGCCGTCGCCTGGTTCTTCCGGACCTGGTTGGCCAGGATCTCGATCGCTTCGCGGTAGTACCGTTCCGCGCTCGCGTAGTGCCCTTGTTCGAAGCGGACGAGCCCGAGGTTGTTGAGGCAGGGATGCGTGTCCTCCACGTTCCCCAGCTCGCGGCACAGGGAGAGCGACGCCTCCCAGTGGCGCTGAGCCCCCGCGTGATCCCCCTCCTGGTAATGCAGGTTGCCGAGGTGGCGGAGCGTCACGGCCTCGCCCCGTCGATCCACCGCCTTCCGGTAGAGCGCCAGGGCCTGGTTCAGCCGCTCCTCCGCTTCCTGCGACTCGCCGAGACGGTAGTGGATGATGCCGATGTTCTTGTGCGACTGGGCGATCCCGACATCGTCCCCGAGCCGCTCGCGGATCGCGAAGCAGGCCCGGTGGCACGTCAGCGCCTCTTCCAGGTCTCCCCGCACGTAGTGGATCCCGCTCAGGTTGTTGAGCGCGGCCGCCCGTAGCCTCTCGTCGCCGCGGGTCTCCGCCATCACGAGCGCCTCGCGCAGGTATCGCTCGGCGCTCTCCAGATCGCCCTTGAAGAAGTGGAGCTTCCCCATCTCCCGGAGGGCGCTGTTGAGCCGGGGGGCGTCCCCCTGGGAACGGGATTCCTCGACCAGCCTGGTGTAGCGCCCGATCGCCTCGTCGTAGCTCTGCTGCGCCTCGGCGGGGTGACCCAGGAGATAGTGCATCCGCCCGATCGCGCGAACGAGATCGGCCTCGCGGCGCGCGTCGGGCGCGGCCCGGGTGAGCTCGAGCGCCGTCTCGTAGCTGGTCAGCGCGGCGCGATAGCGCCCCGCCGCGTACTCCTGATCCCCGCGCTTCTGGCGGATCTCGATGAGCTGGCGGACGCTCTCCTCCGGAGGATGCGTCGGATGGAGGTCGTGCAGGAGCTGCTCCGCGCGCTCGAGATAGCGGATGGCGTCCGCGTGCGCGAACAGGCGCGCCGCCGCGTTGGCCGAGAGGATGAGGAAGGGCAGGGCCTCCTTCTTGAGGCCCGCCTGGAGCAGATTGTGCGCGATGACGCCGGCGTGCTCCTCCGATTCGCCGAAGCTCTCGGCGAGGAACTGCCCCACCACCGTGTGGTACTCGGTGCGCAGCTCCGCCGGAATGCTCTCGTAGAGGATCTCTCGTATTTTCGAGTGATCGAAGTGATACTGGGGACCCGCCGAGTGGATCAGATGGTGCACCTGCTCCAGGAACTGAAGGGTCTTCAAGAGCGGCATGCGCTCGAGGCCGAGTCCGCGGAGGATGGTGCCCGAATGGAACACGTCCCCTTCCACGGCGCCCAATTCCAGGATCTCCCTCTCGCGTTGCCCGAGCCGGCTCAGGCGCCGCATCACCACGTCGTAGACCTTTTCGGGGATCGAGATCTTGTCCACCGCCGTGCCGAGGGTCCAGACATCGTCCTTCTTCGCCAGCACCTTCTCCGCGGTGAGCAATTTCAAGATCTCCACCATGAAGAAGGGGTTCCCTTCCGCCTCGCGGTAGAGGAGCGCGCCGAACTCCTCGCCCCACTGGTGCCCCGGGTAGAGACGCTGCAGCATCTCCGCGACATCCCCGCGGGTGAGGCGCTGGAGCTCGATCCGCTCGAAGCGGTCCTCGCGCCCGAGGAGCTGCAAGATGCCCTGGAGCGGGTGCTGGCGGCCGCCGGGCTCCGCGATCGCCTCCTCCGGCCGGTACGTCACGAGCAGGAGCATGCGCCGGCCGGGGATGCGCCGGGTCAGGAAATGGAATAGGCGCACCGTGCCCTCGTCCGCCCATTGCAGGTCCTCGATCGTGAACACCAGGGGACGCTCGTCCGCGATGAAGGCGATCACCTGATCCAGCACTTCCCACAGCTCTTCTTCGCTGGTGGGCCCGTTGGTGGCGAATGCGAATCGGAGAAACCGGCTGAGGACGGGAATGGATCCAGCGAGCCTCGGCGCGCGTTCGAGGAGAAAACGCTGGAGCGCGGGCGCGGAATCCACGCCGCGGAGCGCGAAGTACTGCCGGAGCGCGTCCGCGATCGGGAGGTAGGAGCTTCCGCCCCCGCCGAACAGGCAGGAAGCCATCAGCACGCGGCTCCCCTCGCGACGGCACCCGCGGCAGAATTCCTCCACGAGGCGGCTCTTTCCGATGCCCGCCTCTCCGGCGACGCACACGGAAGCCCCCTCCCCGATGCGCACCTCGCGATGAAGGGCGGTGAGCCGTTCGAAGGGGCGCTCGCGTCCCACCATCGGCGCCAGGAAGCGCTCGCGCCGGGTCACGATCCCTTCCCGCGTCGCCACCAGATCCAGCTCCTCGTGGACCCCGGCGCGGCGCTGCCGGTCGTGCTCGAGGAAACGGGTCAGGTCCTCGGCCATCTCCGCGGCGGATTGATAGCGGTCCGAGACGCTCTTCATCATGGCCTTGAACACGATGTGCTCGAGGTCCGCGGGCACTTCGGGCTGGAGCTCCCGGATCGTGATCGGATCCTCGTGCAGGATCGCGTGCGCCACCGCCACGGCCTGGTCCCCCACGAAGGGCAGTCGGCCGGTCAGGAGCTCGTACATGACCACGCCCAGCGAGAAGAGGTCCGTTCGGCCGTCCAGCTCCTGCCCCACCACCTGCTGGGGCGACATGTAAGAGGCGGTGCCCACGATGCTCTCGCTCTGGGTGATCGAGCTTCCACCGAAGATCTTCGCCAGACCGAAGTCCATCACCTTGGCGCGGCCCTCGGGGGTGCGCTTGATATTCGCCCCCTTGATGTCGCGGTGCACGATGCCGTGGGAGTGAGCCTCGCGGAGCGCATCCAGGATCTCGAGGCTCAAGGTCACGACCTCGTTCCAGGAGAGCGGCCCGGATTCGATCCGCTCGCGCAGCGTGACCCCCGGGACGTACTCCATGGCGAGGAACATGTCGTCTCCTTCGGAGCCGACCTCGTAGAGCACCGCCGCGTTGGGATGATTCAGGGTCGCGGCGGCCCGCCCCTCGTTGAGGAAGCGCCGCCGGGCCTCCGGATCCTGGGCGAGACCGGGCGGGAGGAACTTGAGCGCGACGCGCCGGTGGAGGAGGTTGTCGGTCGCCAGATACACGACTCCCATCCCACCCTGGCCGAGCGTGGACTCGATCTTGTAATGGCTGACCAGCGGGCGGGACTCCATCCAATCCTCGATCGTGCGAACGGCTGGACGGGTGTGATAGCGCCGAGCGGCCGCGATCGTATCAGGTTTTTCGGGCCGTTTCCAGAGGTTACGACGCCGCGGCCGCCGGGTAGTCGCTCGCGCCGCGACCCGTCGCGGCGGTCTTCTTCGATCCGAACCGCTTGGAGAAGGCGTCGAGGTACGTGTAGATCACCGGGGTTACGTAGAGCGTGACCAGCTGCGAAAAGGCCAGCCCGCCCACCACCGCGAGCCCCAGGGGACGGCGCGCCTCGGATCCTGTTCCCAGCCCGATCGCGATCGGGAGGGTGCCCATGAGCGCCGCCATCGTGGTCATCATGATCGGACGAAAGCGGATCAGGCATGCCTCCACGATGGCATCCCGCGGCGGCTTTCCTTCCCGGCGCTCGGCGTCGAGTGCGAAGTCGATCATCATGATGGCATTCTTCTTCACGAGCCCGACCAGCATGATGATGCCGACGAAGGCGTAGATGCTGAGCTCGGTGCGGAAGAGGAGCAGCGTGAGGAGCGCTCCGAAGCCCGCGAAGGGGAGCCCCGAGAGAATCGTGAGCGGGTGGATGAAGCTCTCGTAGAGGATGCCCAGCACGAGGTAGATCACGAGCACCGCCAGAAGGAGCAGGAGCAAGAGCCCCTGCTGGCTCGCCTGGAACACCTGGGCGGTCCCGAAAAAGCTCGTCGTGATGCTGGGAGGCAAGGTCGCGCGCGCGAGGCGCTGGACTTCCGTAACCGCCTCTCCCAGCGACACTCCGGGGCGAAGGTTGAAGGAGATTGTGACGGCCGGGATCTGCCCCATGTGATTCACGCTCAGGGGGCCCAGGCTCGGCGAGAGCCGGGCGACCGCTCCCAGGGGCACGAGCTTGCCCTCGCTGGTTCCGATGTAGAGATTCTGCAGGGCGGCGATGTCGCGCTGGAACTCGGGCTTGAGCTCCATGATGACCCAGTACTGGTCCGTGTCGGTGAAGATGGTCGATACCTGGCGGGTCCCGAACGCGTCGTAGAGGGTCTCTTCGATCTGCTGTGCCGTCACGCCGAGGGCGGCCGCGCGGTCGCGATCGATCTCCACGTCCACTTCCGGGTTCGCGATCTGGAGATCGGTGGTCACGTCCTGGAGGATCGGAAGCGTGTTCAGCTTGGCCGCCAGCTGGTTCACGCCATCGTAGAGCGTCCGGAGATCGGAGCTCTGGAGCGTGAACTGGTACTGGCTCTTCGAGATCCTCCCCCCGACGTTGATGGAGGGCGGATTCTGGAGGAAGACGCGGATCCCCGGCACGCGCGCGACCTTGGGCATGAGCTCCCGGATCACCTCGTCGGCCGAGAGCTTTCGATCCTTCCTCGGCTTGAGCTTGATGATGAACCGGCCTTGATTGGTCCCCGAGACCCCGCCCCCGGACGCGACCGAGGAGGAGTAGGCCTCGACGTTGGGGTCGCGCCCGATGATGACCTGCACCTCCTGTTGGTGGCGCGTCATGGACTCGAACGAGGTGCCCTCCGCGGTCTCGGTGGTCGCCTGGATCCTCCCCGTGTCCTCGCTCGGAATGAACCCCTTGGGAACCACCTTGTAGAGAAGATAGGTGCCCACGAGGATCGCGAGCGAGAAGGCCATCGTCGTGCGCCGGTGATCCATCACCCACACCAGGGTGCGGCGGTAGAAGCCGAGCATGCTCTGATACCCGTCCTCGACGACCCGGTACGCGCGCCCGTGCTGACGCTCCCCACCTTCGGCCTTCAGGAAACGGCTGCAGAGCATCGGGGTCAGGGTCAGGGACACCAGGCCGGAGACCAGAATCGCGGCGCTGATCGTGATGGCGAACTCGTGGAAGAGTCGGCCCAGGAGCCCGCCGAGGAGCAGCACCGGAATGAACACGGCCACCAGGGACACCGTCATGGACACGATGGTGAATCCGATCTCACGGGATCCGTCGAGCGCGGCTTGAAGGGGATTCTTCCCCGCTTCCATGTGTCGATGGATGTTCTCCAGCATCACGATCGCGTCGTCGACCACGAACCCCACCGAGAGCGTCAGCGCCATCAGGGAGAGGTTGTCCAGGCTGTAGCCCAGGAGGTGCATCACCGCGAACGTGCCCACGATCGAGAACGGGAGCGAGAGGCTGGGGATGATCGTGGCGGGCAGGTTGCGGAGAAAGAGGAAGATCACGAGCACCACCAGCGCCAGGGTGAGGAGCAGCGTGAACTGGACGTCCTCGACCGAGCGTTTGATGGACACCGAACGGTCGTACAGGGTCTCGACCCCGACCGAGGCCGGAAGCTCGGGCTTCATCTGGGCCACCAGCTTCTGGACTGAGCCTGCCACTTCCACCGTGTTGACCCCCGGCTGGCGCTGGATCGCGAGCGTGATGTTGCGGCGGCCGTTGTACCAGCTCGCGACGCGGTTGTTCTGGACGTCGTCCATCACCTCGGCCACGTCCCGAAGACGCACGGGCGATCCGCTCTTGGACGCGATGATCAGATCGCCGAACTCCCGCGCGTTCCGGAGCTGACCGCTGGCGGAGACGGTGGCGGACTGCAGCGGGCCGTACAGGGTGCCGGTGGGGAGGTTCACGTTGGAGGCGGCGATGGCGTCGCTCACGGCTCCGATGGGAATCCCCCGCGAGGAGAGGGCGCGAGGATCCAGACGGATCCGCACCGCGTATTTCTGCGACCCGAAGACGGACACCTGGGCGACCCCCTCGACCATCGAGATCCGCTGGGCCAGCACGTTCTCGGCGTACTCGTCCAGCTGCGAGAGGGAGAGCAGGTCGGAGGTCACCGCGAGGAACAGGATCGGTGACGCCGCCGGATTGACTTTCTGGTACGAGGGGGGCGTGATGTCGCTCGGCAGCGAGCGAAGGGTCTTGGCGATCGCCGCCTGGACGTCCTGGGCCGCGGCGTCGATGTTCCTGTCGAGCGCGAACTGAAGGGTGATCGACGTGCTGCCCTGCGTGCTCGAGGAGGTCATGGCGTCGATGCCCGCGATCGTGGAGAACTGCTTCTCCAGCGGCGTGGCGACCGCGGAGGCCATCGTCTCGGGGCTCGCCCCCGGGAGATTGGCGCTGACCGAGATCGTCGGGTAGTCCACGCTGGGCAGGTCGCTCACCGGAAGGAGCCGGTACGCGACAATGCCAAAGATGAGGATGCCCGCCATGAGAAGGCTGGTCGCGACCGGGCGCCGGATGAAGAGCGCCGAGAGGTTCATCCCTTGCCGCCGGCCTTTCGGATCAGGATCTTGGCCCCGGGCGAGAGACGCATCTGGCCGTCCGTCACCACCGGCTCACCGGGGCTCAAGCCTCGCGTGACCACGGCCATCTGGTCCACCGTCCGCTCCACCTCGATCGTGCGCGGCGTGACGGTCGAGTCCGGGTTCACCACGTAGACGTAGGATCCTTGCTGCCCGTTGGAGACCGCCTGGGAAGGGACGACGATCGCGCGGGGCGCAACGAAGAGGACCAGGCGCACGTCGACGAACTGCCCCGGAACGAGGCGACCGTCCTGATTCGGGAACTCCCCCTTCACGAGCAGCGTCCCCGTCCCGGGGTCGATGGCGTTGTCCACGAAGACGAGCTTCCCCTGGAGCGGGGCGCGGCCGCTGTCGGGAAGCACCGTGATGCGGGGGTTCTGCCCGCGGTAGCGCTGGAGCAGCGGCACCTCGCGCTCCGGGATCTGGAACGCGACGCGGATCGGATGGGGCTGGATGATGGTGACCAGGGGATCGCTCGTGGATGCCTTGACGTAGTCCCCGAGGTGGACCATCAGACGACCCGTTCGCCCCGTGATGGGGGCGCGGATCGAGGAGTAGTCGAGGTTCAGGCGGGCGTTGTTCGCCGCGGCCGAGTCCGCGCGCACGGTCGCGGCGGTGGAGAGCGCGTCGGAGACCTTCTGGTCCCACTCCGACTGGGAGAGGACGTTCTGCTCGTGGAGCACGCGGGAGCGCTGGACCTCGTTCTGCGCCGCCTGGGCGAGCGCGCGGTCGCGCGCCAGGGCGCCCAGGGCCTGATCGAGCGCTTCGCGAAACGGACGTGGATCGACCTGGATCAGCACCTGGCCGGCCCGGACGAAATCCCCTTCGTGGAAGGAGAGGCGCGTCACCACGCCGCCGACCTGCGATCCGACGCTCGCCGTGCGGATCGCCTCCACGTTTCCGGTGGCGGAGAGCGCGAAGGGCATGTCCCGCTGCTCCACCTTCGCGGTCGTGACCGCGACGCGCGCGATCCGCTGGACCTTCTTCGTGGCGCAGCCAGGAGCCGCGGCGATCAGCAGCGTGAGCGCGAGCAGCGCTCCAGTCCGGGTTCGACCTTCGATCATCGCGCCTCCGGAGCCGAGATCTCCAACGTGATCGGAACCGGATAGCGGATCGGCCCCAGAGGAGTATCCACGGTCGGGGCGAGTCGTAGGGTCACCCGGTGCGAGCTCGCGTTCTTTCCCGCGAGCGCCAGGGCCGCGTCGATCAGGTCGCGGCGCCGCGTTCCGAACGCCTGCACGAGATTCAGCCGGACGAGGACCGGCACGTCGCGCGCCTTGCCCGGCGGGAAGGAATACGGCTCACTCAGGGACCCCGTGACGAGCTCCCGATCGTCGACGAGGTAGCTCCAGTCCAGGGCCACGAGCTTCGCCGTCACGGTGTTCGTCTCCGGATTCCTTCCCTCGACCTGCAGGGTCAGCTGCAGCGGGACATCCCCCGCCGCGATCGAGACGCCGAGACGAGCGAGGTCGGCAGGGCGGAGGTCCGCGTAGGAGTGCACGCTCTCGATCGGGATTCCGGCCACGCGTGGATCGGTCACCCCGTTCAGATGGAACTGCACCTGTCGCAGCGCCACGATCTCCTGGGCGGTGGCGCATCCCAGGATCACGACGAGCGAAACCACACCCGTCCTCCACAGCTTCGTCCGACGCACACGCTCCACGACATACCTCCCTTCATGACCCGGTTCCCCGGATCTCAGCGCTCGAACGACTCGCGTCGGGACGCGGTCGAGAGGGGGATCAGGAAGGACTCCGGATCCCCGAGTACCTTCGCGCGAATCGAGGCGAGCGATTCGTCGCCGCCGTAGCTCACCGCCGATTTCAGATGCCCGCGGATTCGCTGCAGCGCGTCGCGCACAGCCCCGTGATAGGGCACCTGTACCTCCTGCCCTTCCGCGGGCGTCTCGAGCGCCGCCTCGACGTGCTCGGGATCGGAGTCGTCGTAGAGCGCCTCGAACACCGCCTGGGGCGAGGTCATGCCTCGGTAGATCTTTCGCTTCTCTCCCGTCGCGGGATCGAGGATCACCGTCCCCGGCGCTTCGTCGGTCCCGGAGAGCGCGCTCCCCAGCATGACCGAGGACGCGCCGCAGGCGAGCGCGAGAAAGACGTCCTTGTCATGGCGAACGCCTCCGTCGGCGATGATCGGGATGGTGGAACCGACCGCTTCCCAGGCCTCATGGACCGCCTGGAGCTGGGGCACGCCGGCCGCGGTCTCGAGCCGGGTGCGGCATCCACGCCCCGGCCCGATCCCGACCTTGACCGCCGCCGCGCCGAGCTCGCGGAGGAAGATCGCTCCCTCTCCCGTCCCCACGTTCCCGCAGACGAGCTCCACCTCGCCGAGTCGCTTCCGGAGCGCGCGGACGGCCTGCTCCATGGTGTCCGAGTGTCCGTGCGCGATGTCCACGACGAGAGCGTCCGCGCCCGCGGCGTGAAGCGCCTCCGCACGCTCGAGGAAGTCGCCGCGGGCGCCCACGGCGGCGGCCACGCGGAGCCGGCCCTTCGCGTCCTTCGTGGATTCGGGACGCTCCCGGGCCAGCATGATGTCGCTCTTCGTGATGAGGCCTCCGATGCGGCGCGCCTCGTCCACGAGCGGAAGCTTCTCGACGCGCCGCGCGTAGAGCGCCCGTTCCGCCTCCTCGAGGGTGACCCCGAGAGGCCGCGTGACCAGACGATCGAACGGGGTCATGAACCGCTCGACGGGCTCCATGTCGTGCCCTGCCCCGTGCGGCAGATCCCGTTTCGAGAGGAGACCCGCGAGCACCCCGCTCCCCGGCGTCTCCTCGACCAGGATCCCGGTGACGCCGTGACGACGCGCGAGCTCGCGCGCTTCCCGAAGCGTCGCGCCGCGCGGGATCACGATCGGCTCCTCCACCACCCAGCCGTGGCTTCGCTTCACGCGCTCCACCTCGCGCGCCTGAGCCTCGACCGGCATCGCGCGGTGGACGACCCCGATGCCGCCCTCGAGCGCCATCGCACGCGCCATCCGCGACTCGGTCACGCTGTCCATATTGGCGGAGACGATCGGGAGCTCGAGGGGGATGCCGCTCGTGAAGAGGCTCGTGAGTCGGACCTCACGGCGGGATCCCACGCGTCCGCGCCGGGGGCGGAAGAGGAAATCGTCGTAGGTGCGGCCCTGGAAGAGGCCCGTGTGCTTGCTCTTCGCTCGGTCCATCGATGCTCCATTCTACGCCCGCCTAGGAGGGCGATGACGGCGACGGAAAGAAACAGCCGCCGGAAAAAACTACAACTCCTTCTCCGATCGTGCCCCATGGCGGGACATCAAGTCGCGTCGCGACGCCCCGAAGTCTCCCGCCCGAGCGCGGGCACGAGTGATGCTAGGTGGGTGGGGGCGGTGCCGTCCACCCGAGGAGGATCGATGCTCGTCAAGAACCTGACGTTTTCCGGAGGACTCATTCTCGGCGCGGGTCTCGTGTACCTCTTCGATCCGGATCGGGCGAAGGGGAAGAGTCCGGTCGCGAACATGCCCCCCGCCCTCCGCTGCGCCGCGGGAGCGCTGGGCCTCGTCGCGGTCGCGCTCGGCGCGAAGCTCGTCGCGAGCCGCGCCGCGCGTGACGCCTCGACGACCACCGCATTCGATACCGACGTTCCGAAGTACGCGTGGCTGCGCTGAGCCGCGCTCCATGTTCCTCCTGATCCGTCGCGCCCCGAGGAGCTCTCCATGATCGTCTATGGGGACCCGGGACGCCTCGGGACGCCCGCCTCGGCTGAAGTGATCTAGTCTCATCCGCGGTCGAGGGCGGGAATCTCGATCCGGATCCGGAGCCCGCGGGGCGATCCCCCCTCCGCCCGCGCGATCCCGCCATGACGCTCGACGATCTCGCGAGCGATGGCGAGACCCAAGCCCGAGCCCCCCGCGTCCCGTCCCTCCGACGCGTCATCCCCCGTCCGGCGCGCCGCGCCGCGGTAGAAGCGTCCGAAGACGAGCGGAATCTCCTCTTCGGGGATCCCCGGCCCGTCATCGTCCACGGTCAGCCGGTGCATCCGCTCGCCCGCCGCTCGGGGCGTGAGCCTCGCATCCACGCGGCCCCCGCGCGGAACGTAGCGCAGGGCGTTCACGAGCAGGTTCTCGAGCGCCTGCTCCATGCGCCGGCCGTCCGCCTGGATCCACGCGGGCTCCTCCGGCCCGTGCCAGAAGATCGTGAGCCCCGCCTTGCGGAATCGCGGCTCGAAGCGGTCGATGGTATTCCGGCAGAGCGCCGCCCAGTCGATCGGCTCCGCGTGGAGCTGCGTGGCCCCCGCCTCGAGTCGGGCCAGCTCGAAGAGATCCCGGATGAGGAGGTCCATGCGCCGCGATTCCTCGAGGAGGCCGCGCACGTAGTGCGTGCGCTCCTCCGGCGAGACGGGCACGCCCGGATCGAGCAGGGTCTCCGCGTAGCCTCGGATCGAGGTGAGCGGGGTGGCCAGCTCGTGGGTGATGTCGGCGAAGAGCTGTCGGCGCTGGCGCTCGTTCTCGTCCAGCTCCGCGCGCGCCGCCGCGAGCCGCTCCGTCATGCGGTCGAGCTGTCCCGAGATCCTCCCGATCTCGTCCCCGCTCCGGTCCCCGATCCGGACCGAGAGATCCCCCTCGGCCACGCGCGTCGCGAGGACCTCCACGGCGCGAAGCCGCCGCACGAGAAGGCGGACCAGCGCGAGCCCCGCGATCGCCGAGGCGGCGATGGCGATCGGGAAGAGGAGGAGCCAGGTCCTGGGATCGGAGACGCTGAAGGCCCCCCGCGACCAGGTTCGGCGCACCACCTGGACCTCGCCCAGCACCTGGGACCCGCGCGCGACGGCGCGCTTGGCCAGGACCTCGAAGCGGCCGCGGGAGTCGCGGGTAGCGGGCGGCGGGAGCAGCCGTCCCGGAGGGCTCGTGACGACCGTGCCGTCGCTCGCGCGGTAGAAGATCCAGGCGGGCCGCACCGCGGCGCGGTGGCGCGCGAGCAGGCTGTCCAGCTCCGCGCCTCGAAGCGTGTCGGGGGACGCCACGATGACGGTCGCGATCGCGGACGCCGTGAGCTCGGCACGCGCGCGCGTCTCCCGTTCCTCGAGGGGTTGGAGCACGGCCGAGACCACGAGCGCCTGGATCAGCGTCCCGACGATCGCCATCAGGAGGAATGTCGCGGCGATGGTCCAGAAGAGGCTCCCGCGAAGCGGTCCTTTCATCGCAGCGATCCTCAGCCCGGGGACTCGGTGAACCGATACCCCGCGCCCCAGACCGTCTGGAGATAGCGGGGATTCGACGGATCCTTCTCGAGCTTCCGGCGCACGCGGCTGATCAGGCTGTCGATCGAGCGGTCGTCCACCACGCGATCGCTCCCCCACACCTGTTCCATCAAGGCTTCACGGCTGAAGACGCGACCGGCGCGCGAGGCGAGGAAGTAGAGGACGTCGAATTCGAGCGTGGTGAGCGGGACCGGAGCGCCTTCCCGCTCGATCACGCGGCGGCCTGGATCGATCTTGAGATCGCCGATCTCGAGGATCCGCTCGGTGACGGTCCCGGTCGAGCGGCGCAGGAGCGCGCGGACGCGGGCCGTGAGCTCCGCGGTGCTGAAGGGCTTCGTGACGTAATCGTCCGCGCCCAGCTCCAGCCCGAGGAGCTTGTCGCTCTCGCTGGAGCGCGCGGTGACCATGAGGATGGGAACGTCGCTCTCCTTCCGGATCCGTCTCGTGACTTCGAGGCCGTCGACGCCGGCCAGGCTCAGATCGAGCACCACGAGCGCGGGCTTCAGGCTCGCGAAGTCGGCGAGCGCGCGCCCGCCGTCCGGCGATTGATGACACTCGTATCCCGCGGCCTGGAGGTTCTTCGAGATCAGGTCCGCGATCCTCGCGTCGTCTTCCACGATCAGGACCCGCTGTTGATTCACGCTCACGCTCCCCGTTTCGAGTCGGACGGCTCCCGGACACCATGTAAGTCTACGCGAGACATGCTGCAGAGATATGGCACCCGGTCGCCTCTGTGTGGCATTCCCCTGAGGCGCGAAATTGCCAACGCGCCGCCATATCTCTGCCACATCCGCCGCGTATCCTACTCGTGAGAAGCCAATCTATCTTCTTCGGGAGGAGGTTGTCATGTTTCGCAGGAGGTCCAACACGTGAGAGTCTTGGGCTCGATGTTTCTCCTCGCGATGATCTCCACCCCCATCGCGGCTTCGGCGCAGGCGCCGGCGCCTTCCCCTCCGGCGCCGCGCCCCATCACGCTCCAGGAGGCGGTCGACCGGGCGCAGCGAAACGCGCTCGTGGTCATCCAGGCGCAGGGGCAGGTGCGCACGAGCTCGGCCGCCACGCGCGCCGCGTACGGCGCGTTCCTGCCGAGCGTCAGCCTCACGGCCGGCGCCACGCGGCAGTACACATCGGGCGCGCGGACGCGCGTCGAGAACGGCCAGGTGGTCACGCTTCCCTCGACCCCGTGGTCCTCGAGCGCGGGGCTGGGGGCGAACGTGGCCCTCTTCACCGGGGGCCAGCGATTCTTCGACCTGCGTCAGGCGCGGGCGCGCGAGAAGTCCGCGGACGTGAACGAGACGGCGCAGCGCTTCGCCGCGGCCCTGGAAGCGAAGCAGCAATTCTTCAACGTGCTCGCAGCCCGGGAATCCCAGACGGCCGCGCAGGCCCAGCTGGAGCAGGCGGAGCAGCAGCGCAAGACCGCGATCGCCCGCTCGAACGCGCGCGTCGCCACGCGTTCCGATTCCCTTCGGGCGGAGATCCAGTACCGTCAGGCGCAGCTCGCGATCGTGAACGCGCGTGTCGCGATCGAGACCGCGGACGCGGCGCTCACCCGCGCCGTGGCGTCGGACGTGCCCGTGACCGCGGCGCCCGACCAGCCCGAGCATCCGGGGCTCAACCAGGACGACGAGGCGCTCCGCGCGATGGCGCTGAACGGCCCGGCGGTCCAGCAGGCGCGCGCCGACCTGAGCGCGGCGAAGGCGGGACAGACGAGCGCCTGGACCGACTACCTCCCTTCCCTGAACGCGAGCTATTCGCGTACCGGGAGCGGCGCGGGAAACGATCCCGAGTTCGTGGACCCAGACTTTTCCTATTCCGGACAACTCCGCTTCACGGCTTCGCTTCCGATCTTCGACCAGTTCCAGCGTGAGCAGCGACTCACGCAAGCCAAGGTGGCGCAGGAGAACGCGGAGGCCTCGCTCCGGGACGCGCGTCTCATGGCGGTCGAGACCCTGACGCAGCAGCTGGGGGCCTTCCGATCGGCCGAAGAGCGCGTGGTCTCGCAGACCGCCACGGTCGAGGCGGCCGAGGAGGACCTGCGCGTCCAGCAGCAGCGCTACGCGGTCGGTGCTTCCACGCTCCTCGACGTCCTGACCTCCGAGACCCAGCTCAACCAGGCCCGGAGCGATCTCATCCGCGCGCGCTATGACCAGCGTGTCGCGAAAGCGCAGCTCGAAGCGCTCGTGGGACGGGAGCTCTGACATGGCCACACCGGCTCGTGTCGAGCGGAGGACCTGGCTGAACGTGGGCGCGATCTTCCGCCGGCCGATCCCGATCGCGGCGGGGGTGGTGCTCGTGATCGCGCTCGTCCTGGTCGTTCGCGGGCTCCGGAACGGCCACGACAAGACCACGATCATGACCGCGCCCGTGGAGTCGCGGAACATCGCGCTCACGATCGAGGCGACGGGGACGGTCGAGCCAGTCGATCTGGTGGAGGTGAAATCCAAGGCGTCCGGCCTGATCGTGAAGATGCCGGTGCAGGTCGGAACCTTCGTGAAGAAGGGCGCGCTGCTCGCCCAGATCGACCCGCGCGACGTCCAGAACCAGCTGAACCAGGCGATCGCCGCGCAGAAGGCGGCCCGGGCGAATGTCGAGGTGGCGCTGGCGGCGAAGACCCGCTCGGACGCCCTCTACAAGCAGCAGATCATCACCGCGGACGAGCACGAGAAGGCGACGCTCGACTACGCGAACGCCCAATCCCAGGTCGTGGCGGCCCGCACCGACGTGGATCTCGCCCGGCAGCGGCGCGAGGACGCGACGGTGTCGGCCCCGATCACCGGGACAGTCCTAGATCAGCCGGTGACGGAGGGAACCGTCATCTCCTCCGCCACCTCCTCGGCGAGCGGAGGAACGACCCTTCTCAAGATGGCCGATCTGGCGCGCGTGCGCATGCGCGCCATGGTCGGCGAGACCGACATCGGCAACGTGAGGACCGGCCAAGCGGCCACGGTCACCGTGGACGCCTTCCCCAACCGCACCTTCAACGGGCTCGTCGAGAAGATCGAGCCGCAGGCGGTCGTGGATCAGTCGGTCACGAACTTCCCCGTGCTCATCTCGGTCTCGAACGAGTCGGGCATCCTCCTCCCTGGAATGAACGGGGAGGTCTCCATGCTGGTGGACGAGCAGGACGACGTGCCCGCGATTCCCGTCGACGCCGTGCGCAGCGTGCGGGAGCTGCCGGTCGTGGCCGAGGCGCTCGGGCTCGATCCCACGAAGGTCAAGGCGCAGGTCGACGAGACGATGAAGGTCATGGCGGCTCAGCGGGCGGCGCGCTTCGCCGGAGGAGACTCCGCGCGCGCGTCGTGGCGGCGGACGCGGGGCGGATTCGGCGGAGGCAGGGGCGACTCGACCCGAGGATGGCGCCGGGGCGGAGGCGGAGGAGGCGGGACGGGGGGCCCAGGAGGGGGCCTTGGCGGCGGCGGACGCTTGAGCCGCGCCCAGGTCGCGTTCGTGAAGACGCCACAGGGACTCGAGCCCAGGGTCGTGCGTCTCGGGCTCAGCGACTTCGACTACGCGCAGGTGCTGGACGGCGTGAAGCTGGGCGAGCAGGTCGTCCTCCTGGGCGTCGCGGAGGCGCAGGCGACGCGCGCCCAGACGCAGCAGAACATCCGCCAGCGGATGGGAAGCGGCGTCCCGGGCGTGCCCGGCGGCGGTGGCGGCCGAGGAGGAGGTCGCGGTGGCTGATCCACGGTTTCTGCAAGTAGGCGAGACGGTGAGCGTGGCGCTCGATTCGCTGCGCGCGAACAAGCTCCGGTCGTTCCTGACCATGCTCGGCATTGTCATCGGGGTCGGGGCCGTGATCGCGATGGTCGCCCTGGGTCGCGGCGCGCAGCAATCGGTGAAGGAGCGGATCACATCCCTCGGGACGACGCTCCTGACCATCCTGCCGGCCCAGGTGCGCGGGACGGGAGGCGTCGCCTCCGGGACCGACCGCGCGCGGATGGTCCTGGACGACGCGAAGGCGATCGAGGACCGGGCGCAGTTCGTCGCGGCCGTGCAGCCGGAGATGTCGCGCCAGCTACAGGTGTCCTACGAGAGCAAGAACACCAACACCTCGGTCGTCGGGACGACCGCCAACTATCCCGAAGTGAGGAAGTTCACGCTCGACGCGGGCCGGATGTTCACGGATCCCGAGGACGCCGCGCGCCGGACCATCGCCGTGGTCGGACCTCAAGTGTTGTCGGATCTCGGGGTCGCTTCGCCGGACGCGCTCGTCGGAGAGGAGATCCGCATCAACGGGGTCCAGTTTCAGGTGGTGGGCGTGCTCACCTCGAAGGGCCAGACGGGCGGCTTCCAGAATCCGGACGACCAGGTGCTCATTCCCATCCAGACGGCACGGTACCGGCTCCTCGGCACGGACCGCCTGCGCGCCATCAACGTCCTGGCGCCCACGGAGGACGACATTCCGGTCACCATGGCCGAGGTCTCGAGAATCCTGCGCCGGGAGCATCGCCTGCGGCCGGGCCAGGACGACGATTTCCAGATCCGGAACCAGGCCGACTTCCTGACCACGCTGGGCGAGACGACCCAGGTCTTCACGCTCCTGCTCGCGGGGATCGCCGCCGTCAGCCTCCTTGTCGGGGGCATCGGGATCATGAACATCATGCTGGTGTCGGTCACGGAGCGCACGCGCGAGATCGGGATCCGCAAGGCGCTCGGCGCGACGCAGCAGACCATCTTGCTGCAGTTCCTCATCGAGGCCCTGGTCCTGTGTCTTCTGGGAGGAATGGTCGGGGTCGCGTTCGGCGCGGGCACCGCGATCGTGGCGCGGGCCGCGTTTCACTGGAATACGTCGGTGGGACTTTCCTCGATCCTGCTCGCCTTCATCTTCGCCGCCGCGGTGGGAATTCTCTTCGGGGTCTGGCCCGCCCGCCGGGCGGCCTCGCTGGACGCCATCGAGTCCCTGCGGTACGAGTAGCTACCAGCGAGCCTTGACGCCCCGCGTATCGACGTGGACGAAGGGCCCGTGGACTCCGTTGGCGGGATACGCGGCGAGTCCGCCGACCAGGGACGGATACTGCGCCTCCACCCGCTCGGCCGCGGCACGAAGCACCCTCGCGTCCGCCACGGTCACCTTTCCGTCCGCGTTCAGGTCGTCCATCATCCCGTCGCCGTCCGCGTCCACGAACACGTCCGCCGCGTCGCCGTAGGTGTGGCGGCTGTGGGTGGCGCGGCCGCCCCTGCCGACGCCCTGGGCGTTGTATTGCGGGGTCCGGAAGCCCGACATCACGTGGAGCTTGCTGGGCAGCCCTTCCCGCTCCAGCTCGACGCGGAGGAGCTCGAGCTTGTCCAGGATCCTGGGCTGGAGCACGAGAACCTTGGGCCAGACGTCTCCCTGGTCGTGCGTGAGGAAATCACGCATCGTGAAATTCGCGGACACGTTCGTTCCCTGGTTTTCCTTCGTCACGCCGATGAACCCGCTCGGGGGCGTGTAGCGCTCGGTCGAGGTCAGCCCGTCCTGGGGCCAGCTGCCGACGTGATAGCGGCCGTACCCCTCGGTCGCCGCGTCCTGGATTGGGACCAGCGTCACGACGGTGAACGAGTCACCGCCCGGGGTACGGAGTCTCGGCCAGCGCTCGGCCGCGCCCGTGGGGAGGAGCGGCTTCAAGAGGGGGTTCTGCCCCAGCGCTTCCGGGGTGCCCATCACCGCGCGAAGCCTCCCGCTCAATCCCAGCATGTCCGCGGAAGCCACGAGGACCGGCGCGGACGCAGCCGTCGCTCCAACCGAATCGGAGCCCGCGGCCAGGGCCGTGGCGATGATCTTTTCGGAGCCGTGGTCATTCGGGGCCACGGGCACGAGGGCGAGGACCAGAAACAGGGCTACTGCGACCAGGGTCGCGCAAGTCGTTAATCTAAGGTCCTTTAGCGGCTTGGGGGAGATCTTGAGAGTCATGGCGTAACTACCTGGGGGAGGTAAGGTTGAGGTCGACGTGCCGGGCACCCCGGCTCTCTACTCCTTAGATCGCACCGAAGGGGTCGGGGGTTCCCGGATTCGATCGTTATCCCCTCCATGACCCGACCACGAGATTCATCGGACCGTGGCCGCGAAGCATGAGCGGCATTTTGCCGTACCCGGATCGAGCTCAGGGCTCACGGGGCGCAAGCAGATCCAGGAGCGTCACGGCCAGGTCGTCCATCTCCACGGGCTTGGCCATGTGGGCATCGAACCCGGCGTCCAGAGCCTTCTTCACGTCCTCCGGAGCGGCATAGGCGGTGAGCGCCACCGCCGGCACCCTTCCCCCGATGTCCGGGGGCAGCGTCCGAAGCTCCCGAATGAGATCATATCCGCTCTTCCCCGGCATGGCGATGTCGCTCACGACGAGATCGAATCGGCCTGGCTCGAACGCCGCGAGCGCCTCCTGCGCCGAGCTCGCCGCCGCGACGGTCGCGCCGCGTCCCTCGAGATACATGGCGATGAGCTCCCGCGAATCCTGGTCGTCTTCCACGAGAAGGATCCGGATCCCCCGCAGCGGTCGCGCGTGATTCCCACCGCCCGGGAGCTGCCCCTCCTCGGGGCCGGCGGCCGCGGCCGGCTGTGGCTCGGGCGCCGTCAGGAGCGGCAACCGCACCTCGAACACGGCGCCCCTTCCCCCGGGGCGGTTGGAGGCGGAGACCGTTCCGCCGTGCAGCTCCACGAGGTGCCGCACGATCGCGAGCCCGAGACCTAGCCCTCCGTGGCGTCTCGTCCCGGTCGAGTCCTTCTGCCGGAACCGCTCGAAGACATAGGGAAGGAACTCGGGGTCGATCCCGGGGCCGTCATCCTCGACCAGGAGCGTGGCCATGGAATGCTCGCGGGTGAGCCGGATCACGACGCCTCCACCCTCGGGGGCGAACTTGATCGCGTTCGAGAGAAGGTTCCAGACGATCTGCTGGAGCCGGTCCGGGTCCGCGCGGATCGAATCGGGCAGAGGCTCGAGCTCGGGCCGGAGCTCCACGCGCTTCAGCTGCGCCATCGGGCGCATGGTATCGAGCGCGCTCTCGATGGCCGGGACCAGGGGGATCGACTGGAATCGAAGCTCCAGGCGCCCGGAGGTCATCCGGGAGATGTCCAGGATGTCGGAGATGAGATGGCTCTGGATCCGGACGTTCCGATCGATGGTCTCCACGGCGCGTGCCGTCGTTGCCTTATCGATCCCTCCCTGTTTCAGGATGTTCGCCCAGCCCATGATCGCGTTGAGCGGCGTGCGGAGCTCGTGGGAGAGCGTGGCCAGGAACTCGTCCTTGAGGCGGTTGTCTTCCTCCGCCCGCTCTGCCTCGCGCAGCCGTGCCTCGCTCCGCTCCAGCTTTTTCCTCGCACGGGCCCGCTTCAAGATCTGGCTCCGAAGCTCCTCGTTCGAGCGCCAGAGCTGCTCGGTGCGCTCCACGACCCGCCGTTCCAGCTCCTCGTTCAGCTGTCGCACCGAGATCTCGACGCGACGGCGTCCCACCACGGCGGCGGCGGTGGCCAGCACGGTGATCGAGAGCACCGCCATGAATCCCTGCAGGAGGAGGAGCGATTCGTTCATCGGGCGCCCCGCGAACGGACCGTTGCCGTGGAGGGTGCCGTGGATCGCGATCGCGGAGAGGAACGCGAGCGCCGTCGCGCACTCGCGCTGCCGGAACCGGAACGCGCTCCAGAGGAGCGGCGGGAGGCAGAGGTACTGGATGGGATAGAGCTTTGCGTGGAACGGCGACCAGGAGGTGAAGACGATCGTGGCGGCGATCAGGAGCGCGAGCAGGAGGCCGCCGAGCTCGACCCAGCTCTTTGCCCCCCAGGGCAGGGCGTGATCCATCCACCAGAGGAGCACGAGCGGCGCCACCGTAAGCGCCCCCGCGCTGTCTCCGAGCCACCAGGTCAGCCAGATGGCGCCCGATTCGTGCCATCCCGCGAGACCGCCCAGGAGGAGGATGCTGGTTCCGACGGTGGCGCTCACCGCCGTGGCGAGGAGCCCGGCGAGCCCGGCGAACGCGAAGATCGTGCTCGGCTGATCGAAGACGCGGGGCCCGCCCGCGAACCGGCGCACGAGGTAGCACCCGAGGGCGCCTTCCAGGGTGTTTCCGACCGCGATGCCGAGCGAGGTAGCCACGGTGCCCGCGGTGGTCAGGTTGACGAGGAAGGCGCCGAGCATCACCCCGGGCCACACCCGGTAACCCAGAGCGAGGAACGCGGCCAGGGCGATCCCGGTCGGAGGCCAGACCGCGGTGGCGCTCTTGTTGACCGACGCGAGGCTGAGTCCGACCTTCCCCGCGACCATATAGGCGGCGGCGACCGCGAGGCCGGCGAGGACGTCGTTGGTCCGCGGACGGGGCACGGACTTCATGCGAGGCTCTCCGGGGCCCTGGATCCTGGGTCGCGTCAGTTTAGGGGATGGACGTGAAGCGAGGCAACCGGTGGGATGGGAAGACAAGATCCCCGGCAGGCAGCGCTCGTCGTGCGACTCTATCGCCCGAAGGTACTGCCCGAGAGGACGCATCGCGTCCGCTCGCTCCGGGCGGGCTCAAAACGGCGCCTGAATATCGCGCTGCCCCGCCGGGGACGGTTATGAATCGAACGTCTGGGTTCGCGACGCTAGGAACCCGTGGGCATTCCGGACTGCCGGGGAAACGACTCCGTGTCCGATTCGCCCCCTCGTCCCTGCCCCGCCATGTCGCTCGCCTTGCTTCGAAGGCGCCGTGCCGTTTCGCCCAGCTTTCGCCGGGTCTCCTCTCCGGGACCGGGCGCGAGCAGGAGCGCGAGCCCGGCGCCGACGATGGCGCCCATCAGGAATCCGGCCACGGTGATCCCCGTGGTCGAAGCGCTCGATTCCAGGCCGTTGCGATACGTGCGTTCACTCATGATTTCCACCCTCCGTTGGTCGACGTGCGACCCGTAAATCGATGCGCCAAGCGCTCGATGAATGCCCCGGCTCCATGTCGGACTCCCCGCACCACGGCGACCGCGGTGCGGATCGGCGTCTCCACCTCGTCGATGATTGCCTCCGAGAGGTCGACCGTCCGCTCTCCGATCGATTCGACGCGTTCCACGATGCCCCGGACCCGCGGCGCGACGTCCCGGAACGTTCCGACGATCTCGCCCGCCTCGTTCGCGATTCCGCGAAGATGAACGAGGAGATGATGGCCCTCCTCGGCCAGCCTCGAGAATTCGTCCGAAGCTCTGCGGAAATGCTGCATGACCCGGAGGATCGCGACGGCGATCGCCACGACGGAGATCGTTACAATTACAAAGCAAATCTGAAGGAGTGCCGACATGATCGCGCCCCCGTTCCTCGATGGAACTTCACCTTGGGTCGAGGGACGCCCTCGGCCCCTTCCGTTCCGCCCGCCATTGCAACATCAAGGCCACGCCTCGCATCAGCTGCGCGGGCGCGACGCGCCGACTCTCGAGAGCAGCTCCCTCAGCGCCTCGGGCTCGACCGGCTTCCTGAAGTGCTCGTCGAACCCGGCGGAGAAGGCCCGCTTGCGATCCGCGTATCCCGTGAGCGCCACGAGAACCGCCTGGTGCTCCTCGGCCCGAAATCGAACCGCGAGCTGGTAGCCGTCCATGCCCGGCAGGGCAATGTCGAGCAGGACGAGATCCGGGCGTTTCTCGCGAAACATCGCCATCGCGTCGCGCGCGTCATTCGCGACCCAGACGCGATGCTGCCAGTGCCGGAAGAGCGCGGCGAGCGCCGCCGCGGAATCCGGGTCGTCATCCACCACGAGAATGGAAAGCGTTCGGGAGGCGTCCGAAACCCTCGTTGCCGAGGAGGGGTCCGTGCGATCGACCCGTTCGTTCCTGGCGACGTTCATGTCATGCCTCCTTCCCTCCCGAGCTTTAGGAAGCAACCACCATGCCCGAGGGCAACTGACTGCCCATTCACGATTTCCCCATCGTTCGGGTGCAGGACCTGTCCCGTCATGTACGCCCTGTTCGTACTTGTGAGAAACGCGTAGGCGTAGCCGGGCCACCGGCGGTCTCACCCGAGTCCGGGAAGAGCCGCGAGAAGAAGTGAGCGGTAGATCGCAGCGATCACGACTCCGAGAAACCCGCCGAAGGCGATATCGCTGGGATAGTGAACTCCAAGATAGACGCGGGAGAGGCTCACGACGACCGCAAGCGCATAGAAGAGCGGCGCGAAGAGGGGCGCGTGGGCTCCCAGGACCAGGGCTCCCGCGAATCCGGCGGCGGCGTGGCCCGAGGGGAACGAGAAGTCCCGAGGCCTCGTCCCGAACACCCGCGCCTTCACGAAGGCGATGAAGGGCCGCCGCCTCCGGAAGAGGCGCTTGAGCGGGACGTTCACCGTCAGCATGGTGAGCCCGATGACCGGGGCGGCTTCGACCGCGGTCCGAAGGCCGGTCCGGAGATCGATCGCGATCATCGCCGCCAGGACGAGGGCCCAGCCCTCGCCGTAGCGCATCGTGCTCGAGATGAACGAGGCCACCCGGTCCGCGAGGGGTGAGGACATCGCGTTGACGCGGAGGAAGAGAGCGGCGTCGAACGCTTGGAGCACGGCGACCGGATGGCGGAGCCAGCCCTGAAGCACCCAGGTCCTCGAGTGCTCTGCCGCCAGCATCGTCTCCACTTCCTTCGCGACCGGAGCGGCCGCGCCCGGACCCGACGTCGAAGCGGAGGCGAGAGCTTCCTCGATCGGGGCTTCGACGTCCTTCCGGACGAGGACGCGAACCGCGCGCGCACGGACCCGGAGCGTGACCGGAGTCTTGCCGAGGATCTCCCCGTCACCCTGAACCAGGACCGGGCGGTCGCTCCGGATCACCACCTCGTCCCGGACCCGGAAGTACCGCGTGCTGCGATCCTTGCGATGCCTCCCCAGGAGAAAGCGCCAGAGGAGCCGCGCCTGGTCCAGCGGCCCGCGCGCGTCGAGCACGCAGAGATCCAGCACGCCGTCGGTGGGATCGATCCTCGGGCCCCAGGTGAAGGGTGGAACGCCGAGATTCCCCGCGCTCGCCACGATGATCTGCCAGGCCCGCACGCGGAGCGTCGCCCCGTCGAGGTCGATCTGGAAGCGTCGCGAGGGCTGTCCGAACCCACGGCGCAGGAATGTGGCCATGTAGGCCATCCGGCCCAGCTTCGCCTGGCTCTCGCGCGAGGTATCGCGGATCATCATCGCGTCCGGGCCGATGCCGACCTGGGTGAAGCACAGCCGCTTCCCGATCTCGATCGCGTCCAGCGCGAGGGACGGCGCGTCCCCGGCCACGGTCGCCGCGGCGGTCTCCACGGAGCCGGTAATGCCCAGCTCGCCGGCCAGCACGTTGGCCGTGCCGGCGGGCACGATCCCGAGCGGCACCCCGTCCTCGAACCCCTGGGCTCGGGCCAGCGCTTCTCCGGTCAAGGAGACCGTGCCGTCCCCGCCCACGGCGATGACGCGCCGGCATCCCTCCGCGAGCGCTCGCCGGATCTCGCGCTGCGTGGCCGCCCGCGTCTCGGCCCCTCTGGGGACCTCGAAGACTTGATAGCTGCGACCGGCCGCGCCGAGCGCCTGGTCGAGCGCCTGGAGCGCGGCCTCGGGGTCGGTCCCGGTCGCGACCGGGTTCACCACGACCAGGACCTCGGCGCCGGTCACGCGTGGCTGTTCGGGACGGCCCGCCACCGTCACTTCGTCCGATCGAGCGGTCACGAGGTACGAGGCGCGGAACGGGGTGCGCGTCGATGCGATCGAGCCTCCGCCGCCCGTTTCGAGCGGCGCTGCTTTCCTTCGTGCCTCGCCCTCGCCTCCTCGATGGAATGGGAATGGGTGATCTTGCCTTCCAGTTTCGCGATCCTCACCAGCTCCCGGAAATGGTCGTGGAGCACCCGCAGCTCCTCCTCGGACATCTGATCCGCGTCGATCAGCCGGTTGCTCGCCCCCTCCACGGCCGCGATGAGCTCGTTCAGCTTCAGCTCCACGGCCCGGGCGTTCTTGTTCTGCGCTCGCTGGATGAGGAACACCATGAGGAAGGTGACGATGGTCGTCGCCGTATTGATCACGAGCTGCCACGTGTCCGAGAAGCCGAACACGGGGCCGGTGACGAGCCAGACGACGATCGCGGCGAACGCCAGGACGAACGCGCTGGAGCTCCCGGTCCATTGGGTGAACGCGGCGGAGAACCGCTCCATTCGTCGAGGCCAGGGGCCCAGATGCGATCGGTGGGTCATCGTTGCCCTCCCGGGATCTCGTTCACGCCCCATCGGAGCAGCAAGAATTATGTCGAGGGAAAGTAGAGGGGCCCTCCATTAAGGGGAGTGGGTTGGGTGGGGAACCGCCCAGTCCCGTCGGAAGGCCAGTGGAGGGCCCCTGGGTCATCTCGCCCTTTCGGGCGATTCGTCATTTCATTGCGAGCAGAGCCAGAGGATCGGACCGAAGATTCTGCCGTCTCGTTGGGGCCAGATCTTGACGTCCAGACCCCCAGCGACTGCTCGCTCAACCTTCTCGCATGGGAGCCTGCCCGCAGCTATCGTGCCACCGTTGAGGTCGGTTGGGCCGAAAGGCCGCGACCCCGCGCCCGGAGGGGGTGGAGGGGCCTCTATCCCCGCGGGCAACAGCCATCAATAATGGAAAGAACCCCCGCGCGAGGAGTCCGCGGAAGGGAGGCGCGAAGCAGGCCCGGAGACCCTGGAGCACGTAAAACCATGTAACCAATTCGTACCGTATTGTAGGGCGTACAACACCGACGTCCCGATTCGGTCCGCCCCTCCCTGGATGTTCTGCGCGACGCGTCGGCATGCCACGTGCAGCAGGGGGAAGCGTTTGGGCGGGAATTCGAATCCCCCGCACGCGCTCCAATCGGATGTCCTCGGAGGACCTTCAATGCCCCCGGAACGGATGCCGGAACAATCCCTCTCGATCGCCCTCGTCGCTCCCCTCTACGAATCGGTTCCTCCGAAGATGTACGGGGGGACCGAGCGGATCGTCTCGTACCTGACCGAGGAGCTCGTGGCCATGGGTCACGACGTCACGCTCTTCGCCTCGGGAGACTCGCGCACGGCCGCCCGCCTCGTCCCGGGGTCGGCGCGCTCGTTGAGGCTCGACCCGAAGTGCAAGGACCCGTTCGCGCACCACATGATTCTCCTGGAACGCGTGGTGAGCCACTCCGCGCGCTTCGACGTCATTCATTTCCACTGCGACTTCATCCACTTCCCTATTTCCCGGCGCCTCGCGGTTCCCACGATCACGACGCTGCACGGTCGCCTGGATTTACCGGATTTGGTCCCGCTCTACCGGGAGTTCTCGGACATGCCGCTCATCTCGATCTCGCACGCGCAACGCGCGCCGATTCCGTGGGCGGGCTGGGTGGGCACCATCTATCACGGCCTCCCCCGATCGTTCGGGACCCGGCGGGCCGTGCGCGGAGACTACCTGGCCTTCCTCGGGCGCATCTCGCCGGAGAAGGGGGTGGACCGGGCGATCGAGATCGCCCAGGAGGCGGCTCTCCCCTTGAAGATCGCGGCGAAGGTCGATCCCGCCGACCAGCAGTACTTCGAGGAGCACATCCGGCCGCGCCTCAGCGCTCCGGGCATCGAATTCCTCGGCGAGATCGGCGAAGAGGACAAGGAGCGGTTCCTCATGGAGGCCTACGCGCTTCTCTTTCCCATCGACTGGCCCGAGCCGTTCGGCCTCGTCATGATCGAGGCGATGGCCTGCGGCACGCCGGTCATCGCGTTCCGGCGCGGCTCCGTTCCCGAGGTCGTGGACGATGGGCTCACCGGCTTCGTGGTGGATACGGCCGACGATGGGGTGGAGGCGGTCAGGCGGATCGAGGAGCTCAGCCCCGCGGCGTGTCGGGAAACGTTCGAGCGGCGTTTCACCGCGCGGCGCATGGCCGAGGACTACGTGATGGCGTATCGGAAGCTGCTCGGAACGAAGCGCCGGGCGCGCGAGCACGCCCCCGGGGCTACGAGACCGTTGCGGAGTAGTTGTTGAGCCGGTTGTAGATGGTCTTCAGGCTGATCCCGAGGACCTCGGCCGCCTTCCGCTTGTCCCCGCCGAAGCGCTCCAGAGTCGCCAGGATGAAGTGGCGCTCGATCTCCGCGAGGGACATGCCCACCTGCATCGAGTCGGATCCTCCCGCGTTTCCTGCCTGGACCGGAGCCGCCGGGCCGACGGGAAGGGCGTCCATCTCCACGGTGTCCTCGGCCAGGATGAACGCTCTCCGGATCATGTTCTTCAGCTCGCGCACGTTCCCGGGCCAGCTGTAGGCGGCCATCCGCCTCCGCGCGGCGGCGCTGAACTTCTTCGAGGCGCCCTCTTCGCGGTTGATCTGCCCCAGGAAATGGTCCGCGAGGAGGTCGATGTCGGCGTTCCGCTCCTTGAGCGGCGGAAGCGGAATCGGGAACACGTTGAGCCGGTAGAACAGGTCCTCGCGGAACCTCCCTTCCTTGACGGCCTGCTCGGGGGAGCGATTGCTCGCCGCGATGACGCGCACGTCCACGGGGATCGGCTCGTCTCCGCCTACCCTCAAGAGCGTCCCGGTTTCCAGGACGCGAAGCAGCTTCACTTGCAGCTCGAGCGGCATCTCCGTGATCTCGTCGAGAAAGAGGGTGCCTTTCGAGACCCGCTCGAAGTAGCCGCGGTGCAGCTGCGTCGCGCCGGTGAAGCTTCCGCGCTCATGCCCGAAGAGCTCGCTTTCGATGAGATTGGCGGGCACCGCGCCACAATTGACCGGAAGGAAGGGCTGGCTCCGGCGACGGCCCAGCTCGTGGATCGTGGCCGCGACCTCCTCTTTCCCGGTCCCGCTCTCACCGACCAGGAGCACGGTGGCGTCGGTGGGCGCCACCTTCACGACCAGGTCGTAGACCTTCTGCATGACCTCGGAGTTTCCGATCAGCCGGCCGAACCGACCCAGCTCGCGGAGCTCGCCGCGCAGGGACCCGATCTCCTCCTTGAGCGCGAGCGTGCGGGAGACGTTGGCCAGGACGGTCTTGAGCCTCCGGATGTCCACCGGCTTCGTGAGGTAGTCGAGGACGCCGTGACGCAGCGCCGCCACGGCCGAATCGACGGACGCGAATCCCGTGATGAGGATCACCTCCGGACGTTGGGCGGGCTCCATTTCCTGGATGAACTCCAGTCCGTTCCCGTCGGGCAGCATGAGATCGACCAGGACCACGTCGGGACGCGTCTGGGAAAGACGCTCGCGCGCCTCCTGGAGCGACGCCGCCGCGAGCGCCGTGAACCCCTCTTTCTCGACGAGATCCGTCATCGCGGAGAGGGCCTTGGTCTCGTCATCCACGATCAGCGCAACGGGCATGGCTCCTATCCATCCTCCGCCGCTAAGAGCGGCAGTTGAATTTCCAGTGTCGCAGCGCCCGAGGCGCCCGGACGAACCTTGATGGTACCACGATGGCGCGCGACAGCCCGGCTCGAGGCCCGAACGCCACCTTCGACGTCCGCGCTCGAGACCTCGCCCCCCTCGCGGAATCCATCCACCAGAGCGTCGGTCCAGCCGGTGACGCCCGTGCCCGAGATCGTGATCACGGCCCGCCCGTCGCGGGCGGCGAGATCCACCGAGAGCCGATCCCCCTCCGGGGTCGCGTCGATGGCCGTGGCCAGGAGATACACCAGGGCATGCCGGATGGGGTCACGCTCCCCTTCGACCATCACGGGCCGGGTCGGGGGTGTCCAGCCAAGCTCGATCCGCGTCCTCCGGCGCTGGGGGTCCAGGAAGGCGATCCACTCCCCGAGGGACTCCACGAGATCGAACCTCTCGATCTTCCCTTCCGAGACACGCGTCTGGACCAGGAGCTTCTCGAGCATGTCCTCGAGGCGCAGGAGCTCGCCGCGGATCACGTCCACGTACCGGCCCTGGCGTGTCGTTTGATCCGGGCTCGGCTCCTCGGCCAGCGTGTTCCGGAGCAGCTCGAGGTACAGGATCACCGTGTGCAGCGGCGTGCGGATATCGTGTGCCGTCGCGTGGGATACGCGGGACAGGGTCCGCAGGTGGGTCGCCAGGAGCTCGTCCGCTTCGAAGTCTTCTTCGATGGGGGTGTCCAGAACGGAACGATCCGGTGTGGGTTGGTTCATGGCGACTCGAGGGCTCCGGTGTCGGGCACGCCGCTTTGGCTCTCTAAATTGTGAGCCGGTTGAACGGGCATTTCAAGCCGCCCTTTTGAAAAAAAGAAAACACTCCCTCTGGGGAAAGGGCCGGGCCTCGTACTTGCTATTGAACCCGACAGGATGCGGCGGCTTGCTCGGCGCCGGAGGCGGAAACCGCGAAATCCTGTCTCGGAGTTGGGGTTTCGCGTGGTGCGTCCGGGGAGCGGATCCCGCCGGGATGTAAGAAAAGGCGTCCGCCGCGTTCGTCAGGGTTCACGTTTGTTTCAATACGAAGCCATAGACCCCTCGGCTTGCCAGATACCCATGAGAGGGAGAGGGGCCGGCAAGGAGGATCGTCATGCAAGAGTATCCGGACCTCAACGAGAACGGGAAGAGCACTCCCGGTATCAGTCCGTTCGTGTTCGGCGCCGTCCTGGGCGCGGGGATCGCGCTGCTCCTGGCTCCCGCCCACGGCCGCGACACGCGACGGAAGGTGGGACACACCGTGAAGCGTCTGGGCGACAACGCGAAGCAGGTCATCCAGCGCACCCGCGATAGCTTGAACGACATGAAGCACGACGCCAGGTCGGCGATCGACAAGGGGCGGCAGGAGTATTTCCGTAGCCGCACTTCTCACGTACCGGCCATCTAGATGAAAGCCGCATGGCGGCGCTGTGACCCGACCGGGGAGGCGCAGCGCCGCTCTTGCGATCGTCGAAAGGAATCGATCCATGGCAATGAAGAAAGGCGAGAAGTACACGTGCGCCAATCCGGAATGCGGTTGTGAGGTCCAGGTCACGAAGGGATCCGAGGCGCCCAGCGCGACCTTCACGCCGCGGTGCTGCTGCGGCGAGGAGATGGTCTCGAAGGAGTCGATGAAGAAGGCCTCGGCTGGAAGTCGCTCGCCGAGCTACTAGCGAGCGCTCCGGCGCGAGATGAATCTGGCGACCGGATGATGGGTAGCCTCGCGGTTCGCGGGGATCCGCAGAGTTGCCCGTCTTCGGTCGCCGCTTTTTTGGGTGGAAGAGGGTGTGGGAGGGCCGACGAGAAGGGAATTCGCGACGCGGGGCCGGGCTCGCGATGAGCTCGGCCCCGCCGGCTCGCTCTAAACGGGTCTCTGTCCCTGGATGACCCGGATCAATACCGAAACGATGGCAAGCAGAAGAAGCAGATGGATGAACCCACCCAGGGTGTAGTTCGTGACCATCCCGACCAGCCACATCAAGAACAATAAGACTGTGATGGTCCAGAGCATGTGGAGCCTCCTCGTTTCTTCAAGGGTCCAAGCCCGCTCGGGCGGACCGCATGAGCCTCGGCGGCCCGCTTCGGCGCGCCTGTGATCCCTTGTCAGGGCAGGTTCCATGCCAGGAAGAGAAGCGCCCCATTCGGTTGGAATCTCGACTCCTGTTGTGAAACGGCGTGACGGATGGGGAACGGGCATGTAACGGCTTCCCCCGGTCCTTGCATGTCCTACAAGGTG
>Ga0075434_100000142_pt1 | contig 43872 bp, 46 predicted proteins | sample RhiMethybrSRZTD3_FD_75298 | JGI IMG/M metagenome (GOLD analysis project Ga0075434, IMG submission 75298) | Populus rhizosphere microbial communities from Tennessee, USA - Rhizosphere MetaG P. TD hybrid SRZTD3 | ecosystem: Host-associated > Plants > Roots > Rhizosphere > Soil | place: USA...
TGCAGAACACCATCGATGCCCGTGCCGCCCGCGATTAAGACTTTGCCGTCTGCGAGTCGCGCCGCTGCATGTCCGGTGCGCGGCTGCGGCATTGAGCCGACAAGCACCGATGCTCCGGAGGCAGGCGTGAACAGCTCGAGGTCCGCGCTCAGAAGTCCGTTCGCAGTACCGCCGACAACCAGCACGCGGCCGTCGTCGAGGAGCGTTGCCGTGTGTCCCACGCGCGGCAGGAGAAGCTGGCCCGCGGACGCGAACGATCCGTCAGCAGGATTGAAGACGACGACGGTGCTATTCGGGATGCCTTCAATCATTCCACCCGCAATTAGCGTGCGGCCATCCGGCAACGTGACCGACGCGGCTCCGATGCGGCTCTCGGGCGAAGTTCCGAGCGATGCCCAGGTGCCCACCGCTTGCGGCGGTGCGGCCCGGAGCAACAAGCCGGCGGCGGAGACGAACGTCGCGAGGAAAACGCCGAACGCGAGTCGCGTCGTCAACCGCCTGATCGCCACACTGCCTCCTTGTCCCAGTCCTAACGAGCCACACGTCAACACACGTGACCCGAAGGCGGACACGGCCACCGCAAATTTCTAGAATCGGGATGCAGCGAACTGAGCAAGCGTTGTGCCCAACTGTGCATTTGCGGTTCGCGTTCATGCAGCCTTGCGATCTTCAATGCAACAGACACCAGCGATCACTGGAAGTCTCCCGGATGGAGTCTTTTCTTACCGGAGTTCTCCAACTAAGTGCTGGCGCGTTGCACGGGCCGCGCACGCGTTGCGCGTTTGGTGGAGCAGGACGCAATTTCAAATAGCGGAATTACTTACGGCCTTCAGGTCTCAAAAGTTTCGAGGTACGTTCAGGCGCTAACAATGAATCTTTTCCCGCGCTCGACACGTATATTGCCGTCGTGCGTGAAGCCCCGCAAACTGAATTCTCGCCGCAGGTGTACGCGAGGCTCGCGGGGTTCTTCTACCTGATCGTGATCGTCGCCGGCGCCATCGCCGAAATCTTCGTACGTCAGCAATTGGTTGTGGCCAACGACGCGCCGGCGACGGCCAACAACATCCTGGCGCACGAGCTGCGGTTCCGCTTGGGATTTGCGGCCGACCTCATTGCAGGTTTGAGTGTCATGCCGCTGATCGTGCTCCTCTACGAACTGCTGAAGGTGGTGAACCGACGGCTGGCGTTGCTTGCGCTGTCGTTCTCGGTGGTGGGGATTGCCGTCCAGTCAGCTGCATTGCTCGGGCACTTCGCGCCGTTGATTCTGCTGAAGCGGGGTCACGACCTGGGCGTCGACCAGGAGCTCCTGCAGGCCCAGACCTATATGGCGCTCCAGCTGCAGGGGATCGGGTACGCGGTTGCCCTCGCGTTCTTCGGCGGCACGATGCTCACGCGCGGCTATCTGATTGTCCGTTCGGGCTTCCTTCCACCAACGATCGGTGTCCTGCTGACGCTCGCGGGCATCTGCTACATCGTCAACAGCTTCGTAGATTTCATCGCACCCGCCATCGCGAGCTACACCTTTGCCTTATTGATCGTCCCCGGCATCGCGGAGACATCGCTGTGTCTCTGGCTGCTCGTCAGAGGCGTGAACGTCGCGAGATGGGAAGCGCTTCGATCGAACGGGGAAGCGACCTTACGGTAACCGGCGGGTCGTATCCACTGGCCCGCCGATCCCGTAAGTGCTCATCAGGAGGTAGTCGGACGTTTGATTGTCCAAAAGGGGTATCGGTCGCCGCGCGGTCGGACCACATGTGTAATCGCGGGCAAATTCCGTAACGTGCAGGCCGTCAGTCGCCAAGGCAACGGGCGATCTGTTCGAGTAATGCCGTAGGCGCGCACGGCTTCGTCACCACCCGATCGCAGCCGGCACGCATCGCGCTGATCCGCTCGTGCGGAAGCCCCGCGCCGGTAAACGCAATGATCGGCGTGTCAGCGGTGATTGGTTCTGCTTTCAGCCGACGCGCCACCTCCCACCCGTCCATGTCCTTCAGACCAAGGTCGAGAACGACGAGCGACGGACGTTGCTCGACGGCGCGGCGCAGGGCATCCTGGCCGCTGGCCGTTGTGGTCACGTCGTAGCCGCAGCTGTCGAGATACGCCGCATAACCTTCACGCGTCGCGCGATCATCATCGACAAAGAGGATACGAAGACGTTGGTGCTCAGCAGGCGCCATGGCTAATCGGCCGGGTCGTGGCAGTCGGGGGAGGGCGAAGGCGATCTCTATCTGCCTCTATCTGCGAGGTGAAGTCTATCCGGAATGCCGTCACCGAGACACAGGTCGCGGGCCGCTAGATTTTGGTCGAACGCCTGCGGAACCAACGACGAGGGACTCGATGCGAGAACAGGTCGAATGGCGGCCGGTCACGTTCGTCGCGCGGAATGCGCATTGCTTCGCAACATTGCCTAGCATTTTTTTTCGCAAATCGCGTTTTATTTACGTACACGCCCTTCGAGATCTTGCTGTGGTTGAATACATCGACCGCGCAGGGAAGTGGGTGCAGCCATGAAAGCGGACAACAATTGCGCGGATTCCTTCCTTGATTCGTCTGATCACTTGCCCACGGAGATTCATCGACTTCGCGAAGACAACGCGGACCTCCGCGCGTCGGCGCTGATGTGGAAGGCGCTTTACGAAGCGGCCATTGCGGAGGCGAGCGACAACATCGTTGGGACCCTCGCGCGACATCAGGGTCGAGCGAAGAAATCCCCTTCGAGCGTTGCTCACGTCATTTCCTAGTCAGTGCTGCGTCGAGCAGCACCTGGTCTTATTGCCAGCGCGCAGCGTATCCGACGGCAAACTTCACTCGCGGGCTGTCGACCGTCCCCACTTTGAATTCGGCGAACAGCCCGCGACTATGCTGCACTCCCATCAGCAGGTTTAGGCCGCCGCCCGGATTGGTGTCACCACGGAATCGCAGCAGATTGAGCGCGGGTCCGGCCCCGGCGTACACGTTCCACGTCGTCTGCGAGGGAAAGTGGTAAGCGAATTCGAAGTTGAAGGCCACAAGCGTGCGGTCGTCGCCGACGCCGACTTCGAGGTTCGGCCGGAAAGTCAGGCGGTCGATGAGCGGCGCGGTTTCGACGTGCCCGCCAAAATAGAACTGGTCTGGCGTGACCGATACGCCGCCGCGAACGCCAACTGACTGTGCGCTCGCGGTTTGCACCGAAAGCGACAGTAAGCAGCCCACTCCGGCGACCAACGGCATCACGACCCGACGTACAAAGCGACGTATTTTCACGCGGTCAATCATAGCCGCTCATGTTTCCGATTCTGGCGGGTTCTGGCAAGTGCCAATACTCGTGTCTGACAAAAGTCTGCCCGTACGGCGGCTTTGTGCGTACGCATGAATGTAAGTAACGTCACCTCAGCATATTAGCGGTGTGGCACCTTGGTCTATCGCTTGCTCTATAGTCGGCAACGAGAATGTCCGTGTGTGGAATGGAGCCTGTATGACGCCGCGTGCTGCAACGAAAGTCGCTCTTGCGTTCTGCTTCGCATCGGCGCTTGCGCTTCCTTCGCCGGCCGCGGCGGATGAAGTCGGGTGGAATCCGTTTCTATTTACGCCAGCCTGCTCGGTCTGCGGACCATTGACACCATTGACGCTCGAGCAGGCAGACGGTGTGGACGTCATTCTTACGGATTTTCTGGGACCGCTTGTAGGGCCGCCGGTTTTTGCCGACGAGCCGGGACCTCCAATTGGCGCGGGCGGATCACCGACGCTATTCACAGGAGGACCGCGTCCAACGGCGCCCGGCGGACAGATTCCAACTTTCGTTGGTCCGCCATCTGGCCCCGGCGGCGGTTCCGGCGGCAACGGTCCAGGCGGAGGAGACTCGGGCACCGGTGGAGGGAATGCCGGTGGAGGTAACAGCGACAGTCTTCCGTACGACATCACGGTCCACGATCCGCCGGGACACAACAATGGCGGCAACGGGCCCGAAGGGCCTCACGACGATGTGATCTTCAGCGTAGGCGGGGAAGGCCCGCTGAATTTGAGTGATACCTCCGGCGACACCCCTGACGGCCAGGCCGGAGAAACGCTTGTTCCAGAACCGACCACTTTGCTCCTGCTCGGGTCTGGACTTTCAGCCGCCGCATTTCGCCGTCGCCGCGCGACCTATTGCCAGCGGCAGTAGCCGATCCAGGCTGCATTCGGGAACCGCGTTGCGGGTCCGCTACGATTACGTATGCAGCTTGGGCGTGCGCGCCTGTGTCTCGACTGCGAAGAGCTTCACGAAGAACAGCAGTGCCCGGTCTGTGCCTCTGAGACCTTCGCGTATCTGACGCGATGGGTTCCGACGCGCGAGCCGCGTCCGCAAACGCCCCCGCCAGCGCCGCTTGCGCTTTCAAAAACACAGAAGGCGGTCGGCTTTGGCATCGCAGGTCTGGGACTGCTGGGGCTGGCGCAATGGCTCGCCAAAGGGCGCCGCCTGATTGAGGACGCATCGACCAGAAACGTAGGCGAGCTGAAGTAGTACCTCCGCCTTCGCGGTTAACAGCCCTCGTTCTCTTCACGCCAGCGGGTGCATTGCACCGTGCAGGCATGGCCGCGCCGTTTCGCTGCGACGTCGGCGGCGGCCCTGGCCGCCTCCGGAGAGAACGCTTCGTACATCTGAAAAATCGCTCGCTCGCGGGGGTCGGCCGAACGCAGATCCGACCACAAGAATGTGCCGGTCATCGTCGTCTCCACGTATCCGAGCGAACCGTCCGCGTGACGGCGGTGCCACGCCTGGTTGCTGCGGCGAGCCGCAATCCAGCGCTCGGCGCCGCACGCGGAATTCAAACATCGGTACTTCTGCTGTCGCATCGGTGCCGGCGAAGGGTTGTCGGATTGTGCTGCGGCCACGCGAGCGCGTGGAGGATGGGTCGTCGCCGTCATTTCCCGTTGGCAACGGTGACAGGCGATGGCTGCGGAGTCCATGCTGCAGGTATCGGCTCGATCGCCTGCATCATGTACCGTCGAATCAAACGGGGCTCGCGATCTTGGTCCAGCCGGATCCGGTCCACTGCCACCAGTTGCTGTCGGTGCCGAGGACGTAGATCGTGGTGTTCTTCCAGAGAATCTGTGTGCCGTAGCCGCCCGTGGCCCCGCCGTTGCGGAGAATGATCGACCCAGGGCCAATGGTCCAGATCGCACCGTTGCTGTCGACGATTTGAGAAGCGGTTGGAACCGTGGTGCCGTCCGCAGAAACGGTTGCGCCTCCGGTCAGACTCACCTCGAACAGATAGGGCCACAACTTGCCGGTCACGAGAAGATGGCCGGTCGCTGCGTCATACGCGATCCCGTTGAGTACATCGGCGTTCGTGCCGGCGGGGAGCAGACCGCGGAAGTCGATCCACCCGACGATCAGACCGGAGGAAGGATCGATGCGCGCCACATTGTCGGTGAGCCAGACGTTGGCGTAGATTTGACCGTTGATATATTCGAGCTCGTTGATGTTGGTCAGCGGCGTGCCCTGCTGATCGCGCACGCTGATCGTTTTCACCGTCTGGAACGTCGCGGGGTCGACGAAACGAATCTGACTCGTGCCGTCGCTCATGATCAGATAGCGATCGTCGTGAGTCAGGCCCCATCCCTCGCCGGTATAGAAGAATTGCCCAAGCGGCGCAAACGTCGCGGCGTCGTAGACCAACGCCGTCTGAGACTGCCATGTGAGCTGGAAGATCTTTCCCTGGAAGATCGTTGCGCCTTCGCCGAAGTACTGCGACGCGAGGTTGACGACGCGGAGAACGGTTCCCGTCCGAAGATCGACCTGCCGCATGGTCGACGTTCCGTACAGGCCGGTGCTCTCGTACAACGCGGTGCCCGTGTACACCAGACCTTCGGTGAACGCGGACGCGTCGTGAGGATACCGATTCAGAATTTGATATCCGTACACGGGAGTCTGGGCGAACGCGTCGGCCGCCGACACTCCGAGCAGGATCGAAAAGGAGATTGCGACAAGCTTTCGCATCAGGACTTCACGCGCACGGCACGACCACGTATATCACGTTCACGATTCCCGAAATCGGCAACCCAGTCGGACACCGTTCGCTGCCAGCGATGAATCAGTGACGTTCGGGTCAACCATTCTTCGCAATCGGCGATCCCGCATGGGCGAAACGCCACGAGAAGATAGCGGCCGCCGGCGCGTGGCGCCTCGACTTCGCCGATGATGCGCGTCCCTTCGTTGCTGATTCTCGGTGCAGGGTCTGGTGCCTTCAGCCGCTGGAGCGCCGCACGCACGATGTGACGTTCGGTCAGACGCAGAGGCCAACGCGGCCGCTCGAAGAGAACCGCCGCGTCGAACTTTCGGGGCGAGGCGAGCTCGATCGTGAAGACGCCCGTTCGCATGTTGCAGTCGTACTCGACGCAGACAGCCGTGTCGTCGAATCTGGCCGATGGCCGCCATCCGTACTGATGCTCGTACAGTGCGTTGACCACGATGGGATCGCGCGGCAGCCATGAGATGACTTGCCGGCCGGGCTCCGGCTCCTCGCGGGAAACCTCCACGGCGTCGGGCGACATGTAGATGATCCCGCTGGTCGGCTGGGACGCGCCGAGCGCGTACACGTCGCAGAGGTCGCCAGCCGATGGCTGCTCGAGGAAGACGAGCAACTTTCTGAATTTGATCTCCGGGTGGCCATCCGCATCAATCGAAACCGACTCCGTGCCGTGGACGCAGATGACCCCGGTGAATGGAAGTCGAATACCGATGCGCGCGCTCGCCGCCCTGATCCATTGGCGGAACATGTCAGCCTCATTTCATGGATAGGCGGAGCGCACAGTCCTGGGCAAGATCGGAGCCAGCACACGGATGGAGCTGCGCTGGCGGCTTTTTGTTTAACTGCTGCCGCCGGCGGCTCCCGCGCGCACGGATGCGTAACGGCGCATGCCGGGTTTGTCAGCCCGCTTCGACGAAGCGTTGAAACGCGCGAGCGTCGGGGATATCCGACGCTCGCGCAGCCGAGGGGACGATCTGTTCAAGTAGACGAGCGTTGCCTGTGTCCGGTCACGGGTCGCAGTGAAGTGCTCAGGGCGCTGGACTTAGAAGTCGTCGGCGTAGGACGCGGTGCGCGAACTGCTGCCGCCGAACAGCCACGCGGCGAGCGAATCCTCGGTCGGGGCCGAGTAGATGAACCACCACAAAGCGGAGATAAATGCGATCAGCTTCCAGTTGATCTTCGACATTGTCGATGCCACGGCGCAGCCACAACCTGACATGAGAACACACAGCCTGTCAGATTCGACCCGCCACGGGACGAGGCAACCGGTATGCCCATCGTCTTGACGCGCTCTTCCAGCGAATTTCGCGATCTCGACACCGGGACGAAGCGAATGTCTACCAGCGGGATGTTTTTTGTTCAACGCACATGTGGAGTTTCAGGGTTCCCCGTCGCGGCCTCGTCGGGCGCAAGTCTTGCGTTGGCCGCGCGGCAGTCTCCTCGCAACGAGCAGCCATACTCCGCACGCGCCCGCTGTTCGTGGAAGCGTCGGCAAATCGCTGTAATAAAAGGGGCGTTTGTGGTCGCGCCGATTTGGTGCCCTGAATGACGAAACTGTGTAACCAGGTCGATTACAGAGTTCGGCGGACGGACGACAAGGTTTGCGCGGCAAAGGGAGGGACCGTCGATTTCCTCCAGTTGCTGGGGCGAGCGGCGCACCAGTTCCACACCTATCCTTCAACCAGCCCGCTCTGCACTGATGCGGTCGCTGCATGTCACAGCGCGTTCATGGCGCTCGAACTCGAACAGCCGCTGACCATCCGCGTTGGCCCAAGAGAATTACTTGTCGATGATCAGCCGGTCGGGCGCGGCACGGTGATCGAGCACGAACTCTGGCGACCGCTTCATCGTGCAAGGGTTGCATCGCTGGAGTTCCAGCCCGCCGTTTCCATCCGCGACTGGTCTCAGTTCTGCCCGCTGGTCGCAGCGGGAATACGGCCGTCGCGGCTGTCGGGCGCCTTTGCGGAGCTTCTTCTCGAAGCAGGGGTCAGCGCGATCGTGGCACGAGTCACGCCGCGCCCCGAGTTGTTCGAAGTGGGCGCGCCTCCCGAACCCGTGCAAGTGATCGTCGAACGCGAGCGCACGCGTCAATCCTCACTGCCGGCAACGGGAACCGCGCAGCATCTTTACCCGCCGGACAAAGGGTGGGTCCGTCTGGACCCGACCGTTCCCTACGAATCGATCTCGCTGGTCGACCTGACGGTGCTCGTCAACGATCCGTCGGAGCTGGCGGCGATGCTCACCCGCCTCATCGACGAAGACCCGGGCGACGGCTCGGGCCGCGCGATGGCGCTCGAGCATCGGTACAGCGACGTCGTGATGCTCATCAGCGCGCTCGATGCGAGGCTGGGCAGGATTCTATTTTCGAAACTGGCGCGCGCGGTCCTCGAGCTCGACGCCGGCCGGCGGCGAGCGCTGTTGCAGGGCGCGATTCTCCCCGGTCTTCTCGACGGGCGTCTGAACGCGGAGGCCGTGCTCTGGGAATTCTCGGATATCGATCTCGCCGACGCGCTCGGCCTTCTTCTTGAACTGGATGCGGCGTCTCCTCACGTGTTGTCAATGGCTCTCGATCGCCTTCGTCTACCGGACGAGCGTCGAACTTCGCTGGCGCCGTTGATCGAAGCGAAGCTGCACGCGCGCCAGCCGTCTCAAGGCGGCACGGATCGACGATCGGCGGCGGGCCTGGAGGACGTGGCCGCGTCGCTGACGCGGGTGGCCAGTGGCGTCGCCAAGGATTTCAGCGAGTTCACGGCGTTCGAACTCGCCCTGACGGAGCAGACGCTGGCGGTGCTGGCGGATATCCGCGCCGCGGTCGGCGCAACCGACGCGTGCGATGCCCAGCTGCGGTGCGCGCTGAGTCTGGCCCGAATCGAACCGAATCCCGCAGTGGTGAAGGCAATCCTGGCGCGCGCGACACCTTTGCTGACCAGAGTTCTCCGCGGCGACCGCTGGGATGCTGTGTTGCAGCTGATGACCGACTTGCAGACGACGGCCGCTGCGCTCGAGTCATTGCGTCCCGATGTCACGGCAACAATCAGGGAGACACTCGCCAGCTTCTGCGATCGCGATTTCGTGCGACGTGTTGCGCGACTGGCGGTCGCAACCGACGGCGGGCGACTTCGCGCCCGCGCGATCATCGCGGCCGCCGGCGGGTTGTTCGTGCCCGCGTGGCTCGACGCGTTGGAAGAACCGTCGGACCGGGCACACGCGAGGCAGCTTGTGCCGGCGATCGGCGATTGCGTCTTCATGGTGGCGCCGGCGATCGCCGAACGCCTGCCGATGCTCGGCATCGACGCCGCCTGCGCGGCGCTGACCGTGCTCGCCGCTGGTGGCGCCGGGTACGAAGACTTGATTTCCGAGCAGACGCAGCGGGAGGAGGAACGTCGAGGCCGCGAGTCGATGCGAGCGCTGGCCCGAATCGCGACGCCGCGCGCGGCGGCGCTGATCGTCGCACACATCGAGAACGGGCCCGCGTTCGTCCGGCCTGCCGCCGAGGAGGCGCTGTGGCGGTTGCCGGCACCGGTGGCTCTCGCGAAAACACGCGAGCTGCTCGGCCGGCGCGAGTTCGTGATGCGTCACCCGTCCACGGCTGCGCGGTTGCTGGAGCGAGCGGTGCAGAGCGCCGACGACAATCTCGATCCGCTGCTCGAACGGCTCATGCCGCTGCGATTTCACTTCTGGAGACCCGCCGTCGCGCGTGTGGGTACCAAGGCGCGGGAGTTCCGGCACTGATGTCCGAACCGACAGTCGACCCTCATCGCATTCTGAAGGGCTTCTCCTCCCTCGCGATGCTGACCGGAATTTATCCGGTCGGGCATCCGTTGGTCGCGGAGAAAGTTCGCGAAGTCTACGACGATGTGCAGCCGTACTTCACCGGCGGCGCCGGCGAGTGGGTGCGCATCGACGTGATTCGTGGGGTCGTGCACTTGAACGGTGTTCCTTCCGGCGGGCCGGGCAATTCACAGACAAACGGAATAGACAGTCTTCATATCCGCATGGGCGTGCAGCCCGACGAGATTGCCGCTGCCGCACAAGTCCTCAGGGGCGACGCCGGTCACGCGTCGGAGCCGGTCAATCAGCAACTCCTTCGACGAGGCGTTCAGCACATCTCGCTGGGACGGCTGGTGCCACTCGATACGCGGTGGCGCTCGCGTCAGTGGCCCGATTATCCCCAGCAGGCGCTCGACCCGGATTACGAGGAGTCGCTGCTGTTGGCGCAGCAGGCGTTCGAAGGGTTATCCGACGACCGGCGGCTCGACCTTCGAACCGTGCACGATCTCGTGCGGCTGCTGCTGTGTCGCGTCGTGACGAGCAACGCGGCGATCGCCCAGATTCTCGCGGTCAAGCAATACGAGAATCTCACCTACATCCATTCCGTCAACGTTGCGGTGCTGAGCCTGCTGCTCGGAAAACAACTCGGTCTCGACGATGAGATGCTTGCGAGTCTGGTCGAGGCAGGCGTGCTGCACGATGTAGGCAAGACGAGAATCCCGCTGGACGTCGTGAAGAAGGCAGGCACGCTCGACAAGCATGAGCGGAAGTTGATGGAGGCGCACGCCGTGCAGGGCGCCGAGCTCCTGATGCAGGTCGACGGTCTGCGACCGCTGACCGCCGTCGTTGCCCTCGAGCATCATCGCAGCGTGCTTGGCAAGGGATACCCTGACCTTGGCGACGGCGTCGTGCCGCATCTCATGAGCCAAATCGTCTCTGTTGCGGACATTTACGAGGCCGTGACCGGCGCTCGATCGTACCAGCAGCCGACGCCTCCGGAACGAGCGTGCCTCCTCATTGCGCGATTGGCCGGCACCAAGCTGAACACCGCGCTGGTCAAAGCCTTCGTCAACGCCATCACCTTCTTTCCCGTCGGGTCGGTGGTTCGCACCAGCCGCGGCGAGCTGGGTGTCGTCCTTCGCACCACGGACGGCGACCCGCTGCATCCCGTTATTCAACTGCTCGATGAGGACTGGCGAACGCCTCGCGGGGTGCTGGACACAAGTGCCCGGGGTGACGGCGCCGCCTACGACTGTCACATCATCGAGACGGTCGCGCCGCTGCCCGATGCCTTTGACGTCAGGCAATTCCTGAGCGCCGCGTAAGTTTTACAGGGCGAAGTCGCGATTTTCGTGCAATAAGTCAGGAACGCGGTCGATTGGCGGCCTCAGCGCTGTATCGTGCGCTTCCGGCACACGTTACAATCCGCGCATGGCAAGCGTTCCAGAACGACGAGAGGTCCTCAGCCGACTCGGAGTCATCAAAGGAAACAACGACGATCTATTCCCGCGGTCCATAGAGCCGCGCATGGAATTGGAAGCGTCGGTCGACGGAGACGAAGCGCTCGAGTCGCTGCCCGCGGAGGGAGGGGCCGCCGCACTGATTGCCCGCGTGGTCGATGTCGCGGCAAATCGAAAAGCGTTGCTGCTACTCGTCGGAGTGTCCGGAGTGTGCGTGTTCGTGCTCGCCGCCCTCTTCGCCGTCAGGGAAGCGGGTAACTCTGCGGCTCCGAGAGCTGTTACCCCCGAAGTCACGTCGGAGACGACATCCCCCGCACCGGCCGCTACGCCAACGAACACGCCAGCGGCTACGTTAACGAACACACCAACCGCTACGTCAACGAACACACCAACCGCTACGTCAACGAAGAGGGCAGTACCGGTCGCCAAGGGAGCGGCGTCTCTTCCACCGACAATTGTGAAATCGCGGGTTCCGGCAGGCCCCGCTTCTATCGCGCGTCAGCCAATCACACCCAGTCGACCCGGCAACCTTCGTGACGCGGGGGCGTCCCAGGCACTGGATGCGCGCCCAACCGTCGATTCGGAAATCCCAATCGCTGCGGTGCCGTCTTCGACTGACGTAATTGCAACTGGATTCGACAACACCCTTTACTCGAAGGACGATGAAGACGTGCGGCCTCCACGACTTCTGTCTGAATCGTTGCCGTCTCCGACGATCGGTGGATGGACCACGCGAACGAACGTCATAGAAGTGATCGTCTCGGAAACCGGCGCCGTCGAACGCGCCAGATTCATCGCCGCACCGCAGCGGATGCCCGACACGTTCGTTCTCAGCCGCGCGAAGGTGTGGAAGTTCTCTCCGGCGATGAAAGACGGCCGGCCCGTTCGCTACCGCCTCCTTCTCTCCTGGGAAGTAAATCCGTAACTGAGCGCGGCTCAACAACGCCACCTGCGTGCGCCGGTCAAGAGGCGTGCTATCGTTGTTTTGTAAGTCGGTCGGTATTCAACCGTGTCCGATTATCGCAAGATGATGTCCCAGAATCAGACGCGGCGAACTCTCAGGATTTTCACTAGATTTCGGGATTTCATCATCGCCTCTGATTACAGGTGTCTTATTGTCGCGAAGCGGGCGGCTTTGACACACTCGGAGTAAACGTCCTAAGCCGTTTCAGAACAGGCCTCTACGAGCGTCTGTCGCCGACGTCTGCATGGCGTTCAAGTTGCTGTAGAGCTGACATCCAAAATGCACAAGAGCGGTACGGTTCTATTAGGTAATAGTGCGGCCATTGAGACGCTGCGGCGCGATATCACGCTCGCCGCGCGCAGCAATGCCAAAGTACTGATCCTCGGCGAAACCGGCTCCGGCAAAGAAGTCGTCGCGCGCTCGATCCACGAACAGAGCACCCGGAGCAGGCGTCCCTTCATCGCAGTCAATTGCAGCGGCATTCCAGAAACGCTGCTCGAATCAGAACTGTTCGGACATACGCGCGGCAGCTTCACCGGGGCGTATCGCGACAAGCCCGGGGTCATCCGGCAGGCACATGGCGGCACACTGTTTCTGGATGAACTGGGCGAAATGAGTCTTCGCATGCAGGCCATGCTGTTGCGGTTTACCGAGAGCGGCGAGACGCATCCGGTGGGCGCCGATGCACCTGCACCACCGAGCGACGTCCGCCTGATTACTGCCACAAACCGCGACCTCCGCGCGCAGATTGAGGCCGGCGCCTTCCGGCAGGATCTCTACTATCGTCTGAACGTCATCCTGATTCGCGTCGCGCCGCTGCGCGAGCGGCCGGAGGATGTTCCCGTACTTCTGGCGTACTACCTCGAGCAGGCGAGCGAATCCCACGGAACCGCCGTTCCCGCGCTGACCGCCGACGCCCACGCCGCGCTGCGCAATTACGCGTGGCCGGGCAACGTCCGGGAGTTGCGGAACATGGCGGAACGCCTGGTCCTCGCCGATTGGCGGCGTCCTGTCGACGCACACGACCTTCCCTTCGAGGTGCGGGCGACGGTCGATTACCAGGCGGCCATCCCGGCTGAACCCGTCGCGGCCTCCACCACCGTTGGACAGAAAAGCGATGAGCAGACCTCGGTGATTGCGAGGAGGTTGCTCGAGCGGTTTGCCGCGGGTGAAGACTTCTGGACGGCGGTCTACCGGCCGTTCAAGTCGCGAGAGCTCACCCGTCAGGATCTCGCCAACCTGATCGACGCGGGGTTACGGATCACCAACGGCAGCTATCGCACGCTGCTCACCGTGTTCAACCTGCCGTCGACGGATTACAAACGGTTTCACGCCTTTCTCTATCAACAGAACTGCAATCTTCCCGTTGGCCCGTACCGCAAGAGGCCGAGGCGAAAAACATTTTCGTCAGACGGACGTTCCGCGATCGCGTATCCCTGAACGCGCGTGAGATCGCCGCACGAATCGCCTCCGGTTGATTGCAATCAATTGGCTGCATAAAGCCGGGGAAGCGGGTAGACTCACGTCCGAACGTGCCGCGGACTATCCTCGTCGTCGAAGACGATGCAGCCGCGCGGGTGGGACTTCTCGTCCTGCTCGCCAACGCGGGGTACCGCACCATTGGCGCCACAACGCTGAAAGAAGGGCGCGAGCTTCTCGCTGAGCACAACCCTGACCTGGTCATTGTCGATGTGCGACTGGGCGGCGACAACGGCCTTCAGCTGGTCGCAATGGCCCCGCATCCTATTCCTGCGATTGTGACGACAGGCTTTCCCGATGCAAGTCTGGAAGCCGATGCACGGCAGTTCGGCGCGGATTTCCTGCTCAAACCGCTTTCGCCGCCTGGCCTCCTGGATCTCATCGAAAGGAAGTTATCGCTGGCGTCGCAACAATCCGCGTCTTCCTCCTCCCGCCGCTGGCCGAGGAAGAATGTTCGACGCGGAGTCGATGCCCGCGTCAACGATTCGCCGGCACGCATCATCGACATCGGATACGGTGGGGTTCGCCTCGAGTTGGAGGCTCCAAAGGAGGCGGCGCTTCCCACGTCCTTCCGGCTGACGCTTCCGGACAACGTTTCCGTAGGGCTGAACGTCGTCTGGAACCGCCGGAACGGCGACACATGGCAGTGCGGTGCCGCGGTCAACGACGAATACCAGCCGGCGTGGCGCGAAGTCGTGGACACGCTGTCCTGAGACGATCGATTCTCATAACGGCAGCAGACTTCAGAGAATAAAGTCTGGCGCTCACGGTCGGAAGTCGACTGCAACGGCGACTTCGAGTGACATCCGCCTCAGGAGTTCTTGTTCGTACCAGACTTCACGCCGGTCGGCATCCCGTTTTCTCATTCAGCTAAACAACTGACTGTGAGTCGTTTAGGCAGACACATTGTCGCCGGATGAGCTCGGCTGCCAACTTGCTGACTTGATGCGCGGCGGCGACGGATTCTCCCCGTCCGTCAAGGAGCACATCAGATGCGGGTACTCATTACCGGCGGAGCAGGATTCATCGGATCGCACCTGGCGACCAGTCTTCTGGCGAAAGGTCACCAGGTAACGGTCATCGATGATCTGTCCACCGGCCGGTTCGAAAACATCGCCCACCTCGATCGGTGTGCCGGCTTCCGCTGGGTTCGCGGCTCCGTGCTGCAGGAAGAGACCGTCGCGCCGCTCATCGATCGCTGTGACGTGGTCTTCCACCTCGCCGCTGCCGTCGGAGTCAGGCTTGTGGTCGACGCGCCGATTCACACGATCGAAACCAACGTCCAGGGCACGGATATCGTCCTGCGTTGTGCGGCGAGGCGTGGCGCCATGGTTGTCGTTGCCTCGACATCGGAGGTCTACGGCAAAAGCGCCGCGCTGCCATTCAGAGAGGACCTTGATCTGGTGCTCGGACCGCCGACGAAACGGCGGTGGGGCTACGCCGCCAGCAAGCTGCTGGATGAGTTCCTCGCGCTCGCGTACTGGAAGGAGCACCAGCTTCCGACGATCGTCGTCCGGTTCTTCAACTGTGTTGGGCCGCGTCAGAGCAGCCGGTACGGCATGGTGCTGCCAAACTTCGTCCGCCAGGCCATCTCCAATGCCCCGATCACGGTGCATGGTGACGGATCGCAGACGCGAAGCTTCACGTGGGTTGGCGATGTTGTGTCGGCGCTCGAAGCGTTGGTAGCAGAGCGGCGAGCCATCGGCCAGATCTTCAACATCGGAAACGATCACGAAGTGAGCATCGGCGAGCTCGCACTGCGTGTGAAAGCCGCCGCCGGAAGCGCTTCAGATATTCAGTTCGTCCCCTACAAGCAGGCCTACGACGGCGACTTTGAAGACATGCCGCGCCGGCTTCCGGACATCTCGAAACTTCGCGACCTCGTCGGTTACCGGCCGCGCGTGTTGCTCCCCGAAATCATCGAACGAACCATCGACTACTGGAGGCAGGAACAGTTCGTCAAGACCGGCACCGCGCCGCGTACGGTCGATCTCGGTGCACGTGCGGTGTTCGAGCGGCGCCTGAAGCCTGTTGTTGGAGCAACGGTGTGATGACGAGACACTGCATAACCGTGTGTCTCCTCGCCGCCACGTTTGCGGCGGCGGGCGTCTCTCACGCCTCTGCCCAGGACGGCCCGTTTGTCGAGACGATGGTGGAGCTGTCTCCCGTGCAGATTGGCGGGTACGAAACGACGTGGCGCGTCGGACGGCTCGGCGCCGGCGTCCAGAAGGAGCGCTTCGGCTGGAACGGGGGAGTCGAGCGGCATCAGCGCGGCGGGCTCGTTGACTGGACGACCCAGACCGGCGGCTTTCAGCGTCTCGGCGACTGGACATGGGACGCGTCGGCTGCCTACTCGAACGATCCGGTCTTCCTGTATCGCCGATCCCTTGAAGGCGGTCTTTCACGCCGCGTTGGCGGTGGACTCGTTGTGCGCGGCGCCTATCGGCACCTCGAGTTTCCTTCGACCACCGTTCGCATCATCGAACCGGGTGCGTCGTTGTACTTCTCTCGCGGCGAGATCGGCGCCCAGGGTTTCATCGTTCGCAATCAGTTGTCGGCGCAGCGCTCCTCAGTGGCCCTCGTGCGGAGCGCCCTGGACCTCTCGCGGCACGTGTCGGTCAGCGGCGGCGTGGCAATCGGCGCACGCATTTTCGACGTGAACACATTTGGTCGTGGGTCGCATGACGCCTGGCAGGCGTTCGGATCGATGAAGGTGCGGACCGCGGCGCACTGGACGCTGGAGCTGCTGGCGGGCGGTGCGCACGAAGATCCGCTCTTCACTCAGCAGACGATTGCGACACGCCTGCGGTGGACATTCTGATGACATCTCTTGTTGCGTCCGTCCTCTACGTTGTGGCGTTCGTGTGGCTGAAGCTGATGCTGTGGATAGCGGCGGATCGGTACTGGTACGAGCGGCGTATCAGCCGCCTGTCCGTGCTGAAGCAACGTCTGCATCGGACCTCACCCGGTGACCTGTCGGCGCTGCGCGCGATCGTTTCGCAACTGACGGTCGCACAGCTCGACGCCGTGATCCTGGAAGGTCTGCCACCGGCGATGGAAATTGCCGTGGCCACGGCGATGCAGGAACGTTCCTCGAAGCTGCTTCACGACGCGCGCGGTGCCGGCAGCGTCTGGCAACGCATCTCGGCGGTGCGCGTGCTCTCGGCGGCGCGCGCCGAGCGTCGATACGAGTTTCTCGACAAGATGCTCCGCTCCGGCACCCCTGTGCTCGGCGCCGCGAGTATTCGCATCCTCGCGAAGATTGACACACGTCAGAGTGCGGACCTTCTGATCAAGGCGCTGCGCGAAGGCGTTTACAGCCGGTCGCGCATTGCGGCGGCGATCGACATGATGTCCGTCCCGCGTGCCGACATGCTCGGGACGCTGTTCGATGCCGCCGAGGCCGACGTGCTGTTCTGGGCCGCAAAGCTGGCGGGCCGTCTCAACGCGCGTGAATGGACCTCACGAATCCGGCAGCTCGCGACGGAAGCGGATCCACGGGTCCGCCGCGCAGCCGTGGAGGCGCTCGGATCGCTGGGAGACGCGACCGATCTCGCGTTGCTGGTCAGTCGCATGAGCGACCGGCTGCCGTTCGTCAGGGCGCACGCCGCGCGCGCCTGTGTCCGTTTTGCGGATGCTGAAACCATCGAGACACTCGTCGCGCTGCTGGCCGACCGTCACTGGATGGTACGCGCGGCTGCGCGCGATACGTTGGCGCGAATCGGGACGCCGGCGCTGCCGGCGGTCAAGCAGGCGCTCTGGCATTCCGATCGCTTCGCTGCCGACAGCGCCGCCGAAATCCTGCACCGAACGGGCGGCGCCGCCGATGCGGCGCGTCAGATTCTCGAAGACGCCGGTGGCGCGCGGCGGCAGTCGCCGATGCTCGCGCGATTTCTTGCCGTCGCCGCTCCAAACCTCCGCGCCGCATTCCTCGGTCAGCTCAGCGTCCGGGAACAGCGCACGCTGATGGGTCATCTGGAGCCCGCTTCGGGCGCGGCTGAATAGGACACCAATGTCACTCGAAACCTTGCTACCGCTGATCGCCTGGGGAGGCTACCTCGCCTGCCTCCTCTACCTCGCCATCCTGACGCTCATCTTCGCGTCTCTGATCGGAAGGGCCGTCCGGGAGAATCGCGAACGTGTGCGGGAAGCCTCGGCTGAAGACTTTTCAATCGTTCGACGCTCGCCTTTCACGATTCCGGTCAGCGTGATTGCGCCGGCGTACAACGAGGAAGTCTGTGTATCTGCGTGCGTCCATTCGCTGCTGGCGCTCGACTATCCGGAATACGAGGTGATCGTCGTCAACGACGGTTCGACTGATGGAACCCTGCGCCGTCTGATCGAGGACTTCGAACTGCAGCCGGATGCGCCGCTGTATCGCCGTGTTCTCGATACGAGCGAGGTTCATCAGATCTACCGGAGCCGCCTCGACCCGAGACTGACGGTCATCGACAAGGTGAACGGCGGGAAGGCCGATGCGCTGAACGCAGGCGCGAACTTCGCGCGGTTCCGCTATCTGTGTTGCGTCGATTCGGACACGGTCTACAACGCCGACGCGATGCTCAAGGGAATGCGCCTGGTCATGCCGGATCCGTCGCGGATCGTGGGAGTCACGAGTCACGTCACCCTCCACAGCCGGCCCGAGCATGTCGTGCGTGATGAACAGGGCCGGATGCGCGTCGATCGCAACGTCCTGGTCGCGTATCAGTTGCTCGATTATCTGCGGGCGTTCGTATGGGCTCGCGCGGCGTGGAGCCGTTCGAACTACATGCTGTGCTCGGTGGGCGCTTTCGCCATCTGGCGCCGTGACGTCCTCCTCGAGCTCGGAGGTTTCTCGTCGAAGTTCACGTGTGAGGACATCGAGTTCACCTTCCGGGTCCACGAGCACTTCCGGCGGTTGGGGAAGCCGTATCGGGTGCAGGCGCTGGCGGAACCCGTCGGCGTCACGGAAGGGCCAACCTCCATTCGAGCGCTCGTCAGCCAGCGCGCGCGGTGGCAGCGGGTTATCAACGAGACCGTCTGGCACTACCGCCGGATGCTGTGCAACCGGCGCTACGGCACCGTCGGCTTCCTGGGGATGCCGTATTACCTGTTCGCCGAAGTCCTGGCGCCGGTCTTTCAGGCGCTTGCACTGCTCCTTATTCCCATCGCGGCGTACGCCGGTGTGCTCCGGCCCGTCGAGTGCCTGCAAATGCTCGTCGTCGTGGCGCTTGGCAGCGCTGCGTTCACGTGCGCAGCGGTTCTTCTGCAGGACCGGTACAGGCGGACGTTTGCGGTGGGCGACCTGGCGTACCTTCTCGTGCTCGCTCCGTTGGATCTCTTCGTGTACCGTCCCTTCATCGTCTGGGCTCAATGCAAAGGCACGATCGACTTTCTCCTTGGCGATCGTCGCTGGAACAAGTTCGAGCGCAACCCTCGAACGGTCCTCACCGAACGCCTCGCGACGAAGTAACGGGTGGTGCAAGAACCCATGACTCCGTCACCCGTCGCGGGGCGCGTCACATCGACGTTCCTACTGTCAAGACAGGACAAGGAAAAGTCTGCCCGAAACATGATTCACGGTTTCTGCCGCAGCAAATATTCAGTTCGTTCGGCGATATTCCTGAAAATCCTGACAACTAGTCTTCCGATTGGAAGACTATGCCCCCCTCTATGGTCGATTCGTGGGGGTTGCAGTGCGCATACCTATTGCACAGCGGCAGGCACGGTTACAACACGAAAAGTTTGACGTTCAGGAGGGTGTGGATGAAGCGCGCGTGGGTTCTGTCGGCGGCGGTCATAGCGATGGGCGGTCTCGTCGGGTGCGGCGAGAACCCCACGTCGCCAACGGCGAGTGCGGCGCCCTTTGTTGTGGGGCAGTTTGCCGGGACGTGGACGGGCGCTACGGTTCCAGTTCGTATCAGCGGCGGCGAATGCGTTGGCGCCGACCTTCGCAATTCGCCCCCCTCTCTGAATCAGGGGACGGTGACGCTGACACAGAGTTCTACGGACCTCACCGCGATTATCCGGTCGGAGACGACCGGCCTGACGTGCCGCTACGACGGCAGTGCATCGCTGACCGGTTTCGCGGCCAGCTCGGTATCGTGCGATGCGGAGATTCTGTTCCAGTGCTCGAACGGGCAGACGCGCATTCTCAGACCGGTCGGCTCGACCTTCATCGCCACCCAGAACGGCCTTACGGCCACCGGCACGGTGACCACTTCGTACAACGTCTTCTTCAAGGATCCAGTGACCAACGAGGAAAGGCCGGTCGCGGGCCTCACGATCGAAAGCCAGCTTTCGGCGATTCGCCGGTGATGAGGAGTCTACGTCCAATGAATACGTTCAGATCCGTATCCTTCCTTGTCGCGGCGCTGGTGGCGGTGCCGGCATTTGCGCAGCAGCGGCCGACAGTCGCCGGCCAGGAACGGCTGCGGGGGTACCTGATCGCGGGCGGCGGCGCATTGATCAGCACGCCGCAGAACTCCGTCACGGTGAGTGCCGAGGTCGCCGAGAACGTCACATCTGACATTCAGGTGTACATGGGTGCCGCGTATTTCGACAACGTCATGTCGCAGGCATCGCGAGATCAACTCGCGCGGACGGGGGCGGCGCTTACCGCAATCACCGGGAGCCCATGGGTGTTCGAGGGACGCGACCGGGCACGCTCCTTCACCGTTGGCGGCCGATACCTGATTCCAGCCTCGACCTCCATTCGACCCTATGTGGGCGGTGGCCTCGGGGCAATCAATTTCCGGCGCACCGTTCGCGAGCAGAGCCGGGGCAACATCACGACGGCTTACCTCGCACAGTTCGGGTCAGCCGATGGCGTTGTCGACCCGACGCAATCGAACACGACCAGGCCGATGACCGAAGTGGCTGTCGGCGTTGGTGCGGCCGTGAAGAAGGCGTATATCGACGTCGGCTATCGCTGGCGGAAGGCGTTTCATACGCTCGATGACACCTTCGAGATTTCGGGAGTCGGCGCCGCGGTCGGGCTGAAGTTCTGATGGCAAATTTCCTCCTGCCGATCATTCGGGACGCGAAACCCGCGTATCAGCTGCGGAACGTGCGGACGGGCCAACTCGTCGCCGACACCATCGTTCCAGCGTTCGAGTCACCAGCGCGCCGCCGGGGACTCCTCGGGCGCGATTCGTTCCCGGGCGGGTCCGCGATGATCATCGCGCCGAGCAACGCCATTCACACGTTTTGGATGCGTTTTGCGATTGACGTGGTGTTCGTGCGGCGGAACGGCGTCGTTGTGAAGGTTCAGCAGAGCGTCTCGCCGTGGCGCGTCGCGATAGCCCCTCTGGCGTACGCGGCTATCGAGCTGCCTGCCGGCTCGCTGCGGCGCGGCGACGTGCAGGTTGGCGACGTTCTGTCTCTCGTGTTTAGTTCAGATGCGACGGATGAAAGGTGCGAGCTAGGCAGACTATTAGCGACGGAGTCAGTTGAGGGGATGGCCCAAGTGGTTGGCGGAACAGAGGTTTAGCGGGAATGACCACCAAGTCTTCTTGTGGCAATTGCATTGCTCGACTTAGGTGCCACGCTCCTCGCGCGCAGCGCGAAACGGGCGATGGATACCTCTCTAACACTCACAAGGAGATAGGAACGATGAAGGCATTGGTTGCTCGTTTTGTGCGCGAAGAGTCAGGTCAGGACCTGATCGAGTACGGCCTGCTCGTAGGGATTATCACGGCAACATCTGTGCTCACGATCAGGTCCCTCGGGGGAGTCGTGCAGCAGTTTTACACGCAGCTCCAGACCAACCTGAAATAGCAGCAGGTCCTGGACACAAGAAGTGAGCTTGGACAAGCTCGCAGATAGGACACGATGAAGCTATTCGCTCGTCTCGTACGCGAAGAGTCAGGCCAGGACCTGATTGAGTACGGTCTGCTCGTCGGAATCATCACGGCGGGCTCCGTGTTGACGATCAGGTCGCTGGGCGACGTCGTGCAGCAGTTCTACACGCAGCTCCAGAGCACGTTGAAGTAAGAGAAGTTGATTCCATGACAAACAGCGCGTTTGGGTTCGCGATTCGCTTTCTCCGGGATGACCGCGGCCAGGATCTGGTCGAGTACGGCCTTCTGGCGGCGATCTTCGCGATCGCCAGCGCGCTGTTGTTTCCGCAGCTCATCCCCGCGATGAGCAACACGTATGCGCAGCACGGAAACAACATCAATAACGCGTGGATTCCTGACGCCCCGTTGCCGTAAGTCGCATATGGACACGAGTTCTCTTTGCGCGGTTGGAATTGCGTCGGCGGCGTGCGTCACGGACGTGCGAGCCAGGCGGATACCGAACGCGCTGACGTTCGGGGCGACCGCGGCCGCACTGGTGTTTCACGCCGTCGCGCCGGCCGGGCATGGCCTGACGTCCGTCGTCGCCGGCTGGTTCGTTGGTGCCGCCTTGATGTTTCCTCCATTTGCTCTCCGAGGTCTTGGGGCGGGCGATGTGAAACTGGTGGCAGCGCTGGGCGCCTGGCTCGGACCGCAGAACGCACTGTGGCTGGTTGTCTACGCGATGATTGCCGGCGGCGTGCTGTCGCTCGTCGTCGCGGCTTTTCATGGATATCTGAAACAGGCGCTCGCCAATATCTGGTTGCTGCTTCAGCACTGGACAGTCGTCGGCCTGCGCCCCCTCGATTCCATCTCTCTCGAAGGAAGCAACGGCCCCAGATTGGCCTACGCACTGCCAATCTTTGCCGGTGTGCTGTTGAACATATGGCTTCGCTGACAGTGACCACTGTGTTGCGGAAGCTGCGTCGCTCGGAGTCGGGCGCGGAAATCATCGAGTTCGCGCTGACGCTTCCACTTCTGCTGTTGGTGGTCCTCGGAATCATCGAGTTCGGGTTTGTCTTTCAGCAGTACGAAGTGGTGACCAATGCCGCGCGCGAAGGCGCCCGGATCGCATCGCTCTCTACTTACGGGCCGACCGCCGCAACGCGCGTCAGTAATGCGACCGCACGTGTGAACCAATATCTCACCGCCGGGGGACTCTCCACCGTCGGCACCACCGTGTGCATCGGCCCGGCAACGGACGACACCACGTGCGACGGGACGACGAGCACGACCACGTTGCCTGGCGTCGGCGGCGTGGCCTCGACGTGTGTCTTCACGATTCGAGTCAGGGTGAGCTACCCCCATCCTGTTCCGTTCGTCGGTAAGATCGTGGGTTATTTCGGTGGGACGTTTCCTGCCTTAACGTTGCGTGGCAGATCGGTCATGCGGACCGAGGCGGCAGCCGGGCTGTGCCCCTGATACGGAGAACTGTTCATGAGCAGGCAAATTCGAACGTTGATTGTACTGACGGTAGCGATCGTCGCCGCGGGGTTGGCCAGCTTCGGCGTCTACAAAGCCCTCTCGCAAATGCCGCAGCGCGGAACGGAGATCCCCCTGAAGAAGGCCGTCGTTGCGGCCACCGCCATGCCGGTCGGCGTCCTCGTCACACGGGAAGCGGTCAAGCTCGTTGACTGGCCGGCGAACAGCCCGCTTGAGGGTGGATTTTCGAATATCGACGACGTCGTCAACAGGGGACTGATTGCGCCGCTCGTCGCCAATGAGCCGCTGAGCGAAAACAAGCTCGCGCCGAAGGAAGCCGGCGCCGGCTTGCCACCCACGATTAAAGCGGGCATGCGCGCGATATCCGTGAGGGTCAACGAGGTCATCGGCGTCGCCGGATTCGTCGTACCCGGCACCCACGTCGATGTCGTCACCGTCATCCAGGATCCCATCGGCAGTAAAGACAACGAAACGGTGTCCCGAGTCGTGGTGAGCAACGTCGAAGTTCTGACCGCGGGCACCCGCTACGATCAGGAGGAATCACGCAAGGACGGCAAGCCTATCCGTTCGACGGTCGTGACGTTGATGACGACGCCGCGCGACGCGGAACGCATCGCGCTCGCGGGTTCTCAGGGCGAGCTCCTCCTGACCCTCAGACATCCACTTGACGTCGAACCCACAGCCGATGGTGCGGGGATTCGTAAGGCGGCGCTGTTCTCAGATGCACCGGCGGCGAAGCCTGCGCCTGCGGCGGACGGGAAGCCTCGTGCGCCTCGTCCGCCGGCGGTTGTCCCCGTCGTGCAGGTCATCCCGGTCACGAAGCCGTACACCGTGGAAACCATCCGTGCGGCAAAGCGCAGCGAGGAAAAACTCGCGGACATCATCGCCGTACCGTAGCGAATTCATCATCGCCGTACCTTAGCGAATGAAAGGAACGATGTGATTAGGTTCGGAATTCATAGGTCGATGTCTGTGCATCTCTGCGGCGCGACGGTGGCCTTGCTGCTCGGCACGACCGTCGTGCTGCCTGCGCAACAGGCGACGGACATCGAGAAGGTTCCATTGACCGCCGGCCGTTCCACGGTGTTGAGCTCGGACTTCGACATCACCCGCATCGCGGTGACGGATCCCGCCATTGCCGATGCGGTCGTCGTCCAGCCTCGGGAAGTCTTGATAGATGGCAAGACGCCTGGGACCGTCAGCCTCATCGTGTGGGGTGCGGCCCAGCGACGCCAGTACGACATCGTGGTCGAACCGGGCGTCTCAACGGTCGAACAGCGGCTGCAGGCATTGTTCCCGATGGAAGACATTCGCGTCACCGTTGCCGGTGACGCCATGATCCTCTCCGGACGGGTGTCGAGCAACGACGTGTCGCTGCGCGCCGCGGAGATCGCGGAGGCCACTGCGGCAAAATCGAAGATCGTGAACATGCTGCAACTGCCGGGAGGGTCGGGCAGTCAGCAAGTGTTGCTGAAGGTCAGATTCGCCGAAGTCAGCCGGCGGGCGCTGCGCGAGTTGGGCGTGTCGTTATTCACGAGCGGCCTGGGCGTTGATAACACCATTGGCAGGCTGACCACCGGACAGTTCACTGCTCCCACGTTCACCAACCTGACCGCGACGAAGGCGAGTTCGAATTTCGGCGCCGACGTCAAGAGTGCTACGGGAGAGATCACGTTCAGTGACTTCCTGAACATTTTCCTCTTCAACCAGAAGTACGACCTCGGGGCAATGGTGCGGGCGCTTCGAGACCGCGGATTGTTCCAGAGTCTCGCCGAGCCGAATCTCATCGCGTATAACGGCCAGGAAGCGAGCTTCCTCGCGGGTGGCGAAATTCCAGTACCGGTCGTGCAAGGGGGCGCCTCGAACGCCGTGACGATCCAGTACAAGGAGTACGGAATCCGGCTCAATTTCCGTCCGACCGTCGCCGGAGACACCATTCGCATCCACGTGCAACCCGAAGTCAGCACGCTCGACTTCCCGAACGGGATCGTGCTGGCCGGGTTCCGGATTCCCGCACTCGCGACGCGCCGGGCCGAAACGGACGTCGAGCTGCGCGACGGCCAAACGTTCGCCATGGCGGGGTTGCTCAACAACCTGTCTCAGGACGATTTCCAGGAAGTGCCAGGACTGGCGAAGCTGCCGATCATCGGCCACCTGTTTCGAAGCAAGGCGGAACGTGCCGAGCAGACCGAACTGCTCGTGCTGATTACGCCGCAGTTGGTCCGTCCGCTCAATCCGGACGAAGTGCCGCCGCTCCCGACATTGGAACAGCGGTTCCTGCCCCGGGGCGGCGATATTGGAGGTCAGATCCAGGGTGGCGGCGGCGTTGCCGACGGTCCGGATGTGGCTCCGGCGCCGCGGTAGTCAAGGCCAAGGGTCAAAGGGAAATTGAGGTTTTCGTGATCCACGCAACGTTGATCGCACCGCAGGACAGGCAACTCGAGGAGACGCTCCGCGCGCTCGGGTTGCAGGTCTCGCGGGGCACGCTCGAATCGGTGGCGTCGAAACGTACCGACGTGGTCGTTGTCGACCTCCGAGGCGAGAAGGGTCTTCCGCCGGCGATCGCCGCGCTGAAGCGTCATCACCCTGACATGGGCGTCGTGGTTGTCGTCTCGGCGCTGGATCCGGCGCTTCTCTTGGAGGCGATGCGTGCCGGTGTCAGTGAAGTATTGCCCGAGCCGCTCGCAGCCGAGGATGTTCGAAGGGCCATCGAGCGGGTCACGGAAAAGCGGATGCAGGCGGAACCCGGACAGGTGTTCGGATTCGTCGGCGCGAAAGGCGGTGTCGGCACGACGACCGTGGCCGTGAACGTCGCAACTGCGCTGGGCCTCTCGAGCAAGCCCGCGCGGGTGCTCCTGATGGATCTTCACCAGATGGGAGGCGACGCAGCGATTTTCATGGGCGCGGAGCCACGATTCTCGGTGATGGATGCGTTGAACAACATGCATCGCCTCGACGAGACATTCTTCCGCACATTGGTCGTTCAAACCGCTCCGAACACGGATCTCCTGGCGTCATCGGAGCGACCCGTGGCCGGCGTATTCGAGCGCGAGCGGATTCAGCGCCTCATATCGTTTGCGAGCACCGTGTACAAGCAAACGGTGATCGACCTGCCGCAATCGGACGCTGCGGTGCTGGACGTACTCGACGAGCTCACGACGATTTACGTTGTCGCCAATCAGGAGCTCGCGACGGTGAAGAGCGCCTCCCGCCTTGCCGCGACGCTGCGCGACCGATACGGGCGCGACAAGGTGACGTTGATTCTCAGTCGTTCCGATCGACATGCAGAAATCGGCCGCGAAGACGTTGAACGAGCTGTAGGCGCACCAGTGACACATATGTTCCCGAGCGATTATCGGGTGGCATTGCAGGCGCTGAACAAGGGACGTCCTGTTGCGTTCGACAACCATAACGAGCTGTCGTCGTCGTTCAAGCGGTTCGCGCACAGCCTGGCGGGAATCCGTATCGAGCGGAGTTCGAGCCGTTCGAGCGGGCTGTTCGGCCGACTGACGCACTTGCGTTCGTAATCGAAGTCCGGAGGCAAAGGGTGTTGACCACAATGATTCGGCCGTCCACCGCCACGAACATCAGGCCGCCAGAGTACCAGCAGCTCAAGGGCCGTGTGCACACGGAGCTGCTCAATCGTCTCCATCTCGACAGGCTCGCGAACATGTCGCGCGCCGACGCGGAGCCGGAACTGCGCGCGCTCATCGTCGCCATTCTGGAGCGTGAACAGCAGAAGACCCCGCTGAGCCTGAGCGAGCGGGAGAGCTTGATCGTTGAAGTGCTCGACGAGCTGTTCGGACTCGGTCCGCTCGAGGCATTGCTGGCCGACCGGTCCATCTCGGACATCCTCGTCAATCAGTTCGACCAGGTCTACATCGAACGCGAAGGACGGCTCGAGGAGACTGAAATCACGTTTCGCGATGACCGGCACCTGATGCAGATCATCGAGCGGATCGTGAGCGCCGTTGGCCGGCGTATCGACGAATCGAGCCCGATGGTCGATGCGCGGCTGAAAGATGGATCGCGAGTCAACGCCATCATTCCGCCTCTGGCGCTCAACGGCCCCGCGCTCTCGATTCGCCGTTTCAGAACCGACCGGCTCGGTGCGAACGACCTGGTGACGCGGGATTCGCTGACGGCCCCGATGCTCGAGTTTCTCAAGGTCGCAGTCGGATGCCGGCTGAACGTCCTGGTGTCCGGCGGCACGGGCGCCGGCAAGACCACGCTGCTGAACGTGTTGTCAGGGTTCATCGGCAACACCGAACGCGTCGTGACGATTGAAGACTCAGCCGAGCTGATGCTGCGGCAACGCCACGTCGTCCGGCTCGAAACACGACCGGCGAACATCGAGGGGAAGGGCCACATCCGCCAGCGCGAGCTGGTCGTCAACGCCCTGCGTATGCGCCCCGACCGCATCATCGTCGGCGAGGTCCGAGGCGAAGAGGCGCTGGACATGCTCCAGGCCATGAATACGGGCCACGACGGCAGCTTGACGACCATTCACGCCAACAGTCCTCGCGATGCGCTGTACCGTCTCGACACGATGGTCGCGATGGCGAATCTCAACATTCCGGATCGCGCAATCCGCCAGCAGGTCGCGTCGGCGATCGAGCTCGTGGTGCAGATCGCCCGGCTGTCCGACGGCACGCGTAAGGTCACCGCCATTTCGGAGATCACCGGAATGGAGCGCGACGTCATCACCATGCAGGACATCTTCGTCTTCGAGAAGATCGGCGTCGACGAGGACGGCCGGGTGCGCGGACGGTTCCGCGCCACCGGCATCCGTCCGAAGTGCTCCGAGCGCTTTGCTGCGTCTGGTGTCCAGCTTCCGCCACAGATGTTCGAACACATGAAGGTGGTCGCGTAAGGGGTTGCCATGACCATTGCCGTAATCGTCTTCGTCATGGTGCTGTCGATCGTTTTCGGGGGGTACGTGTTGTTTGTCGTACGCCCCGAGGTTGAATCGGAACGCGCGGTTCGCGCACGATTACGAGTCCGTCGCGTTCGCATCGTCAATGAAAGCGTGGTCAAGCCAGGCGAACGACTGAGCGTCGTTCGGTTCCTCGACGGCGCACTGCAGCGATCGGCGGATCTCATTTCGCCGCTCACCGAGCTGGTCGCGCGCTCAGGGCTCGGTCTGACGCCTGGCGCCGTGATCCTGGCGTGCGTCTTTTCGGCGACCGTGACGATGGCGATTGCCGCCGAGTTCCGGATGCCGCTGCTCGTGATCCTGCTCGTTGGGCCCGTGGCGTCGGTTCTCCCGCTGTTGTACGTACGCTGGGCCGCCAGGAAGCGGATGGCGCAATTCGAAGAAGGCTTCCCGGAGGCCGTCGACCTGATTGCGCGTGCGCTTCGCGCCGGCCATGCGCTGCCCACGGCGCTGCAAATGGTCGGTGAGGAGATTCCCGATCCGATTGGCGGAGAATTCAGAAAGCTCTTTGACCAGCAGAATTTCGGCATGTCGCTGCCGGAGGCGCTGGCGGCGTTTGGCCAGCGCGTTCCGTTGATCGACGCCCGGTTCTTCGTCACGGCGGTGATGACGCAGCGTGAGATGGGCGGCAATCTCTCCGAGGTGCTCGACAGGCTCGCGGCGGTCATTCGCGACCGGTTCAAAGTGAAGCGCCAGGTGCGCTCGGTGAGTGCTCACGGCCGTATCACCGGCGTGGTGCTCGGCATTCTGCCTCCCGCGGTTGCTGCTGTCCTGTTCACGATCTCTCCGGCGCACATGCGGCTCCTCATCGATGACCCGTTGGGTGTCCGGATGGTGGTGATCGGCGTCGTGCTTCAGATCATCGGCGTCCTTATCATTCGACGCATCATCGAGGTGGAGTACTAATCATGACGCCGGAACTTCTCCTCGCGGTCGTCGGCGTCTTTGTCACCGTGGCGGTCATTGCATCCACGACGATGTCGTGGGCGCTGACTCGTAATTCGCCGGAGAAGCGGCGGCTGCGGGCGATCGGTCAACCATCGGCGGCGTCATCCCTGGTCATGAACGCGCCGCGCCTGTCCGCGGTGCCCGACCCTGCGCTCAGCAAGCTGTCGCGCATGCTCCCGAAAAGCCCGAAAGCGATGTCGCAGCTTGGACGCAGGCTGACGCAGGCGGGCTACCCGTCGTTCAAGGCGGTCGTCTGCTATTCCATCGCGGAAGTTGCCATTCCGGCCGTTGTGGCGCTCGTCACGCTGATCCTGCTGGGTGTGCGGAGCGGATTGTTGCCGGCGGCCTTCCTGGCCGTACTGGGCTATGTGGCGCCAAGCTTCTATGTCGGCTACAAGGCCGGAAAGCGTCAGAAAGCGATTCGCAACGGATTGCCGGATGCGCTCGATCTCCTGACGGTATGCGTCGAAGCCGGCAGCGGTCTCGATCAGGCAATTGCCAAGGCGAGCGAAGAGCTTCGGATTGCCCATCCGGAACTCGCGGTTGAGATGGGGTTCATCACGACGGAGATCCGCGCAGGGAAGCCCCGCTCCGAGGCATTCAAGAATTTCGCACGCCGTACAGGTGTGGACGATGTGCGAACGCTGGTGTCAATGCTTGCCCAGACCGACCGGTTCGGAACAAGTGTCGCCGACGCGCTGCGCGTGCACTCAGAGACGTCGCGCACCAAGCGTCGGCAGCACGCCGAAGAGCGAGCAAACAAGGTAGGTGTCAAACTCGTGTTCCCGCTCGTGCTGTGTCTGTTTCCGGCGTTGTACGTGGTGTGCTTCGGACCCGTGGTCGTACAGATTTATCGAACGTTTATCGATGGACAGCCCTGATTAATCAGGAGGTTGTGATGGACTTGACAACAATCGTCACGCTCACCGTGCTGGCCGTGCTCGTGGTGCTGTACGTCTTGCGCCGCAAGTCTCGACTGAGCCGTGACGACATGGACTAATCGGAATCGGCGCGAGGCGATTGAATCGTGAAGTTCTGGCTGCTGATCCTGTCGTTGGCAAGCACTGGTTGTGGACTGCGCCATGCAGCTACCGGTGTGCCGACGGCGACACCTCGCGCGACGACTGCCGTTCGCCAGTCTCTCGCGCCGACTCTGGAATCGACGGATCCGAAACTCAGAGACGCTGTTCTGGAGTTGGCGGCCGTTCCTGGCGCGGCGTCTGAACGGCGGGTGGCGATCGAGTATCGGCGGCTTGGCGTGCTGGATGCTGCCTCCGAGCACTTCGCCGCCGCGGTGAAGCTGGAGCCGAAAGACGCGTTTTCGCATGATGCGTTGGCCCGGATATGGCGCGACTCGGGCATGCCGAAGATCGCCCTCGACGAAGCGCGCCGAGCCGTGTCGTCTGCACCCAAGTCGGCGGCGGCGGCAAATACGCTGGGAACTGTTTTTCAGGCCCTCGGTGAGTTCGACGAAGCAAAGCGCTGGTACAACCGGGCGGCCGCACTCGATCCACACGCGTGGTACGCGGTGAACAACCTGTGTTACGCCGGGATTCTGACGCGGGAGCCGTACGCCGTGCTGACCTGTCGTCGGGCTCTGGAATCCGCGCCCGACGAGGACGCACAGGTGACGCGAAATAATCTCGCGCTCGCCCACGCGGCCGCCGGCGAGCTGCAGGAGGCCAGGCAATGGTTCCGCCATGCCGCCGCCAAGGCAACCGCTGAGTACAACTACGGCATCGTCATGATGTCCACGCACGCGTATCGCGAGGCTGAAGCGGCATTTCAGTCTGCCCTCCTCGCGGATCCGCACTCTACGCTGGCGGCAACCCGCGCGAAACAGGCGCGGCTCGCAGCACTGGCGGAGGAACATAACTATGCTGGCCACTGACACGGCGCTGTATCCGCCGGCGCCCGCCGACCTCGAACAAACCGGGCTTTCGGGTGATTTGGTGCTGCAGATCGTCACCAAGACGCTGCATCTTGCCGGCGAGCTGTCGGGAACGGAGTTGAGCGAGCGCCTGGGCGTGTCGTTCCAGATCATCGAGCCGGCGCTTTCGCTGCTCAAGCGCGAACACCACTGCGAGATCTCTGGAGGATCGGTGCTCGGCGGTCCGTCGTTCCGGTACCGCCTGACAGATGCGGGCCGAATCCGCGCGGCGCTGTTCCTCGAACACGATCATTACATCGGGGCTTTGCCGGTGCCGTTGGATCAGTACACGGCGTACATGAAGCAGTTTGCCGACGAGCACCTGCAGCCCTCGCGTGCAGCGATTGCCGGGGCGTTCTCGCATCTCGTGCTGAACCGGCGTGTGCTCGATCAACTCGGCCCGGCAATCGCCGCGCAGCATTCGCTCTTCGTGTACGGTCCACCGGGAAACGGCAAGACGGTCATATCCCAGGCGATTCGAGACGTTCTTCCCGGCGACATCGTCGTTCCACACGCCCTCTCGATCGACGGTCACATCATCAGGGTTTACGATCCGGTGAACCATCAACCCCTGGAGCACGCGCCTGAACATGCGAGCCTTGCGCGCGAGGACGCGTTCGACCGCCGCTGGGTACCCTGCAAAAGACCCCTGATTACTACAGGCGGCGAGCTGACCCTCGATGCGCTCGAGCTCGGGTTCAGCGTTGCCACCGGCTTGTATCGCGCGCCGTTACAGGTTCTCGCCAACGGTGGAGTCCTGGTGATTGACGACTTCGGCCGCCAGCAATGTCCGGCGCAAGTGATCCTCAGCCGTTGGATCGTTCCACTCGAAAGCGGCGTGGACTATCTGACACTTCGCACCGGGCAGAAATTCGAGGTGCCGTTCCACGCGTTCGTCGTGTTCGCCACGAACTTGAAGCCGTCGGAGCTCGTCGACGAAGCATTCCTGCGTCGAATTCACTACAAGGTGCTGGCGGAGTCCCCGACAGACGATGAGTTCGTACGCATTTTCGAGAATTACTGCCGCGCGAAGCGGCTGGACTTCGACCGGTCCCTGGCCGAACACGTTCTCCGCAACGAACTGAGGCCCCGAGGTGTGAAGGCGCGCGCGTGCCATCCGCGCGATCTGGTCGAGCACTCACTTTCAATCGCCGCATACCTCGAGCAGCCGCGAGCGCTGACGACCGAGTTGCTGTCAGAAGCCTGCGCGACGTATTTCGTCGAGGACCGCGATCTCGCGACGGTGTAATTGAGTAACGGGGCTTTATGGAGCGGTTTGTAAGCACCGCCGTGGCCGTGGCGTTGGCATGCGGCGTCCTGTGCGGACAGGAGAACGGCGCAATTCGTACCGCGCCGGCCGCAGGCCCGATCGTCCGGATTACGTCTCCACTCGGTCGTACCGGAGCTCCGGCAACCGTTCGCATCGTCGCGCAGATCCAGTGGCCCTCGGAATCGGAATCACACCCGCTGCAGGTGCGTTTCCTCGTCGACGGAAATCTGGTGGGTACGGTGGATTCGGGACCGCCATACGCGGTGACGTGGACAGACGAGAACCCATTCGAGCCTCGCGAGATCGAGGTCGAAGCGGAGAGCGACGGGGCCGTCGCTCGCGACAAGGTTCTTCTCCCGGCGTATGAGATCGCCGACGAAACCGAGGTCGCGAGCATTGTCGTCGACGCGGGCGTCTACGACGAGGCTGGCCATGCCGTACCGACGCTGGAGGAGTCCGTCTTCGGCGTGAGCGAGAACGGAGAGCCGCAGAAAATCGATCTTTTCACGCGTGAAACGCTGCCGAGCACGGTCGCGCTGCTCGTGGACAGCAGCCAGAGCATGGCTCAGCGCATGTCCGCCGTTCGCGCGGCAGCTGAGTTCTTCGCCAAGCACCTCGGAACGCGCGACAAGGTCATCGTCGCGCCGTTCAACCATCGTGTCGGGGTGATTACCGGGCCAACCGACGACGTGGCGACGACAACACAGGCAATCGAGTCGATCAAGGCGGGCGGGGGAACGGCGATCCTCAACGCGATTGATCAGATGGCGAACCTGCTGCACGGCGTCGACGGGCGTCGCGCGATCATCCTGATTACCGACGGCTTCGACGAGAACAGCACGATCGACGTGCAAACCGCGATTCAGAAGGCGCAGGCCGAGCAAGTGACGGTGTACTCAGTGGCGGTCGGCGGCGTCAGTGGCGTATCGCTCCATGGCGAGTCGACGTTCCGCAAGCTCACCGACGGCACGGGCGGCCGTGCGTTCTTTCCGTGGCGCGAAATAGACATGTTGAGCGTCATCCAGGAGATCGTCAACGACGAGAACAGCCGGTATCTGATCACCTATACGCCGACGAATCAGAGCAAGGACGGAACCTGGCGCGAGATCAGCGTCGAGGTGCCGAAGGGCTATCACGCCCGGGCGCGCACCGGGTATCGTGCCGCCCTTCCGCCCCCGGTCCGGCCGCAAATCGAGTTCCGCGTGACCGACAATTCGCGGAAGTACGTCACCATCTCGTCCGAGGACATCGACGTGGTCGAGGACGGCGTACACCAGTCGATCGACACGTTTCAGGAGGCGGTCGATCCGGTGTCGATCTCGTTGCTGCTCGACGCGAGCGGCAGCATGACGCGCAGTGCCGAGATCGTCAAAGAGACCGCACGTGAATTCGTCGGAACGGTCCGGCCCGAAGACAGCCTGTCGCTGATTACCTTCGCGAACCAACCGTTCGTCGAGCATGCGCTCGGAAAGACACGTCAGTTCACGTACGACGCCATCGATAAGTACAAGCCTGGCGGCGGGACCGCCCTGTACGACGCGCTCTGGGGTGCGCTCCACCAACTGAAGGTCGTGCCTGGCCGCCGCGCGATAGTCGTATTGACCGACGGTCGCGACGAGAACGCCGCGAGCACGGGTCCTGGAAGTGCCCATTCAATCGACGACGTCATGGAGCTCGCACGCGAAGTCGGCGCCACGATCTTCCCGATTGGATTGGGAACCCGTGTGGATCAGGAGTTTCTGGAGCATCTCGCGAAACTCTCGGGAGGCGATGCGTACTTCTCCGCCGATCCCCAGCAGTTGGCCGATCAGTTCCATGGGATCATCGAGAACCTGCGCCAGCGATACGTGCTCAGTTACACCTCGACCAATTCGAAACATGACGGCGGGTGGCGGCATGTCGAAGTCAAGCCGCGCGCGACGTCGTTAATCGTAACGACGAGCGGAGGCTACTTCGCTCCGCGGCCATAGCTATGTCTACAACACACTCGGGCAGCCATGTTCTGGAGGGGGGGATTCGGCGGCTGATCCACCTTGCCATCCTGATCGGCGTGATCGTCGGCGTGCGCGCCTGCGGGGGCACCACATCTGCCGAAGATCGACTCGGTGCAGGTACTCAATGGTTTGCGGAGCGCACGGGGCTCACGGCGGTCAAGGAGAAATGGGACAAATCGATCCGGCCACCCATCGCCGCCATGACCAACGCAGCGTCGGATTCGCTGTATCGCGGCGTGGCGCGCACCATCGACAACGCTGAGACGGCGACGGAACAGGGCGCCGCGTGGATTGCGAACACCACCAGCAACGCGGTGGACGCGGTCGCGAATGCGCTACGGAGGACGTTCCTTCCAGGGGCCGAGCCGGCAGCACCACCGCCACGCCCGATACCCCAGGGGGAACAGCCCGCTCCGGCGGCTCCGTAGCCAACCATTTCGAACCGAGCTCGTAACCGCTCACAGTCGAACGCTGCAGCACGTCGTCTGTGGTGCCGAACAGTCGTGTGGGTCGTTGATGGCGTTTCAGCTTCAGAATTCTGTCGTGGCCGTGGATTCAACGGCGCCCGCGGCGGCAGGCGCCCGGACGGTGGCGCGCCGACGGCGCGATGCCATCGAATCGATGTCCACGCTTCGCGTCCCGATGTGGATTGCGGCCGCATACGTGCTGCTGACCAGTAATGCCGATCCAGATCTGTTCGGCCACCTGCGTTTCGGGCTCGATCACTTGAGATCGTGGCGCTTTTCATCCGCAGACCCGTACTCATTCACATCCGATCTGCCATGGACCAATCACGAGTGGCTCTCGGAGTTGACCATGGCCGTTGCGTACTCGTGGGCGGGCGCCCTTGGTTTGATTGTCATGAAGGGGCTTGCCACCGTAGCGGTGTTGCTGGTCATCGCGAGGTCGGTGAAGGATGCGGCGCCATTGTGGCGCTGGCCGAGCGCGTTGCTCGCGGTCCTCGGGATGCTTCCGATCTCGTTGACGATCCGCCCTCAGATCTGGACGCTGCTATTCCTCACGCTGATGTGCAGCATCTTGACGGGACCCTGGAAACGACGCGCGTGGCTTCCGTTGATCTTTCTTCTCTGGGCCAACATGCACGGAGGCTGGCTCGTCGGCCTTGGCGTGCTCGGAGTCTGGAGTGCGTTCGAGCTGATTGAACCGGCTGACGATCGACCACCGGTATGGGCGCTGATCCTGTTGCCTGCCGGGTGCCTGCTCGCCACGCTCATCAATCCGTACGGATGGCATCTGTGGGGGTTCCTCGCGAAAACCGTTCGTCTTACCCGCGCGGACATTGCCGAGTGGCAGCCATTGTGGCGTGCACCAACGGGCTCGATCATTCACTGGATCGCGGCCATCGTGTGGGCAGGATTCGCCATTCGCTTTGCCGAGAGACGGTCGCTCAAAGCGATCGCCGCGTCCCTCATGCTCGCCTACGCATCGATGCGCGTCCTGCGGATGGTGCCCCTCTTCATTCCGGCAGCCGTCATTTTGCTGATCCCGTACGTAAGACGAGCAGGTGCGCACCAGCGTCAGGCGTCGCCACGCGGAAAGGCGCTTATCGACGTTGCGTGTGCGTGTATCGGGCTGGCGGTAGTCGCGTGGCCGCTCGCTCCAGGATGCGTTCACATGACGGGTTCGTGGCTTCCCGATTCCAACGTGGCGAGAGCGATCTCCGCGGCAAATCTGAGCGGACGCATGGTGACCTATTTCGACTGGGGCGAGTATGTCATCTGGCATTTTGGTCCGAAATTGCGTGTCTCGATGGACGGCCGGCGCGAGACTGTGTACTCGGAACGGGTCCTCGACGAACAGCGGAAGGTCGCGTACGGCGATCCCGGCGCGATGACGCGCCTCCAGGCCATATCGCCCGAGTATGCGTGGCTTCCACAGGGCCTCACGGACCGCGCGAAGCCCTGGTTCGCGAGCCACGGGTACCGCATCGATGTGAATACGCCGACGTCGTTTGTGGCTGTGAGAAACGACCTGCCGCGGATCCAGAGCGTCGCGGCCGGGGCAGCGCCGTGCTTTCCGGGGCCGTAAGCCGCCCGTCGCACGCGGAACTCCGGCCCGGCGAACCGGGCTCCGCAGGTGCACGGAACTCCCTGGACGCCGTGACCTTTAGTCTTCCTCAGGGAGGCTTCCTGCCCCTACTGGTGCCAGTAGTCGTAACTAATCGCGCCGTTATGGCGCGTCGGGGAGCTTGGCAATTCGGTTGCTAAACCCGTCAACAGCAACTCCCACGTACACATATGCTCCGTAAACACGAAACCAGACAGCTTTCCATTCGCGCCCTTCGGGATGAACGCGGCATCAGTCTCATTGTCGTCGCCGTGCAGATCCTGGTTCTGACGGCGATGTGCACGTTCGTGCTCGATTATGGAATGGTGTGGCTGGGGCGGCGTCAGGCTCAAAATGCCGCGGACGCGGGTGCCCTCTCGGCGGTTCAGTCGCTCGCGAAGAATGACCCGACGTGGCCCGCGATTGCGCCAGTCGTCAGCGTAAGCGGCAGCGCTGTGGCACAAGCCAACACGGTGCTGGGCGCGATTCCAGGTACCCAGGTTACCGCCGTCTGCCCTGCATGGATGGTCGCGCCGAACAACGTCAATTGCGTTCAAGTCGATGTCTATCGGGATGGCACTCACGGCAGTACCACCATGCCCGTCTTCTTTGGACGGCTGATCGGTCAGACATCACAGAGCGTGAAAGCGACCGCGACCGCGCAGATCATGTCCGCGAACGCAAGCGGTTGCATGCGGCCGTGGTTCATCTCGGACTGGTACCAGGACCTCGATGGCAGCAACACATACAATGCCGGCGACATTTACAACCCTCCTGGCTACGATCCGAACAACGTGGCGCCAAATCCGGAACCGGGACTTGGCGCCGTCGTCGAATTCCATAACAATGGGGGCCCATCGTCATACGGTCAATTGGACGTGGGAAACGGAGCCGCCGACGTCGGCAACGCCATTGAGCGTTGCTATGCCGGTCCGCCCTTCAAAATCGGCGACACTGCCACTACGAAACCGGGAAACAACCTTGGCCAGGAAAGGGCGGGGATCAACAACCTCCTGGACTGGGATCCAGATTCAGGCGTCTGTTCATCCTGGTCGGGGGGCTGCGTGCATTGGGATGCAGCCAGGCAGGAGGTCGTCGGCGGGTGCTCCGCATCCGGGACGTGCGTGTGCGGCTCCAATCCTTGTCCGTACGGAGGGACCCAGAGCCCGCGCATCGTGCAGGCGGCGATTTGCGCGCCATCGGAAGCCACCTGCAACGGCAGCGTTCCAGGAGTAGGTACGGTTCACATAACCAACATCCTCTCGTTCTTCATCACCGGCTGCAATGGAGCAGCAGGGACTTGCGCCAGTGCCGGTGGTGGTTTGGATATCGAAGCAAGGCTGATTGGTTCGGCGGGCATGCTGCTATCCGGCGGCGCGCCCGGACCCGGTTCATCGTTCGTAACGGTCCAATTGCTCGTCCGGTAGCGTCGTTACACCGTAGCCGCTGCAATTCAGCGTAGCGGCGTTGCGGCGCCAGCCAACCGCAAGATCTCGATACCATCTCCAGAAGGGCTGAGTGGATCGTTACCAATCGTCTTCACCGGTTGGTAATGCTCCTTCACCCAGCCCATCGTCTGCTCTCCGTACCGCGCGTCCGTTCCAAATAGCGGAAAGCCGTATTCGTCCGTGTCTTTATGCACGAAGACCACGAACGTCGGCGGGGTGGCCTGCAATGAATCGAGGATCGTGCGTTCTCCGAACATGAGGACTTCCGGAGGCATCAATGTGACAACTCGGAGTGGCGAGTCCATACGCAGGAGATAGTTCAACATGACACCTTCGGGTACCACCGCCATCGTGTCACCGTCGTTCGTGGAACGGGTAAGTGCCTCGACAGCCTCACGCAAAAGCAATCCCTGACGTGCAGCCGGGGCGCGCTCAGAGTTGGATACATAGAAACGATCCCCACCTGAGCCCATCGGTACGCGCTTGGCTGCGTACCATTGGTGCGAGAGGCCGAGGTGGGGTAACACGGCCAGTGCGGTCGCGAAGGTCGCGAGGAGCTTGAATTCCCGAGCCGCACGGCCGGGCCGCCAGACGTCGAGCAGCGCCGGGATGATCGCGCACAACGAGATGACGGCCACGGTTACTGCGGGGAGTGCCAGATAGAATCCGTACTGGGCTATCCGGGCGTTGAGGATCATTTTTCCAAGCATCGCGGTCGCGAACGCACACCACATCATCAACGCGAGATGCCGGGCGGCGATCTCCAGGTTCGACCGATGTTTCCAGAACAACGTGCCGGCGGTCGCCAATGCGGCGAGCGTCACGAGCGGGAAGATTCTCGCGAGTGGAAGTAGTTGAGTAACCGGCACCAGGACAAGCATGAGCAGGAGGCCAAAATGCTTCACCTCCGACGTCAGGGATCGCTTGCCTGGCGCGCTCAGCGACAGCGCGACCGCGGCTGCGAGCGCGGCGGCGACACCTGCGAAGAGCAGCACCATCAACGCGGCATTTCGTCCAGGGTGGTCGATACCCATCACCAGCGTGTAGAACCGATTCGTGGTGATCGCTGGATTGAACACAGCGAACCATGCGGCCCCGACATCGCGAATCGCCTGCGACCCTCCGACGTAAGTCCGGAAGTACGCGTAGAACAATGCCGGCCCGATAGCGCTGCCGCCGCAGAACGCGATCATCATTGCGACCGCAGTCTGTCGTTCGGCGCGGCCCAGACTCGCGTAGCCGAGCAAACCCACTGCAATCGCCGCGATGACGGCGACAGGCACCTCTGTCTTCGTCAAGAGCAAGAGGCCGAAGAACACCCCGGCCAGCGCACCCAGCGTTGGCCGCGAAGTCACCATCGCTCGATGGATGAGGATAATGACCAGCACGCCGAGCGCCAACCCGTGCGTCGCTTCATGCGAATAGGGCGTGACGAAGTTGTAGTTGCCATCGCCGACGTATTGCGAGAACCCGCATAAGACGAGCGCCGCGAGGGTTGCGACCGTTGCTGTGAATCTGTCTGTTGCGACGCGGATGAAGTAGTGAATGCCCGCGAGAGTGCCAGCGAAGATCGCGGCGTTGCACGTCGCAATGGTCATGAGCGATACGCCGAACAATCGCATCCACAGCGCGTTCAGGTAGGGCGACAGCGGCCCGAAGAGCGACTCTACATCGCGGTACAGCACCTTTCCGCGAGTCAGCTGCCACGGCACGTAGAGCTCACGGCCGAAATCCACGATTGGATCGGTCCACTTGCGCCAGCTCCACCACCAGAGGACCAGAAAAACGAGCGCGTGAAGAACAACGACAGAGCACGGGCTGAGGAAATCGACCGTGCGGAACCCGCGCGCCAATAATGAGCGGTTGCCCGCCGGCGTCATCCTCCCGAGCTCGCGTTACGGGCGACAGGTGCCCCGGCGCGCTGATCCCGCAACGCACTGCGCCGCTTCGCGTCGTCGAGAACGAAATCAACGTCAGGTGTCGTATCGGCGACCACAAAGATCTGATACGCGAAGAGCGACGGACTGAGGGCAATCAGGAATCGATTGAATGCGAGCACGGCTCGTCCCAAGCGACCGTTCCCGAAGACCTTTGGAAACGGTGCCGGCACGCCACGAATCTGCCTGATTCGGAAACCGTGATCGACCAGCAGCCGGCGCAGCGACCGGAACGTGAACAGACGTGTGTGTGTCCGATCAAGGATCCCCGCCTTCCCGTAATTGAACTGGCCGAGCGCCAGCATTGCTCGCTGAACGACGAACGCGATGTTTGGCGTCGTGAGCACCAGCGTCTTGGTTGAGTAGTCGAACTGCGCTCGAAGCCGGTCCAGGAACTTCTCCGGATTCTTGAGATGTTCGATCACGTCCAGCAACAGCAGGTATTCATAGTCGGCGACGGAGAACGTCGGTTCATCGTCCAGGTTCTGCGTGAACACTTCGACATGGGTCTTCAACACCTCACGTACCGCGAATTGATCGACCACGGCAACGCGGCATCCCTTCTTGAGCAGCTCGCGCGCGAGACCGCCCGGTCCGGCGCCGATGTCGATGACCGAGGCGCGATCGGGAACCGTGTCGAGGGCGAGCTGGTGGCTGCTGGTGTAGCCCAGCTTCAGATCGTAATGAGCGTTTTCCTGCTCGCTGATGGAGTCGAATCGGCGCTGGTAGAGCAGTCCCGCATCGTGCAAGACGCTCTGCGCCGTCGTGACCAGGACGTCCTTGGCATACTTGATCCCGTTCACACGGCAGATCTCGTCGCCGTAATACGTGGGAATCGGCACTTCGAGGATGCGCCGATTGGCGTGAAGCAGCTGGACGATGATTTCCGTATCGAAGTGAAAGACGTTGGTGTTCAGCTGGAACGCGATTCGTTTCAGCGCGTCCACGGAGTAGACGCGATAGCCACTGTGGAATTCGCTGAAGCGTGTGGCGAGCATCAGATTCTGGAGCGCGGTGAGGATGCGGTTGCCGAAGAACTTGTACAGCGGCATCCCGCCTTTCAGCGCGTCGAGTGGCCGCATCATCCGGCTGCCGAATACCGCATCGGCAATTCCGTCACGTAGCGGCGCGACGAGCGTGGGAAGTTCCTCCGGCGCATACTGACCATCGCCATGCAGCATGGCGACAAAGTCGAAGCCCTCACGGATCGCGAAGGTGTAACCCACTTTCTGATTGCCGCCGTATCCCTGGTTGAACTCATTGCGCAGCACCGTGATTGCAATCCCCGGGTGCACCCGACGGTACGTGCGACCGATCTCCTCGGTACGGTCGCCGGAGGCGTCGTCAACGATCAGAATCTCGCAGGCGTAGTCGTCGAAGATGGATCGGGGAATCCGCTCGAGGACCGACTTCAACGTGTCCTCGGCGTAATAGGCAATGACGAAGATGAGCAGTCTGGGCTTTGCGCTCAATCGGCCGTGGTACTATCGCCGCCGAGGTTACCATACCCCGCGCGAGCGATACGTCCACGAATATCGGCGCCTCGCCTGTTTTTGCGCGACGTCTGACGGTCGCTGCCATCCTATCCGCCGTTTTCATCCTCGGTGTCGTCATGCGTATCGAGTCGCTCGGCGCCAGTCTCTGGTTGGATGAATTCGGCACGTTCTGGGTCGTCGACGGTAGTTTTGCGACCATGCTCCGTCGAACCTGGGAATTCCAGGGTCAGACCCCGTTGTATTACTCGCTCGCGTGGCTCTCGCTGCACGCCTTCGGCGAGTCCGAAATCGCGCTGCGTGTTCCGTCGCTGCTCCTCAGTTGCCTGACGGCTGGCGTCCTCTACTGGTGTGGACGCTTGTTAAACGGCCCGCGTGCGGGTTTGTACGCTGCTGCGCTGTTCTGGTTATCAGCGGCCAGCATTCGGAACAGCGCCGCCGCACGGCCGTACATACTGGTTCTTTGTGCCGTGTCAGTTGCGATTGCGGGCTTCGTATGGGCGGTGCGATCGGGCAGCTGGCACGCTCGCGCGGTGTGGATTGTCGGCGGCGCGGCGGTCGCCTGGGCGCACTACGTACACTACCCGGTGATTGTTGGTCTGTTCGCCGCGTATGCATTGCTCCCGTCGCTGCGCCTGCACTATCGGACGCGGGCGTTTGTCACGGATGTGGCATTGCAGCTCGTCCTCGTCGGCCTGTGCGCCCCGCAGATCCTCGCGTTATTCACCAGGCGAGGAACGCTGTCATGGATTGACCAGCCGACCTACACGGTTTTTCTTGAACCGCTCCTTGCGCTGGTCGGCGGGATCGTCGTTGGGTTGAGTCAGCCACGGCGGCGCGGCGATGCCGGTCGCATGGACGCGGCTCTGGCGACGGCGCTTCTGATCTGTGTGCTGTTTCACATCGTGATCATCGAATCGGCTTCGATCGTCGGAATGAACCTCCTGACCAACCGCTACTTCGTCTCGATTCTGATTCCAGCGATCCTGTTCGCGGCTATCGCGTTGGCGCGCGGGAGCACGGGTGAGATCGTCGCGATCCTGACGGTGTTTGCGCTCTCGACGGCCGCAGCGTTGGTCTTCACGAAGAAGGCGACGGGCACGTTTTCAGGATTAGGAGTCGAGAACTGGAGAGGCGCGGTCAGCGACCTCTCGGGACGGATTCGGAACGAACCTGAGCCGCTCGTATTCTTCCGTTCGGGGTTTGTCGAGGAGGATGTCATTCCCTTGGGCACTCCACCTGTGACGACGCGCGCGCCCTTGAGGAGCCCCGGCGCGAAGCCGTTCGCGGCGTCGGTCATTCCGTTGAACTACCGGTGGCTTCATCCATTACGGGAGCAGTACTTTGACGAACGGATTGCTCCCCTCGTGAGCACGGCATCTCATTTTTTCGTCCTTGGAGCCAAAGGTGAACCGAGTGTCGGCAATTACACGGGGCATTTTGCCAGGTGGGTCGAGTCCAAGTGGCCATCCCGGTTCGCCGTCGTTCGCACCGATTATGGCGGGGTCGAATTGATGGAATTCAGAGCGCAGCGAGTGGGTTCAGACGGCTCTAAAGCCTCTGGCCGCCCGGCCGATAAAACCGGTCAGGATGCCTCAGCAGCTGGCGAGCGACTACTACGAGGTAATGCAGATCAGCCCGAACGCTGAACTCGATACCATCCAACGCGTCTACAGAATACTGGCCCAGCGTTACCATCCTGATAACCAGGCGACCGGCGACGCCGAACGATTCCGACTGCTGACCGAGGCCTACGAAGTACTCAGTGAACCTGAAAAGCGGGCTCACTATGACGTGAACCGCCCCCAGCGCCTGCAGGAACGGTCATATCTCCTATCGGAAGCGATCCGGGCGGTCACCGACGTCGAGGCAGAGCAATTGCTCCGGCTGACGGTCCTCGAATTGTTATACGCGCGGCGGCGGACCGAACCGCGGACCCCGGGGATTTTCTACGCAGACCTGGAAACCCTTGTGGGACAGCCGCGCGAACATATCGAATTCGGGCTCTGGTATCTCTCGCAGAAGAAATACGTCGATCGTACGGATGGTTCGCAGCTCGTGATCACCGTTGACGGCGTTGATTACCTCGAGGCGAATGCCTCGTTGCGTCAGCGAGTTCCCCGCCTCACGGCTGGCCGCTCTCCCGTAGGGACCTACTGAGTCAGCCTTCGCACGCCGCGCCTCGTTTCGGCTCCGAGTGACACGTCAGAAACGCGAGCTGTTCCCAAGCACCGTCAGGATATTCGAGTAGTCGTCTGTCCATACGGCGCCGCTGCTCGGCGGTGGTTGCCATCGCCGGTCCGCGACCAACGCTCCAGGTATCGACGGAGCCCGTGCCATGACGAGCCACTCAGATCGGTTGCGACCGTCAACTCCATTGGTGTCCTGATCCAGGCGTACCAGAGCTGTCAGCGCCGAATCTCTCGCCAGCGCACCAAGCACCGGCTTGAGGTTCAGATTCCGGTTGGTGATGTGGAAAGCCAGCGTTCCCGTCGGCTTCAGTGAGCGCAGATACAGCTGCAAGGCCTCGCGCGTCAAAAGATGCACGGGGATCGCATCGGAGCTGAAAGCATCCACGACGAGCAAGTCGTACTGCGTCGACGTCTTTGCCAGTGAAAGTCTCGCGTCGCCCAGAATGACCGTACATCGAAGGCCACAATCGGACATGTACCGAAAGAACTGGGGGGAGCGAGCGATCCGCTCGACCGCGGGGTCAATCTCGTAGAACGTCCAGGTTTGACCTGGTTGCGAATACGCTGCGAGCGAGCCTACGCCAAGACCCACCACACCGACCGACGCTCCTGACAGACGCGGCGATAGAGCTTCAATCACCTGCCCGATCGGGCCAGTGCGATGGTAGTAAGTACGTGGCTCGCTGCTGCGTGCAGGGTCCAGCGCCTCCTCGCCATGCAATGTCGTACCGTG